>JAABUK010005998.1_pt1 | contig 18443 bp, 14 predicted proteins | sample 5559141 | NCBI WGS metagenome assembly JAABUK01 (sample SAMN10711869, study PRJNA513367) | rock metagenome | isolation source: Antarctica rocks | place: Antarctica: Victoria Land, Pudding Butte nord | collected 2016-01-03 | reverse complement strand
GGGGTAGCAACCCCAGCAGCCACCAGCAAAAATGCCATCCGTACCGCGTCATGCGGTAAAGATGACATTTTACGATAAATGGTTGCCAGCAAGCGTTTACCAAGGCAGGCGCTCGGCGTCGTGGAAGTAGCCGCCAGTGGGGCCGTCGGTGGGCAGCAGGGCCAGGCGCACGGCAGTTTTGGCGCCCTGGGCCACTTCGAGCGGGGCATTGTCGCCGCCCAGGGCCGTCTTGACCCAGCCGGGATGCGCCGCATTCACCTTGATGGCCGTGCCGGCCAGGTGCTGGGCCAGCACCACCGTCAGCATATTCAGCGCGGCCTTCGAGGAGGTGTAGCCCGGCGTGGCCCAGCTACCCCCCTGCCCCTGGCTGATGGCCGTGAGCGACCCCAGAATACTGCTCTGGTTCACGATGCGTCCCGCCGGCGCCTGGCGCAGCAGCGGCAGCAAGGCCTGCGTAATAGCGTAAGGACCAATAACATTGGCCTCGTAGGTTTGGCGCAGCGTGTCGGGGCTCACGTCGGGGCCATCGTCGAGCTGCACCCCGGCATTATTCACCAGAATATCAAGCCGGCCAAAGGTCTGGTCAAAATAGGGGGGTAGGGCCGCGATATCGGCGGCGCTGGTCACGTCCAGCTCCACGGCGTGGGCCGCGAGGCCTTCGGCGCGCAGCTGCGCGGCCGGCGCGTCGGCCTTGCCCTGGCGAGCCCCCAGCACCACCACGATGCCTTGCTGGCCGAGCTGGCGGGCTATTTCCAGGCCCAGGCCCTTATTAGCCCCCGTGATGAGGGCGACTTTCGAAGCTTGCTTTTCCATGCCCACCTAAAGCCGGCCGGCCCGCGAAAAGTTGGCCCCGCCGCTACCTCAAAAATTCAGGCCGCAGTGAAAGCAGTGGTGCGCCCGCCCTTGCAGGGGGTAGCGCCGCAACCGCGAAAGCAGCGCCACGAACCAGTGCGCCGCGCCCGGCACGGCCGCCGCGTCGTAGCTCACCTCGTGCGAGCCGCAGCGCGGACACGCCTGGCTATCAGCAACTTCCTTAGCGGTCTCGGCCAGGCCCCCGCGCGAGGCTTGCATCACGGTGGGCTCGCGCAGGGCCTCGGCGGCGCGGGCCGCGTCGCGCTCGTACACGTGCAGCCGCACGCCGCCCGCCACCGGGCTATACATACGGTTGAGCGACACCAGGTTTTCGTTGGTCAGAAAGCACGGAATACCCGCCGCTTCCAGCCGGGTGCGGGCCAGGTGCGCCGCCAGCGGCTCGTAGTACGAGTCGAGCACGATAATATTTTCTGAAGCAGGCACGGAGGAATTGATTGCTGATAGCGACTTGCTGAGGGTTGATTGTTCGTTGTTGACTGTGTAGGCCACTTTGGTTGAAGTCACCTCAACAATCAACAACTAACAAGCAGCAATCATTTCTTGGTCGCCGCTTTCAGGTCCTTGGCCGTGCGCTGAGCGCGCAGGGCCGTAAACTCGGCCTGCCACGCCCGAATGCGTACCTCATCGCGGGCCGGCAGGTCGAGGCGAATGCGGGCCAGCTGCGCATTAAGGCGGCGGTAGGTGTCCTGGGCGTAGTCCCAGTCGCGGGCATCCCAGCCGGTGCGGCGCACGCGGGTAGCGCGCAGCAGCTCGCCATAGGCCCCCGCGATGGCGCCCACGGTGAGGGTCGGAATGCGGTCGGCGTAGCTGCCCAGCAGCAGCTGGTCCATTACTTTTTGTTTGCGGGCATCGAGTGGCACCGCCCGGCGGGCGTGGTTGGCCGAGTCGAAGCGGGCCGTTTGGTGGCCCAGCCGGCGCAGGGTGTGGCCCGCCTCGCGGGCAGCCGTATCCAGCTTATTCACCTCCTGGCGCACTATTTCCTGGCGTTCGCGCGGGGTCGAGTCGCAGCTCGTCAACCCAAATATTCCTGGCAGGCCGGTGGCCAGCCCCCAATAGGCAGCTTTCATACCGCCAAGCTACGGCCGGAGTAGGGCTCAGGGTTGCGCCAGCCGAAAATTGAGGGGTAGCTCGTATTCCACGGCCACGGCGCGGCTGCCCAGCCGGGCCGCCACCCACTGCTCGGGCACGGTGCGGGCCACGCGCAGGGCCTCCTCGTCGCAGCCCGCCCCGATGCGCTGCACCAAGTGGTAGTTGCCCACGCGCCCCAGCGTATCAATCACAAAAGCCACCACTACCTTGCCCTGCACGTTGCGGCTTATCGCCGCCGGCGGGTACACCAGCTTGGCGGTGTACCCGGCCAGGGCCACGTCGCTGCCAATGAACAGCGGCGGCTGGTCGGGGCGCACGTAGCTCCACTGGCCGGGGCTCACCTCGGCGTGGCACGTCACATCGGCACCCGCCCGGAAATAGAGCAGCTTGCCGTGGTCATAGTCATAGCGCCGCACCACTACTTTCTCGCCCGAAGGCGTGTAGCCATAGTATTCCCAGGTGCCTGTTTTCTTGCCTTTTTCTAAAAAGCCCTTTTTAAATTTTGCATCACGAAGCCGCTGTGCCTGGCCAGGCTGAATGCTTAGCAGCCAGCAGATTACCAGCAAAAACGCACCTAAGAAATAACGAGTAGAAAGAATTATGGAATGGGTGGGAAAAGTAGGAAAACACAAAATCAGAACGCCGACTATACACGGTCGCCTCGAACTTGCCAAAGGGGGTAGGGTAGGCCAAAAAAAAGCACCGACCACCCTCACGGGTGGTCGGTGCCTGAAACAGCGTAGCCGCGCGGACTACCAGCGCAATTAGGGCATCAGCACTTTGTTGATGACGTGAATCACGCCGTTGCTCTGCATTACGTCGGCGATGGTAACCGTTGCGATGCCGCCTTTCTCGTCTTTCAGCTCGATGTTCTTGCCATTCATCATGGCCGTCAGGGTTTCGCCCTGCACGGTCTTGAGGGTAGCCTTGCCACCGCCAGCCTTGATGGCTTTCATCAGGTCAGCCGAAGTCATGCGGCCGGCTACTACGTGGTAGGTCAGGATTTTGGTGAGCGTCTCCTTGTTTTCGGGCTTCACCAGGGTTTCTGCCGTGCCGGCGGGCAGGGCGTTAAACGCCTCGTTGGTAGGCGCGAACACGGTGAAAGGACCGGGGCCCGACAGCGTCTCCACCAGGCCAGCGGCTTTTACCGCGGCCACCAGCGTGGTGTGGTCTTTCGAGTTAACGGCGTTTTCGATGATGTTTTTCGTGGGGTACATCGGGGCGCCGCCCACCATCACCGTTTTAGCTTTCTGAGCCGAGGCAGTCTGAACGCCGGCCGTGCCAAGCAGTGCCACAATGGCGAGGGTTGCAAAAGAGAATGTCATGGGTAAAAAAAGGAGTAAAAGAAAAAATAGTTGAGGTTGCGGCCTGCCCCACCTACGGCCCAGCCTCAACAAGTAGATTTCGGGTGAGCCAAAAAATAATAGAACCAGCTTCAGCAATTGGCCGACCGCGGCGGCGCCTTTAATAGCTGGGGTGAGGGGTAGGCCAGCGAGCTGCCAAGCTAAGAGCCTACCGCGCCTCTTATAGTCCATACCAACAATGCCAGCAGGTTAGTTGGAATTTTTTTTCGCTTGAAAATGAAGCCCCAAGCTCTCAGCTAGCAAAAAAATAACGGACCACCCTTGACTGCCCCCACCTTTTGCCTACCTTTGCACCACCAACCGCCACCAGGGCGGACAAACCTCAAGCGAGAGTAGCTCAGTTGGTAGAGCGCGACCTTGCCAAGGTCGAGGTCGCGAGTTCGAACCTCGTCTCCCGCTCCAGTAAACAAAAACGCTGTCTTCGGACGGCGTTTTTTGTTTGCCCCACTATGGCCGCCACTCGAAAATGCTTGAGTACCGGCGACGAGTTTCGGCAAGCGGTAGCCGAAAGCCTATCGGTGCGGCAGGTAGTAGAGTGAGTAGGATTAGTACCAGCCGGCGGCAATTATAAAACGGTGCATGGCCGCATTAAGCGGCTGGAGTTAGATACGAGCCACTTTACGGGAGCCGCCTGGAATCAAGGAGTGAGGTACAAAGCTTTTGGCCGAAAAGCGGCGTTAGAGGAAATATTAGTGGAGAATTCAGTTTATGCATTCACGCATGGACTGCGGGTCCGACTGCTCAAGGAGGGTTGGAAGAAGCACCAGTGTGAGCATTGCGGCTTGGTAGAATGATGCGGCCAGCCCATCCCACCAGAGCTTCATCATCTCAACGGTGTTACTAATGACCACCGCATTAGTAACTTGCGGTTGCTTTGCCCAAATTGCCACGCGCAGACTAAAAACTATCGAGGTAAAAACCAGCAAAAGAAGTGAGCCGGAGTGGTGGAATGGTATACACGAGTGACTTAAACTCACTTGCCTTCAGTGGCTTACGGGTTCGAGTCCCGTCTCTGGTACGAAAAACCCCGTTTGCAGCCTGCAAATGGGGTTTTTGTTAGTTGGGGTACGGCCTAGGGTAGTATTCGCAAAGGATTTAGGTAAGCCCTACTTTGCCTCATAGCCGGAGGCCGACACTATTGCTTTTCCCAGCGCCGCTCCAACGCTCGCAGGTAGGGCGAAAACAGGAAGTACACGCTCAGCACCCAGGCCGTGGAAGCCACCCAGCCTGCCGCTACGTCGCTGGGGTAGTGCACGCCCAGGTACATGCGCGACCAGCCTACCCCCAGCACGAACAGCAGGCCCAGTGTCCAGCTCAGCCAGCGCCAGCGCGAGTGGCGCAAGAGCAGAAACAGCGTCAGCACCAGCGCCAGCGAGCCCATCGCGTGGCCGCTGGGAAAGCTGGGAGTCGTTTCGGGGGCCAGCGAGTGCCAGAACGCGGGCCGCACCCGCCCCAGGATGGCTTTGGCCACCACGTTCAGCAACATGGCCCCACCCAGTGCCACCAAGAAGAACCAGGCCCGCCGGCGCGGCAGCTGCCGCCACAAATACCAGAAGATTAACGCCGCCAGCCCGCTCATGGGCAGCGGCCCGCCCACGTGGGTGAGCGTGAGGCTGAGCGTATCCAGGGCCGGGGTAGCGTGGGTGTGCAGCCAGCGCAGGATGGATTGGTCGCCGGGGAAGCCCTCGCCCTCCTGAATTTCCGACGACGCTTTCAGGAACACCGCCCACGGCAGCGCCACCCCGCACGCCAGTAGCCCCAGCAGCGCCCGGTGCCGCCGCCACAAGCCGCGTAAAAAAGAAGACGGGGCCATAAGCTGCTGGAGTTAATTGGTACTGATGGGTAGTGGCTGGTATGGCCCCTGGCTCCGGCTACTCGAAGCCGCCGTCCTCCGCCTCATCCTTACGCTTGCCGGGGCGGGCCTGGCTCTGGCCGAAGCGGTAGGCAAAGCCCAGGAAGGCAATCCGCGACTCCCGCTTAAAGCGCTGGTCGGAGCTGAGGCCGGGCCCGTAGGCCGTGTTGTTGTAGCGCAGCGTGTTGAAGATATCGGCTACCCGCAGCGTCAGGGTGCCCCGGTCGCCGAGCACCTGGTAGCGGGCGGCCAGGTCCACGTTGGTGCGCGCCCCGCGCTGGCCCTGGGCCGTGTTGACGGGCGAGCGGTAGTCGAAGGCCAGCTGCGCGCCCAGGCGCGGGCTCAGGGTAAACTGGTTGTTGAGCCGCAAGGTGTACACCTGGCTGGCCGTGTTGATGGCCGTGCCGTCGGCCGCCGCGCCCTTGATGAGCCGGCGGAAGGTCGAGCCCGTCAGCGTCAGCTTCCAGAAGCCGGTGACGGCCCCGGCCCCCACCAACTCCAGGCCGTAGCTGGTTTCGCGGCCCAGGTTCTGGCGGGTAGTGCTCGTGACGAGGTAGCCCGTGAGCGGGTCGGTGATGACCTGGCGGAAGGCCTGGGCGGTGTTGGTTTCGAGGCGGTAGAAGGCCGTGGGGTTAAGCGTGCGCCCGCCGGGCAGCGCCAGCTCGGTGCCCAGCTCCACGGCGTGCACGTATTCGGGCAGCAGGCGCGGGTTGCCGGTTACCAGGTTGAGCTGGTCCGAGCGGTCCGTGAACGGGTTCAGCTCGCCCGCGTCGGGCCGCCCGATGCGCTTGGAGTAGCTCAGCCGCGCCGCCTGGTCGTGGGGTAGGGCGTAGGTCAGCGTCGCGCTCGGAAACAGATTGAGGTAATGCTGGGTAAACTGTTCGCTGGTGGCCAGCTGGTTGCCGCGCAGGTTGGTTTGTTCGCCCCGCAGCCCTAGCTGGTAGCTGAGCTTACCCGCCGCCCCGGCGTAGAGGCCGTAGGCCGCCTGCACGTACTGGTCGTAGATAAAGCGGTTGCTGGGGTCGAAAGCCAGCGCCGGCACCCGGCTGAAGCGGTAGTCCAGGTCGTAGCGCCGCAGGCTGCTGCGCGCGCCCGCCTCCAGGCGGCTTTTCCCGGTCAGCGGGCGCACGTAGTCCACCTGCGCCGTGGCCTGAGTGGTGTGGTTGAGGGTGCGCTGCTGCTGGCTCACCTGGGCGTTATCCACCAGGTAAAGAATAGTAGAAGCGACGTTGTTATCGGCCAGCAGAGGCGTGTATACGGCGCTGGCCGTCAGCTCGCGGCCCTCGTGCCCGGCGTAGGTGTGGCGGTAGTCCAGCGTCACGTCGGCCGAGCGAAAGGTGCCGGTGGTGGCGTTCTGGCGGTCACTGGTGCCGGCCGGCACCGGCTGGTCGCCGGCCGTAGCGTTGGCCTGGCGCGAAAGCAGGGTTTCGGTGGTGGTGGCGGGGTTGAAGCGCGGCTGCACGGCCAGCGTCAGGGTCTGCTCGGGGGTGAGGGCGTAGTCCAGGCCCAGGCGCACGGCGTGCGAGGTCTGGAGGCTCACCCCGCGGCGGTCCTGGTGCAGCACCAGGGTCGTGTCGCGGGCGGTGGTCGCCTGGTCGAGAGCGCCATAAAAGCGGCGGCGGTCGCGCCGGAAATCATACGAGCCGAACACGTTCAGCTTGCCCCGCTGGTAGTTGAGGCTGAGCGCGGCGTTGGCTTTGTCGCCGGTGCCGGCCGTGGCGCTCACCTGCCCGTTGAGCCCGTCGCGCCGCTCTTTCTTCAAAATAATATTGAGAATACCGCCCGCCCCGCTGGCATCGTAGCGGGCCGGGGGATTGGTGATGACTTCCACGCTCTGAATGCTGCTGGCCGGAATCTGGTCCAGGGTCGTGGTCGTGGGCTTGCCGTCAAGGAAGATGGTAACGCCGCTGGCCCCGCGAATGCTCACGGCCCCGGTCTGGTCCACCGTCACGGAGGGCACGTTTTGCAGCGCGTCCAGGGCCGTGCCGCCAGTCACGGTCAGGTCCTTGGTTACGTCCACCACCCGTTTGTCGAGGCCGCCGCTCACCAGGGGCCGCTCGGCGGTTATCACCACGTCCCTGAGCTGGGTAGCGGCCGGGCGCAGGCGCAGCACGCCCAGGTTCAGGGCCGGGGCGGCGGCCGTGAGGCTGATGGCCCGGCGGCCGGTGCGGTAGCCCACGGCCGTGGCGCGCAATACGTACTGGCCCGGCGGCACGCCGGCCAGCGCGAATGCCCCCGCCTCGTCGGCCTGCGCCCCGGCCACGAAGGCCGAGTCGGCCCCCGCCCGCAGCAGCACCACGCTGGCAGACGAAACGGGCTGACCCGTGCCCACCTCCAGCAGCGTGCCGCGCACCGCCCCGGCCTGCGCCCAGGCTGGCGCGATGCCACCCAATAGCAAAAGCCCGCGCAGTAAAAAAATCAAAATCAATCCTCTTCGCCACATACTACCTGCTGAAATAGCCACTTGCCCGGCTTACCTGGCTGGCTGCCGCACTCCGGGCCGGGCGGGGAACTGCCGCGCCGAATGGAATGAAAGCCGCAAAAGACCGACGCAATTCTGAGGACATTTCGGGGAGCTCCGCCGCCTACCCAGGCAGGAACCGCCGCTGGTTCCGCTAACGACAATGGTCAGGGAAAGGATGGGGGCCGCGCGCTTTTCCGGCGGCTTATCTAGGCGCTTGGCAGGCACCTGGCTTTGCGTCAGATTTTTACCGGGCACCCTACCGGCAATAGCTCAGGTAGCTTTGCCGGCAGCCCGGCCCGATACGCCGCCCAGGTTCGGGAGCCCGGCGGGGGTAGGCGGCTTGCGCCTAGGCTAACGACAAGCACTGAGCGACGTGCGGGCCGGGGCCGGCTTCGGCAGCCTGGCCTACCCCACCCACCGCAACTGCTGGGGCCGCCGGCCCACCAGGCACGACGCGGAGCTGGTGGCTCCAGAAATTACTCAGCATCAGGGCGGTATTTAGCGCCGGGCTGAGGTCGTCGTACCTTTCACCTAAAACCCAGCCGCCAGACCATGAAGCAAATGCTCAATAAAGTGCCGGCGGTGACGCTGATTTTTTGGATAATCAAGATTATGGCCACTACCGTGGGCGAAACCGCGGCCGACTTCTTATCCGTCAATCTCAAGCTGGGCCTCACCAATACGTCCTTTATTATGGCGGGCCTGCTGGTGGTAGCGCTGGTGTTTCAGCTGCGGGCCGGCCGCTACGTGCCCGCGCTTTACTGGACGGTCGTGGTTTTTATCAGCGTGGTCGGGACGTTGATTTCGGATAACCTGGTGGATAACCTCGGCGTCAGCCTGCGCACCACGACCGCCGTGTTCAGCGCGGCCCTGGTGGGGGTGTTCGCGCTCTGGTACGCGAGTGAGAAAACGTTGTCCGTGCATTCCATCCAGACTACCCGGCGGGAGCTGTTCTACTGGTCGGCCATTCTCTGCACCTTCGCGCTTGGCACCTCGGCCGGCGACCTGATTGGGGAAAGCCTGGGGCTGGGCTATCCGCTCTCGGCCCTGCTGTTTGGGGGCCTCATCGCGCTTACGTTCCTGGCCTATCGCTACCTGCACCTGAACGCGGTGCTGGCTTTCTGGACGGCCTACATCCTGACCCGGCCGCTGGGGGCCTCCCTGGGCGACTTGCTGACGCAGCCCGCCTCGGCGGGCGGCCTGGGGGTAAGCACGATGGTTATCAGCGGTATTTTTCTGGTTTCTATTATATTGCTGGTCGTTTATTTATCGCGGCAGCCGCGGCAGTTCGGCGCGGCCGGCGCGCCGCTGGCGGCGTAGCTCCCTACCCGGTGGCCTTCGCGGCACAGCGCCTCCGTTCTGGCCAGGTTGTCCCACTCCTACTGAAAGTATTCAGATTCGGGCAAGTACTTGCGGCCGATTTCGTTCTAGTTAGCTGCCATGCTATTTTATCCTTTTATACCATGCGGCCGGGGCTTTTGCTTAGCATTAGTGCTGATAGCCAGCCTGCTGCCTCCCTTAGCCAGCTGGGCGCAGCCCGCCAGCCCGGCCCGCAACCTAGATTTTTACCTGGGCCAGGCCCGCGACAACAGCCCGCTCACCCACGAAATCCGCAACCAGGGCCAGGCCGCGCAGCTCGAAACCGAGCGCCTGCGCGCCTTTTATACCAAAGCCACGGGCACGCTGGTGGCCAATTACACCTTCGTACCGGTGCTCTCGCAAGACAACGGCCGCACCCAGCTCAGCTACGCGGCCGATGCCAGCAGTCGCTACGTGGGCTACGACCTGGCCCTGAGCAACGGCGCGCTTTACCAGGGCTACGCCCAGGTGACGCAGCCGCTGTTTAATCAAAAGCGTTTTGAGGCTTATGCCCAGCAGGCCCAGGGCCTGGCGCTGAGCCAGCAGAACCTGGCCCGGCTCTCGCTCCACGACCTGGAGCGCTTCGTGGGCGACCAGTACATTCTGTGCCGCCAGGACCTGGACCAGCTCGCCTACGTGCGCGAGCTGCTCGATATCCTGGGCCGCCAGCGCCTGCTGGTGCAGAAGCTCGTGGATGCCAGCCTGCTCAAGCGCTCGGACTATCTGCTGCTGACTATTGAGGTCGAAACCCAGCAGGTGCTGCTCAATACCTACCGCACGGCCTACCACCGCGATTTGCTGAATCTGAACGTGCTGTGCGGCATCGGCGATACCAGTGAGGTGGCGCTGGCCCCTACTGACTTGTCTTTGCGCGGCCAGGGGCCGCCGGTGGGCCTCTCGGGCTTCACCGAGCGCTACCGCCTCGACAGCCTGGTGCTGAATGCCAACCAGCGCGTGTTCGAAACCCGCTACCAGCCGCTCGTGAGCACCTTCGCCAACGGCGGGCTGAACGCCGTCGCCCTGAGCGATATTCCGCGCCGCTTCGGCGTGAGCGCGGGCCTAAGCCTGAGTATGTACTTGTTCGACGGCCACCAGCGCCAGCTCAGCCGCGACCGCACCAGCGTGCTGCTCGAAACTACCCGCGCCTACCAGCGCAACTTCGCCACCGTCAACCCCGTGCGCCAGCAGCAATTGCTGTATGAGCTGCGCCAGCTGGAAGAGCGCCAGCGCCTGGCCCGCGCGCAGATTGCCAGCTACCGCCAGGTGCTCGACTCCTACAAGCGCGAAACCATTGCCGGCCAGCTCTCGGTGATATTTTACGTGCAGGTGCTCAAAAACTACGCCGTGGCGGCCCGCGACCTGGTGCTGCTGGAGAATAACCGCCTGCTGCTGGTGAACCTCTATAATTACTGGACGTGGTAGCAATTCCCCGAAGTAGGGTGCGGGGCTTGTCCCCGCCCGTCGTTGAACGATACAATCCGCTTTCGTTCAACGACGGGCGGGGGCAAGCCCCGCACCCTACTTCGGGATGTGAACGCCAGAATAACCCAATGAAACGCCTCCTATTCCCTCTCCTCCTGCTCGCCGCCTGCCACGGCGGCGCGCCCGCCGACGAAGCCGGCCCCGCGCCCCGCGCCCAGGTGCAGGCCGTGCGGGTTTCGACCCAAAGCCTGACCCAGTACCGCACCTTCCCGGCCACCTCCACCTACCCCCGCAAAAGCACCGTGACGGCTCCCGTGGCTGGCTACGTGACGGGGGTGAAGGTGCGCCTGGGCGACCGCGTGACGGCCGGGCAGGTGCTCTTTACCCTCGAAACCAAGGAGCGCCGGGCGCTGGGCAATTCCATCCAGCGCATCGACCCCAGCCTCCAGGGCTTCGGGCTGGTGACGGTGAAGGCGCCTTCGCCGGGCATTATCAGCGTGCTTAACATTCAGCAGCCCGGCGACTACCTGCTGGAAGGCGCGGCGCTCTGCACGGTGGCCGAGAGCAGCCAGCTCGTGTTTCAGCTGAATTTGCCCTACGAGTACCACGCCCTGGCCCAGGGCCGCCCGGCCTGCACCATCGTGCTACCCGACAGCACCCGCCTGGCCGGCACGGTGCAGGCCCCACTGGCCAGCGTCAGCCCCGGCCAGTCGGAAATCTACCTCGTGAAGCCCGATAAGCCGCCCGGCGTGATTCCCGAAAACCTCATCGTGCAGGTGCGCCTCACCCAGACCAAGCAGCCGAACGCCCAAACCTTACCCGCCAGCTGCGTGCTGGCCGACGAAACCCTGCACGACTTCTGGGTAATGAAGTTGCTAAACGACTCCACGGCCGTGAAAGTCCCGGTGACGCTGGGGGTGCAGAACCCGACCGAAATAGAAATCAAGAACCCGATTTTCAGCCCGAACGACCGGATTCTGAGCGCGGGCAACTACGGCCTGGCCGACACGGCCAAAGTGAAGCTGATACGATGAGCGAGCCCACGACCCTACCCCCCCCCGCGCCCTCCAAAGCCGCCGCGCCTACCCCCCGCGACCTGGCCGACCGGTCGTATTTCCAGACCTACCGCAAGCCCATTCTACTGATGGGCCTGCTGCTGCTGGCAGCGGGTTTGTTCGCGTACTCACGGATGCAAACGGCTTTGTTTCCGGAAGTTACCTTCCCCAAAATCACGCTCATCGCCGATGCCGGCCAGCAGCCCATCGACCGGATGATGATAACCGTGACCAAGCCCCTGGAGGCCGCCGTGAAGCGCGTAAAGGGCGTAACGGTGGTCAAGAGCAGCACCAGCCGCGGCTCGTGCGTGATTCAGGTGTTCCTGAACTGGAACGTGGACGTGTACAGCGCCAAGGCCCAGCTCGAAAGCCGCGTGAACGAGATAAAGGGGCTGCTGCCGGCCGGCGTCACCATCGCCACCGAGGCCATGAACCAGTCGCTGTTTCCGGTGCTGGGCTATTCGCTGGAAAGTAACTCCCGCTCGCCCATCGCCCTGCGCGACGCGGCCAACCTGCTGGCCCGGCCGCTGTTTTCGCAGGTGCCGGGCACCTCCAACGTGGTAGTGCGCGGCGGCAAGGCCAAGGAGTTCGTGGTCATTCCCGACCCGGCCCGGCTGGCCAGCCAGCGCCTCACGTCGGCCCAGCTGCAGGCCGCGTTTGCCAACAGCAACTTCGTGCAGTCGGCCGGCAATCTGGCCAGCTTCCGCCGCCTCTACCTCACCCTCACCGATACCCGCCTGGGCACCGTGGAGGACCTGCGCCAGGTGGTGGTACGCGCCGACTCGGGCCGCGTGGTGCGGGTGCGCGACGTGGCCACCGTGGACATCCAGGAGCAGCAGGAGTTTGTTATTCTGAACGCCAATGGCCACGAGGCGGTGCTCATCGACCTGGTGAAGCAGCAAGGCGTGGATTTGGCTTCCTTCGCCCGCGACGCCCACGTCAAAGCCGACGAACTGCGCCGCCAGCTGCCCCCCGGCATGACGCTGAAGCCCTACTACGACCAGTCGGTGTTCGTGGGCGACAGCATCGACAGCGTAATCCACAGCATCGTGGAGGGCCTGGCGCTGGCCATTCTGGTGATGATAGTATTCCTGCGCTCGTGGCGGGCCAGCCTGGCGGTGCTGCTCACCATCCCGGTTACGGTCTGCTTCACGCTGCTCGTGCTTTACCTATTCGGTATTACGCTGGACATCATGTCGCTGGGGGCCATCGCGGCCTCGGTGGGCCTGATTATCGACGATGCCATCGTCATCATCGAGCAGATTTACCGCACCCACGAGGAGCACCCCGACCACAGCAACATCCGGGTGGTGCGGACGGCCATCAGCGGGCTGTTTCCGGCGATGGTGGCCTCGTCGCTAAGCACCATCGTCATCCACTTTCCGTTTCGGTTGATGAGCGGGCTGGCAGGCAGCTTCTTCAAAGAGCTGTCGGACACGATGCAGATTACGATGGTCTGTTCGTTTCTGGTGACCTGGTTGCTGCTGCCGGTGCTGCACCTGCTCATCGGCTACCGGGCGGGCAAAAATGCCCATGCCCACAACGCGGCCGCCGAGCAGGCCGAGAAGCTCAGCTGGCTCACCAACCTGTTTGCGCGGCCACTGTTGGCGCTGGCGCTGCTGGTGGGCCTGGCCGGCGGTGCCTACGTGGCGTCGGGCAGGCTGCAAACGGGCTTTTTACCCGACCTCGACGAGGGGGCCATCGTGCTCGACTACTTTACTCCCCCCGGCACCTCGCTGGCGGAAACCGACCGCATCCTGCGCCGGGTGGAGCAGGATATTATCACCAAGCACCCCGAAATCCAGAGCTACTCGCGGCGCACCGGCGTCGGCCTGGCCTTCGATACGCGCCAGCCCAACTACGGCGACTACCTCATTCAGCTCAAGCGCGACCACCAACTCACGACGCCCGAAGTCATCGCGCAGCTGCGCCAGCGCATCGAAGCCACCGAGCCGGCGCTCACCGTGGATTTTGGTCAGCGCATCGCCGACCTGCTGGGCGACCTGATGAGCAGCGCCAAACCCATCGAAATCAAGCTGTTTGGCGACGACCAGGCGACGCTCGAAAAGCTCTCGGGTCGCATTGGGCGGGTGCTGGGCAAAGTTTCCGGCGTGGCCGACGTGAACGATGGCCTGGTGGCGGCCGGCCCGAGCATCGTCTTCCGGCCCGATATCGCCAAGCTGGCCCGTTACGGCCTCACGCCCCTCGATTTTCAGGCCCAGCTCAGCAACCTGGTCGGTGGGCAGGTACTGAGTAATGGGACGGCGCAAGCCAGCGTGTCGCCGGCGCAGGCGGGCTCGCTCGGCGGCATCCAGGTGGGGCAGATTCAGGACGGCGAGCAGATGCGCCAGGTGCTGCTGCGCTACGTCGATTTCCGCCAGAATTCGCTGGCGCAGCTGCGCCGCCAGGTCATCGCCCTGCCGGGCGGCAGCGTACGCCCGCTGCCCTTTTTCGCCACCATCGACGTGGAGCCGGGCAACGTGGAACTGCGCCGCGAAGACCTGAAGTCGGTGGCCCTCATCACCGCCCGCCTCGACGGCCGTGACCTGGGCTCGGCCATTCAGGATATTCGTCGGCAGGTGGCCCAGCAGGTGGCCCTACCCCCCGGCTACACCGTGCAATACGGCGGGGCCTACGCCGAGCAGCAGGCCTCGTTCCGCGAGCTGGAGCTTATTCTGCTCACGGCCTGCCTGCTCGTATTCGCGGTGCTGCTGTTTCTGTTCCGCGAGTGGCTGGTGTCGCTGCTCGTGCTCTTCCTCTCGGTGATGGGCATTACGGGCTGCGTGCTGGGGCTGTTCTTCGCCGGTATCCCGCTGAACGTGAGCAGCTACACGGGCATCATCATGATAGTGGGCATCATCGCCGAAAATGCCATTTTCACGGTGCATCAGTTTTATGAATCCCTGCGTGAGACGGGCGACGTGGACACGGCCATTCGCTACGCCATCGCCCTGCGCATCCGGCCCAAGCTGATGACGGCCCTCGGGGCCATTCTGGCGCTCTCGCCGCTGGCGCTTGGCATCGGGCTGGGCGCGCAGATGCAGCAGCCGCTGGCCGTGGCCGTGATTGGCGGCTTCGTGGTGGCGCTGCCCATGCTGCTGTTCGTGTTGCCCACCGGGATGCGCCTGATTTACTACCGCCGCGGCGCGGCCCGTGAGCTGGCCGAGCATGGGGGGTAATAGGACAACCCCAACTACTTTAATACTTATGCAGTTAGGTTGTTAAGTTGTTACAACCCGCGAGGAGGATACCAGCTATCTCCTAGAAACCTAGCGCGGTTTCGGAGTCCGTGTACGGCTTGGCTGGGGCGGGCTGCCGGCTTTTCGCCGGCTGTCCGCTCGCTGCCAGAACAACTGGCGCAGATAACGAGCGGACAGCCGGCGAAAAGCCGGCAGCCCGCCCCATACACCAACCTGAGAACCGCTGTAGCTACTAACCTACAGGTACAGATAAAGCGCGGCGATGGCCAGCAGCAGCGGTCCGGTCATTACGATAGCCCCGAGCCGCAGAAACTGCCAGGCGCTGACCGTTACGTTTTCGCGCCGCAGCGCCACCAGCCACAAAATAGTGGCCAGCGAGCCGGTTACGGAAAGGTTAGGACCCAGGTCAATGCCGATTAGCACCGCGCTTTTCAGCGTTTCCGGCACCTGGGCCGCGTGCAGCACGTTGCCGGCCAGCAGGCCCACGGGCAGGTTATTCAACACGTTGCATAGTAGCGCCGCGCCCACGCCGCTCAGCCAGGTGGCTTTGGCGGCCGCCTGCCCCGTGCTGCCGCTGCTGAGCACGCCCGCCAGCCAGCGGGTAATCCCCGTTTTGGTAAGCCCTTCTACCAGCACGAACAGCCCGGCCACCAGCGGCAGCACCGACCAGGATACGTTTTTCAGGATTCGCAGGGGGCTTTTGCGGGCGCTGGCCAGCACCACGGCCGCCGTGGCTACCCCCGTCAGGGCCGTGGGCAGCCCTAGCTGTACGTTCAGGGTTGAGGCCGCCAGCAGCACCGCCGCCGTGGCCCCGATGCCGGCCAGCGCCACCCAGCCGCCGCGTGCCAGCGCCGGTAGCTCCACGTTGGCCGCCAGCTGGTCGGTCAGCTTGTTTTTCTGCGTGAATAGCAGCAAAAAGTACGTAGCCCCCACGGCTACCCCCGACGGCAGCAGGTAGCGCGGCAGCCAGGCCAGCAGCGACGGCAGGTGCGCGCCGTAGATAACCAGGTTGGCCGGGTTAGAGAGGGGTAGGATGAAGGAAGCCGCGTTGGCGACAAACGCGCAGCTGAACAGGTAGGGCAGCGGGTCTTTCACCTTGGCGGCCTTCACGGCGCAGGCCACGGCCGGCGTAAGCACCACCGCCGTCGCGTCGTTGGAGAGGAAAGTGGTAACGACTACCCCCACCAGGTAAATGAGCAGAAAGAGGCGGCGGCCCGACCCGTTGGCCAGCCGGGTGGCATACGCCGCCAGCCAGTCGAAAAGCTTTTCCTCGCGGGCCGTTTCGGCCAGCAGCATCATGCCCGTCAGGAACAGGTACACGTCCAGGCCCTTCGCCACGCCCGCCAGCGCCTGCCGCCCCGGCAATAGTCCCAGCACTACCAGCAGCCCCGCTCCGCCGGCCGCCCACACAAACTCCGGCACCCGAAACGGCCGGCTGATAACCAGCCCGATAGCCAGCGCCGAAATAACCCAGATAGCTATGGTTGACATCGTTACGTGCTGGCAGAAAGTAGATAAAAATTAGCGAATCAGAATTTGCGCAACGCGGTCCGGCCACTGCGTCCGCGCGATATTTCCACTCAGGCGCCGCGAAAAGCGTCCGCCGCGTAACAGCCGTACGTAAGCTTCTCTTCCGATGTCAGCCGAGGAACCGACTACGACCAGAATATAAAGAATCGGACCTTCCCGCTTGACGGCCGCACCAGAGAACAGAATCTGTTCAGGGCAATGGTCATGGCTTCCGGTCTGGTTTACCGGGCGCGGCCAGCTTCGGCGGCAAGTGCGGCAAGCCGGCAACTCCCGAAATTCTTCAGGATTGGGACTGACCTTCACCCACGGCTTCGGCGCGCGCCGGATTTTTCTCAGATTCTCCTACCCCCCTCCTTGCTTATGACCCCCTCGCTGAAAACCACGCTCGGCAAAGTGCCGGCCGTTACCCTCGGGTTCTGGGTTATCAAAATCGCGGCTACTACCCTGGGCGAAACCGCCGGCGACGCGGTTACGATGTCCATGAACCTGGGCTACCTCACGGGCTCGGTCATCTTCGCCACCATTTTCGTGGTCGCCGTCAGCGCCCAGATTGCGGCCAAGCGCTTCCACCCGTTCCTGTTCTGGGGCGTTATCGTGGCGACCACCACCTTCGGCACCACGCTGGCCGATTTTTTTGACCGCTCGCTGGGTATTGGGTACGTGGGCGGCACGGCGGTGCTGCTGGCGCTGCTCCTGGCCTGCCTGGGCTTATGGTACCGCACGCTGGGCACGGTGTCGGTGAGCCGGCTGACCTCGCGCCGGGCCGAGATTTTCTACTGGGCCACGGTCATGTTCTCCCAAACCCTGGGCACGGCGGCCGGCGACTGGATGGCCGATGCCGACGGCGGCCTGGGCCTGGGCTACGGGGGCGGCGCGCTGGTGTTCGCCGCCGCGCTGATCTTAGTGGCGGCCGCCTATTACTGGACCAGCATCTCCCATACCGTCCTGTTCTGGGCGGCCTTCATCCTCACGCGCCCGCTCGGGGCCACGGTGGGCGACTTTCTGGACAAGCCCGTGGCCCACGGCGGCCTGGCCCTGAGCCGCTACACGGCCTCGGCGGTGCTGGCCGCTTTCATCATCGGCGCTATGCTGATTTTGCCCCAGCGGGCCGAGGAAGTTCCGCCTCTGGCCGAAGGCGAGGGCTGAGCGTAGCCCCGGCCCTTAAATTTTCCCTACCCCCCTTTACGCGCGTTGCCATGAAAATTCTGCTGGTAGAAGACGAGCCGGCCCTGCGCTCGGCCATTCTGGATTGCCTGCGCCAGGATAGCTACGTGTGCGAGGTGGCCCCGACCTATGAGGTAGCGCACGAAAAAATCAAGCTCTACCAGTACGACTGCGTGCTGGTGGACCTGACCCTGCCCGACGGCAATGGCCTGGATCTGGTGCGCACGCTGCGGGCCGATGGCTCGGCGGCCGGGGTGCTCATCATTTCGGCCCGCGACGCGCTCGACGACCGCCTGGCCGGCCTGGAGCTGGGGGCCGACGACTACCTGGTGAAGCCCTTTCACCTCTCGGAGCTGAACGCCCGCCTCAAAGCCCTCCTCCGGCGGCGGCAGTTTCAGGCCCAGCACCACCTCGTGTTTCGGGACCTGGTGGTGTGGCCCGACCAGGCCCAGGTGCTGGTGAAAGGTGCGCCGCTGACCCTCACCCGCAAGGAGTATGATTTGCTGCTCTACCTGCTGGCCAACCCCAACCGGGTGCTTACTAAGGAAGCCATCGTGGAACACCTGTGGGGCGACGACGATGTCGATTCGGCCGACTCGTTCGACTTCATTTACACGCATTTCAAAAACCTGCGCCGCAAGCTGGGCGAGCAGGGCGCCGATGACTACATCCAGACCGTGTACGGCCTGGGCTACCGCCTGCGGGCCGCGTGAAGCTGCTGGCCAAAACCAACCGCTACTACCTGCTGCTGGCCACGGTGCTGTTTGCCCTGGGCGGCGTAGTGCTGTATTTTAGTCTGAATCTGGCCCTGCGCGATGAGGTAGATGAGCAGCTGCTCGACCAGCGGCGGGCGCTGACCGCCGCCCCGCCCGCCGCCCTGCCCGCCGATTCGCAGTGGGTGAGCCGCGGGCCGCTGCCCGGCGGCCTGCGCGATGCCGTGCGCTACGACCCGGCCGAGCAAACGCTGGTGCCCTACCGCGAGCTGAGCTTCCCGGTGGTGCGCGGCGGCGTCACGTACTGGCTGACGGTGCGCAAATCGTTGCTGGAAACGGCCGACCTGCTGCTGGTGGT
>JAABUK010005997.1_pt1 | contig 18446 bp, 17 predicted proteins | sample 5559141 | NCBI WGS metagenome assembly JAABUK01 (sample SAMN10711869, study PRJNA513367) | rock metagenome | isolation source: Antarctica rocks | place: Antarctica: Victoria Land, Pudding Butte nord | collected 2016-01-03 | reverse complement strand
TCCCTTTCTTTTTCGGGGGCGTGGGGGCGGTGACGGGGGGCTGGCTGTGCGACTTTTTGACCCGGCGCGGATGGACGCCGATTGGGGGGCGGAAGCTGCTGATTTCGTCGGCGCTGTTCGGGGTGAGCGCGTGCTCATTGGGGACGGAGTTTGCGAGGTCGAACGCGGCGGCGCTGACTTTTATTTCTCTTTCGATGTTTCTGATTTATATCGCCAGCAGTGCGGCATGGGCTACGGTCCCGATTGCGGCGCCTAGCCAGTTTACGGCTTCCTTGGGCTCGATACAGAATTTTGGCGGGTATTTGGGCGGCGCGCTGGCCCCGTTGCTGACCGGGCTGATTGTCGAGAAGACCGGAACTTTTGCGCTGGCACTTACCGTTAGTGCTGTGATAACGCTGGCTTCGGCTCTGGCTTATTTACTGCTGGTGCGGCAGCCGATTCCGGCGGAGAATTTTCGGGGTTGAGCCCAATTGATCGGCTGCGGAAGATGTGTCTGGAGCTGGCTGGGGCAGAGGAGAAGCTCTCGCGCGGCGAGCCAACTTTCTTTGTGAAGAAGCGCGTGTTTGCCATGTTCGCGAATGACCATCATGGTGATGGGCATATCGCTGTCTACATTCCCGCGCGGGCCGGCGTTCAGGAGATGTTGGTAAGTGAAGCGCCTGAGACTTACTTCCGGCCGCCTTACGTTGGCGTGAAGGGATGCGTGGGCGTGGAACTTGCGCGCGTGAGCAATGAAGTGTTGCGTGGGCATCTGCTGGATGCCTGGAAGCTGATCTCGCTGCTTAAGAGTGGCCGAGGATTGCGTGCGGCTGGTACGGTTCGGCCAAAGCGGTCAAGTCCGCCGGCGTGAGCTTTACATCGAGCGCGGCGATGGCTTCATCGAGCTGCGGCATTTTGCTGGTGCCGATGATGGGAGCGGTGATGCCGGGCTGCGCGAGAACCCAGGCGAGCGCGATTTGCGCGTTGCTGACGCCGTGCTGCTTCGCAATTTCGGTGACGCGATCGACGACAGTGAAATCGGAGGGCTGGTAGTAAAGCTTCTGGGCGTAATCGTCGGTCTTAGCGCGAAGGGTTTCGCCATGGTCCTGTTTGGTGCGGTTGCCGGCTAAGAAACCTCGGGCGAGCGGGCTCCAGGGAATGACGCCGATGCCCTGTTCGCGGCAGAGCGGGAGCATTTTCGCGCTCTTCTTCGCGATAGATGAGGTTGTAGTGATTCTGCATGGTGGTGAAGCGGGCGAGGCCGAGTTCGCGCGATTTGGCGAGCATCTGGCCGAACTGCCAGGCATACATGGAAGATGCGCCGATATAAAGAGCTTTGCCTTGGCGGACAACCTGATCGAGCGCTTCGAGAGTTTCTTCGATGGGGGTTTCGTAATCGAAGCGGTGGATCTGATAGAGGTCGATGTAATCGGTGCCGAGACGTTTCAGGCTGTCATCAATGGCGTGATGGATGTGCTTGCGGGAGAGGCCGCGGGCGTTGGGGTCGTCACCCATGGCGTTGAAGACTTTGGTGGCAATAACGACTTTGTCGCGCGAGGGGCCAAACTCACGGAGGGCGCGGCCGGTGATCTCTTCACTGGCCCCAAGGGAATACATGTCGGCGGTGTCGAAAAAGTTGATGCCGGCTTCGATGGCGCGGCGGAAAAAGGGCAGGGAATCGGCTTCTTCGAGGACCCATTCGCGCCAGGATTTCACGCCGTAGGTCATGGTGCCCAGGCAGAGTTGAGAAACTTTGAGGCCGGTGGAACCCAGCCGTTTATATTGCATGAATTCAGTTTAGCTTTGGCGGTTCCAGTGAGTAGCGAAGAGCTTTTCGAGTTGCGTGTCGTCACGTACGTCGAGGATTTGGCGGACTTGTGCGCGGCGGGTTTCGTCGGTCTTGTAGAGCGCGAGAGCTTCGAGGACCTGCACGGCTTGGCGGAACTTTGCGGATTCGAGGCGGGCGAGGAGACAGGCGATGGCGGCTTCGTGACGGGAGAGCGCGAGGGCCCAGAGCGCGGCTTCGGCGGTTTCTTCGTTGGGCGATTCGAGGAAGGAAGCAACGTAAGGGACGCCAGTGCGCGGGGTGAGGTGCAGGAGGTTGAGGAAGCACTCTGAGGTGACGTCTGACCTTTTATCGCCGAGCGCGGCCTTGAAGCGGAGGAGGAGTTCGGCTTCGGGCTTGGCGGAGGCACCGAGGGCGCGGATGGCTCCGATGCGGGCGTCGGCTTCGGGGTCGTTGAGAAGATCGCAGCAGGCGAGGAGGGCGGCGGGATCGGCGATTGCGACCAGGCCCATGGCGCTGATGCCACGCAGGCCGGCGGCGGTATCGATGGGCGGCCCGAAACTGCCTTCCCATTGCTGGTGGCGGATGCCGATGGCGAAGATCTCCGCGGCGGGGGCTTCCATTGCGGCGAGAGCGGTAGAGATGGCGGTGAGGGCGCGGCAACCGGGATCGCGCTTTACGGGGTCGGGGAGAATTTTGCGGAAGGCTTCGATGAGGTTGGGGGTGAGCGCGAGACTGACGGTGAGGCGGGCGGCGCGTGCGATGACGGCGGGGCTGCGGTTGCGGAGGAAGGCGGGCAGAGCTTCTGCGAGTGCGGGGTGATTGTTCGCGCGCTCGAGTTGGGTGAGGGCGCTAAGTGCTTCTTCGGTGGGGTCGGGCTTCTTCACTGGTTGCTTGTAATAGCTAAATTGGAGGTGGGAGAGGCGGGGATAGGGCTGCCGGATGTACAGTACCAGGATGGACAAAGTAGTTTCAGCAGCGGACGCCAATCGCCGTCTTTCAGACCTTCTGCGAACTGTGAAGGAAGGCCGAATCGCGATGATCACGAGTCACGGGAATCCCGTGGCCAGGATTATCCCCGTCGTCCACGATCTGCGAGTGGTTGACGGGGCTCGTTTCGCCCTTCTCGCCCGGCTCCAAACAGAACAGGCCGTGAAGGTCGTCCGATGGAGACGTGACGAACTGTATGACGAAGTGACCTGAAAATCGCTTCGAAACGCGAAGGATAAGACCGGAGTGTCTAAAATATCCCGAAGTACCCGTTCTTGAACCAATCGTCAATCTGCCCGTCAAGCCGGTTGTCTTTTACCTGAGGTCCCTTCAAAAAAATCGGACGTCTGGCTCGCGTCACGCTTCCTCTACAGCGCGCAAGACCGCCGTTAGACTCCCGAGCAACTCCTCCCTAATGAATTGCGTGTAATCAGTCGCGACTCTCCGGCTCCACTCAGGCCCGGTCATCATGCCATCGTACAGCGACTTGCTGAACGCCAGCTGACCATCGTCGATAGGCAGCCGTTCTTCAGCCTTCTGAATGGCTGTCTTCGCTTGCTGAACGGTAAATTTCTTGCTTCGAGTACGAGGTTTTTGGATCTTAGAGACGTATAGTGCGTCCGTGCCCCATTTCTCCCCCTTGAAAAACTTTAGTCGTTCCTCAACTGTAGGAGTCCACCTCAGGAACTGCAGCCGCTGGCCATCTGCCGCAGCCTCAACGATATCCCTGTGGGCGGTGATGCCTGGGAAGGCGGCCGACATTCCCGAAAGGCGGAATGCCAGAACTACCGCCCTGCCCATAACATCCATCGACTCAAAACCTCCAGAATGGATGATCTTCGTTAAAAGAGCATCCTGCTCATAGGTGATGCCATTGCGAATCTTGAAACGTCGCTCCGGAGTCAAGGCAAGCTGGGTCACATTTACTATTACTGTTAGATGCCACACGGCCTCCAGACATCGGCGCACTGCCCGCGTTAGATCTCGGTGAAGAGGCGTCTCAAACCAGGCTAGGAATCCGTCACCCGTCCACTTGATAAATATGCCCCCGGCGGATTCGACGGCCAAGGCCGCGATCCAATAAAGGCGCGGGAGAAACGCCTCGGCATCCCTGACCCCCTCGCTATTCAAGTGAGATGATGACCTTTCGACATCACAAACCCATACAACGCCACGTGAGCGGCTGAACTCGAACTCTGCGGGACGCCCCATATTAAGATTTGTATCAGTCTATTGCATGAAGTCGATCCTCACCCGCTGACGCCGGACCTATCCCGAACATACCAGCGAAGGGCAAGTCCTGGTATACCCTACATGACCCGCTGTTCCATGTAGCCGGCGGCGCGGATACCGGCTATGAGTTCGGTGACGTGGGAAGGGCCGCGGGTTTCGAGGGTGATGTCGACCATGGTGTCGCCGAGGTGGACGCCGAAGTAGGCGCGGTCGTGAGTCATTTGTACGATGTTGGCGCGGTGAGTGGCGATGATTTTGGTGAGGCCCTGCATGGCACCGGGGTGATCGGGAATGGAGATGCGGAGGCGGACCAAGCGCCCGTCTTTCACAAGGCCGCGTTCGATGATGCGGGAGAGAAGAGTCACGTCGATGTTCCCTCCACAGATCAGGACTGCCGTTGTTTTATTAGTGAGTGATGTTTTGTGTTGTAACAACGCCGCCATGGCGCTTGCTCCGGCACCTTCGGCTAGCGTCTTTTCGCGTTCCAGCAGGACGAGGATAGCGTTGGCGATTTCCTCCTCTTCAACGGTGACGATTTCGTCGACATACTTTTGCACCAGCGGGAGCGTGCGTTTACCGGCCCTACGGACGGCGATGCCATCGGCGATGGTGGTGCCGGGGGGAACGGTGACGGGTTCTCCTTTCGCTAGCGCGGCCTTCATGCTGGGGACGGCTTCGGTTTCGACGCCGATGATGCGGACGCTGGGATTGAGGCTCTTGACCGCGCAAGCGATGCCGCCGATGAGTCCGCCGCCGCCGATAGGGACCACGATGGCTTCGAGACCGGGGCACTGCTCGAGGAGCTCGAGGCCGAGTGAGCCCTGGCCGGCGATGACGGCGTCGTCATCGAAGGCGTGCAGCAGGGTTAACTTTTCGGCGTCGCAGAGGCGGACGGCTTCGGCGTAGGCTTCGTCGTAATTATCGCCGTGGAGGATGACGTCGCCACCGTAACCGCGCGTAGCAGTCACTTTCACGAGGGGCGTACAGGTGGGCATGACGATGACGGCGCGGATGCCGCGGCGCGTGGCGTGATAGCTGACGGCTTGCGCGTGGTTGCCGGCGCTGGCTGCGATGATGCCGCGGCGCTGCTCTTCTTCGGTGAGGGCAAGGATGCGATTGAGGGCTCCGCGTTCTTTGAAAGAGCCGGTCATCTGCAGGTTGTCGAGCTTGAGGTAGAGGTTGTTGCCGGTAAGCTGCGAGCAAGTTGCGGAGTGCGCACAGGGGGAGAGATAGAGGGAATCGCGGATGCGCTCGCGAGCCTCAAGGATGTCCTGAAGACCGATCATTAGTATCGAGCGTACAACGCTCGGGGTTAGGGGGCGAACTACACTTGCTATCAGGATGAGATTGTTCGTTGTGTTGCTGATGCTGGGGGCCGTGGGGTGCCAGACAGCGTCGACGCCGCGGGGGCCGGTGATTGGGGAAGCGTTCGCGGGACCCGCGAATTTAGAGGTGCGGAAGGAGATTGCGCCGAAATCGGATGTGGTGGCGACGGTGCATTATGGCGACAAGCTTCAGATTGTGGCGCAGCGGCGGCATTTCATGAAAGTGCGAACGGCGAAGGGCGCGGAGGGGTGGGTGGATGATCGGCTGCTGCTGGATGCCGGGGCGATAGCAGCGCTGCGGCAGATGTCGGTGAGCACGGGGAAGTATCCGTCGCAGGGAAAGGCGACGACGTATGACGTGCTGAATGTGCATACGGAACCCAACCGGTCGTCACCGAGCTATATGCAGGTTCAGCCAGGCGAGAAGGTGGATGTGATCGGGCACGAACTGCGGCCGCGGATTTCGCCGGCGCGGAAGCCGCTGGTGATTGCCGCGCCGAAGCCGCCGCGGCGTGTGAAGGAGAAGAAAAAAGCGAAGTCTGCGCGGGTGCCGCCGCCTGCCGCGCCTGAGCCTCCGAAACTGCCGAGTAATTGGTTGGCTCTATCGAAAGAGCGCGCGCCGGCTTCGGAACCTATACCGGTTCCAAAGAAAGAAGACGAGCCTGAGGCTGTCGCGCCGGATGATTGGACGTTGGTGCGCAATGCCCAAGGACAGAGCGGCTGGGTGATGACGCGGCGGATCTACATGGCGATTCCGGATGAGGTGGCGCAGTATGCGGAGGGCAAGCGGATTAGTTCCTATTTTTCATTGGGCAAGATAGCCGATCAGGAGCAGCAGAAGGACATCTGGCTGTGGACGACGATCGATTCCGGCGTGCATCCGTATGACTTCGACAGCTTCCGCGTTTTTGTGTGGAGTACGAATCACCATCGCTATGAGACGGGATATATTCAGCGCCGGTTGGAGGGTTACTTTCCGGTACGGACCGACGAGGGGAAATTTTCGGTGCTGATTGCGAAAGGCGATGGGAGACGCTACCGGCAGAGTTATTCCATGGTGGGAAATCGGGTGAAGCTGGATGGAGAACAGGTGGAGTAGACGTGAAGAAGGGGAATGCCTGGGAACCGGACACTCCCCCTTTGCGGAACGGTTACCTGATCAAAAATCAAATCGAAGAGCACCCTGCAGAATTCGCGCCCCAGACTGATTCGATGCACCGACAGGGGTGGAAGAAATGATTCCAAATGTCGCCGGCGTCTGGATGTTAACGCCCGGCGGGCTGAAATTAACGGTATTCAGAAGGTTATAAGCTTCCGCGCGGAAGGTGATGTTCATGCTTTCGCGGATACGGAAGCGTTTCACCAGGGATAGATCGGTATCGAAGTATCCCGGCCCGCGGAATGTGTTCCGGCCCGAGCTTCCCGTGGAGCTTGCCGCCGGAACCGAGAACAGCGCAAATTGAGCGGGCGTAAAGAAGCGAACTCCGTTGCCGATACGCTCAGTTTTGCCGATTCTGCGATCGGTACCGCTGTAATCGGCTAGGGAGTTGACGGCATTGTTCGGGCCGGTCAAGACGCCAGAGGAAATGCTAAGAGGCTGACCTGAGGTAACAATCCCCAATGAACCAAGCTCCCAGCCACCGAGGAACCGGTCGGCCCAATCGGGCATGCTGCCGCCCAGCAAACGTGTGCGTCCGATGGGAAGTGTGTAGGTAACGGTCCAGTTCAGAGTGTGCGGGCGGTCGATGTCAGAAAGGGAGCGGCTCAGCTTTAAGTTGTATGCATCCAGGGAAGCGGTATTACCAATTCCATCCACGGAAGCATTATCTATGGTTTTCGACCAGGTATAGTTGACGGCGAACTTAAGCGCGCCCTGCTGGCGGCGCAGGCTGAGCTGCATCGAATCGTAAGAGGTACGGCCAAGGTTTGTGGAAAGATAAACGTTTGTAAACTGCGGGAAGTTGCGCAGGTAGAACTGCGAAACACCGGCGGCCGCATATTTTGAATAGCCGTTAGTATCCACTGTGCCGGCCGCGGAACCGACAGCACCCTGCCGCACTGCAGTGGCCCCGATTGCGCTAACGGCCGCACTGGGCGAGCCGTAAATTTTGACTATGTTATTCCCTGCGGAAGGAGCCGCACTGTTCGCTTGAAAGGCCTGCAGCTCTCTGAAGTCATTCAGAAATCCGTTGTTGTAAATACGCGTTTGATTTACGTTCTGATCCAGCAGTTGCTTAATGCCACGGTTTCCCACGTAACCTGCTTCCAGCACCGTGTTGCGCAGTACCTCCCTCTGAATGGTGAAGTTATACTGCAACGCATAGGGAGTCCGGAAATTGGGGTCAATAAGATTCAAGGTTCCGAATACACGGTCGGCATTTGGGGTGGTGGTGGGCGTACCCGGAGGTGCCGGGAAGATCAGGTTCTTGTCACTGGCCCGGAGATCCGTTCCAGCTGCGTTCGGGAACGTGGTGATGCCTTGGGCAAAGCCTGGAGTGGTGCTATCCGGGTCAATAAGTGAAGCCCCAGGAACACGATCGTAGAAGACACCCCAGGATGCCCGAATGGAGGTCTTGCCGTCTTTGAACGGCGACCATGCCAATCCAACGCGCGGGGCGAAGTTGTTTAAATCGTTCTTGAACCATGAGGCGCTTCTGGCCACGGTCAAATCTGAAATTTGGCTTACGGTATTTACTAAGCCGGCCGCATTTTGAATCACGTTACCCTGTAGGGCGTCACGTTCGTAAGGCACGCCGAAGAATTCGTAGCGCAGGCCGAGATTCAGCGTCAGGTTGTTCTTGATGCGCCAGTCATCCTGGAAGTACCCGCTGTAATCGTGAAAGATGAAGTTCCGAACCTTGGGCTTGCCGGGGTTGAACTTTGTAAGGTCACTATAAAACGTGGTCTGGATGGAACTGACGCGCCCCAGCAGATCATTGTAGAGGCTGTCATAACGGGTTCTGTCGGCGGAAGAAATTTGTGTGCCGGTTGGGCCGTTGGCAGTCGGTACGCTGTTCCCGTTGGCAGTGCTCAACAACACATTAGGAAAAAGGTTGGCATCGCTGCTCTGATACTGCAGAGTGTCGGAAAACCGAAAGCCGGTTTTAAAGGTGTGCTTCCCGCGAATGATGGAGATGTTATCTGAAATTTGCGGATTGACCGGGGAGTTCCGGTCCGATCCGAACCCTGTCGGGATGGGGTCGAAAAAGAGATTAGAAGTTATAAGAGGCACGTCACGGTAAAACAGGCTGCGAACGCGCCCGAAAGTGACGGATGATTCCTGAACACCGATGACGAAGTCATTTACTAGCGTCGGGGTGACTGACCAGTTGAAGCCGGTGGAGTAGCCGGAACGAATACCGCCTTGCGTTCCATTTGGCTGTCCGGGGAAAGTGGATTCGGCGTTATTAAGCGAATCCGCGGGCGTGAGGGTCTTGAACCACGAGTACCGGAAATAAGCGCGAAGGTTGGTTTTTACCTGGTAATCGGTTTTGAATGTGTACTGATCGTTCTGCATGCTTGCGGGAGCGTTCAGACGGAATCCGGCGGTATTGAGGCCATCACCCACCGAAGTATTGTTCGGGTTGGGAAGCAACGCCAGATTGGCTGCCACAATCGGGTCGATCCCGAGTTTTCGGGGATCATTCTGGACAATGTTGTAACTCAAGATGCTTCCGGCATTCGGCTGTCCGGCTGGCACGGCGTAGCGGAAGATTCCGGCCTTGGCTTCCGGTGTAAGCACCGTGCGATTGCGGGAGACCTGCTGCGCTACTCGCGATCCCTGATAGTTGAAGAAGAAAAAAAGTTTGTCCTTGCCGTTATAGAGCTTCGGGATCAGTACCGTGCCACCAAATGATCCGCCGAACTGATTTTGAATAAATTTTGGACGCGGCGTGGCAGTCCCGTTCGGCTGCAGCGAACTGTTGTTGAAGAAGTTGTTGGCGTTGAGAACTGTATTGCGGTGGTATTCGAATAAGTTGCCGTGAAATTTATTCGTGCCGGAACGCGTGATTAGTTCGATGGTCCCACCCGCATTGCGGCCGTATTCCGCCTTTGCGCCGCTGGTGATGATGCGGAATTCCTCAATGGAATCCGTATTATTTGCGTTCAAAGTCAAACCAAGGCGAGGCTGAGATGCGTCGTTCACGTCAATGCCGTCCAGAGTGTTGTTATTCGATCCCTGCCGGTTGCCGTTGATGCGGGCGAAGCTGCTGTCGTTGGGGCTGGTGCCCAATTGAACGCCGGGTTGATAGGTCGCTAGCGCGATCGGGCCGCGTCCTAATTGCGGCAGTGTGTCAATATCCCTCAGGGTGACAGCACGCTGAATCGTAGCTTCCGTCGTCTGCACGCCCAGGGAACTGGCTTCCACGCTGACGGTTTCACCCACGGATCCTATTTCAAGAATCACATCTTTGCGAAGCGTTACTCCGATGGTCACCTCTATGTTGGTGAGCTCTGCCTTTCGAAATCCATTCGATTCAGCGGTGAGCGAGTAAAATCCAGGCGGTACAACCGGAAACGTGAAAGATCCGGATGAATTGGTCTCAGCCATTGCTTGGACTTGAGTCTTGGTATTGATGAGGACCAGTTTCGCGCCAACGATGACTGCGCGCGTGTTGTCGATGACGTTCCCCTCCACGCGGGCGTCCTGAATCTGGGCGAACAGTGGAGATATGACAAGAAGTGAGAATACAGCGAGCGATAAACGTTTCATAAACCCCCAGGTACGATATGTATTACCTAACGAGACGTAAGCTTAAACTGCGGCTATAAAATAACCGGCATCGGATAGGGAGCCAAACCTACATATTTGGCTCTGTGGGAAACACAACTAAGCGGAACCAATAGTTAACGAACGATTACATAAAATAGGCTCTAACCGCAAGAGAGAATGTGCGCCGCTCAGTTTTAGAGGCGCATGGTATCATACTCCATATACCGTTTCCTATACGCGTGTAAATTAGCCGTCACGCGGTTATTGAAGACGGTTAATCAAGATCCTTCGAGGAGTCACTTTTTTCAAATGGCATCTAACAATTACAACCAGGGCGCGCAAGTGGAACACCAGAAATTTGGTTTGGGCACCGTGGTTTCGCACACCGACGAGCGGATCACGATCAAATTTGACGATCATGGCGAGAAGAAATTTATTTCTCAGATGGTAATGGCGTCGCTTAAGAAAAGCGACCGGACTCCGCCGGTGGAAAAGCGTTCGCCCAGAGCCCGCAAGCCAAAAGCCGTGGCTGCTGTCGCGAGCGCCGAACCGGTTGCGGCGGCTTAGGGGATACTTTTCCAGTGACGACTTGGTACTGTAGCAATACCTGCACATCTATTCCGATGCGGGCGACCAGGAAAATTAAGACTTGAACGCAAGACAAAAGCGGCTATTCGAAGATTCGCTGAAAAAGAATCCGGACTTAAAGATGCCGTCACCCACGGCCCGGCAAAGCGAACTAACAGAAGAGGACTTGGCTCTTCTTAAGCAGGGTGTTGGCGATAAGACATCACGGCCTTCCTCACAAAGCAGCGGCGCACCTGCTGGCGAGGGCGGAGAAATCACAGCAGAACAGATGGGCTCCATCGTTACTTACTTCGAAGAGAAGGGATTCGGTTTTCTGCGGCCAGAATCGGGCGGCCGGGATGTATTTTTTCACATCTCGCGATTGAGTGAAGGTCAGGCTAGCGATCTTACACCAGGAGCGAAAGTCATTTACGAATTAGGCATGGACCGTACCGGGAAAATGGCGGCAAGCGCTGTGCGGATCGCGCCTCCCGCTGCGGCAGGAGTCGCCGTACCTGCACCCGCCGCTCTGGAAGGCGAAGCAGAGCCCGAGGCTGTTGTGATAGAAACACCGAGCTAAATTCAGGCCCAACAGGAAAGAGATTGAGAAACGCACCACGGGACCGTGCGAAACCCCCGTTTTGACCCTTCGTTTAGAAAGGGCGGGAGACCGCCGAACGCCTTTAGGGGTCATCCCCGGTTTCCCGGCAGAGACCAGCACACCAGCGTCGCTTGAGCAGCCCCCCTCATTTTTGAGTGTTGGATCAAAAATAGAGGGCCCACACCTGCTTTGCAGAAACGCTTCTCAAGCAACAGTTTACAACTAGTTCAGCGTTTGGCAAGTACTGCCAATCATCCGGGAGAGACGCCACATTTGTTGCCGAATTCTTGTATACTCTTGAGGTTCTAAAGGAGATTTGCTGATGTCGCAACAAAGTATCGTACAGATTGTGGCGGGCGCGCTGGCTGTTCTGCTGCTGGTGATCGTCGTGATGCGCCGAAAGAGTAAAAAGAAAGAAGAAGACGAATTCTGAAGCATGAGCAAGCGCGGTCGCTTTCTGAAGTCCACGCGACCGTAACCACCACACACCCCACGCTTTGGCGCCGCATGTTTGCGTTTGCGGGACCGGCGTATCTGGTGAGCGTGGGGTACATGGACCCAGGCAACTGGGCCACAGATTTAGCGGGCGGTGCCACCTTCGGGTACCAACTGCTGTGGGTTTTGGCCGCCTCGAATCTGATGGCGGTACTGCTGCAGACATTAGCCGCACGCTTGGGGATTGTTTCGGGACGGGATCTGGCGCAAGCTTGCCGTGAGACCTATGGTGGCCCGGTAAACATTTCGCTCTGGCTCTTGTGTGAACTTGCCATCATCGCCTGCGATCTGGCAGAGGTTCTGGGCGCGGCTATCGGGTTGAAGCTGTTATTTCACCTGCCGCTGCTGGCTGGGGTATTGCTTACCACCCTCGATACCGTGCTGGTGCTCTGGTTTCAGCGGTTCGGCATACGGGTGATTGAGGCGTTCGTGCTGGTCCTGATCGCGGTGATTGGCGCCTGCTTCGGGATAGAGATCTTCTTTGCCAAGCCGCATTTTTCCGATGTAATTACCGGCTTGATTCCACATCTGGATGGGCAAAATCTTTACCTGGCAATCGCAATTCTGGGTGCCACCGTGATGCCTCACAACCTGTACCTGCATTCGGCGCTGGTTCAGACAAGGCGAATTGGAACCACTGACCCGGAGCGCCGCATCGCGTGCCGCTATAACCTGCTCGATTCAACCGTTGCGCTTTGTGGGGCCATGTTTGTCAACATGGCGATACTGATCATGGCAGCGGCCGTTTTCCACACGCGCGGCAAAGAAGTTCATGAGATTGAGGATGCTTACCTTTTGTTGGCACCGTTACTTGGGACCGCAACGGCGGGGATTGTGTTTGCGTTCGCGTTGATTTGTTCCGGGCAATCCTCGACGTTGACCGGCACCATGGCCGGGCAGATTGTGATGGAAGGGTTTCTGGATTTACGGGTGAGACCCTGGGCCCGCCGGATCATGACGCGGCTGATGGCGGTCACCCCGGCCGCGCTGACCATATGGCTGGCTGGTGAAAGAGCGACAGGCCAGATGCTCATTCTGAGCCAGGTTGTTTTGAGCATGCAGTTGCCGTTCGCGGTAATTCCGCTAATTCACTTCACGAGCGATTCCAGGCGCATGGGCGCGTTTGCTAACAAGCTCTGGGTAAAGATTCTGGCGTGGAGTTCCGCGGCAGCCATCGTCGGATTAAACGCCTCACTGGCGGCGCAGTTGATTGGGGAATCGGCGCACGGTTCGGAATGGGGGAAGTTGATTCGCGCGGCCGGTTTGCTGGTGGGAGGCGCCTTGGGAGTGCTGCTGATTTGGCTGCTCTTTCAACCGCTGCTGCGGGATTGGCGGCGGCGGATTGCCGGGCGGTTGTTGGGCAGCGAATCGGACGGCACGCAACTGGTGCCGAAGGCTATTCCCGAGTTGGGATATCGCCGGATCTTAGTGCCTCTTGACCATTCGCCTTTGGACCGTTTGGCTATGTCGCATGCTGTCGCTTTGGCGCGCAGCCATGGGGCCGAACTGTACCTATTGCATGTGGAAGAAGATGTTACCAGTCAGGTATACGGTGCGCTTGCGTCCACTGCCGAGGTGCAGGCCGGGCGCGAATACCTGGACGAGATTGCGGCCTCACTCGGTGATTCGAAGATTGCTGTCGAGAAGGCGGTCCGTTACTCATCGAACCCCAAGCAGGAGATTGTGACTTATGCCAAAGAAATTCAGCCCGATCTTTTGATCATGGGTGCTCACGGGCATGGCCGTCTGAAAGATCTGATTTACGGCAATACGATCGATCCGGTTCGCCATGCGTTGCGAATACCGATTCTGGTTGTTCGCGATCGGGATTCGTTGTGACAAATGGGACAAACGTGTGTCCCGGCAACCCACCAAACGTTTAGAGCTAAACTGTAAGTTCCATGTTTGCTTCAAATGTTGACGGAACATGGCGTGCCCCATTACGGCCCGTGAGCCGCTTTTGCGACGCCAGATTTCTCCTTGTGTTCGTTGCTGCCCTGCATACTCTGCCGGTTAGTGCGGCGACGCTGGAGCGGCTCAATTTCGATGAGATGACGGCGAATGCTACAGATATTGTTTATGGCCTTGTCGCGGGCTCACGCATAGCCGTCAAAAACGATTCTGTTTATACGCATTACAGCGTGCAAGTGCAGGAGCGCTGGAAAGGTGCCGGGCAAAGCACGATGGATGTAGTGCTTCCAGGAGGAATCGCGAGGAACCTGCGCCAGAGCTTTGCCGGGGTTCCGCAACTGGAGACGGGTAAACGATACGTCATGTTCCTGTGGACAGGCACTTCAGGCAGGACTCAGCTTCTGGGTTTAACGCAAGGGTTGTTCGATGTGCAGGAAAGCGCCACGGGAGAGATGATGGCCTTCCGCGGAACGTCCAGTGAATTGATGTTGGACCGTCTTGGGAAGGCCGTGCAGGATCAGGCAGTGAAAATGCCGCTGCAGGAAATGAGTTCGCGCGTGAAAACATTAGCTGCGAAAGTGAAAGCACTTCAGTAGGCAACAAAATGCGGCGATTGGGCAAAGCAGGGGTGGTGGTAGCAATGTGGGTGTCCACGCTGGCACCGGTTTCTGCTTACTACCATTACGTCCACTACCTTTCCCGCACCGCACCATTTGGGGTTGCTCAGGAGAAGTTTGATCTGGCTATTCTGCCTTCAAAAACGGTCACATTTTTCGTAACTGATTCCGGTCCGAATGTTTTTGCACAAAACGATAGTTTTTCGTCGGTACTAAGCCAGGTTCGGCAGGCGATTGGAACGTGGAACTCAGTGGAATCCTCTGACTTGCGCGTTGCATTCGGCGGATTGATCTCCCCCAATACGCCGCCTTCCAGCGTGGCCGGAGGGCAGGTTGTCTTTGAGGAATTGCCTCCGGGCTTGCTGGGCTACGGGGGACCCACCACCCAGAGCGGGCCGGTGAAGACTGCAAATGGCACGTTTGTCCCGATTGTGCGCGCGGTGATTCATTTGTCGAACAATTTAACTAAGAGCCCGGGTCCGAGCTACAGCGAGGGATTTTTTCTCACTGCGGTGCATGAAATGGGTCATGCACTGGGCTTGCAGCATACGTTTACCTCAAGCGCCATGTCTACAGCGGCAACGCGCGCAACTTCGCTGACGCATCCCATCGATGCCGATGATATCGCCGGACTGTCGGTGCTCTACCCGGCTGCGTCTTTCGGTAGCCAGACTGGCGTGATTACAGGGCGCGTAACTGCCGGGGGAAACGGCGTGCATTTGGCATCCGTGGTGGCCATCCGGAATGGGGGCAGCGCAGTAAGCGCCTTAACAAATCCTGACGGCACCTATCGGATTGAGGGAGTCCCTCCTGGTCAATATTATGTTTATGCTCACCCGCTTCCACCGCAATCGGCTTCGGCTTGCCAGGATATTTGCCCGCCGTTGGATGCAAGTGGGAATCCGGTCAGCTCTGGACGGCCTTTCAATACGGTCTTTTACGGGGGAACTACTGATTATTCGAAGGCGCAAACTCTTTCCGTGCTGGCCGCTTCAATTTCGGACAGCGTGAACTTTAGCGTAACCAGCCGTACTGACGTGCCGGTTTACGGTGTTTCGATATTCTCTTTTTTCAATGGCAACGTGGTGAGCCCAGGCTTTCTGAACATGGCACCCGCAGGCTATGGAGGTGTATTGGCGGGTGGCACCGGGCTAACGGTCAGCGGCAATACGGCCCCCGGCTTGAAGTTACAGATCATGGGCGGAGCGGCTACGGTAGCTGCGGTGCAGCCTTTTACAGACCCTAACGGAACCACTTATTTAAACCTGGGTATCAGTTATAGTCTGGGCGCGCCCACTGGGCCGCAGCATTTATTGTTCACGCAAAACGGTTTTTTATATGTATTGCCATCGGGGCTAAACCTGGTCCAGAAGACGCCCCCTTTTGTTTCCTCGGTAAATGCGAACAGCGATGGAAGTGTTGCGATTACCGGTACTGGTTTTGGGCCTGACAGTTCAGTTTATTTCGATGGGTTGCCAGCCGCAATCCGCTCACTTGACGATGTGGGCGGCAGGGCCGTTTTGATACCGCCGCCAGGTGCGAGCGGGCAACGCGCGACTATCTCGGTGTTCAATCGCGACGGTCAAAATTCTTTGTTCTTGCAAGCGAACGCGCCGCCGATATTCGCTTATGGCGTAAGTGAAATTCCGGCTATTACGGTTACGCCAAACGCGATTCCAACCGGGAGCGAGGCGGCCATTACAATAACCGGCGTGAACACGCAATTCACGCCAGGGCAGACCACCGTTGGTTTTGGCACAAGCGATATCTTTGTGCGGAACGTGTTTGTGCTCTCTCCAACAAAATTGCTGGTGAATGTTTCCGTATCGGCGCTGGCTGCTCAGGGCACGACGGAGGTCTCGGCGATATCCGGTTTTCAAACCGCGTTGTTGCCGAATGGGTTTTCTATCGTGTCGCCATCAAAAGCGATTCCCGCGCCAATCCCTCAATTGAGCAACGCGGTTCCCGGCCAAACCGGTGCGTATCCGGGAGCGGTGGTGACACTCCGCGGTTCGGGGTTGGCTCTAGCGAACCGGATCTCGACAGTGACGATCAATAGTCAGGGAGTACCGGTTATTATGTCTTCACCCGATCAATTGACACTGCAACTTCCGGGGCTTCTGATGGCGGGACCGGCCCTTCTCCAGGTGAACAACGGTTCCGATAGCAGCTTACCCGTCGCCGTGTCGATCGATACTCCCGCCGCGGTCATTAGCGGAGCAATTGGTGCTTCCGGTGTCCCGTTCGATGCAGCGCGGCCGGCGCGGGGCGGAGATCTGGTGCGATTGCTGGTGAGCGGATTTGCCGACAGCGGAGCGGTGATCTATCCAAATCAGGTTTCTATTGTGACGGGCGGAGTGAGGCAACCCGCAATTGAAGCTGTGCCGATTGATGGTGGTCTTTTCGAAGTTCGTTTTGTCTTGTCCAAGCTGGTGCCCTCGAACGGGCAGACGTTAACGGTTGTGTATCTGGATGGCCGAAGCAGTCTGCCAGCCGGGCTTGCCGTTGCCAACTGATATGAAGCTAGTGCTCGGTCTGTTCACCGTAGCTGCGTTTGCTGCGGATGGGACAAAGGTCTGGAGCAGCGCGGACCTGATGAAGCGCCTTTCTACAGCTAAAACCGACTCGCACAAGATTACAGGAGCGCCGCTTGACGCCTCTAGCGGATATCGTCTGAGCGTCTTCAAGCGTGAGGCAAATGGCCTGCCCGAACTGCACCAGAAAGTAGACGATGTTTTCGTTGTAGAGAGCGGCGAGGCAATCCTAATCACCGGCGGGACAATAACCGGACCAAAGACGACGGCACCGAACGAGGTGCGCGGCCAATCGATCCAGGGCGGGACCAAGCGCAAGGTGGCGACTGGAGATTTTGTCCGTATCCCCGCGAATGTGCCGCACCAGTTTCTGGTGGACGAGGGAAAACAGATTACATACGCGGTGATGAAAGTGGACGCACGGTAAGATTCAGTTCGGCATCGGTTCGCCGGATATAATTTGCATCGAGTGTTGCAGGGTCTTGCGGCACCGCTTGTGCGGCGAGCGCGGCGATGGCCGCCGCTAAGGGTCCGGTCTGGTACAGAAGGTCCACACCGGGACAAAAATCTTCTAAGCTTTGCAGCCGCTCCGGTTCGAGCAGGTTCCCTTCACTATCGTAAACAGCGGTGTAATACTGCCCTCGTCGGGCGTCCAGTACTGGCGCTCTTCGGGGACCAACTCCGGTGTAGGCAAGCGCAGCAAGATTTGAGATGCCGCAAACTTGCCGGCCTAATGCCTCAGCCAATCCCTGTACAAGCGTCAGGCCCATTCGTACGCCGGTGAAGGTGCCCGGGCCTTGTGCAACCGCAAAGCGTTCCACTTGCGCCACCGTCATCGCGTGGCGCTTCAGCAAGCCGTCAATTGCCGCGAAGACAATTTCACCATAGCCGGTTTGCGCCTCAAGCGTGAACTCTTCAAGAAGATGGCCGCTACGTGTAAGAGCCAGGCTTCCGACTGGCGTCGAGATATCAATAGCGAGGATCACGGGTTGAGTTGATAGGTGCGGTCTACCGTGTAGAGTTTGCCGACACCGTTCAGACCTTCGACACGCAGGTGGAGCGAGGCAGGAAAGCGCGTGGCAATGTTGGCCGGAATCTGAAGCTTGCCTTGCGGACCGGTGCCAACCACACTGTAACGCTGCCCATCGGCGGTGACTTCGGCAGTCCAGACGAAACGCATCGCTTTAGCGGCTTTGGTTTCCTTAGTCAGCTTGGCGGCGAAGGGGCCGGGGTTCTTCAAGGAGATACTATCTCCATGGGGTTCGACGATTTCGAAGGGGACCTTGGCAGTTTCCACTTCCTGCATAAGCACCTCGCGCGATTCAAATTTATAGCTTTTCAGCATGCCGGCTTTGTGACCCTCGCGGCTGATGTGAAGCACCCAATCGTGAGTGGCATCAGGAGGCTCGCCGGTGTATATTTCCGACTTCAAGTTCTTTTTCTCTTCTATCACTTCACCGGTTACGGGATTGAGCCAGGCGACGTCGTAGTTGTGCTTTTCGACTGTAACGTTAACCAGGCCGGGCTGTTCGACGTAAACGACGTATTCAACGCCTTCAAGTGCAAGAGCATGGCGTCCCTCGGCGTCAAAAAAAGGTTCCAGTTCCCAGTGCAGGGTGCTGGACATGAACTTGTACCAGTGCTCCATTTGCCTGGCTGAGGCTTCGTTCGGAGCGTGCGATTCTGGATAGGCT
>JAABUK010005995.1_pt1 | contig 18449 bp, 18 predicted proteins | sample 5559141 | NCBI WGS metagenome assembly JAABUK01 (sample SAMN10711869, study PRJNA513367) | rock metagenome | isolation source: Antarctica rocks | place: Antarctica: Victoria Land, Pudding Butte nord | collected 2016-01-03 | reverse complement strand
CTTATAAGCTTAATCTGCTATAATCGATTTAAGCTCTTTTTGTATTTCTGATTTTGATGTTTTTGATGCCAAGACTGCACCCAATTTCTACGCTATAATGCGGGAACGCTATCCCAATAAGGAAGGGGCACAACTCCAGTGACACAAGGGATAGAGCTTAAAGCATATTAAGAACATGAGAAAAGTATGCGCAGACGCGTTAAGATCTTTATAGATGATATTAAATAAAGAATATATAAGAAAAACGCTTAATTAGATTATATTTAATTTATTCTATAATGGGTGCCCAGAAAAATGCTCATTACGCTGATATGTGCGTTATGGTGGCCACCACTCGCCTGCGGTGAGTGGCCTTGCAGGGGTATACCCCCTGCAAGGGTGGGGCCAGCGACAGCGACCCTCTCATTGGCCACGGCTACCTCGACCTGTCAGATCGCCAGAAGAGGCGGCTTGAAAGCACACCAAATCAGCCACAATGGCCACTAAAATCGGATCTATCGCCGATCCACCATGACGGGCCCACGAAGCGCTTCTTGATGGCATTTAGTGTTTCGCAGAATTGTGATCAATCAATGCCTGCCAACTTGACAAGATTACCCCTCAAACGTCGTCGATCCATCTTATATCATAGGCACTATTGATTCTCAAGCAAGCAATCGGACGAGAGCGGCATTTCTGCTTCGGTTAGACTTGGAAGCTTTTGTTGAACTAATAGCCTCCTGCGCATCTCGCTTCCTAGTTGCTCCATCTAGCCGCGTCTTCATAAACCAGATCATCTAGCCAGCACCAGACCCATGTCCTTCTTAGTCCTTCGTCGGGGTCCAAGGCGGATGGTGAGAAGATTTAGCCGCCTGTTGTATCAGATTGGGACCAAATCATGACCTGAAGTGCCGGACCCGGTTCTCTAGTCGACGTCTGCAAGCACAAGAGTCGAGGATCACGAGTCGGCAACGCAATCTAGCGACGACAATCCCGAACGGCTCTGCACAACTATCCTGCATGTTAACAGTAGCAATCGAATTCTGATTTCGGCTTCCCTGGCTCTTGTTAATCGCCGTTCCCGGCTTGACCTAGTCTACCAGAAGCTAGTGAACGCAGCATCAGTCCTCACTTACTGCAACGGGAATCGTCTGTCTTGAGCACTTACCACCCCCGAGTTGTCCATTCTGTACAAGAAACCATCATCGAGGAAAAATCATGTTCAAATTCTGCCTAAATCCAAATCATTTTGCGAAGGAGAAATCGAAGAACGCTCTGCTCTATACTTTGGAGCAAAAAGGAAGATAATGAACTTGGAACTTCCTGGCATTGGCAAGTGAGACATTGCTTCGGCAGCTCAAGTGTCTGGTGGATGAGCAACCCCATTGATAGCTGGGCAGAAGTCATGGAAGCTTTCCTGGAAAGCGTCGACCACTGTTCCGCCTCTTGGTGATCAGTACATGAAGCCCAAGCTTTATGCTTTCAAGGCATGTCACAAGTACCTCTTGGTCGATTCGATGGACTTAAATCAACACTCCGCCCTACCGACAAGATAGCTGAATCTTCATACGATGTTGAATCCTGGGGAGCACTGTCCCAAGGACGACGACATAACACACCCGCAATACTCATGCCTTGTCACGATATGAGCCTCAACGTCATGCGGCAGACTACGGCCCAAGGAAGGTCATCACAACCATCATTGGGACACGAACCGGGAACCAGATTGCCTGGCGTCCGGCAACTGTTCCTGCCGCACTCCTTCGCCGTTTCGGACCCGTCCAGTCCCTCTTCGCAGCACTTCTCGGAGCAATCTCGTCCAATATCGATTATAACATCGCACGGTTTAGGTACATTTCCATCACCGCCGAAAAGGGTTTCGGAAAGCGGCATGAGGGCCCTCAAGTCGGGTCAGGCGAATGCCACCCCCTGGAGCCGCGAGCCTATTGAAACATCCAGTATTGACGCAATGGTAGCTGTTGATCACAAGACATCCCATCCCATACAAGCCGCTGCGCAACAATTTCCTCAGATATCTCCGCTGCAAGAAGCGCTGTTAAGTCCTCGCCTCCATCAGTACGGCTTGGCTCAAATCAAACAATCCAGACGTTCGTCTTCGGGGAGCAACCACAATCACGAATCTCCGAGTTTTGAAACTATTGCCAGGCAGCACTCTGACTCGTATGAGATCGATCGACATTCGCAGGGAGCAGTGGGTGTAAATCCATGGCATGATGCGCCTAGCCATTCTGAGTGGGGAATAACAAAAGCAGGAAAGCCCCGGAAACGTCTTGCTCGAGCCTGTCTTAATTGCCGGCACAAGAAAATCCGCTGCCATCCTAATCCCAGCAGTATGAAGTGTTCCCAATGCGAGAGGACTGATCTTGATTGCAGGTTTGAAAGCGGGTGAGTGCTCAGTAGAGCAAATCGAACGTTAAGAGGCTGATCAAATTGCAGGGCTCGACATGCTCAGTCAATCCCAGCTGCACACAGTGATCCATTACAGACTCCAGCGGTCTCTCGCTCTGCATTTGATGCAACGAAGATTTGTACAAGTTCTGTCAATGAAAGCGAGAAAACGAGAGCTCAAGATCGACCGATATCGCGTTACATTGCAACGGAGAAGCACCAACCGATTATGTCGCCTGCATCAAGTGAATTACCTGACGAGAACATCAGGCCCTTCAAGCGAATGAAGCGAGACATCGACTCAATTCAAGACCAGTGGGAAGTGACGCAAACGACACCAGAAACACGCCGATCGTCCAATGCTCTATCACCAACCAGAAACCCATCACCATTATTCGACATGGCGGAGACACCGGGACTTGCCGCGACGAGTTGGACCCTCGAGCCTTGTACAATATCGCCACTAGCAATGGAGTATCTCGATCTTTACTTTGTTCATATCAATCAGGCTATCTACTGCATGCTTCCGAAAGGGCCCTTCCTCGAGTGGGTTCGCAGTTGTCAGGAAAGAACACTTGATGACAAGATGATCCTCTACACCCTCATGGCCATGGGGTGTAGATTCTCAACACGCAAGGAGAGCGTAGCGCATGGCAGAAGGTTTCTGCAGATTGCTCGCTATGCCGAGCAAAGCAGCTTTGGCAGATTCACCCTGCAATTGGTACAGACAAGACTGATATTGGCGTTGTTGAATTTTTCGCTTGGTAACGCCAGCGAGGCATGGGACTACTGCGGCACGGCTGTCAGGGCAGTCTGTGGTCTGAAGTACAACAGCGAAGAAGCTGCCATAGACCGGCCCCATTTGGTTGATCTCGAATACGGCCTTGACAGGAGAACGCTGGCTGAATGCCAAAGGAGGACTTTCTGGTCGGCGTACATCATGGACGTAAGTATCCTCCCTCTCGGCTTTGACTACCTTTCATTTGACTTATCTCGCAATAGCGGCTCAGTGGCTTCTGCTCCGGCCATGTAGCCATCTTGCACCGCGAGGATTGCTTCCTGCGTCTTCCTTGCAGAGAGGAACTGTACGAAAACCAAGACGTACCTGAAACGCCTTATCTCGCAGCCGCCGAGCAAAGTCTGACCTGGGAGGAGCAAGGCAGCTTGGGCAACATGGCATATTTGATTGAAATGTCTTCGGCTTGGAGTGAGGTTCTGCAACATCTCTATCGCACGAAGTATCGCGCCGTGGGTGACGAAGCCGGTGTGTACGAGCGCTTCTATGGACAAAAGCAGCGCCAATTGCAGTGGTTTACCCATCATCTCCCGCCGCATATGTTCCCCTGCAACAGGCAGAATATCGAGCGAGCATTGCACAATGGCTACATTGGAACCTTCATCTCCCTTCATGCACTGTATCACACGGCAGCCATGCAGCTTAATCGACATGCCGTGTACGATGAGTTGGAGCACGAAGGTCTGCATCGAAACCTGAGAGCAGCCCAGTATCATGCTCGAGAGCTGTTGAACGTCACACATACGCTTTCGAAGCTATATCGTGAGCAGCGCTCGTCTGGCCCAGCCCGGATATTCTCCACGCCGTTCCTAGGCTACGCGATCTTATCCGCGGTGGATATTCTGACTAGCATCGGCACGCTGGCTGACCTCCAGTCTGATCTTCAATTGGTGCAAAGCAGTCTGGAGGTCGTCCAGGAGCTCAGCAGGTATTGGTCCAGCGCTCAAAAGCAGCTCGAGATGATCGCGAACCGCTTCACGGACATAGTGGGGGCGCTGGAGGATGCCAACACTAGCAACAACGTCTTTATCACGACCGATGCCATGGAGAACACATTTGGCAGGGAATTGGATCTCTTCTTCTCCCCGCCGGTGGAGGTAAGACTCCAAGCCTTAGGACTTGGCACGGCGGCGCGGGAGGGACAGGGCGTTCTTACCATCGAGAGTCTGGCCTCAGGCATCAGAGGCTATGGGCACTGAGATGCAGCCAATCGGTGTGGCGTTGTCGGGAAGATCGCAGAAGACGTCTGTGGAGGAGGACGACTACGCTAGGTGCTAGCACCGCCCTGTGGAACAGAAGCGTAGAGGTTGGATTGAGTCATTGACAAAGAGCTTGGCGAGGGTAGATGCGGCCGTCAATGCGGTGCGGATTGGATCTGCAGCATACGTAGGGAGCTGCCGTGGGATATCCAGATGCGTGTTGGCGGGCACACCAGGACCATGTCATTGACCTGGCAGAGTGCAGAGGGACAAGTGGTGCTGGCGGAGAGAGCTGGTGCGTGGCGCGAGGCAGGGCATGTATATGTACGGGCCCGGTAGGTGGCGCATGGAGAGTGTGGCGCATGGAGAGTGTGGCGCATGGAGAGTGTGGCGCAGCTGTGCAACCAGCCACTGAGTCGGCCGCAATGACGGTGACCGGCAGCATCTAGGCCCCAGTCATCATCCGGCGCCGTCGGTGCATCGAGAGAGAGAGCTGGATGCGCCAACTACTCCTCTTGCCCTGCTACTGGTTGACCCGGAGGCTGAGGTGCCGCGTCTGACAAGGCTGGAGCCTGAGCGACTGCTTACCGTACCAAACCACCCAATTAGGTGACTGTTGAGGCAGCTGGGCCAGGCAGCTTGTCCCGGCGGCATTTGACCAGGCATCCCGCCGCTTCTTACGTTTGCTTCCACGACCATTCTATATCTAAACAGTCCTTTTCTCCTTCTTCCTTCTTCCCTCTCCCCTCTCCCCTCTTCCCATCTCTTCTCTCAATACCTTCAACCAGCGGTGTCTGCTTACAGGGTCTGGCGCTTACTGCACCGGGTCGAAACTATTAGAGCACTCTTGGAAGTTTTGATTCGCTTCCCATCCACCTCAGATCACGGGCTGTTTATCGAAAGATCCTTGCGTCGTTTGCTTCGCAGAATCCCCCGGTGCCGACTGGGCTTGTGCAACAGACATCCCCACCAAGACGGACAAGCCAAGATCAGGAAGGAAAATATTCTTCCAACCTTTCCCGACCAGTTTGCCATCCCTCGACCTCCGTCGATTTTGAGGGCAGCCAATTTCGGTGATAGGAATGTCTTTCCCCGGGCTCCGTCGGCTGGAATCTGTGGGAACCAATGATACCACGATTCCAGGTATTGCTCATCTGCCAACTAGCATCCTAGATGCATTCATTCCCGGGTACTCGTTCATCTCGAAATATGTCCTCGACGTGTTTGGATTTGATATTTCCATCCTTGTCTCCGTCCTTGTCCTTGGCTTTGCCTGCACTACGGGTGTGCACTACATTTACCGGCACTTGTGGGCCAGCTTCCTCACCTATTTCACGGCCAGCGTGGTTATCGATGCTTACGACATCATCTATGACAATCTTCTATCCTGGGCTGCCGAACAAGAGGACTTGAAGCGAGTCCGTTCGCTGAAAGTTCAGAGCGCAGACTACACTGACGATGTCGATGATTTGAAAGGGGATGAGAACGCAGATGATGGCGCTATCTTCAACTTCAACAGCTGGGCAGCCAAGGTTCCTCCACGATACGAGCCAGATACCGGGTACCATTGGTTTCGCCACAAGGGCCATTGGTTCAAATTCTCTCGTGAGAAAAACAAGGTGCAAGGGGGCTGGATGGGGATGATGATTCAAGAACAAGAGACTGTCCGACTGACCGTTCTCGGACTCTCTACGAAACCCATCAAGGACCTCATCCTCGACACGAGGGATCGAAACCTGTCCAAGCAGATTGCGAAAACTACAGTGAGACGGCCAAGTCCAAAAGAGCAGCGAGGTCGTGGACGCCAAGCCTGGAACAAGGTCGCCGTACGCCCTAGCCGTCCAATGGGAACGGTGGTTCTTGACAGCAAACAAAAAGCGGCGATTTTGCGTGACATCAACGACTTCTTAGATCCTGCTACCGCTCGGTGGTACAGCAATCGCGGCTTGGCATATCGTCGAGGCTTCCTTTTGTCTGGTCCGCCGGGAACTGGTAAGACTAGCTTGAGCTTTGCGCTTGCTGGTGTCTTTGGTCTTGATATCTATTGCATGTCACTTTCTGAAAAGACACTTTCCGAAGAAGATCTCATCCTACTGTTCAACAGTCTTCCGAAACGCTGCATAGTCTTGCTGGAAGACATCGATAGTGCCGGCGTCGTAAGGAAGAAGCCAGACTTCCAGAAGGACGGAGAAAAGAAACCCAAGGATGAATCAAAGGAGAAAACAGGAGACGCAGAGGGCGAGAAAAAGGACGAATCTACGGAAACGATGGCATCGATTATTGCCAAGGAGGTCGCCAAGGCGGTCAAAACTGCCAATGACAGCAGTGACCGTTCTTCGGGTGGCCGTTCCGGCTCTGCGAATGACCTGGGAATTACCATGTCTGGGCTTTTGAACGCTATCGATGGTGTTGCCTCTCAAGAAGGACGTGTCCTGATCATGACGACCAACTATCCTGAAAAGTTGGACGACGCGCTGATCCGGCCGGGACGTGTTGACATGAAGATCGAATTTACCCTTGCAAGCAAAGAGCAGATCCGTGAGCTTTTTCTTCGAATGTACTGCGTTGATTCCCGGGAAGCTGCTCGCATGCCGACAAATCTGAAGCAGATTATGCCGAATGTTCTAGAAGCTGGCGTCCCTGCAGATCGGCCTGCGGTCGTAGCGAAGAGTGAAAATGAGAAACGTCAAACGCTGCAACGTCCAGCAAGACTGCTACCTCCGACACCCCCACAAACACCGACCACCTCGGCACCATCTCGACCTCTCTCAGGTAACAAAGCATCCTCCCCACTCGAGTCTGCCTTTGCATTACAGAGCCAACCATCGCCAGAGCTTGAGGAGATGGCCGACATGTTTGCTAAAACCCTACCTGAGGCGACTTTCTCACCTGCAGAGGTGCAGGGCTATCTGATCATGCGGAAGAAGGATCCATGGATCGCCGTTTCCGAAGTTGCTGCATGGCGAGATGCAGAGTTTGCAAAGAAGACTGAAAAGAAGGAGAAGGAGAACAAGGTGTCGAACGATGGGTCTAAGCACGACAAGGGAGACAAGCCAGACGTCAGCGGAAATTCAAGTACGAGCGATCTTGTCAGAATCGAAAAGGAAGAGGCTAACGGAGAGGATAGAGGAGATACCCGGCTCGGAAGCAACGACGACGGCCACGTGATAGATGACGACGATTCAAAACCCGAGACGACGATTCCTGACGCAGCTGGAAGTGGATGTAAGGCTTTGTTCGGGAATGTCGAAGGTGTGGGAGAGGACAGTGATGAGGGTGGCAGTGGACCTGAGGACAATGACTCGGCTGTAGGGAGCGATGCGAATAGTGAAGCTGGCAGCGAGACAAGCCAGTGCTCGGTAGGATATGATGACTATGATGATTGATGAGGGGGTCTCAGCATGTTTGCTGAAGGACCGAGGCGTCTGGACAACACTGGGTCGGATCTAGCATATCATCAAAATACATTGCCTCGAGGTATCCTACGCCTAACCGATGACGACGTCCTATCATTTTCCGATCGTTATTTTCTGCGATTTCCCATGACTGGGCTCTGTGAAGCTTCTGCATGCTATTTCGGGAATATCGTACTCGTCTCCAACTTTATGGTTGATGTTACAAAATTCATGCACTACGCGTCCGTCCGCCGGTCTGTCTGTCCAGATTCCCCCAGTTTTCGCTCCAATTTTGTGAGGAATTTCAAGCAGCAGACTCATGACTACAGGTGAGACGAGTCGCTCCCGGTTCAGCACTCAACAGTAGCTCAGGAGGAGAAGATCTACTGCCGATGGTTTGTGTCTAAGGTGTTATATGACAGCTGCCTGTGGCCGATATAAGATAGAACAGTATTTTTGGTACTGCCATTCGCAGCGGGACCGACAATGTGTACTCTCCGCTCCAAGACACTCCGCAGCCAATCGGATGCCCGGATCGGTATTTCCACCCCTTTCAAAATCTTCCCCAACTTTCTTCACCCATCGTCCAGGCATCCCTTCGCTTCCACATTTCACTCTCGTCATTCGAAGTACAGCTGAAGGTACATAATTATAGGGTTATAGACATCCTTCAGTGTCTATGGCCACCTGTCAACGGGGGGCTCAGTTGGAGCTATCCTTAGCCTCAGTGAGGTGGCTGAAGACTTGTAACACGAGCCAGTCACAGTCGTGGAGAACCTTGGATAAGTGCTGCATTTGCATAGCGCAATATCTGGAGTTAGTGGTGGATACAGTTGTACGAAGTGTCTTTCTTTCTCCATTCTATTCTGCAGCGATCCTTATATTTCCTTCGGAGTAGCCCTCTCGACATTGCTGCTGTCCAGTTTTTGCATCTCCTTTGCATCCTCTCTCTCAACAGCCGTAACCCAGCATAGCACAGAATGCTTCACAAATCTTTCGTTTCCCTCCTGTTATTCCCCATCTTCCTCTCTTCCTTTAGGACCGCCCTCCCCTCCCCTTCCTCCCAGGAACCATCCTCTCTGTCCGCGCGCGACACCAACAATTCGAGCAATGCCACAGCCCCCTACTGCCCTCCCACCACTTGGTATATTGGCAACTTCTACACTTATCGATGCAACTCCCCACCCACAACACCCTACCTGGCCTTTTACTTCTCTATCTACGAGTCCACTGGCTCCATGGCTACAGCTAGCTGCTCCTGCATCGGCACCCTAGGCCAACAAGTCGAAGACCTCCTCTACCACTATGACCCGAATATCTGGTTCCCTTGCCACGTCTACAACGGCAATTCCAACGACATCGACCATTCGCCGGACAGTCGCTCGAAATACTACCTCCAGTGGCAGCATCAGAGTAGCACGCTTTATGTGAAGGGAAGGGTAAGTGTGGCAAGGAGACGAGGACCGAGACATTGCAGCCGGTGAATCCGGGTGTGCCATGGACTTTTAAGTGGTTGGGGACAGGAGATTTGGAGGATGAAAGTGTGAATCGGAAGGGGACGTACAAGATTTATGGGGATGGAGGAGAATTTAGAATGAGGTACGATGTGGAGGGGCGGCCTGTTAAGAGCTTTGATTGAGAGAAGTAGGGTTGGCTGCGTGACGTAGTATTGGATTGGATTGTGGGAAGGGTGAGAAGAATTGTGAAGCGTGAAGAGGGTAGGCAAGTTTCACGCCCATAGCACATTTCATCGTTCGTTGCATTTGGCTGACTTCAAAGAGGGTATTCCAGGAATTGTTACCATACGTCATAGCGAATACACCACCAACTTGTCTTGCTTATCATCAAGAGCGTAATGCGATGGAATTGACTTCTTTGTGAAAACACTTCTCAATTACTGATCTCCATGATTTATATAAGCACTTTGTCCATTCTCCTTGGGCACGGAGCGCTCTTTCAAAGTCTTGGCATGCGCGCCATCCACATTATATAAGGCGGCGCACCACGTCGCACTCCACAAAATCTACCGCACCCCCAAATTAATGGAAACACAGCGCTGGTCGCCAGCGTTTCCCTATTCTCCTTTTGCATCCGCTTTATCCTTACTTGACTACTCTACGCTCCCGCTCCGCTGCTGTCGTGCTTCAGCTTATGCTGAGTCGACATCATCCAGAGCGACTTTCACCTTTTGTTGGAGCAGCGTATTGCTGTCCGTTTCCTGGCCTCCTCCGTATCGTCCTATGACGGAATGGCTCAGCTTATGCTGGCCGACATTCCTGAGAGGGGATTTCGATGGAGCCCTATGCTTCGCCGTCATCAGGTGAAGTGCTTCACTGATGCTGAACACACCAGCATCGATGGGAGGGAGCAACATTCAGCTTGCTACCCGATATCATTCGCAGGAGGCACTGAACCGTGATGTTCGTCCAAATGTCGCGGCTGCGAAGCAAAGCACTCTGTTTTCTCTTCTTGAGGCAGATCGACTGTATCTGTCTGACTAACGAACTGGGTTGTGACTGAACGTCATCTTGGGCCGTGTTGCCTGATTTGACGTACATTAGCGGTGTAATGCCGTAATCGACTCCAAGCAGGTCGGTAACGATGTTATTCCAACCAGCACCTACTCCGACAAGCACGTGAACGGCGAAAGGCCGTTACAAGATTGGTTGTACAAGATCGAACAACCTTAAGCATCTCAGTCAATGACTGAGATGTAGAGATCGCTGTAAGTCGATTGGTTCACAGAGCTACGCCATGTCTTCTTTGTTAGCTTACCTTTCCAAGCATTGTCTCCTGTGACTTCTTACGACTAACCTCACGATAAAGTACCAACAACAACCCTTGCCGAGATCGAGGAGAACGGAGGTGGGCGTAAGCCTAGGAGGCACGATTTGCCTCGTAATAAGGATGAGGACGACTACAGACTGTCTCCGACTCCTGCAGCAACATCCATCTTCCCCTCATCCATCCAGAAACCTTCGTCATGGGGCGGCGGCGTTTTTCCATATACATGCACGCTTACTTATCGACCACATGGATCATTCCACATAGAGTAGCTCGGCCATCGGACTGATACTTTGCGATACCGCTTCTCATATTGCCCTTGGAGACGTCCTATTTACGAATCTCGACAACCGCATCGATGCATCAAGAGCCATTGCCGCATCTCGCACTTTGAACTCTGCCGTCCTCGAACCAGCCGATCTCAGTACTGGCACCAACAACATGGCAACAGAGTCAGCCTCCAACGCTCTCCCTCGCCAGCAAGCTTTCTACGACCACCATCCCTGAAATCTGATCGCGAGGCCATCTTCAGCACCAACCTCCACCTGAGCCGTCTGAAGCATAGAAACGAACAATTCAATTTGGTCTCGTCAACTCTACCATCGCAAAACTCTGTACCTCCCACCAGAACACCATAGACCAGCGTATTCAGGACAACCAGCTCCAGAGCCAAATCTCCCACTGGCGTCAGGAAGTTCTCCATAGCAGCGATCCACACTGGTCAGGTCCAGATCCAAATTTACAGCTGACGTCAGACACCTCTGAACAGCAGTGACGGCAATGAAAACATCATCATGCTCAGTGAGGCCGCCAATCTGATCGAGAAATTCGCCAGTCTGAACTCTGGCAAGGGTCAAGGCCTGCCGCTGAGTCAGCATCCGAAGCCGGCGTCAAGCCTGAGCTCAAGCATGCTGTGTCTACTAATCTTAGTGTTGAGGATGGAAAAGCAAAGACGAATATGTGCCTTCAGTATGTGAAGGTGAGATGACGAAATCAGAGATAGGCTATGGCCCACCACCGTAGAGAAGATGCATTCATCCAGACTGGGTAGTTGGCCATCTTGACACTTAGTCGCTGCGCTCGGGGGTGCAGCAGACAGTAGTGCTTGCTTGGTGTCAAAACAGTGATTGGCCCTGTGCAAGAACACGGCTATGGCCATGGCTATTAATGTTTGCCCAAGCGGGCTCACGCATTTGTCCAAGATGTCTTGAAAGGCTAGGGCTCCGCCTAATAAGACTCCCGCATCTCCGCTCAAAGAAAGCTCTATCCGCCATTTTGTCTGCTCCTCTTGGGTCATGCCTAAGTTGTACGCAGTCCTCGCTGCGTCTCCTCAAAACCGCGAGGCTCTGGGAAATGCAGATAGCATTACCGGCAGAACTCCTTTGCTGGGTCATCTCAGCATGTACCCTAAAGGTACGTAGGACAATCTGTATACAATTACACACTCTCTGACTAGACTGAATTGTCCATCATCCTCTGCCGTTTTACTTTCTCGTGCAGCGACCCGGCTGATATCGTGGCTGCAGAGGCTGTGCCGGCTTTGAAAATTGCCAAGTCTGAGACGAATACAGCTACTCATTGGAATGCACTGTTTCTCTGCCGAGGAGGACCAAGGACTGGAACGCTGAATGAGGTCTGGGAGCAGCTGAGACAGGCGGGGGAGACAGAAGGAAGGGCCTGCGATTACGAAATAGCTGAAGCCATCATGAATGTTCAACTGTGTTTGCTTTTCCTTGCGACTCTCATAGAGTTCCTTCCATCGTTGTCAGCAAATATGAAGTTGGTACAATCACAAACCACATCCTCAGTCTATGTCAATGGTGCAAAAGCGGTCAAAAGGCGTGCAAAAATAATCACGTTCGTCAGGATTCTGCCAGTCCCATCAACGCAACAAAACTTCCTTCCCCAACCGCGAATGAATATGTTTACTACCTGACCCGCGACCTGAATTTGTCTCCTTTAACCAAGACAAATCACAGCGTCAGGATGGTTGACCAAAAAAGTGATGTTGTCATCACGCATACTCGCATCAATGCAACGAGGGGAAACCAGGTTCATGTTCTTGTGATCAAGCAGCATGTCAAATGTTGGAGAATCTATCCAGATACGTATCCACATGACATCTTGCATTCTAAGGACCTCGCGGTACAGCTTCCCGCCTTCCCCGTCCATGACTGGAACAAAGCATTGATTAGGAAGGATCCTGAAAGCAATCTCCCTACTTTCATCGCGGCGCTGAAATAAGTCTTCCAAGATTAGATGATTAGCACCATCGCACCATCGACCAGTCTGAGCTGGGAGGTCGAAGTGGAGATTGTCCAAAGGGTTCAGAGCTGGAGGGGAAACAAGGTGTCTTTGAAGTCAAAGGAGACCAATTCCCGGGTGGACGAGCGGTCGTCAAGATGGCCATACTGCCAGAGTCGACCAAGTATTACGTCCACGAGACGGAAGGTTATTCTCGAATTGTCGGGAAAGGAATCGGTCCAGACTTTCCTGGGCATTTCACTGAGAACGAGGATAGAGTGGTCGGGTTTGTCTTGGGGAAGATCGAGGGTAGATACCCCAGTATAGACAACCTGGCAGAGTGCCAGAAAGCCCTTTCGAAGCTTCACGACGTAGGAATCCTCCATCGAGCACCTCACAGCCACAACATTATCATCAAGGAAGCTGGGAAGGCTGAGCTCATCGACTTCAAGCAGGCTGAGCTGGTGGAGCACGATATTGATGACGAGGAAGACGGGAACGACGAGTTCCAGGAATCTAGGGACCGTCTTGAGGCGGGGAATGAAGGCGTCAATATAGACGAAGTAGAGATGGAGAACCTCGAGGACTTCATTCAATCGAAACACTTGGATGAATAAAGACAGAAAGAGAGACATGGAGAGTGTCTTCAACCAGCCATGTCTTCAATTCTGTGCATGATAAGTATATTTTGCAACTGGGTGCAGAGCCAGCAACGATCGCCTTCAGTCTTCTCATATTAAAGGCGGCAATCTTCATTACCGTCCACGGTAGCTGTGCTGCGAAGCACCATTGCATATCCACCACAAGCCAAAAAGAGGTTGTTGGAGAAGACGGGGATGCTTAGTCAGCCAGGGTCCGTAATCAAGCTGCCTCGGCTCACGATGTCCATGTGGCTTCGAGCGCAATGAGATGGCAGGCAGCGTCTTTTCTTCCTGGCCAGGCTCTCCTGGCCTTCCACTCCTTCATAATCAAACACTCACCTGTTCGCTTTTCCCAATCCGTGATACGAGATTGCCAATTCTTCCTCCCTCCCGCCAGCATGCCCTTCAACACCGAACTTACCCGCCGTCTCGGCATCCGAGGTAAGCTCGCCTCAATCCTCGCAGCAACCAACCTGCTCCTGGCCCTGACTTCTGTCCACAGTCCCCGTCGTCCAAGGCGGCATGCAATGGGTCGGCTATGCCGTCCTCGCGTCCGCCGTCTCCAACGCCGGCGGCCTCGGCGTCCTAACCGCCCTCACCCAACCCACCCCCGACCACTTGCGCTCGGAAATCCGCAAATGTCGCTCCATGACCCCCAACCCCTTTGCCGTCAACATCACTCTTCTCCCCTCCCTCAGCCCACCGGACTACAACGCCTACGCCCGCGTCTGCATCGACGAGGGTATCAAGATAGTCGAAACCGCGGGCAACTCTCCTGGACCGGTGATCAAGCTTTTGAAGGACGCCGGGATCATCATTCTGCATAAGTGCACTACGATCCGGCATGCGCAATCGGCCGTGAAGCTAGGGGTTGACTTTTTAAGCATCGACGGCTTCGAATGCGCCGGCCACGTGGGTGAATCCGACATCACGAATTTCATCCTCCTGTCACGCGCGCGACAGAGCCTGAAAGTCCCCTTTATTGCCTCGGGCCGCTTTGCAGACGGACAAGGGCTAGCCGCAGCGCTGGCCTTGGGTGCCGAAGGCATAAACATGGGCACACGATTTATGTGCACGGTCGAAGCGCCCATCCATGAGAATATCAAGCAAGCGATCGTGGAGGCTCAAGAAACGGACACGGAGCTGGTGCTGAGGAGGTGGAGGAATACGACGCGGCTGTTCAAGAACAAGGTCACGACAGAGGTGGGGAAGGTGGAGAGGGAGAGTACGGAAGGGAAGTTTGAGGAGGTGGCGCCCTTGGTTAGTGGGAAGAGGGGGAGGGAGGTTTTTGTCAATGGGGATAAGGATTTTGGGGTTTGGACTGCCGGGCAGGTTATTGGGTTGATTCACGATGTGCCGACTTGTGCGGTTCTGGTGGGGAGGATAGAGAGGGAGGCGGCCGAGTCGATCAGGGAGATGGAGGGGCTGTGGCGGGAGGATAGGAGGGAAGCGAGGGAGAGTAAGCTATGATGATTAGCTCTGGGCAAGATGGAATGGCTTGCGCGGTTTTCGGCTAGAGAGACACCCCCTTTGAAGCTGGATAGACAGAACCTGGTCTCATTCCCCGAGACTCTTGAGCGGGACGTGATTCAACGTAACCATGAGGAAATGCTTCCTTGTATCTTGGTAACCTTTGCTCGAAGCAATTGACGATGAATAGATTTGAAACATGGACCTACTAACCGACAATTGCCAGTCAGTCACTCTCTCTCTCTCTCAACATTTGCCGTTTCTGCGTTCGGCCTCGGCTCAAGCGACTGTCATTCTGTGCTGAAGTCCTCTCTATACTGCGCTGGTAGCTCGCCATACTCAGTAATTCCTCGATACGGTTAGCGCTCGATTCGTTCAGCCTCCACCCAGATCTCACCGACGAATGAAGCGGTTGAACCGCTGGCCATGACCGAGGATACGAGGTGTTGTTGTCTGATACCAAGGACGGTCCGGCGGGCTGCCGGAAAACGGACACAAACTGTGTGTAGATCCTGCTGCCAACCTGAGATATATGCTGCGTTGAACGCTCCTCTAGCTAGCCTTGGTCTCTCTCTCTCTCTCTCTCTCTCTCTCTCTCTCTCTCTTTGATCGCTTGTCTTTTCCAATCATCCACTCCCATCGCCCCGTTGTTTCTTTTCGTGTGCATCAGCAACCGCTGCTCGAGGCGGCGAGCGGATCCTCGTTGTTCCCGTCGGTGGCGGCAACGGCGCTGTGTCCGTGTCTGTGTCTGTGTCCGTGTCCATCGTGGTCGTCGTCTTTGAACACTCCTGTCCTTTTCTCAGGCTGACTGACTGCCTATCCCTGACCTCTACGTGAGAGGCCTAGGCGGGCTGGAAGGGAAAGCGAGGAGTGGCTGTTGCGTGAGCGCGTGAGGCGGGTGGACTGGCCTGGCCCGCTTTATCCGGGAGCGGAAAATGTGGGGGGATGTTCCTGTTAGCATTGTGTGCTTATGTGGGCGCGGCGTGCAGGGGGTTGCACGGTCGTCTTAATAGGCTAATTCAGTTTAACCTTAAGAGGTGCGCAAAGTCCCATTCTCGTTACTCTAGACTGCAACGCAAACGCGTTGACGAGAGCGAGAGCGAGAGCAAACAAGGGAAATCAATGTGGACAATTCGGTGGCGCTCTAGAGGCCTCCGGAGTATTGCAATTGGCTGCTTTGATTCAAGACTGGCACAGCTCCGAATCTTCGATGCTCCAGAGCATCATCTCCCATCTCTAGCTTTCGTTGTGCTGGTGCGCTTCCCGCGGGTTTCTCAAGCAGATCTCTGTGCTTTCTCTCCGCGTTGGTGTTCTCTACCTTGCTAGGTTCGCCGCTTCGCAACGCTGGTATCTTCATCAGCTGCAAGAAGAGCCTTCTTGATTTTCGTCGCCTTCTTCGTCTCCTCCCCTTTTTTCGCCTTGTCGGACTCTTTCGACTCCTTCGCCTTCTTAATCTTTTTCTCCATGAAACCCTTCCTAGCTTAGACGGCGTCAAGCATTTTATGACACGCATAGCTCGTGCAACTAGTCAGAACGTTAGCATTTGGAGTAGCCTTGTACTCATTTGAGGCAAATTACCTGACTTGTTTGCGTTGCAAAACGGGAATTTCTCCTGTAATACCCAGAAGGAAACGGATCTGAAGGACGGGAGGACTGCAAAGACTCGTTGGAGATGGTCAAGTTTGTAAGTGCGATGAGTGATGTAATTTGTCGTCGAGACCTGAAGCCCATGATACCATGAAGTCGTCCAGTAAACCATTGACCTAGCAGGCACCGCGGAATTGATCGATGTTCAAGGCGACGAAAAAGCTCTCACGCATGACTTCCAACACCACAGAATCGCCGAACGGCGTGGCCTCGAATTGGAGAGCAAGCTGAACGCAGCAAAGTTGGACGTCGAAATCATATTGGCAGTAGGGAAAGTTTTCGACGTTTGGGGTAGACTACGAAATGTTTAGTCTGAGGCTTCTCAAGTAGTGGATGAAAGTCTTTAGAGCGATGGCAGCGTGGGGATTGATAGCGAGCCACCCTTGCTTGCTGAGCCTATCTGCCAGGGTTTGTAGCTCGTCTGTCGAGGTGTGTTTTCGCAGTGCGGTGGCAAATACGGAGCCACATGCTTTGAGTTCGCTGAGATTCACATCCTTACCAGATTTCCCCGCCACACCGGTGGTCTTGAGCTTCACACAAGTGCTCAGGTCGCTTGAATGTGCTGTCAGTGGCATCCGAGCGCTTATATGTGAGCGATACATACCTGGTAAGTACCTTTGACTTGCTGTCGCAGATTTCGAGCTGCTCTCGGCATGGACCAAGTTCCAATCTTTGACGGGCGGTGACAGCTTTTTGTAATCTTGTATCTCAGTGAATGCTCTCGCCTTCTTGACATCGAACAACAGCTCTGGGTTGTGGGAATCCATTTTCGCAGCAGAGGTCGTCGTGAAAAGGACGTCGACCGAGAATATGGAAGAAGCTGAACGTTGGTAGACCAAGAGGTTTGCGGTCAGATTTTTGACCCACGAAATCATCTGGTGAGCCGAAATTTCGAGTGATGGATATTGAAGTGTTTTGCAGACGACAAGCAAGATAAGTGCCGAGGTGTCCGTTGAAGAGCCTGCGAAAATTTCAGGAAATCGGTAGTGTTCTATGTACTCAGATAAGTGCCGCAGCAGGAGAAGACCATTTGCCGATTTCTTTCCACCATCATTCGTTCAATGGCAAATCTTAAGATCTATCCTCCTCTTAAACTACCGAAGAATATGAGATCTGTCAGGTCAAACGGTGGACTTTCTTGAAGCCCTTTTCTGCACGCGTAGCCAACGCGGTAAAGTGGGAAACAAGTCATACATCAGGAGCTCCAAGACATCTGAACAAGGACATGATTGCCAATAGTTGAACTATCGTAGTGCAGACCTCTTGAGCAAGACTTCATTCCAATCCTGCAAACGCGTGCGAAGCAAACCGGGGTTCATAAGAGTCGGCAACACTTAAGAGAGGTCTATGTGTCAATTGACAAGGGGAGTAGATAGTCAAGAATCTGAAAGATGCCTGAGTAGCAGCAGAGAGGATAAGAAAGGTAAGTCTTCCTCCTGATTGTCTCATGCTAACATACATGCTACACGCATGATTTTGCCTTTTCTTTCATGGCTTGGTATGGTGTAGATGCTGAAGGACTGTAGTGATAGGAGAGGACGAAAGTGAAAGAATGAAGTTGCAATTCTGATATTGATGGATTGAAGCCTTGACTCCTGCCAAGACGTTCTTGGCTTCCACCTTGCCGGATTGGAGCTAGTCAGGAATATCGCGAACGCAAGCCGCATCTGAGGAACAAAGCTCAACAACACAACACCAAAGTACCAACCCCCATCTACAACCCCCATCTACAGCCCCCGAACTGGCTTGACGCCTTGGTCTGACTGGCTATTCTCCCCTGGGACATGCACCTCAACTCGGTCCTCCTACCCGACTCTTCACCCACGACGATTTGCAACCGTCGTGAGGACATGGTCCATGATGAGTGCCTTGATACCCCTTCCGT
>JAABUK010005993.1_pt1 | contig 18453 bp, 16 predicted proteins | sample 5559141 | NCBI WGS metagenome assembly JAABUK01 (sample SAMN10711869, study PRJNA513367) | rock metagenome | isolation source: Antarctica rocks | place: Antarctica: Victoria Land, Pudding Butte nord | collected 2016-01-03 | reverse complement strand
AAGAGCAAAACATCCCGCCCCGCGTTCTGAAATGCCAAAGGCAAAGGTGTTTTCGTCGCCATAATACCGACAATCCCCAGTACTGGCGTTGGATAAATACCTTCCCCCAAAGTCTCGTTATACAGGCTCACATTGCCTCCGGTAATTGGCGTCTCAAAGAACTCGCAAGCTTCCGCAATTCCCTCAATCGCCTTCACCAGTTGAGCCATAATTTCCGGACGCTCCGGGTTTCCGAAGTTCAGATTATTCGTTGCGGCAACTGGAAGAGCCCCCACTGTCGAAAGATTCCGGCAGCACTCCGCCACATTCAACTTTGCGCCTTCCCTGGGCGAAAGGAAACAGTACCGGCCATTGCCATCTAGCGATATTGCCAGCGAAACGCCGTTCTCTTTCACCCGCACCACGGCTGCATCGGAACCACCCGGCGCAACCAGCGTGTTCGTCCGGACCGACCAATCGTACTGCTGCCAGATCTGCCGCTTCGAACATAAATCCGGGCTCCGCATCAAAGCCAGCAGATCATCTTGCACGTCCTGCGAAACGAATTCCGTCCGGTCCAGCGGCGCGGTACGCAAAGGCACCGTATGTGGCCGGTCGTACTTGGGCGCCTCTTCAGCGATGGCATGATTCGGGATTTCCGCCTCAAAGCGGCCCTGGTGCTTCACGCGAAGCAAACCATCGGGCGTGACAGAGCCAATCCTCACCGCATCAAGGCCCCACTTCCGGAACACCTCGAACACTTCTTCTTCGCGGCCCCGTTCCGCCACCAGCAGCATGCGCTCTTGCGATTCAGAAAGCAGCATCTCATAAGCGGTCATGCCGGTTTCCCGTTGGGGCACCAGATCCAGATCGATCTCAATTCCCACCCCGCCCCGGCTGCCCATCTCGCAGGAAGAGGACGTCAAACCCGCTGCCCCCATATCCTGAATCCCGACAATCGCACCGGTTTGCATTGCCTCCAGGCAGGCCTCCAGTAGAAGCTTCTCAAGAAACGGATCCCCCACCTGCACATTCGGGCGCTTCTGCTTCGATTCCTCAGTAAATTCCGCCGAAGCCATAGACGCACCATGGATTCCATCCCGGCCCGTTTTCGCTCCCACGTAAATTACCGGATTGCCCACACCCGATGCCTTGGCATAAAACACGTCTTCCGCTTTGCAAACGCCTAGCGCGAAAACATTCACTAGGGGGTTGCCGTTGTAGCAATCCTCGAAAAGGCACTCTCCGCCAATGGTCGGCACGCCAAAACAATTCCCGTAGTGCGAAATCCCGCTTACCACGCCATCCAGAATGCGCCGGTTTCGCACACCGGCGGACGCGTGATCCAGCGTTCCGAAACGGAGTGAATCCAGTACAGCAATCGGCCGCGCACCCATCGTGAAAATATCGCGCAAAATGCCGCCGACGCCGGTCGCCGCTCCCTGAAACGGCTCGATAAAACTCGGGTGATTATGCGATTCAATCTTGAACGCGCACACCCAGCCCCCGCCGATATCGATAATCCCGGCGTTTTCACCTGGACCCTGCACCACCAGCTTGCCTTTCGTCGGCAGCTTGCGCAGATGAATTCGCGAGCTCTTATAAGAGCAGTGCTCGCTCCACATCACGCTAAAAACGCCCAACTCCGTGTAGCTCGGGTCGCGCCCCAGCAGCGTGACCACTTTTTCATACTCAGCCGTGGTCAACTGATGCGCCGCAATCACCTCGGCGGAAAATGCGGGCATTTTCAATTTCGCCCTGCACCAGAAAGGAACGAAGACAAAATCGCGCGCCCATCCGTAGACCCCATCAGCGGATCGCTAGCTCTTTCCGGGTGCGGCATCATACCCATTACATTTCGCTGTTCATTCAAAATTCCGGCAATATTCCGCAGAGAGCCGTTCGGGTTATTGGCATAGCGAAATACCACACGATCTTCCGCTTCCAATCGGTCCAGCGTAGCGGCGTCGGCATAGTAGCAGCCCTCGCCATGCGCAATCGGAATCCGCAGCGTCGCGCCTGGTTGCAGTTCAGAAGTAAACCGGCTATTCGCAGTCGCGGCCACAAGGTCCACAATTTTGCAGACGTAGCGTAAGCCTTCGTTCCGCACCAGGGCTCCAGGCAGCATCCCCGCCTCAGTCAATATTTGAAAGCCATTGCAGATTCCCAGCACCGGCCCACCCTCCGCGGCAAATCTTTTCACCGCGCTCATAACAGGCGAGAATTTTGCAATCGCGCCGCAGCGTAAGTAATCCCCGTATGAAAATCCACCGGGCAAAATAATGGCATCCACTGGTCCCAAACTCTCGGAATCGTGCCAAAGAAAATGAGCTTCGTGGCCCAGATTGTGGTTCACTGCATACCAGGCATCGTGGTCACAGTTGCTGCCGGGAAAGACGACAATTCCAACATGCATGAGGGAAGTTTCAGTTTAGCAATGCATAGTTTTCCGTGTTTCCCGAAAGAACCCGCACCGGCTCCTCCAGGCTCAGAATACGATTGCGAAACGCATACTGCACCAAGTGAGCCTTGTTATGAATGTGCAGCTTGCGCATTAGGTTCACCTTATGAGCGTCCACTGTCTTTGCGCTTAGTAAGAGCATGACCGCTACCTGCTTCACCGAATGGCCCTCTGCTGTTAACCGAAGCACCTCCAACTCGCGGCGAGTCAACTCATGAGGCGGCACCTGGCTCGGCGTGTATTGTCCGGCGCGGTATCGCTCCGCATCCTGCAACACAAATTCCGCGTCCGCCAGATTGTTCACCAGATTCACGTTTTCCTGCATACTCAAAATTGCCAGCGCTTTGGGGGATTCACCCATCAGCATGATTCGTAAGTTTGTCATTTCCTCTCCTGGCTAACTATCGGAGGGCCGGGCAAAATTCTTTACTGTGGTGAGATATAAATTTGCAGACGCTCTATTCCTATCTGATAATCGCGCCCGCTGTCGTTGTGCTCACGGCGGCGATGGGAACCACTTCCCTACTGGCCTCACTGCTTGGCACCCCGGAAAATCGCCTACATGAGATTGCGCAATTCTGGGCGCGCTTGCTGCTTCGCATCAGTTCCATCCGGTGTGAAACAGAGGGCCTGGAACAACTCGTCCCCGGTCAAAGCTACGTCCTGGTTTCGAACCACGCCAGCTATATGGATACACCGGTACTCATGTCGGCGCTTACCATCCAGTTTCGTTTTCTCGCCAAATCGGAACTGTTCACCATCCCGTTTATCGGCACGCATCTCAGCCGCGCTGGCCATTTTGCAGTGGAGCGGGAGAACGTCCGCGCCTCTCTCCGCAGCATGTCTGAAGCGGCAAAGGTGGTACAAGAGCGCCACATCTCCATCTTGATCTTCCCCGAAGGAGGCCGTTCTCCTCATCACCTCCGCCGTTTCAAAGAAGGAGCCGCCTATATCGCCATCAAAGCGGGCGTACCGGTTGTGCCCATTGGCCTGGTAGGTATCCGCCAAGTGCTGCCCATGCATTCGAAAAAGGTAATCCCCGGTCTGGTGCGCGTCAGAGTTGGTACACCCATCGAAACCACCGGCTTCAAACTGGCCGACCGCAACACCTTGAACGATCAACTCCGCAGCGAAATCGCGCGCCTAACCGGCGACAGCTTGGAAGAAGACTCAGCCTCCGCCGTTGCATGATAGCCTTGCTCTGATGAGTTCCCGGACGGTCTACCAGGTCCTTCGCGATACCGCTGGAAAGTACGGCGAACGCGAAGCTCTATTCCAGCCGGTTCACAACGAAGGCGTTAAAAAGTATCGCACCTGGACGTGGCAGCAATACCTGACTGCGGCAACCGAAATCGCCGCGGGTTTGCGCGTGCTTGGGTTGCAAAAGGGCGATGTCTGCGCGCTCAACTCCGAGACGCGGGCGGAATTCTATCTAGCCGATCTCGGCATCATGACCAACGGGTGCGTCGCAGCCGCCCTGTACGCCAACTATCCTGCGCCGGACCTGATCGCGACCGTCGCAAAAAGCGGCGCAAAGGCGCTTTTTGTAGAAACCCCGAAGATGCTGCAAGCCCTACGCACAGCACCCGTTCAGCACTTTTTTCTGCTCACCGGCGAAGCTGAAGGCGCTCTGACACTCGAACAGTTATCCGCCCTGGGACGCGATGCGATGCAACGCGACCCGGGCATTCTCGCCGGCTTCGATTCCCATACTGCCCCGGAAGACAATGCCATCTTGTACCTCACGTCCGGCGCCACGGGCGAGCCCAAAATGGTAATGGTCACCCACGGCGCTATCGTCCGCAACGTGGAAATGGGCCAAGCGGTTCTGCCTGCTGGGCCGGACGACATGACCATCGCGTTCCTGCCCTCCGCGCACATCACCCAGCGCATTGTCATGGAATTATTGCCCATCGAAATGGGTACACCGGTCACGTTCTCAGAGTCGCTTCTCCGTTTGCCGCAGGAGATGAAATCCGTGGGGCCCACTGTCTTCGTCGCGCCTCCCCGGTTTTGGGAACGCATTCACTCCACCATCAAAACCGAAGTAAAGAAGAAGCCGGTGCTGGCCCAAAAGGTTTTCTTTGCCTCGCTCGGCCTGGGGATTGCCGCAGCCCGCTATATCCGCCAGGGGAAGCCCGTTCCCTTCCACATTCGCGTCCCTTACCGCATGGCGGAAAAGCTTGTTTTCCAGAAAATTCGCGACCGTTTCGGGGGCCGCCTACGGGTTGCCATCTCCGGCGGAGCTCCCCTCGGTGCGGAACTCGCCGAATTTTATGAAGCTGTCGGGCTCCCTCTCGTCGAAGGCTACGGGCTCACCGAAGGCGGCGTGGCCGTGTTCAATCCCATTGGGCGCGCCAAACCCGGCTCCATCGGCAAGCCGCTCCCCGGCGTCCAACTGCGCATCGCCGAAGATGGTGAACTCCTCATCGGCAGCCCTTGCCTGTTCAGCCACTACCACGGCGACCCCGAAACCACCGCAATCGTCCTGCGCGACGGCTTCCTGCACACCGGCGATGTCGGGCACATTGATGAAGACGGATACGTCTACATCACCGGGCGTAAGAAAGAGCTGATCGTTTTCTCGAATGGTAAAAAGATCTTCCCCTCCCGTATTGAAGGCCTCTTCAAGCTGGAGCCTTTAGTTAGTCAGGTAGTGTTGGTCGGCGACCGCCTGCCGCACTTGACCGCACTCTTCACCGTCAATCCCACCCTCGCCTCCACGCTTCCCGGCATGGAAGCTTACGAATCCACATCGGGCCCGGAAATTGCCGCATCCCCTGTGATACAGAAGGAAATGCAGCGCATAGTCACACAAGTAAACCGCCACGTGGCCGATTTTGAAAAAATCCGTAAATTCCGCATCCTCCCCCGCGATTTCACCATCGAAGCTGGCGAAATAACCGCCACGATGAAAGTCCGCCGCAAACAAGTGCTCGCGAATTTTGCTTCGGATGTCGAAGCACTCTACGCCGGAAAAAACGCCGAAGCGGAGTAGCTAATCGCCCAGCGGGTCCCAGACCGCCTTCGTCTCCAGCACAAACCCGTCCACCGGACCTTCGCCCAACACGCGCTCAGGATCCATCAGAATTTCAGGCTCCCTGCCGAGGCGGTAGACTTCCACCGCATGCCGCTCCGGGTCAATCAACCAAGCCAGTTGCGCCCCATTGTCGATCCACTCCCGCATCTTGTCCCGAAGTTTTGGAAGCCGGTCCGTTTGCGACCGAAGCTCAATCACGAAATCGGGAGAAAGATGCCAATACCCTTTTTGGCTCTTCGCACTTAAGGACAGGATGCGGTCTCGATGAGTCCAGGCAGCATCCGGCGATCTCCGCGCGCCGTTCGGAAGTCGAAATCCAGCGGCGGCATCGGTGACGAATCCATTTCGTTCCCTCCTGGCCCACTGCATCAATTGGAAATTTATTTCCTGATGCCGTGCCCCCGTCAGCGAAAAGTTCGGCGGCATAATCAGAATCTCTCCCTCAGCAGTCATCTCGATAAAATAATCGGGATAAGCCGAACAAAACTCCGCGAAGTCCCCATCTGTCATTGGAGCAGCAGTAACCGTCGCAGGCAGATAGCACTCGTCAATTGCAAATTGCATCGGTTAGTCCCCCAGCGGATCCCAGACCAACTTCGTCTCCAGCACAAACCCGTCCACCGGACCTTCGCCCAACACGCGCTCAGGGTCTATCAGAATTTCAGGCTCTCTGCCCGGGCGATAAACTTCCACCGCGTGCCGCTCCGGATCAACCAACCAACCCAGTTGCGCTCCGTTGTCGATCCACTCCCGCATCTTGTCCCGAAGTTTCGGAAGCCGGTCCGTTTGCGACCGAAGCTCAATCACGAAATCAGGAGAAAGATGCCAATACCCCTTCCAACTTCTCGAAGTCAAGGCTCGCAGCCGGTCCTTCTGCGTCCATGCCGCATCGGGAGACCGGCGCGCTCCGCTGGGCAACAAAAAGCCGCTGGAAGCCTCTGTTGCCGCACCTCGCCCATCCCGAATGGCCCACGAAACCAATTGCACGTTGATCATCTGATTGCGCCAACCCGTTAGCGAAAAAGCAGGCGGCATAATCAGAATCTCTCCCTCAGCAGTCATCTCGATAAAGTAATCGGGATAAGCCGAACAAAACTCCGTAAACTCCTCATCCGTCATCGGAGCAGCGGTAACCGTCGCGGGCAGATAGCACTCGTCAATTGCGAACTGCATATTTACATCATAGTTCCGCTACATACACCTGAGTCACCCCGGTCCGGTCGCTTGCAAACGTCACCAGCTTCTCATCGAACGAATATGCCGGATGCGGATGCGTCCATTGCGGACCATACACCGTATCCCCCGCTACTTCCATCCAACTCAGCGCCGAGCCCTTTGCCTCAGACCGCGCCGCCGCAAAATCCTCAGCCAGTGCATACCTCGATTTCCGCCACTGCGAACCGCCATTGCTCGACCCCGTCAAGCACACCAGCCTGCGCTCCCCTGTCGCCACATCGATCCGGAACAGCCCGAGATCCGGATGATTCGTATCGCACAGGATCTCCGTCCCTGCCCGGTTCGGCGCAATATGCCAAGCGTTAAAGTCCGCGATGGTCCGTATCTCCCGCGACGTCCAATCCATCCGCTTCAACGCTTGCGGCCAGACCGTGAACACCAGATCCCCCGTTTGCCCCAGAAACGTTTCATGCACCACAAACTCCTCGTTGCCGTGCACGTATAGGCACTCAAGCCCGCTGCCATCCCGCCTCACGCGGAACATGCGAGGCGCCGGGTCAGCCGCAAACTCGATCCACTCCGGCTCCAACGGATGAAACTGCGGATGAATTACAGTTCTCTCGAACGGAATCTCCCGCGCACCGTCGCCCCGCAAGTCCACCACCAGTAACCCGTTTTGCGCCCCACGTTTCATGGCACACACAGCCCAATTGCCAGAGCGATCGAAGGACACCTCGCCCAGTTGCGCTCCCCCGATATCGAACACGATTCGCTCGTGCCCGCCGCGCAACGGAACCGCCATCACCGCGCCCTCAACAACGTAATAAATTTCAGATCCATCCCGGCTCAGCGCGGCAGAGTAAGGGTGGATCGCAGGACCGTGTGTCAGTTGCCGGGTTTCGCCATCCGGATAATCGACCACATGCAACTGAGCCGCACCGGAGCGATACGAAGTAAAAAATAGCTCTCGCCCATCCTGCGAAAACGAGTTCTGCAGAAAATACGTCGGATGCGAAATCGCAGGACCGTCAGTTACCTGCCGGACCACCTAACCCTTAGCCTTGCGAATCGCTTCCGTCAGTGCCGGCACAATCTCAAACAAATCCCCTACGATCCCGTAATCCGCAATCTCGAAAATCGGTGCCTCGGCATCGCGATTCACCGCAATCACCGTCTTCGATCCCTTCATCCCCACCAGATGCTGAATCGCCCCGGAAATCCCAATCGCGAAATAAGCCTTCGGTGCCACCGTCTGCCCGGAACTGCCCACCTGCCGCTCCATGGGCAGCCAGCCGCTATCGCAAATGGGCCGCGAGGCCGCCAGCTCCGCTCCCAACACTTCCGCCAGCTTTTCGACAATCGGCAGATTCTCCGCTTCCTTGATACCGCGCCCCACCGAAACAATAATCGGAGCAGCCGCCAGATCCACCGCGCGCGCCGTCTCGCGAAACGGTGCCTCAGGCTTCGTTCTGATCTGCCCGGCTTCGAGCTGTGGCGAAAACACAACCACCTCGGCGGCTCCGGCTTTCGCGCCCTCCGCCCGCCAGGCACCCGCCTGCAACGATGCAAAGCACGGAGCCTTCCCGCTAAACCGTACGTCAGCGTTCACTTTCCCCTGGAACAACTGCCGCACCAACACCGGCGTTCCCGCTTCCTGCCGGAAGGCCACCACATCGCTCACCAGTACGCGCCGCATCGCCGTCGCCAGCTTCGGAGCATAATCCCGCACCTGATACGTATGCGGGAACAGCACCGCTTCCGGCTTTAACTCCACAATCAACTGCCGAAGAGCAGCGGAGTATCCATCGGCCGTATATTCGCGAAGTAGTTCATGCTCAACCCGATGGACCTGGGCCGCGTCATACTTCGCCAGGTCCATCCCAAGCGCCTCGGTTACGGCACCCACAACCGCAACATGCACCGGCAGCGCAGCCGATCCACCCCACACCTGAGCCGCCGCAATAGTCTCAACGCTCATCGGGTTTAAAACGCCCCCGGTCTGCTCCGCAATCACCAGAACGCTCACAGAATCCTCGCCTCGAACTTCAGTTTCTCCACCAGTTTCGCCACCGCAACTGCCGTCGGCCCATCGAACAATTGCGATGTCTTTGAACGTTCCGGCAAGTACACGCGCTCAATCCGGATCCCGCTCTCTTCCGCCTGCGCCGCCGCTTGCGGAACAAACTCCCGCACCTCTTTCGTCTTCGCCTTCTTGATGCCCATCAGCGTGGCGTACCGCAGCTTGTTGCTTCCCGATTGAATGGTCAGCAGCGCGGGCAAAGGCATGTCCACGTGCTGAAAGTATCCGTTCTCTAACTCGCGCTTCAGCCGCAACCCGGTGGGCGTCACCTCCACATGCATGATGATGGTCGCGTGCGGCAGCCCCATCAACTCCGCCAGAATCACGCCCGTTTGCCCATAGCCGAAATCGTCCGATTGCAATCCGGTCAGCACCAGGTCCGGCTGCTCTGCCTTCAGCGCTTCCGCAATCACCTCGGCGGCAAGCAGCGGGTCAGCACCGCCGCTTTCCTCCTGTTTAATATGTATCGCCCGGTCCGCACCCTTCGCCAGCGCTTCCCGAATCGTACTCCCCACCCGCTCAGGCCCGGCGGACACCACAATCACTTCCCCACCGTGCGCCTCTTTCAGCCGTAGCGCTTCTTCCAAAGCATAGGCATCCGGCTCATTGATCTCATACTGCAGGTCCGCGTCTTGTATCCAAGCGCCTTCCGGACGCAATAGCGAATCGCGCGCAGGCACCTGCTTGATCGTCACTACGATCTTCATAAGCCTATTGTTTCAGACTTACGCGCTTTAACCCTGGAATTTGCGAAACACCAACGCGCCGTTCGTGCCCCCGAACCCGAACGAGTTCGAAAGCGCGTAATCGATCTTCATCGGCCGAGCTTCATTGGGAATGTAATCCAGATCGCAATCCGGATCCGGATTTTCCAGGTTCACCGTTGGCGGCGCCACTTGGTCGCGAATCGCCATCACCGTCAAGCCAGCTTCCAAACCACCCGCGCCCCCCAGCAAATGCCCGGTCATCGATTTCGTCGAACTCACCGCCAGCTTGTAAGCGCCCTCGCCGAAACATAGTTTGATCGCTGCAGTCTCGTTCGCATCGCCCAGCGGAGTCGACGTGCTGTGCGCATTCAAATAGTCAATTTTCGAAGTCTCAATCTTCGCGTCGCGAATCGCATTGCGCATCACACGATACGCGCCGTCCGGATCGGGAGCGGTCATATGGAAAGCGTCGCCGCTCATCCCGTATCCCACCACCTCCGCCAGAATTGGTGCTCCGCGACGCTTGGCGAATTCAAGCTCCTCCAGCACCAAGATGCCGGCACCTTCGCCCACCACGAATCCGTCACGGTCGCGGTCCCAGGGGCGGCACGCGCGTTCCGGTTCTCCATTGCGCGTCGAAAGCGCGCGCATCGCCGCAAACCCGCCAATGCCAAGCGGCGTAATGCAAGCCTCCGCGCCACCGCAAATCATCGCGTCCGCATCGCCATACTGAATGATCCGGTAAGAATCCCCAATCGAATGCGCACTGGTCGTGCAAGCCGTCGCGGTTGCGGAATTTGGCCCCTTCGCCCCAGTTCGGATCGAAACCTGACCCGATGCCAAATTTACAATCGTCGCGGGAATGAAAAACGGTGAAATGCGCCGCGGGCCGTGTTCCAGATACATCCGGTGCTCGCGCTCAATCACGTCGAATCCGCCGATGCCGCTGCCAATATAAACGCCCACGCGATCCGCCCATTCCGGATCTACCTTGAACCCAGACGATTGAATCGCATAGTCAGCCGCCGCGATGGCAAACTGAATAAACCGGCCCATCTTCTTAATTTCTTTCTTGTCGATAAACTGATGCGGATCGAAATCCCTCACCTCGCCCGCGATCGTACACGCGAACCCCGTTGTATCGAATAGCGTGATTGGCCCAATCCCACTCTTGCAGGCGAGAATGGATTTCCAGGTTTCTTCCGTGCCGTGCCCAATCGAACTCAGGAGCCCGACACCTGTCACTACAACTCTGCGAGAAATAGCCGACTCCTTTCGCTCGCCAGCGCGCCCAAGTTACTTCTTGGAAGACTTGGCTTCGATGTAATCGACCGCATCCTTCACAGTCATAATCTTTTCAGCGTCTTCGTCGGGAATTTCCAACTCGAAAGCTTCTTCAAAGGCCATCACCAATTCCACAATGTCCAGAGAATCCGCACCCAGATCGTCTACGAACGAGGCGTTGTTGTCCACCTGACTTTCGTCAACGCCCAACTGCTCCACAATGATCTGCTTTACCTTTTGCTCAACAGCCGCCATGCACCCTCCCCCGCGTGAACGGGCCTATCCCTTAACTTGAATTCCAGAATGACTTCCAAACCTTCGATTCTAGCGGTGAGACATCTCTCAACGCAACCTGAAAGGCCTACCAGCGGCCAATCAAAGGCTGATTTCCCGCCGTTCCGCCGTAAGGTACAAAACGATCCCCTCCAGGGCCCGTTCCGTCATAACTGCCGTTTCCGTTGAAATCAAGCAGCCAGAAGCCGTTGATATAAACGCCAACCTTACTGAAACCGGTTCCGTTCCAATCCCCGACAATCGGTATCTCGCCCGGGTTCCCGCCGAAGCCGTAAAACTTGTCTCCGCCCGCTGCCACGCCGTCATAGGTCCCGTTTCCGTTGTAATCCAGAATCCAGAATCCACCCCTGTAAATGCCGATCTTAGTCTTGCCGTCGCCGTTCCAGTCCCCGATTTGAGGTATATCTCCAGCCGCGTAAGTGAAGTTGTTATAGAACCTGTCCGCCGCAGTAAACGCACCGTCGCCGTTATAATCCAGCACCCAGCGGCCCTGGAAGAAATAGCCGATCTTCGTACGCCCGTCGCCGTTCCAATCGCCGAATACCGGAATTTCACCCGCACCGTTTCCACCGAAGGCAAAGAAGCTGTCTCCCGTATCGAAAACGCCATTGCCATTCATATCCAGAGCCCAGAATCCATCTTTATAGAAGCCGATCTTCGTCCTGCCGTCGCCATTCCAGTCGCCGGTAATTGGCACGTAGCTCGTGCCATTTCCCCCGAATCCATAGAATCTATCGCTACCCGGACCAACGCCGTCATAGGTACCGTTGCCGTTGTAATCCAGCACCCAAAATCCGTTCATGTAATAGCCCACTTTCGACCGGCCATCTCCGTTCCAATCGCCCGCAAGAGCAATCACCCCCGCCTGCCCGGCAAACGGGAACACCTTATCGCCCGCATCGAACACTCCGCTTCCATTGTCGTCCAGCACCCATAGCGGTCCATTGGTCGGCTGGAAGAATCCTACATTCTGCTGCCCCAGCACACCGGCCTGCACCACAGTGAAGCTCTGGCCCCCAAACAAAATCGTCGCAGTCCGGTTCTGCCCCGGGTCGCCGCTATAAGTGAATGTCACCGTCCCACTGCCCGTCCCTGAAGCTCCGCTGGTAATGGTTACAAACGCCGAATTACTGGAAACCACATAAGGGCAGGAAGGGTCACTTGCCGTAACCGTCACGGACCCGGTCCCCGCTCTGCTGTTTACGTAATTCGTAGGGCTGCTCACCGTAAAGAAGCACGCCAGAACCGGTGTAGTCCGAATTCGTCCCGAACTATCCGCGATATACAGGTTTTTATTACGGTCCACCGTGATTCCGAGCGGGTCCACGCTCGCCAGGGTGGCCAGTCCGCCATCGCCGCTGAAATCCAGCACACCATTTCCCGCAACCGTCGAAATCAAACCCGTGCTCGCCGTCACCTTGCGCACCCGCGAATGGCCTTCATCCGCAATGAACAGGTTGCTCGATTGGTCCGCAAAAATGCTAAATGGCACCGAAAGCCCTGTCGCCGTGGCCGCCACTCCGTCCTGGAAGTTGGTCGTCCCGTCCCCCGCTACCGTCGTGATGATGTTCGTGCCCAACACAATCTTTCGCACCCGGTTGCCAATTACTTCGCTAATGAATAAGTTCCCCGCGCCATCAAGCGCCAGGCCAGAAGGAAAATTCAGCGTCGCACTGGTCGCCACCCCGCCATCTCCGCTGGAACCCACCGTCGCAGAACCAGCAATAGTCGTAATTACTCCGGTCTGGCCATTAATTAAACGAATTCGATTGTTCTGCGAATCCGCAACATACAAATCTCCATTCGCCGCCAGCGCTAGGCCGCCAAGCGATCGAAACTGTGCCGCCGTAGCCGGACCTCCGTCTCCCGCGAAACCTGCCGTACCCGCCGTATTTGCAATCGTGGAATAAACTCCCCCAACCACCTTGCGAATCCTACTGCCTTCCACAAAAAGTATGTTTCCGCTCCCGTCTATCGTCAGCCCGTATGGGTTCGCCGTCGGCCCCGCAACCGACCCGCCGTCTGGAGTGACCCAATCACGCCCGAACCCGCCGTCGTCAGAAAGCCCGAGCTCAGCGCCAATCTGCGGATCGCGGAACTGCCCGGATCCGCAAAAATTAGAGACCCCGCGTTATCCACCGCAACAGTGTTCGGCGTTAACAGGCTTGCGTTCGTCGCCAGAAGCCCGCTTCCGCTGCCATTGTCATAATCCAGCGTGCCGTTTCCCGCGAATGTCGTAATCAGAGTAGAACTGAATTTCCTCAAACGGCCATTGCCGGCATCGGCTACATATGCCGTCGTGCCGGCGCTGTCCAGTGCCATCGCTGCCAGATTCCGGAACATCGCCGCCATCGGCGAGCCTCCGTCCCCTGAATATCCCGCAACTGAGTTTCCGGCCACCCTCGAAATCGTTATTTGTGACGCCACGATAAGTCTTACATCGTATGTTTCGACAATGTACAAGTTGTTGAACGCATCCACCACAACCGCAGTCACGGAGTTCAATTGCGCCGCAACCGCTGGGCCGCCATCGCCCGCGGCACCGAAAGTGCCGTTTCCAGCCACGGTGTTAATCACGCCTGACACCACTTTTCTCACCCGGAAGTTGCCTTGATCCGCGATATACACGGCTCCCGTGGAATCCACCGCCACGCCCGCTGGCAACTTCAGGCTAGCCGTCATAGCTAGGCCGCCATCCCCCGCAAAACCAGCCACGCCGTTTCCCGCAAGCGTCGAGATTGTTCCACCAGAGGTGACCATCCGGATTCGCTGATTTGTCTGGTCCACGATATAGACGTTGTTTCCCGCGTCAACCGCCACCGCCACAGGAAAATTCAGTTGCGCCAAAGCGGCCGCTCCGCCGTCCCCGCCGAAACCGGGAGTTCCGTTACCCGCCACTGTCGTAATCGTTCCGCCCGTTGAAATTTTGCGAACGCGGTTGTGCCCGGAATCCGCTACGTACAGATTGCCCGCCGTGTCGAACGCCAGTCCCTGGGGCTGATTCAATGTCGCCGAGAGCGCCGGAATTCCATCTGCGTCATAAGGGTACGATCCATTTCCCGCGAACACCGACGCGCTCCCGGCTGGCGTAATTTTCCAGATTTGGTGAATCTGTGCCAGCGAAACGTAGATATTACCTGCCGCATCCACGGCAAGCCCCGCGGGCTGTGCTAAGCCAATCTGCAAGGACTGCCGATTGTGAGGTCCACCCCCCGCGATAGTCTGGATGTTTTGTGCTACTGCTGGACATAACAAAATAAGAGCGGAAAGTAGTAAATTACGGGAAAAGGGCATGAACTTTCCTCAAAGCTTATCATGTGGCCTTAAGCTCGGCCCCTTACTGGAACGTTAAATGCGTTTCACCTGGGCGTACAATAAAAGCCGATGTACCGCCGCCGGTTCTTAGCCTCGCTCACCGCCGCACAACTGGCCAGCCATTTGGCGTCAGCTCAATCCCCCATCCGTGTACAGGTGAATGAGGTCATCGTCCCCGTCACTGTTACCGATGACACGGGCCGCTTCGTGTCCAATCTCGATAAGGCAGATTTCCATATCTTCGACGAAGGGAAAGAGCAGAAAATCGATTACTTTTCGCGTGATCGCAGCCAACCCGTGGTCGCCGGATTCCTGCTCGATATGAGCAACGCCATGAAGATCCACTGGGCCAAATACCAGGATGCGGCTTCGGAACTGGTGCTCAATCTGATTCCCGGCGATCCGCGCTTTAGCGGCTACCTGATCACCTACGGCAGCGAAAAGCCGGAATTACAGGTCGACACCACTTCCGATTCCGAAAAGCTGGTCGAAAAGATCCGCAAGCTGAAGCCAGCCGGCGGAGCGGCGTTTTTTGATGCCATCTACATGGCCTGCGTGAATCGCAAGCTGGTAAAAGGCGAACCCTACGAACCGCGCCGCATCCTGGTCGTAATTGGTGACGGCCACGATACCGCCAGCAAGAAATCCCTTGGCCAGGTGCTGGAGCTGGCCCAGCGAAATCTCATCACCATCTTTGCCATGAGCACGGCTGCTTTTGGCTTTGCGTCCGAAGGCGATAAGAACCTGGAACAACTCGCTTTCGAAACTGGCGGTCGCGTGGAATACCCGCTCAACCACCTCTACAAAGACGTTTCCGGTTATCTTTCCACCCCTTCCGATGAAGGCAATTACGCGTTGAAGGTCGGCACCGGCGGTTATGCCGCGGAAATCTCCGGCGGCATCTTTAAAGCCGTCATGGATATCTCCGGCGAAGTAACCACGCAGTACATTATTCGCTACACACCCGACACCGGAAATGTGGTCGCCGCCCCAGGCTACGAAAAAGTCTTCCGCAAGATTAAGGTAAATGTCGCGCTGCCCAACGTAAAGATCCGCTATCGCAACGGCTATTACCCCACCCATAGTTAATCGCCTGTCAAATGCCCGCCGCCGTACTCCAGTTCCGACGCAACGCCACCCCGGCCGTGTATTGCGTTCTCGAACTTGCTCACCCCGGCGAACCCCGCGTGCCCATAGGAGTCCTCCTGTTCCAACCTGTGACTGAAACTCTGGAATTCCGGCTGCGTGAAGATTACCGCGAACTCGATATCACCGAAGAAGACGAAGAATACCTCGAAGCCCTGCCAGAAGATTTCGCCCGGCAATTGAGCGAACGCGGTGCCGCGGATTTCCTAGCCGAACTTGAAAGCTCCCTGTCCAACTTTCTGCTCATTTCGGGTCGCGAACCCGCGGGCGCGGCAAGCCTTGACACTCTATACAGCCGCCTGATCGATTCATCCAGACGTGATGAACCCGTCCGCGAATCCGTCATCCAGCCCTTCGTCACTCATCTTCCGGTGTACACCCTGCAAGCCGCCGCAACCCGTTTCGGCGAAGATTCTGAGGTTCGCGAAGATGGCTGGCGGCTGGTTCCCGGCCTCCGCCTCACTGAAGGCATGTTTGTCGCCCGCGTCGTGGGCCGTTCCATGGAACCCCTCATCCCCGATGGCGCCTTCTGCGTTTTCCGCGCTCCCGTGGTTGGCTCCCGCCAGGGGAAGCGCCTGCTCATCGAACAGTTCGGCGCCACAGAAACCAGCGCCCGCTACACCGTAAAAAAATACACCAGCACCAAGCAGCATTCAAATAAAGGCGATGAAGATGGTGAATGGGAACACGCCTCCATTCGCCTCGAGCCGCTTAATCCGGAGTTCCCCGCCTTTAATCTCGAAGACGGCACTTTCCGAGTCATCGCCGAATTCGTTCGCGCCCTGGCTTGAACGGGCTTGAATGTCCCCGCGTTCCGCCAAGCTCTGCTCCGTTGGTTCCAGGCAGGCCATCGCGCGCTCCCCTGGCGCCAGACGCGCGATCCTTACGCCATTTGGCTTTCGGAAATCATGCTGCAGCAGACCCGTGCCGCAGCCGCTATCCCGTATTACCACCGCTTCCTTACTCTGTTTCCCAGTGCCGCAGCCTTGGCGCGCGCCCCTGAATCTGAAGTTCTCGCCGCCTGGAGCGGCCTCGGCTACTACCACCGCGCGCGCAACCTGCGCAGAGCGGCACAATCGATCGAAGCTGCGGGAAGCTTCCCCGAAAACTACGATTCCATTCGCGCTCTGCCTGGCGTAGGCGATTACACCGCCGCTGCCGTCGCCAGCATCGCCTTCGGGCTCCCGCATGCCGTGCTCGATGGCAACGTCCTTCGGGTCATCGCGCGTTTAACGGCAGACCCCGGCGATATCGGCGCGGGAGTAACGCGCAAACGCTTCCAGCAAACGGCCACCGAATGGCTGGACCCCGCCTACCCAGGCGCATTCAATCAGGCCATGATGGAACTCGGGGCTACCGTTTGCCTGCCGCGCAACCCTCAATGTCTACTCTGTCCGGTGGCTGCGTTCTGTGAAGCCCGCCAGACCGGAACCCAAACTCAATTTCCGGTGAAAGCCCCCAAAGCCGCCCCGCGCACTGCGATTGCGGAACTGCTGCTCATTGAGCGGCCAGGCGAACTGGCGGTAAAACAGCGTGCCTCCGATGCCAGCCGCATGGCCGATTTCTGGGAACTGCCCGATGCCGCCGACTTTCCCTCAAAGCTCGCGCGCACCGAACTCGGCTCCTTCACTCACACAATCGTCAACACGCGCTGGACTATCCGTCTTTTCCGGGCCAAGCTCAAAAACAGCAAATTGCCTGCGGGTGTTCAGTGGATTGCGAAAGAACAACTTGCCATACTCCCCATCACGACAGTGACCCGCAAAGCACTCTCACTCAGCCGTGCAACGGATTAAAAAACTTTACAACTTGTTCACTAAACGAGTGAAAGACTGCATCTATGGGTTAGATACGATAAGACTAATAAACATGTATAAGCACAAAAAGGTTGTTATTGCGCAAGTAGTCTGCTTGCTAAGCGTGCCAGTACTTCTGTGGGCCTACAGTTCTGGACCTGACCCTGGATATACAAATGCACCGGGCGACAACAAAACATCCTGCATTGCTGGGGGAAGTTGCCACGTTGGCACATTAAACTCTTTTGGCGGAAAAGTGGAAATAACCCCTGAAAAAGGTGCAACATATTCGCCGGGCCAAACTCAAAGGGTTGTAATAACAATCACCGATGCCCCACAAAAAAGTTGGGGCTTCCAAATCACAGCGAGGGACTCGAAAAATGTTAGGGCAGGAGATTTCGTTCCTATAGACTCCTCTACACAGGTTGTGTGTGCTGCCGCCAACTTGATTGAGAGAGGTTGCGCGCCTGGCATTCTGCAATGGGCCGAGCACACGGGCTCTGGCAATCAGGCTAGCCGAAACAAGATTGGTTCTTTCAGTTATACAGTCAGTTGGACTGCCCCCGCAAGCGATATAGGGATTGTGACTTTCTACGTCGGAGCGAATGCCTCGAACGGAAGCGATCTCGCTAGCGCTGGTCACATCTATACCGCCAGCCTGCCACTCTCCCCGCAAGCCGCCGGGCCCAAACCGGCAATCACGTCCGGCGGTATTGTTAACAATGCCACGGGCCTAGTCAGCGGTATAGCGCCCAATACCTATATCTCCATCTTTGGCTCCAACCTGTCCAGCAGTAATCGAACGTGGGCGGGTTCCGATTTCGGCCCTAACGGAACTACGCTGCCGACTTCGCTCGACGGCACATCCGTCACCGTAAACGGCAAAGCGGCTTACGTGGAATACATCAGCCCCACCCAAATTAACGCAATCACGCCAAACGATACCGCAGCCGGTAGCGGCATCAACATTGTCGTCTCGACCAACGGTCAGGCCAGCGACCCCATCGCCGTTACTCTCAGCAAAATCGCTCCCGGCTTCTTCACTTTTGACGGGAAGTATGTGGCGGCAGCGGATGCTGTGACGAATGCCGTGATCGGCAAACCGGGGCTGTTTCCATCCGCGCCTAATTTGACGACGCCCGCCAAACCCGGCGAAATCGTTACACTCTACGGCA
>JAABUK010005989.1_pt1 | contig 18461 bp, 17 predicted proteins | sample 5559141 | NCBI WGS metagenome assembly JAABUK01 (sample SAMN10711869, study PRJNA513367) | rock metagenome | isolation source: Antarctica rocks | place: Antarctica: Victoria Land, Pudding Butte nord | collected 2016-01-03 | reverse complement strand
TTCATACTTAGGCCTCATTTCAGGAGGCATTCTAGATACTTGCTAGACAGTCAATTCTATCACTTTGATTGTACTCAATTCGATTCTACACAGACAAAAAGAGCTATTTCAGCCATTTGTCTGACAGGATTCCATGGATAGCTGTTCATCCTTCTCAAAGAAACCAAGAGAACAAATGCTCTATACATTACTTCCTTTGATAGGGACTTGCCTAATGAGGGTGTAGCTCTGGCCATGTTTGGTTCCAGTGATTGCAGAAGGATTTCTCTCTCAGTTCCACTGGCAGTGTCTCCAGCCATAGCCGTTCTCTCACTCGGGGCTTCTGCCCAAGAGCGGGACTGGTTATTGAAGCAGAGCCAGATGCAGGTCTATATTCGGGAGCAGACCTGGGTACTGGACCAGGTTTAGAAGCGGAGTTTGTTCTAGAAGCAGAACTGGATTCAGGTACAGAAGTGGATTTGGGGGCTGATATAGGTCCTGGAGCAGACCCAGAAGCGATTTCGGTTCCGGAGGCAGAACTAGCTTCGGGAGTACGTCTGGATCTGGGAACAGATGTAGGTGAGGAAGCAGATCCAACAGTAGTTCTGTGTCTATCTGTGGTCTTGGCTATCTCAGACGAAGGGTTTGGTGGATTCTTACGTCTCGATACGCAGGGACCCATGGTGTTAGCATTTTCCGCTCCTTTTTCGTTCTCTGTCCAGCGTGTTGAAGTCGATCTGATCGTGTGAAACCATCACAGAAAGCCTTCAGGATCGCAAGCTGTAGGGAATCTTCATACCGCAACTTCAGGAAATAGAACCAGACTCTAAGACATAGTGGGGTCCAAAACAGTTGTCTCAAACTTGTGACTCTGGAAAGTGTCCAGTATCTGCTATGGGAAGGGCGGCAACAACAAGTTTGTCCAAACTCCCAGGGTCGACACTACAGCATACTCAAGATGCTACGTGTGCTTTGCTGCCCTAGTTTTGAGAGGCAGATTTCTCAGTGAATTTGAAACAAGGTCATTGATTGCTTTCGATCTCAAGATTTTAAACCCCAACAAGCAAGCTTTTCATTCCAAGCCTCAAGTCAAGTATGTCTCCTATTTTGCTGCTGGCTCGCATTCTTCCCCGAACCCGGCACTGAAACTTGATCATGGACAATGAGCGTTCTGCACACTGTGATTATGCCGGAGATGTTGATGCCATGATTCTCGAGTATCTCATATATTGTGCGACGGAAGGATGCATCGACGACTTCATGACCGGGCGCGTTAGCAAAATGACAACCAAGCCCTCGCAAAGTGTGTTGACCCAGCTCCACATGCTCGATGGTGAGACCAGTCATAGCCTTGGAAATAACCGCTTTTGACTGACTGAAAGATTTTTCACGGATCTACAAGGCGAAATACCACCCCAAAGAGCTAGACGAAGAGGTATGCCTTTGGCTGGATCTTCTAGAACTTGTCGTGTCCGTCTCGTATCGACATGCAGATTCCTTCCCACTCTCCGCACCAGCAGATCTGGCAGTGAGTCAAGGAGAGCGATCAGGGGATCTACAGGCCATAGAGAGGCGGAAGTACTGGCTGTCAGCTCGTGACGACTCACTTCAAATCACAGACTGTGAGCATAGCATCTGCAGCCTATGGGATCGATTCCGCGTCAAATCCCCTCTCGAGACCAGCGAAAAGCTGCCAAATCGGTTGCCGAGGTGGGGTAGCATCAGTACTTTGTTCTTCACCATCTCAGCTAAGATTGCGAGCTTCATCGACCAGGGTATCAGCGAGCAGTGGGTGGCGCTTGCAGCTCAATTGATGGTCCAGACCGCATTGGAGTCATTGCTGGCACCTGAAGGCGTCCGGGACGGTGAAAACGCGCTGGTCCTTGCATTTGCCTGGGGTTGGATCCCACCGACATATTGGGATGACTACAAGCCAAGCGATGAAAACAGTGTTGAGGCTGAGAGGGTGATAAATGATCTGTTTGAGGTCAGCCATGGGGATGGAGCAAGGGAGAATCAGCTGTGGCGAGAGATGAGATTGAACTACATGTCACTCTTTGGTAATCCACAGAGCGGACAGCAGCTGGACGATACGGCAATGGTCACACAGCTGAAAACGATTGCCAAAGATTACCCTGTCCATGAGTTGGAGAAAAAGGTCGTCCTCTTCTTGGAGGCGATGTGGAAATTCTGCAGGAAGCCACTTCTGGCCCAGATTGAAGAGGGCAAAGTGGAGGGCATGACGGACCGCGAATTCGAAGACTTCAAGAATAGGATATTTATTCCTAGTTGAAGCGTCAGGCTATCTCACCATCTGAAGTAACGAGCAGACCGGCCGAGTCGAGAGCATTTAAGTTTTATTGACTCGATCAGCCAATTATCAGCACCCTTCGCAACTCAAATTCTTCTTCATTCCTCTGTGACAATTGGCAGGTGAACCGTGAGCAGGGCCTTTCGACTCATTATATCACCTGGTGACTGGCAAAATGTAGCACAGCAAAAGGTAGCACAGCAACTAGTCGCTAGTTATGAGTCCTGTAAATATCGCAGTCATCCATCTGGCTCATTTGCTCTATTACACTCTATTCCCACTTTCACTGGGCAACATGAGAATAACGAGATGTGACTGAAAACTCAATGACGTGGATTTCCGCTTCGAGTAATCACGTGCACATCAACATCACCAAGATTTGTTTGCCTCCCCAACCCCCAACCAACATTCTCCATTGGTACATGCTCTGCAAACATCTAAAGGGATGGCTCAGAGGGGACTCACAGACCTACCAGGCGAGATAATACGAAGCATATGCTTCTTCATTGGCTGGAACGATGCGCTCTCACTTCAAGCCATTTGTCGACGCTTCCGAGATGTGGCAAATGAGCATCTTCTGTGGAAATACTACTGCCAGAACTACTTCAAGTATTGGGCTGCATCGCACCAGATGTCCACAAAAGTAGCAGATACAAGTTTCGTGCGATGGAAACAGCTGTTTAAAACGCGCTATGAAGCAGAAATGACGACCAGGTCCGTTCTACAAGATATCATTTCCGGCCAGAAAGCTCGAACGCCAAAGATTGAACGCATCGTTGGTCTTGGATATGATTCGAAGGGCGCGCTGCTCCAGAACCAAGCCAGAGCTTCCGAGTTCGATGATCATCTTGCCAGGAGGTACACTGTCTCTTTCTAGTGCGCTAGTGGCGTGGATTGATGTTTCTCTAGGTATTGGTCTCATGTGGCCCTGGGATGCCTTCACAGGTCCCTTGCGGTCGAGGAATGGGGAGCCTTAAAGTACGGCTATCATAAAGACGATTCATTCGAAAGACCCGTCGGCGCTTTCGACCTCTTCATCCTTGACGCTGCACCAGAAGGAGACTTGGATGACGTACGTGCAGGGTCCCCCGGTTCTTTGTCCTGCTGCTTTCAACCCTACCTCCATATTAATGTCGTTGATGATCGAGACTGACCAAGCAGCAGATATTTCGGAGACTTGGTGACTACGTTGACGGACTTCGTCGTGCTCACCCAGACATCGATGACCAGTCCCCCCGGCAGAAAGCAAGCACAGCAGCTGAATATCTGATCTCAAATGACCTTGTCGCTATCCCTGAAGACCGCGAATACTACCAAATCGAGCACAACTTCCTCGGTCGTGCTCTCTACAGCCAAGAAAATAATTCCCTCCCCATCATCACCGTCATCATCTACTGCTACATCGTCCGCCAGCTCGGCCTCTCAGCTTTCCCATGCGGCTTTCCGCTCCACGTCCACGCCATCGTTTACCCACCCCCCGGCAAAGACCTCGAGGGCGAACCCTTAGCCCCAGACACTGAAGCCCCATCACTCTACTTGGACCCCTTCCGCTCTCCAGCCGCCATCCCCATCTCCTCCCTTCAGGAACAACTCAACATCCTCGCCCGCCACCTCACCTCAAACGACCACACCGCCTTCCTCTCCGCCTCGACCCCCCGCGAAATAACCATCCGCTGCGCCCGCAACATCGTCAACTCCGTCCAGCGCAGCACTGAGACCTCCCCCATAGATTCCGTATCCGCCCAATACGCCGCTGTCTGGGCCCTTGTCCTCCTCCCCACCGGCGTCATCCCCCTTCGCCAACATCTTCACTTGCTCATGCATCTCTTCGTCGAGAAGTTCCCACACGACGCTGCCCTCGTAGAGAAGTACATCCCCCCCTTGATAGGGGGTCTGGGACCTGAGTATGCGCAGATGTGCCGCAGCGTACGGATGGCGGATCTCGAAGCCTTTGCCGCAGTGAAGCCGAGGGTTGGGAACTCTGATGCAGAAGACGTGAGGTTCAGGGTTGGACAGGTATTCCAGCACCGGAGGTATGGATACACGGCTGTAGTGACGGGATGGGACGGCAACTGCGATGCAGGCGAGGAGTGGATTCGCAGGATGGGTGTGGATCGGTTGGAAGGCGGGGCGAGACAGGCTTTCTATCATGCTTTGTGAGTTGCTTTTCGACATGTCCGGTTGCCGTGCTTGGGGCTGACTGACTGACTCATGCTCTCTCTTTCCAACACAGTATCAAAGACGACAAATCAATCCGCTACGTCGCGGAAGAGAATATTGAGCTCTTGTCCGCCCACGAGGTGGCGCCCGATACGTGGCCATTGGAGATAGGGAAGTGGTTCAAGCGATGGGATCAGAAGGCGGACGTGTTTGTCAGTAATATCCGAGATGAGTATCCTGATGATTAGTGTTAGAAAATGCATAATTCCTTGAGATTTTCGAGAACTTTTTTCCCCTGCTAATGATGCCCTTCCCTTCCCTTCCCTTCAGAGTTGATTCAGTGTTTGGCTGGGTAGATTACTACTGTGATTTCTCGAGCCTTTTGGAGTGTTTCTGAAGTGATGCTGATGTCCTTCAGGTCTGGATTATATTCAAGCTAAGATGAAGACTACATTTGGCGCTATTTAAGATTTATACTTTTTATCTTTTACTTTTCAGGAGGACGCTCTAGTGTTCTTTGGAATATTTGCTGTTTAGAGATCTTCTTCAAAAATTTAAAATCTTAACAATAGAATTAGTAGAACGCCCTTCTATTCTAAAATTGCAAGAAAAGCACTTCTCTTTCTACTTATTTTCAGATTAGAAGGACACCCAATTCACCTGATTTTTAATACAGAGATTACAGTATATTCACATCTGGAGGGCACCACACCACTGCAATTTTCCGAGAATTTTCTCAATTTTCTCAATTTTCTCAGCTATCTGCCAACAGGACTACTACAACCGTCCTGATTCCGCAATTCCCCGAACGAGCTCTGCCAACGCCGGTCCCCAATCCTCCCTCATCCTGCCCGCCTGCTCCGTTTCCTCCATGCTCCCTGCCTCATCCTCCCTCGCCGCGACCAGACTCAACAGCGAGAACTCGATGTTATTCTCCGCAGCATTCACCCACTGCGCCGACAGCTCCGCCACCGCCATGTCGAGCCAGTTGCTGGTGTCGGAGAGGGTTCCTAGGCTCTCGGGTTGACGTTGGAGACCGTCCATGCGCCAGAGGTGGTTGTGGGAGGGGATGTAAGCGGTGAAGTGGAAGCCGAGTTCGGAGTCTTCTTCTTCTATGGCGGCGTCGGCGTCGGAGAGGATATAGGCCTTGCCTTTGCCCTTGCCCTTTGGTTCCTTGCCTTTTTGGGGTTGCTTGGATTTGGGACTGGTTGGCTTTTTGGCTGCTTGCTTTTGGCGCTGGGCGAACGCTCTGGCGTCTTCGCGGAGGCTGCGGTCGACGAACTTCATGTCGATGAGGCTGGAGAGGGAGAGTCAGTAATGCTATTGGAAAGGGGGATGGGTGCATAGGGGCTGGGCTTACGTGGCGAAGGAGTTGTGGACCTTTCTGATGTGTTCGAACGAGTCCAGTGAGAGGCCTTTGTCCTTGGAGGACATATCACTGGTGGCCGTGATGAATTGGGTTATCTCTGGTCCAAGATTGATGTTCTCGATGTTGCTGAGTATGTTCATGAGAGCGACAGTGGCACAGGAGAAGGTAGATGTCTGATATTGGTCAGTGATGGCTAGTAAGCGGCAGAAAATGGCAATGTACACACCTGATTAGCAAACCAAAGGCCGTGTGGGATCTCAATATCCTGGTTTTCTTTCTTGTTGGTCGTGTAGCGAGATAGGAAGATCAAGCCAAAGGTAGACGCAGGGGGTGAATCGAAGATCGCATCAAGCGGGACAACTTCAGTGACCTGAATGCCGCGGACGCCCCATTCTCGTAGCATGACATTGAAAATGATCTAGATCAAATTAGGAAACGGCCTAACGGGGTAATCCTAGAAGTTATAGAAGGGGACGTACAGGATCATTCTCGATCTCTGCCCAACCTTGCCAAGTCAATTTGTCTGGCATACTGACGGATCCTGTGGTGAGTGGCACAGAAGTGTCTTGCATCGTTTCGGAAGCGGCATCGGGAGCGGCCGAGGTTGTTGCAGTAGAGCTGTCTGCCATGGTTGACGTAGCAGAAAGTGGTTCAGTAGACGGAGTGCAGGCTGCTGAATTAGAGGTCGGACCTTCAGCATCACTAAGACGTGGGCGTTTGTTGCGGTGCTCCATTGTATGCAACGCGGAGGTAGAGACGGCTCTGCAAAAGAGATATAATACGGACACACTCGTTGTCGATCAAGATATGGTGACAAAACTGATACCAGAATTTGTGACAAAGGGTGCAAAGTGGAACAAAAAGAGAGATGTGGCCTAGATCGGCTGTCAGGTAGTGAATAGGGAAAGCAATGCAACACCCGGATCTTTAGACATCGTTCCGCGGACATAAAGGAGAGAAACACCACCCGCCTGTGACAGAGAGCACAACCGCAACTTCCGCCTCATCAGCATTTTCACACCAACCAGCAGCCGAGCACACAGCAGCAGTGTTCAGTCATGAGAGGGCCAACCGTGGGGGTGTTGACAAAAAGAGAAATTAAATCCAGAGTTGAGGTCCTTGACAGCGGAGTTGCGGAAAATCTAACCACGTGACTTTGCGTCTCACGTGACAGCGCGTAAAGTGCTCCGATTGGACCGGGGGTGATTCTTCAGGTGCAGCAACACCAAGAATTCAGATTTGGTACAGCCTGCATCTTGCAGTAACCAGGAAAGAAAGTCTCTGACGCGGGATTCAGCAGCTTCTTCGGCCAAAACACGCACTTCGATAGGCCCGCCAGATCTTGTCCTTCAAGCCCAGCGCAGTTGCGGGAAACTCTTCTCCCATCGCGCCTCTGTACAGCGCGCGATATCCATTCAGCACGCACGATGCGATGAACGAGACTCCTCGACTTCGGTCGGCCTATCCTCCTACTCCACAGTCAGTCCTGCGACCACGAATGCTTCACGATGGCTTGCGACGAAGCTTTGGCACCCCGAATAGTCCATCATTCACGAATTCCCAGAGACCTCCCCCCCAGGTCAAGCAGCCAACCGGCCAGAGCAATAAAATTGCGAAGGAGGCGACCCTCATACCTCTCAATGTGGTGGATGTGCCTTCGCAAAGAGCATACGTAGCAGGGCTATATCTTGCTTTGTTGGCATGGAAGTTGTCCAACTATTGGCAGATATTCGACGAGTTGGATTCAACTTGGTTCTTTCTCAAATGGAACGTGATAGATATGCTGTTTCTCTTTGGCCTGCCGGCCTTGCATATCCCATGGCTGGAGTGGTCATTCTTCACCACCCTGACAGTCTATCTGGTCCATTTTGTCGCAAATGCCTTCCTTATGTTTCGCATACCAATACCGATCGTAGCCTGGGCTGGCTCTCTTCTCAAGATTGTCTATGACCGTGAGCTGTCGATATCAGACCATCGTGTCGATCCTGCTGACATCCGGCACAACTCGTCCATCATTTTGGGAAAACAGATCATCCAAATTCTCCCAGAGGGCTCAGCAGTTCTGAACCTTGAAAAGGAGGCATTCTGTCTGGGGGCGCACGGTAAGTCGATTGAGCTACCCATCCAGATCAATCAAACAACTCCAGCCGTTATTGAGCTTGTGAGATATGATCTCGATACCCATGAGAACGAGGTGATCACAATCAGTGCGAAGCAAGTTCGACAGCTAAAACGACGAGCTGATAAGCTCTACCCGAAAAAGGACAAATCGAGTCCGCGCATACTGAAGTACACGGTCAAAAAGACAGGGTTGTATCAACTTCAGCGTGTCATTGACGAATCCAAACTAGAAGTTCGCAGACGAAGCTTTGATACACTGGTTGCTCCATGTCCAGAAGCGCTTATCCGCACGGAACGCATCAACAAATGTAAAGGCGATTTGTCCGATGTGGCTCTTAATGTAACTGGTGTTCCACCTTTCAAGGTCACCTACAGCAAGAAAATCAACAAGCAACAATCTACCTCGAGTGTACAGACTATCCAACCGCCCGGCCTGGATTCACCACTCAATGTTGATGAAGTGTCAACCACCTTGGTCGACCCACGAAAGATGAATCTTGACTGGGCAAGGGCAATTACCATTATGGTTCCGATCAATGAATCTCTAACGCTTGATGGAGTGTGGTCATACAGCGTCGAGCAGGTTGAGGACGGCTCTGGCAATACCGTCAGGTATGCTTCTGAAACAGATGGGCAAACTGCCTCTCCAGCCACTGTTAGACAGCAGCGTCTTATCGTGCACAATCGGCCCAGCATATTTTTCGATGGCTGCAATTCTCAAAGAGCTCTTCAGGTTGCAAGAGAAGACTCGATTCGAATGCCTTTGAAGATGCAGCCCTCTGGACCTCTCAGAAGTAGTGATTGGCCTTTGCACTTGACATACACGTTTGCTCCAGAAGCAGCTGATGACGATAGCTTGTCCCTTGAAACACAGACAGTGGACCTAGGAGGCGACATGATCCCTCCAAGGATCAGCAAGGCTGGAAAGTATAGCTTGGACCATATTAATAGCCAATTCTGCGCTGGCGAGGTTTCTGAACCTTCTGCTTGCATTGTGGCTAATCCGTCTAGACCCGATGTCACGCTCACAAAAGAAGATCTATCCGATAACTGTGCTGGAAATACCGTTGGGCTGAAGATAGATTTCGACTTTACTGGTACTCCACCTTTCAATTTGAGATACAGGGTTTCGTATCAGGGATCTCCAGACTTCAAATTTGCCAACTTCGATGGGCTACGAGGTCAACTCGAGTTCAAGCCAACGTGGGCTGGATCATACGAGTATGAATTCCTCGAGATTCAGGACAACTTTTACGGACCCCTATCACTCAAGCATAAGAACCTCATCTTGAAGCAAGATCTGAGACCTCCTGCTTCCGCGAAGTTTGCCAGTAGAATGGACAATGTTCAAGCTTGCCTCGACCAGGCGGTCACAATCGATGTCAGACTCTTTGGAGATTTCCCATGGAAGCTCGAGTACGAACTGGTTCAAGGAGGGAAGAGAAAGAAGATATCGGTCCAGTCGGACGCACCAACGTATTCGATCGTCACGCCTCCATTCTCGAGTGGGGGTCAGCAATTTCTGATTTTGACCAATGTTCAAGATAGATCAGGATGTCCGCAATCGATCAGAGAAGAATTGACTATCAACGTGAGACACGAGCGACCTCGTGCTGCGTTTGGTGAGATAAATGGTCGACATGAGATTCTGGCCTTGGAGGGAAAGCCGATTAGGTTACCCCTTCGACTCAAGGGAAATGGTCCATGGACTGTCGAAATCATGAACCAAGACATCGCATCATCTCCTAGCCCTGTCACGCTGAGACAAGCCAACGATGCCATCAGCATTGATCGTTCGGGCACGTATGAAATCATTTCCGTTCACGACACGTGTCCTGGGGTTGTTGATCCCACAGCAAATACCTTCAAGGTTTCCTGGATCGATAGACCTGCTTTGTTCATTCCAGATTCTGCTGCTATGAAAGAGGATGAAAGAACGTACAGAAGATCAGACGTCTGCGAAGGCGACGAGGATGCTCTTCTCATCGCACTGGAGGGCACTTCACCATTCACTGTCAAATACGAGCAGAGGTCACAACCCCTCAACGGTCCCATGTCAGTGAGCAACAAAGCTCCCATCACAGCCGCTATTGGAAGCGCCTCAATACAAATGGACACCTCCAAAGCTGGCGAGAACAAATACACTTTCAAGCAACTAAGCGACGACCGCTACCCGCACTCTAAAGAGCACTTCACTCCCCTCACCGTCTCCCAAACAGTCCACCCACTCCCTTCCGCCAAATTCACAAACCCAGGTAAAACTTACGGCTACTGCAAGCACTCCTCCCCCGACCCCTCCTCCAATCCAGAAACCGAAACCATCCCCATAACCCTCTCCGGCACCCCGCCCTTCTCCCTCGAAATCAGCCTAACGCCCCATGGCAGCGTACGCCCCGAAATCATCCGCCTCAAAGACATCTCCTCGCACACCCTCTCCTGGACCCTCCCCCGCCGCACCCTCGACCTAGGAACCCACAGCGTTAACCTCCGCTCCGTCAAAGACAGCCGCGGCTGCGCCCGCACCATCGACCAAGACCCTTCCTCCGTCCGCATCCGCGTCTCCAACCCACCAACCATCATCCCCCTCGAATCGCAGACAGACTACTGCGTCGGCGAACACGTCTCCTTCTCCCTCTCCGGCCAACCGCCGTTTAACATCTTCTACAGCTTCCAGGACCGCGAGCGAAAGGCTACAAGCTCGTCTACGACGTTCAGGCGGATTGCGGACGGACCTGGCGAGTTCACTATCACGGGCGTGAGTGATTCCGCGAGTGGGAAGTGTAGGGCGGAGAAGGATATTCGGAAGGTTATCCATCCGATGCCGAGCGTGAAGATTAGTCGGGGGAGGGAATCGAGGGTTGAGATCCATGAGGGTGGCGAGGTGGAGATTATGTTTGAGTTTACCGGCACGCCGCCGTTCGAATTTACGTGAGTCACCATCACCTTCCTCCCACCATACCCTTCCCCATTACCACCAACTTGCTCGTTTCTTCCCTCTCCAACTCCACTAACATGTCTACCTGCAGCTACACCCGCTCCGAAAACGCCAACCCCCGCAAAGGCCGCAAAACGCACCCCGCCATTCTGGAGACGCGCCACGACTCCTCCGACGAGTTCAGCAAGACGGTCCGTGCGTCGGATGAAGGCACATACGAGGTCGTGGCGATCAAGGATCGGTATTGTGCTTTTTCGTTGCCGGGGGTTGGGATGGGCAAGGGGAAGACGGGGTCGAAGTTGTTGAAGCAGTAGATTTCGTTTGGGGAAGGAAGGGATGGGGGGGGGGCCCTGCCATGATAGTGACGGGGAAGAGAGGAGGGTATTGTTGAACTGGGGATGCGGCGGCATAGCAGTGGCGTTTGATCGATCGGCCGTCAGCAAGATAGGAGCGATCTTGAGTCAACGACATGGCTCCATGGCCATGTTGGGTGTTGAATATGGAATGTCTTGCGGCACATGCTGGCTGGTGCGTTGTGTTCCCAAGTCAGATCCTAGCCCCTCTGGCTTTCATGGCCATTTAAATTATGGAACCTCTTGGACATGCTATATCGCCAGCTATATGCAGCTTTCTCCAGAGCTATCAACCTCGGTTCCAGAGCGTGCATGTAAAGCAAGCCATTCCCATGCCGCCCATGCATGCTTTTTACCATAGCCTGAGATAGGTACGCCTCGTCTGCCCTACATATATTACAAATTCCCAGTAACTGCCCATCAATTTCACGCTCACCATACGGTTCACCTCGGAGCATCCGTCAGTGGAACATACCTTACCCCCATTCTCTTCTCCTTCCTGATATTCCCCTCCTTATCCTTATCCACCACCCAGATCCACTGATCCCCAAACCCACTCTGTTCCTGCACAGGTATAAACATCCTCCCAGGACTCTTGAGCTGATCCAGCAGTTCGGAATGAAAGCTCTGCGCCGCGGCACCCACATGAATAGCATCATACGGTCCTCCCTCCTTGTATCCTTTCCTGCCATCTCCGCAGGCGAATTCTACTCTGCCCTTTTCTAGCATAGCTTTGCCGTCCTTGCTCTTTGCCATGTTATTCGTTGCTAGATCGACTAAGGGTTGAATGTGATCGATTCCTATGACTTTGCCGCCTGTTTGGATCTTGTCCTCGTCAGCGGTGCCGGCAACGAGCTTGGCGAGGACGTGGGTAAGGTAGCCGGAACCGGACCCGATGTCTAGGACGCGGGCGGTGGGGTGGAGGAAGGGTAGGAGCGATTCGGCGGCTGAGGCGTGCATATGCGGGGCGGAGATGGTGGCGCCGTGGCCGATGGATTGAGGGGAGTCTTCGTAGGCGGAGGAAGGGTGCGGGCAGTAGTGGGCACGGTCAACCTTTGCAGTCGTTCAGTTAGTGAAAGAGGGTCGGAATAGGCGAGAGCATACCGCTGACATCGCCCGGAGCACACGATCATTTCTGATAAGGTTCGACGCAGCTAGGTTGGAGAGGAGTTCTGCGTTTGTTCGACCGGTGCAGCGCCAAGCCATGGTGAATGAGGATTGTCCGATGACGACGAGCTGTAGACTGAACAGTAGTCTTGCCAGCAGGTTCATGCGATAGCAGCGAGGGATATCGTTCCTGAGTTTCATGGAATGGACCTCCGGTCTGGTCTGCTTTGATCCGGGGTGGAAATTTGTGGAAATCTTGTGCGGGGAGCGGGGTGGGCGTCGACATCGACATTGAACGTGCCCTTCCCCGGTCAGACAGTCAGCTCCAGTCACAAATACCGTACGGCAGGGTGTCTTTTGCCAACCAGGAGGTTTGGATGGGATTTCCCTCTGCAAAGGGTCGAAAGGTTTGCACTGAATCAGGCTGTCGTCTTTCTGCTCAGTCCAAGCTTTTCAGCAGAATTCAAGGCTCTTTCGAATATGGCCTTCAAGTCAGCGGTATTCTCCAGGCCAACACTTATGCGTACAAGGTCAGCATCGACGCCAAACTGAGCAGCCCAGTCAAGCTCATTGTAATGAGCGAGGATGACAAAGGGGCAGCTTAGGGTGAAATTGGTCCCCAGACTCGGGCCTTTCTGCACCTCTAAGGCATCGAAGAAGACGACAGCTTCCTCAATATGTCTGAAGGTTACACTTAGCAAACCTCCATATCCGCCATTTGCATTCCGACATTCGTCGTAGTAGATTTTCGATGACCGGTACTTCGGGTAGTAAACTTGTTTAACAAGTGGCGAGGAATGCAAGACATCGGCCATTGCCTCAGCATTGAAATTGACTCGTTCAATCCTCGACATGAAATCTCGACTGTTTCGCTCCATGAAAACTGCATCCTCGCCCCAGTAATTGTCCTCGTACTCGATGTCAAGAGTCCTCTTGAGAGATTGGTACATTCGCCCATGGGGGTTGTAGACAGCACTTCCCCCCATCACGTTGCTATCACCACTGAAGACTTTTGTGAGGCTGCTGACAACAACATCTGCTTGGGATAGCGCGTTGACGTTGATGAAATTACCGATAGTCTCGTCGACGACGAGCGCAAAGTCGTACATATCTGCTAAAGACCGAATGCGCTTCAAATTTGGAGTGTTCAGAAGTGGATTGCCTGGGAACTCGGTGAAAAGTGCAAGATATCTCTCACCATGTTCCAATCGTCTTTCAAGCTCATCGAGGTCGCACTCTGAGCCATGCCCATAGAAAAGACATCCAGAGCCCCATTTCTCGAGGATCTTCAGCGTGTCGATATATGGAAAGCCGAAACAGATGCTTTTCCGCGGTTCAGCTCGGTTGGCCATTAACATGCGGTGGGTATTGAAAATCGAGCTCATGCCGGCCGGATAGAGATAGACATGATCTTCTGAGAGACCACTCACTCGATGACTGGAGCCATCATCTGAGACCTCGAGGGCTTTGTCTAATTCCGCGTCCTCGGTGAGACAGCCAGCAATGCGTCGGCGAATTGCAAGCTTCGCTTTGGCGGCTAGAGCTGCGTTAAGATTGCGTCCAAAACGCTCTTCTACGAACTGAGAATATTCTTTGCCCTCTTGGACCGGAGTGTTGAGACTAAGCTGTTGAATAGAAGCATCATTGTGGCTATGTTCTGTTCCGTTGAGGGTCTCTCGATTCTGATATCGTCTCGGACCCTTGCATGTACGACCCTGCTGTTGCTTTGGTAACGTCTTGTCTCCTTTTCTGTATAAAAGACCCTCTTGGAGAGCTTTCAAGCAGAACTCACCACGTCGACTAGAGATACCGTCTCCTGAGTGCTGCCATACCTGCTTCGCAAGCTTCAAGTACCCACGAGGAAAAAGAACACAAACGAGACCGGACATGACATTCTGTCTATCCTGGTCGATATCGTTGCCCAGGGCCCGGGGGATGAGGTTGACCATATGAACATTCTTCGAGGTCAATGATTGCTCTTTATCCAACAAAAATCGCATACATCTGCTTGCGGTGGCGCTAGATGGGAACAGCATGGTCTTCTCATTATCCTGGCCATACCTGGACAGAATTTCTTGCTCGAGCTCTTGAATGATGAGATGAATGAAAAACCGTGGATAGCCAGTCCTCATCTTAGACAATACCCAATCTTCTTCCTCTTCGTAGCCAACGATTGATCTCCATGATGGAAGTGATACGCTCACGGCCTGCTTTAGAGTTAGCCTGTTTTGAAAGGCAATAATTCCAGGCTGAGTCCAAGCTGTAGTGCGAGATTGAGAATTGAGAGGGTACTTGCATGGGCAGTATCCGGTATCGGTTGGCCGATTGCTGATAACATCCTTGCAGCAAAAACAATGAAGAGAACATGGGATGAATCTAAACGACAGTGAATTCGAAGCGCTCGAAACAATGAACGCCTTGTAAGAAACGAATTGGGATGGTTGGGGAGTAAGCAAACGAGGTACAAAGCGGACGAAAATCTGCAGCCGATGTCGCAAGCCAAATGTTTTCCTCTCACGTGACTGGCGAGATTTGGTGATTTGGTCATTTTCAAACTCAAGATACGTTTCGCACGACCACCCACAATGGACGTCCTCGACGAGATAGACATGGCGAACTCACGGGCAAAAAGGAGAAAACTAAGCCATTCATCGGAGGATTCGGTTCCTGACATTGATGCGGATGGGTATTCAACAGCATCAAGCTCAGGTGTATCAGCTTCTACTGCCCAAACATATGGTCGTACAGAATCAATGGGTCGAAGATTGACCTCGCCGAGTGTGTCAAGAAAAGGACATGTTGGGACTGAGGAACGCAACTCCGGACCGACTATGAGCAATGAACGGCTCGTGGCTGCAAACTCCACTGGAAGCTCGTCCATAATGACTCTCCAGATCAATGATCTTCTTGGAGAAATCAGACCAGATTATGAAGAGTTGATGCCCGGAATTGAGAAGACCCTTCAGCGACTCCAAGAAGTCATCCTGGATATCCCGGATGTAGGCCCTATGACAGCGACAGAGGCAGAGAAGGTTTTACGGAAGGAGACAGGGATTTGTGTACCTTTCCCAAATCCGAGGCCGGGGAAGGACACCAAATTCACCTTCGAGTTCAAACGCCCTGTACAAATAAAGTTAGTTGGGAGCTTTCAACGTCAGTTGGGCATTGAGTCGAAAGACGTCTCCACAGTTGATCTTGCTGCCACCTTGCCCGACTCAATCCTGCAAGAAAAGGACTTCCTCAATCATCGTTATTTTCACAAGAGGGCCTACTACATAGCACAAGTTGCAGCAGGTGTCAGACGCAATGCGAAGAATGAGTTCAAACTCTCATTCGAATACCAGGATGGTATCACCTCGAAGCCAACGCTCATCGTTGAGCCAACTGGTTCCTCGCCTCCTGGGTTCCTCCGGCCCAAGTTCCGCGTGAGGATCATCTGTGCAATCAGCGCCGATGTCTTTCCAGGCAACAAACTTTTGCCTGCAAAATGCTGTCGACGTGCTTCAGATGACACATCTCCCACCCCATTTTACAATGCTTGTGTCCGCTCAGAAGCTACCGTTGAACTGTACGACAAGCTGTTTCAGGAGACAGCTGCGCATTGTGACGCTTTCAGAGATGTCTCTCGTCTGGGCCGTCTCTGGCTTCGTCAACGAGGTTTTGGGGGATCTGTCGTACGCGGAGGATTTGGGCCCTTCGAATGGACTACTGTCTGTGCTTTGCTCCTCCGGAGCGGAGGAGCGAAGGGTCGCCCAGCACTGTCCCCTCGATATACGTGTTTACAGTTCTTCAAGGCCATACTGCAATTCCTAGCCGCTAAAGACCTGACTGATCCAGTCTTACTCAATGGTGCCACTTGCGAGATACCGCGATCAGATTCGCCTGTGCTTTTTGATGGTGGAGCGCAGATCAATGTGCTCTTCAAGATGACGCCTTGGTCCTATCAGCTTCTTCGTCAGGGAGCCCGATCCACGATTGCGGCGTTCAACTCGAAAGTCGGAGACAATTTTGAGTCTATCTTTGTGAGAAGGCTTGACGAGGATCTACTTTCATTTGATCAGTGCCTGTTACTGGAAGCCAGAGCTATGTTCCAGGATCAGGACAGTCAAGGTTCCACTCCAAAGAGTTACCAGAAGCTTTATGCTGTACTGAGCAAGGCTTTGGGTAACAGAGTCAAGCTTATACATCTGAAACACGACGACCCTCCAAAATGGAGCATCGACAAGCCACTCAAACAGAACCCCAAAGCGAACAAGATGATTAGGATTGGACTATTTTTGGACTCTGATCACGTCGATCGCCTAGTTGACCACGGCCCATTAGCTGAAGACCTACCGGCCGCGGCAGAGTTCCGCGAATTCTGGGGAGAAAAAGCAGATTTACGTCGATTCAAGGATGGAAGTATTACGGAGAGCTTGGTCTGGTCTGAAGAAACTCCGGTGACACAACAGATCATATCATATATATTGCAGCGTCATCTTGACCTCCCACCAAGTGCTGTCAACTTCCTAGTCGACCAAGTCGAGCATCTTGTCCTGGACCAAAGCAGTGCTCTTCCACGCAAGTCAGCTTTCAAAATTGTCAACGATGCCTTCCAATCACTGACCACCCAACTTCGCCAACTTGAAGGCCTACCACTGAGCATCCGCTCCATCTTGCCAGCAAGTTCTCAGCTCCGCTACGCATCTCTCCTACCTCTTCGCACCTCAACCCCAACCCATCCAATTGACATTATAATCGAATTTGAAAGATCAGCTCGCTGGCCAGACTCCCTCCCAGCCATTCAGCGCACAAAAGTCGCCTTCTTAATCAAGCTCGGCGACCTCCTCTCCGCCGCAGCCCCCAAAATCACCACCCGCATCAGTCTCGAAAACATCTCCAACCCAGCTTCAACCTACTCGAACACCTCCTTCCTGGAGATCCTCGTCCCATCCCCCACACCTCTTCTCCTCCCACCAATCCCCTTCCGCCTCCGCATCCACCACGACCGCACCCTCACCCTCCTCCAAAAGGCCCTATCCTCCACCATCTCCCCACTGACCCGCTCCTCTCTAACAAGAACCCTCCAATCAACTACCCGCCACTACCTCGCCACTCCACCCCACACAATTACCCTCTCCCGCCTCTCCACCCTCCATCCAACCCTTCCCCTCACAATCTCCCTCTTAAAAACCTGGACCTCTTCCCACCACCTCACCCACTCTCTCCCAGAAGAAATCCTCGAAATCCTCGCCGCAAGACCCTACCTCCACCCATACCCCTACACCGTCCCCTCGAGTGCGCAAACCGCCTTCCTCCGCGCCCTGAACTTCATAGCGACCTGGGACTGGGTGGCTGAGCCTCTTATTGTGGATCTAAGAGGCAGTGGCGGTAGCCCCAGCCACAACGACAACACCAGCAGCAGCAGCAGCAGGACCAGCAGCAAAGAAGCAGGGAATGGGGGAATGACAGCCGAGGCGGTAAGCAACCTCGAAACCCGCTTCCGCGCCTGGCGCACTCAACTCGATCCAGCCCTAAACAACGTCATCTGGTTCGTGGGCACGAACCTCGACGAAACAGGCGTACTGTGGACTCAAGGCGCCCGACCCCCGAAAGTCGTCGCTGCCAGGCTTACGGCCTTGGCTAGAGCGAGCGTTGAGCTTGTGAGGGCCAGGGGAGTGAGCATGGGCGAGGCGGATTGGAAGCACTTGTTCCAGAGCCCGTTGGGGGATTTTGATTTTTTGATCTCCCTGAAGAAACATGTGCAAGCAAAGAATGGAGGCGGGAAGGCGAGTCAGTTTAGGAATCTGCAGCTTCAGAGCTTCGCTAGCAGCACGGATGGAGACGCTATCGAAAGACTGACTTTCGATCCCATCGCCCTCTTCCTCGCTGATCTGGAGCGCTGTTTTGGGCAGCAGATCCTTTTCTTCTATGGTGGCGATGCAAGTAGGATCATAGCTGGCCTGTGGAATCCGCGGGTTTTGGGGAAGGGGAGGGAGTGGAGGGTTAAGATGGGGTATTCGACTATTCCTGTTCCGATTGAGATGGGTGGGGAGAGGGAGGGGGAGGGAGGGGAGGGAAAGGTTGAGGGGGTTGTGAATCAGAGGGGAATTTTGGCAGAGATTGAGATGTTGGGGGGGGGGTTGG
>JAABUK010005988.1_pt1 | contig 18463 bp, 20 predicted proteins | sample 5559141 | NCBI WGS metagenome assembly JAABUK01 (sample SAMN10711869, study PRJNA513367) | rock metagenome | isolation source: Antarctica rocks | place: Antarctica: Victoria Land, Pudding Butte nord | collected 2016-01-03 | reverse complement strand
GTGGCATGGCTAACCATGGCATGCAGGGACCTTTTTCCCCGGGGTCCGCCCCGCACAGCCCAGCAGGCCCCCCTGGGTTGATGATGGCGGGCCCCATACCTCATCCTGACTACATGCACCCAGCCATGGGTGCAGGGGGCCAATACATCCCCATCCCTATGCAGGTGCAACCTTCATCTACATCCATCCCTCACCAAGCAGACTTGAAGCATTTGCTTATAGTCAGCATACTCTGTGTTTTTTTGTTAAAGCACTCATGATACACTTGCTATCTGTTGAGCGTGAACTCCCTTTTGTGATCAGTTCAGACTCAGGCATTGTTCTGGTGAACTGCACGCATTTTTTGGTGCCAGCAGTTTGCAAACCAGCTTGTTTGCACAGCTGAACATGCCCCATTTTGCACCCTGTTCAAGATGTGTGCATGCAGCATATGTCAAAGCAGGCAATGGCAACGACTGCAATGTATTAATAGTTGTTTGCAGTTCTTAATACGCTCGTATAGCTGATGCAGGGGATGCCATATATGATGGGTCCTGGGGGCACACCCATGCCCCCCGGGTTAGCCATGCCAGGAGCCATGCATCCGATGCACAGCATGCCAGGCATGTTCCCTGCATCACCAATGGCCTTCCCAGGAATGCCCATGGCTGCAGCCCCCTATGGCTTTGTTGCCCAAGGGCAGGAGGGCATGCCAATGCAAATGCCCTCTCCTGCCATGTATGGAGGCTTTCCGCCACATCAGCCGATGCCGTTTCAATTGCCGGCCATGAGCCTTGAGCAACAGATGCAGCAGCCTCAAATGGGTAACCAAATGGGTAACCAAATGGGTAACCATACCAGGGGTTGGTCCAACAATAACTTCAGCCGCAGGAACAGCAGCAATCAGCAGACACCCCGCAGCCAACACACCAGCCGGTGAGTTGCAACTATGAGAGCTGTGTTGTGAGCATGTGATACAGCTGTGGATCTGAGACACACACCACAGCAGCAACAATTCAACAGCAAGGCCGGATCTAATGACTGATGCTTTTCAGCTGGCAGGTCTCTGGCGTGCACAAAAGGCTTTACACGTGACTTGACCTTGCACTGTCAAGGTGGCTGTGTGCTTCTGTACTCATTTACGATCGGAACTGCTGGAGAATCCAAAATTTTGACTCCACTGCTTGCAGGCCAGCAAGTGCAGCACCAGTTGCAGTTGCCAATCAGTCGTCCTTCAAGGACACACAGGCCAGTGCTGAGAGCAAGGGAACAGAATTGACTCATCAGTCAGAGGTCTCTGAAGCGTTGCCCAGTTCTGGTACAATCAGCTCATAGTCAATAAATCAGTATGTATGTGGTATAGCAGCGTGTGACAGGGGCTATGTCTTGCCCCTGAGTGGGCGTATGCCTATTCTTGGATTATTGGCCTTACACAAGCTGAATGAAGTTGATCAGGCCCTGCTGACAATATCTGCTTGCTGACTTTTGCCCTGTCCTAGTTCAACCTTGACCTTAGGCATGATCTGCTGTCTGCAGCACCTCGCAGCAACCTGTCAGCCGGCGATTTCATGTAACAAAGTAGATGACATAGGTACCAGTGACAACTTTGCTTGGTGTGAGACGCCTGAAAGGTCAAAATTAGTGTGATTCCTTGCCAAGCAGCGACTATACAAGGTGAAGACATGTGCAATAAGGCATTTCAGTTCATTTCAGAGCAGTTCGAAACGTGCCAACAAACAAGGCCGATTGCCAGAAGCTGGAGCAACGTAGTTGGCGTTTGCCACGGGTGAGGTTTTACTGAGAAGATTGGCAATGAGTCCGCTGTCTGGTAGGGAGGGATTGTACCAACATAAGTTGTAAGCAAATCACTGTGACATTCAAAGCTCGAGAGGCGTTCAACAGGAAAGTACCTCAGCCTTGGTGCCTGTTACACACACCTTCCACGACTGTCAAGTCAGCTTCATCGAATGCTGCTGTATGCTTCTCATCGTGATCCCGAACAGTATTATGTGGGCTGTTACGGTGCTATCTTCGACGACGGTGACTATTGCACAGGTCGCCGGGTATGACGCATCGTGCAACACCTGCTTGGTCACTTCATCTGCACCTAGAAGCCAACGGTTCATCTCCCAGTGGGCTCAGGTAATTTGAGGAGTAATTGCTTGTGTCCGTGCGTGGTCCAGCATGTCAGGATAGCAGAAGCAGGATCCCTGTTTCACCGAGTGACGAACTATGCCGGTGCCATTGCTGGCGAGAAAAGCGACCTCCGAAGCCAAAAGCACGTCTTGACGTCTTTGAGCTCTGGCTGGCTTTCAACTCCGCTGCTGTAGCAATCACAGCAGCATGTCTCACTTAGAGGATGCAATGAAACAACCTGCATTCCCTCCAGGGCCACACTACAGTGGCAACTCTCAGGTAGGATGCAGCGATCTTGTAGTTCCTAGCTATCAGATCACCTGTTCCCAGCAAGTGCTTGCTGTGCCTAGGTGACATGTGGTGTCCTGCTCAAGTACGTGAATTTTGGCAAGGGCTGGCGACATCGAGTGTTTGTCCTGAAAGATGGTGTCTTCAGATACTACAAGGTTTGTAGTCAGTACACCGTCTCAGAACGAGGCTAAAAGCAGCACAAGCTATTGACTCAATCTCTACACATCTGCAGATATTTGGCATGCACGGTATCAATCTTCCAACCTTACTGGATTCCTTGCGGAAGGAGGGAGAAGTTGTCACAATAGGCACAGAGACGGGTGTCTTGGAGTCCAAGAGGTGTGTCTTGCTTTTACCATTTCTTGGCAGTCAGCATCGTCACCTGCTCACTGAATGCTATGATATGCAGAACAAGCAGCGGCTCTTTCAGGACACACAGCGACAAGAATGCTGAGTTGACTCCTCAGGGTGAGGTGCATCTGCAGGTATGGCCTAGCTTCCAGGCTCCGTCTACCTGCTGTCTGCAGCACAGCTGCTTTTTGCACACATGTGTTTGCCACACAAAAGGCACACCAGCGTTTGCTACTGTCCTGCAGGTCTGCACAATTCAAGAATCGGATGCAGATAACAGGAAATTTTACGTCAACAGCGGCACCAGCTCAATCAGGCTGCGTGCAGAGACAGAGTACGCCTCGCTGACTTGTCTGGTCACATTGTGTTTTCATATTTGTCTGTAACATACTGTGCTGCTGAGTTGTGTGAAGCAACCAGCATCCCGACAAAACTCAAATGATGATGGGCGTGGGGTTTGCATCATGCAGGGATGACAGGCAGGCTTGGTTGGGTGCTCTCCAAAAATCTAAGGTATTGCATACTTGTGATCCTGTTGTGTCTCAGATGCTATCTGGCACTATTTTGGAAAGACACACCGTCACTCTGGTCAGTTTTAATGACATTCCAGCTGCGTTTCAAAGCTTTCTAACTCTGCTGCTTGTCCCTCAGCCTTCAGCGCCATTGCACAACCCAGCATTTGTTATGGCTTACAGGCAGCACATGACGGGCACTCAATGATGCAAAGCCTTGTTGCCGGCTCTGTTCACACCTGCCATTGTCCACATACGAACAACAATGCAGTTCTTGTCACAACTGATGCTGATCATACCCAACCAAATGTTGCTGTGCATTGCAGAGTGCTTTTGAGGATCGAGCCATTGGGGCTGGAGGAGCCATGAACATCCAAGCCACTGCCAAGTCACAGAGCGCCAGGTATCTCACTTGTCCCATCCACCAGTAGTGCACACACTTGTTCAAAACCAGCCTGTCTGGAGAAGCAAGCCTGGCTTCATACCTACCTGGCTTACGCTGGCACAGGCTCTTACCATGATCATCATTATACAGTCAATGTACAGATGTTACAGATGTTTCCATGATTCGCTGCTGATATCTGCAGCTGCCACTCAGACAGTAGCTGCTTACAATGACCACCTGCTTTTGCTCGTGACGCTTTGTGAGAACAGTATGCATCGCCCAAGGACATGCTCATAGCACCGCGCTGCCCTGCAGGGCATCTTCTGGCGATCCCAAATTTGAGCAGATGTTGACAGAAGTGAGACATCAGCTATCAGTCAGAGGAGCCGGTCCAGACGTGCAGGCCTATGTTGAGCAGCTGCTCCTGGAGCGTCATCAGTCTTACAACAGCTACATGACAGCTGAAGCTGACAAGAGACGTGTCCTGCTGGATCATGTCAGCAAACTGGAGGTATTGTCATATATGTAGAAAACGTACCTGTCTTCCTCAAGACATGCTTGTTGCCCAGTCATAGCATGTTGCAGTCAAAGCAAGATTGCCTGGTCTGGCTCATGCAATCACCTTGGCAATCACTCACATCACATCACTGCATAGTGTGCATCCCTACATCTGCCGTTCATCTATGCGCTCATGCACAGCTAGCATGGGGGCAAGTCCTGCAACTTTTGCCTGTCGCTGCTTCATGCTGCTGGTATACGTGGCATCCGTAAAGCACCGATTGGTCAGTTCTGGAAGGCTCAACAGCTGCTGCTGTCGGTGCAGAATGAGAAACGGCAGCTGGAGACCAACTTGGTGGTTGAGCAGCGCATTCAGAACAGGGAGACAGACAAGGAGTCCATTGCATCACAGTCTGATGATGAGCAGGATGAGGATGATGTGGGGTCAGCTGTGAGCAATGAGGATGGCTCTGAGGATGTGTTCTTTGAGTGCAACACAGACCTGAGCCGCCTGTCCAGCAAGCCGCTTCTACCAGACGAAACCAGTACATCTGGGACAGGCCAGTATTCCCAAGGTACAACTGCAGACCATCAAAACTTGGTTTTTTTTGGGAGGAAAGGATACAGACCTACCTGTTGCTGCAAAATCAGTAATTTCTGTGGATTGTTTTTTGTATCTCCTCCAAAATTCAGGTAGTCCCAATGCTGTGTAGTCAGCATACCTGGCTCAAATGGAGTGTGTCTGCTAGTCTTACTGGGTTGCAGCCAATAACGTGCACTAAGCAGCTCAGCGTATATGGTCCAACAGCACACACGAGCAGAAGCTATGCACAATTGGGCTGGAGGCTGGGTCCACTCAAAATTAGCCTATGTGTAACATGGTAACGCATTCCAAGAGGGGCACGCCCTCCCCTGGGCAGGGTCAATGATTGGGGTACCCACCTGCTTTCAGAAGCCCTGTCAAACCCATAGCAGCTCTGCACTCATGTCTGCTTCTAAGCTGGCACTTGAGCCGCAATCTCCAGCAATGTCATTCTGATCATCTTGAACCCCCCCTGATCTTCATTTGTGGGCCTTGAGAAATGTCTCTGGCATATACATTCCATCAAACATTGAACAGCGTGCAGCTGAGCGTCTGCACTGACTTCGTCTCTGACCTTCTGCTGTCTCAATCTGCAATTGCCATACAGAAACATTGCTTTGTGAAGTTTCTACCTCTGAGGCTGTGATGCTGCTTCCTACAGGTGCAGTGCCCATGGCAGCAAGGTCATACCCTCAGCAGGCCCCTATCCCTCAGACATCCCAGGCATACCTCCCCCCCTCATCTGACATTCAGCGGTCCAACTCCGCCCCCCGCAGCAGACCCAGTGCAGGCTGGGGCTCAAGCACCCCCGCCCCCACTGCCACCATCTCAAGAGGGGGCTCAGGGTCATATGCTGGAGCAGGTGCCGGGCCTGATTACGTCTCACAGGGGCCTCCACAAATGGATGCACCAGCTGACTCATTTGGACCAGGTTCTAGGACGCCCCAGCATGCAGGTGATGGGGGTGCTAGCGGTGGGCAGGGTACAGGTCACGCTCAGCACTCACAGCAAAGGTCCGGCGAGGGAAACCAGGACTGGATTAGGTATGTGACATGCTTATGTGGTCGCACCACCACAGGGTGTTGTCACGTAGGGCAGATCAGCCAGATCAAGCTGCTGTCAGAGCTGACATGAGTTCGTGCCCTGCAATGAGCCTGCAGCCTGTTGCAAGACAGTCACCCTGCTGCACTGTTTTTTGCTTCAGGACATCTGGCAGTGCAGGAGAGCTTCAAGTATTTCAGCCTTGAGCAGTGCACACACCTAGCAGCAAGTGAAACAGGGCACACGTTGTGAGGTTGGTATGCCGGGAACAAGATTAGGTCCCCGCCCCCCGCCCCCCCCCCCCCTTCCCTGTTCTACCACTTAAATGGCTGTAAGGCCAAGGGAAGCTTGGGCCGAATATGGGATCATCTCAAGCTTCTCTATATTGAACGCCTGACGGCGTCGTCTTTTTCTTTTCTTTCTTGTGAGGTTGGTGCATGACACTTTTGCAGGGAGATGCAGCCCCCTCCTGCAAGGCGGGAGCGTCTGCCAACCCCCAAGCAGCACGAGAAGAGCGTCAGCCTGTGGTCCATCCTCAAAGAGTGTGTGGGCAAGGACCTGTCCCGCATCTGCCTGCCGGTCTACTTCAATGAGCCCCTCTCAGTACTGCAGAAGACTGTTGAGGATCTGGAGTATGCCGATCTGCTCAATAAGGTACTGCTAGTGCACTATGCACCTGTGTACACCTGCATCAATAATAGTGTATGTTATTATGCTTCTGCAACCGACTGGACGTGTAACTTACAACGTATCATACCTGTATGCCTATGTGCCATAACCAGCTTTTTTTGGGGCATAGCAGTGACTGCTTTCATTCAGCACCTGCCAATAAGCAATGACAGCACCCAGGATCATGACCATGAGTCACTCTCTGGACACAATCGAGCATGGTTTCTGGGCCAAACATGCTGTTTAGAACCACTTGCAATCAAAAGCTCGTTTGTGTTTACACAGGCTGCTACATTTGCCCCTCAGAGCATAGAGCGCATGCTGCATGTGGCGGCTTTTGCTGTGTCCGGCTACTCAGGCACCAACAACCGCACACTGAAGCCCTTCAACCCATTGTTGGGGGAGACCTTCGAGTTCCAGTACCCCGAGCAAGGCTGGAGGGGCATTGCTGAAAAGGTATGCATGGCCTCACATCACATCAGAGAACAAGGATGCACAGATGCATACAACATGTCTGGCCATGCACTGCTGTTACTTCAGTATTGCTTGCTGTCACTGTTGTAAGTGCATTGGCAGCCCAAGTCACTGATGTCAGCAAGTAGCAGATCAAGACGCATTGAACTGACTGAGTTATATTGATCCATACAGCTCATGCTGGACCGCACAACATTGTTTTGTTGGGCTGAAGCTGACATGCTCAAGTGTACAGTTGACAACTATACATGTGTGTATGCTGCTGACACTAGCAGACAGCCCACTAAGAATGCTACGAGCTGTGCATTTTTACTGCAGCAACGTGTCGGCCAGACTGACGTCACTCTGCACATAGGCTACGCACAGTTCTGGCATGTCAGCAGCTTGTGAAATGCTTGGTCAGTGACATACACATGTTCCATGCTCTTGCAGTTCAGAATGACTTGTCACAACAACAAAACAAGTTGATGCCTTTCAGTGATCATAACGGGAGCCTCGTAAGGCGGCAGCCCAGAGCTCTTGTCACAAAGACACATCTCTGATTGCTGTCAGAGTCTCATCTACACTTGGTACAGCTCTGTGTGTATATGTTAGGTAGTCCACCACCCCACAGTCATTGCAGCTCATGGTGAGGGTGAGCGCTGGACGTTTGCTGGAGATGCAGAGGTGCGCAGCAAGTTCTGGGGGCGCTCCATCGAGCTGATCCCTGTGGGTCTCATCAGACTCAAGTTTGATGATGGAGATGAGTACAACTGGACCAAGGTGATTGCCTGCAGGCTGCCCCCGTCTCCCCCCAACATTCTCCCTAGTCTGTCGTGAGCAACCTTGTGCTACGCTTGCATTGCCCATGAGCTGCTTTTGGCTGGCAGTGGTTGCACATGCAAACCTGGTTTTGATGCGTGAGTACACTTCCAAGTACATTATTGCAGGACCTTGCATTCTTGATGTGATTGACCAAGCTCAACACACATGCAATGTTGAGAACGAAATGAACTTTGAGATCCTTGATGTAGCGAACTTGGCATGAGTCATACAAGCAAAAGTTCGTATATATCCTTTGATAACAATGGACTCTCATGTCGATCCGATTGCTGCCATGTCACAACTTGCGTGCCAAAATGCCCAAGTGGTCATGCAAACTATGCAGGTCACCTCTGCCATCAACAACCTGATCATGGGCAAGATCTACATTGAGCACACCGGCATCATGCGCATCACCAACCTGCAGTCCACCCTGGTTGCTAAGATCAAGTTCAAGGAGTCTGGCCGACTCTCCTCCAAGGATGCTCACCAGGTAATCCAGTGTGTCAGACACTGTGGCATCTATGTCATACTAGCCTTCTGAAATCATCTGTTCGGCTTGCATGAAAAGCATGGTGCGGAGCTGTGCAAGGATTGCAGAGTGGCATCTTGTACACTCCCGTATCTGCAATATTTTGCACAAAGTTGTGTGGCAAAAACCCATTGCATTGTTGGCTTCGACCATGATGCCACGTACTACAGATTCTGGGGCCCATGTCAAAACCCCAGGATCGTACATGTGTTGATAGACTTACGCGCATAGCAAACCAGCAATCATCCTTTCCTACCAGAACTATAATGACCAGAGACTTGCCTTCCTGTCTGACTGTGCCCTTGGATTACAGATTGTTGGTGCCTTTGAGAAGGAGGGCCAGAAGCTGCCTCATACCCTGACTGGCAAGTGGGACACAGCCCTGGAGGCCACCATGCCTGATGGCACCAAGCAGAGGATCTGGACCATTCACCCCATGCCTGCTGAGACCACCAGGTATGCTGCAGGCGCCTCATCCCATCAATCCAACACTTCTTCTTCACCCTGGCGTGCCTGCCAGCATGCTGTCGGTTGTGCTGCATAGTGCAAGCATTCACCAAATAGGGCTCAAATCTGATGTTGTAGTCAACGTCAGCCTGGATTCTGACCATGTGCCTTCATGTTGAAGCTGTGTTCTACAGGCAAGACACGTCACCCAAATTGACACTACAAAATCATGCAAACACAAGAACTCAAGAACTTGTTGCAAAAGCTAGAACTGTGATGTGCAGGTACAACATGACCAGATTTGCCATGATGCTGAATGAGATAACGCCACCTGGACTGGAGAGGAAATTGGCCCCCACAGACTGCCGCCTCAGGCCAGACCAACACGCCCTTGAAGAGGGCATCTATGATCAGGTGATCAATTGTGCACCTGCAATTGCCTCACCAGCAAAGCACCCATTTCTTTGGTATGAGAAGTGGAGTTGTTAAGGTGGGGCAGGCAGGATGTCTGTAATGCAATTAGCTTTTGACAGGTGCTGCACCTAAAAGAAAATGGTTTGGGCTGGAACCAGACATCTTGAGGCTGCTATCAACTGTGTCGTTTGGCTGATCTGAGCAATGGCTCTGTTGTGAATGACTTCTTGTCATCTGTTACACAGTACTGCAGTGGTCATGTTTCCTTGCTCGACATACGCAGCTGCTTGAAATGTATGGCAAAATTTTCTGTGCTGCTTCTGGGTCCAACCTGCTCTATCAACCAGGCAGCAAATGGCTTTTTGACTTACAGCGCCCATTCTGAGTGTGTTTGTGAAAAAGCACTAGCTGCTCCTTGCTGTTGCTGAAGCTGCCAATGAGCTCCAGTGGCTTTCACATCTTTTGCATTACTTACAGCAACGCTGCCAGGTGCACCTTTCCTCTGCTTCCATCATGTACTCATACACTCCAAGTCTCAGACAGACTTTAGTTTTACATCTATTAAATGTTTGCAGGCCAACTCAGAGAAGCAGAGGCTGGAGGTGAAGCAAAGGGCAGCTCGAAAGGCAGCTGATGAGGGTGTCCCCTTGGAGCCTAGGTGGTTTGACAAGGTTCCCAACAGCGTGCCGGGGGAGACACCAGCATTCCAGTATGCAGGTGGCTACTGGGAAGCACGCAAGACTGGCAACTGGGAAGGCTGCCGGGACATCTTTGGGCCTGCTCTGTAGGCTTGCGCAAGCTTCTCTAGAGATCTGTGAGAACCTGGCTGGTGATTGATGTCTGTGCCCTTGAGACCTGGCTGACGTCTTGCATGATGACTGGCCAGCAGCTCTCAGAGTCTGATCAAAATATAGTAGGTGCCTGTATGATTCTGCTTGCAGTGATCTGGCCAAACGACAGCAGGGCAGGTCTTGGTTGCAAATTGGTTTAAATCAGACTGTCTAAGCCATTTTAGCTGTTCAGGTTACTTGATTTGTGCATGCTCCGCTGAAGGGTTTTCACTGTCTTGCTGTCCTGTCTTTTTGCTGTTTGCACACTTGCATGTGCAATGAGTCCCCTGTAACAGTTCATTACTGCTGAAGTAGGACACTGCTGTTCTGTTTGCCCGGACCTCTGTAAGATATAGCTAGGCTTCGAAAAGCCTTAAGGCTCTCGCAATCAATGGTGGTGCCATGGTGCCTGATAAGCTATGCAGCATCACTATTTGGCGCCCGTGCTCAACAAGGGGCAGAGGCATTAGTCGCGTGAGGAATCCGCATGTGCGTCAACCCATTTCTAATTGCCAGCCCGGTTTTCAGCGGCGGCCTCTCGAACCGGCCTTATGGGAGCGTGCCTTGTGCGGCTGGCGCAGTCTTCCCTCAGTGACGCAGTGGCATTTCTGCCCCAGGTGGAGGTCCTCCTACTGTGCCGCCATACCGCCACCTACTCGTGCAGTCTATCGCGTGCGCACTAGCCGAGAGGTACGAGATGCAATTGCTTTGATATGCTACACTTGCAAGCGCTCGATTTTTAGAAGCGGCCGCCGATTTCGAGATCTCAATCGAGGCGCAGTCATTACCCAATCGATCTACGCATCGACCAAACTTTGTCGGTCCGACGTTTGATGACAGACAGCGCTGCCAGCACTCACTCGTCCAAATGCTGTGCAGGCGCCTCGGCTGCATTTCGTCGTACTCGTATAGTTGTCGCTTGCGCAGATGTCGGACAGCAGCGGAAGCTGTAGAAAATGAGACCCTGGCGGAGCTCGAAGCTGAGCAAGCTAAGTATGCTGCTGAGTTGGAGGAACTGCGATCAGCAGAGCGGACCGCAGCCGGCAGCACTCCGAACCCGTTAGCCGAGAATGAACAGCTCAGGGCCGAGCTGGCTGCGATGGCTTCGCTATCAGCATCAGCAAGTAAGAGGCGTGATGAAGAGGACGTGAAGGCCAAGCTTGCACAGCTCTCAGCCGAGAACGCCAAACTAACAGCGGCTCTGGAAACTGGTGTCGGCCTGAGTGAACTCACAGGAGTTCGCCCGAGCGCAAGCGTGCTGGCAGCTTTGCGAGCCAGAATGGCGGCCTTGGTGAGCTTATGCGCTGTGCAGGCGCGGCTCTTGCTGCTGCTAGGGTGTACGTGTTCATTAATGAATATTGCACCGCATTGGAACAGCATGCTCATGGCAGTTTGAGCACGATACCAGACGTCAATTCATCTCGGGCACAGTCTGTTACTGTGACACTGCAGGGCAAAGGAGTTGCTGACTCTGCTGTCAGGTTATCAGCCATGCACTCAGCCTTGAAAGAGCTGGAGACACGTCGTGAGAAAGGTGTCGATTTGTGTATTCTGATGGATGGAACAGACTCCATGGTAAGTAGCTCCTACATGTACAACACTAGTGTAGTACCACCATTAATGGTCAAATAAAATAGTTTGCATATGATATGCACACCTCAGAACTTGCACCAATTGGCAAACCTCCTTATAACCTGAGCAGATGAATTGTGAGTACGACTATAGTCACAACCCATTGAGGAACCTCATTTTGACAGTCATGCCGTGAGGGCAAGGCAGTGATCCCAAGCCTTTGTTTACTAATCAGTATGAGTATATGAAGCACGTGCCTAAGCTTGCAGGGATGGTGCATTAAAGCTTGCAAGGAGAAGGCCAATGAGATCATGGCTGCTGCTAGAAACATTCATCCAGATGCCATTCTGTGAGTGGTAAGTGGCTTTCTGTCAAGTGGAGCAAACGCTAACTTTTAGCGACAACATGGCCAAAATTTTGAAGTCGCCGTCTTTGTGCAACTTGCCATGCATACTGTTGCATGCGATAACACTCATCATCAACATAACAAGCTTGCAATGATGACATAGAACTTGTGAATGGCATCAACATTGCTTGGCACACCAGCGAGGGCACACAGTAGACTATACATATCAAGTCACATAAGTTTGGGTGAATCTCTGAGCACACCCAATTGCAACAAAAGCACATTGATGTTGCAGGCATGTATAATCTACACAGACTACAATGGACCTAGCTTGTTGACAGCAGTCAATGACTTCATTGGTAAAGAACAACAGATGTCAATCACTGACTTTCTCAGTGGCGTCATGGCTATTGGGAATGACGAAACCTGTGAGAGCGTGGCTGCTGGTTTGCAGGCAAGTAATTGCTGACTTGCCTCACACAGGAGCATCACTCATTGACTCAGGAAGGTTGCACAACATTGCACTCTATCCTGCATGAGAGAGCACAACTAGACAGTATTTCTTAGATGCTCTTTTGCATGCTCTAAAATGGGAGTACGCTGGAGCCTTTGATCTATAATGTGACCCAGCTTGCCCTCTCACAGCCAGAATAACACTGGTGATCGTGTGCTTGCTCCCCATGCTGCACCCTACAGACCTCCAATGCTGTTTATAGGAGGCAATGAAGCTGTCTTGGAGTACACAGCTATTGCGGCAACTATCATACCTATGATTGTAGAGAGCATCACGGAAAGCATGAAGCGCAGCTCCTCTTTTGGCTCTGGCCGAAGCGTTGGTACCACTTCACATAGAAGCGACAAGGGGGACCATCTCACAGTCTTTCACAGTGTCCTTTGAACATCTCAGTCAGCCCAGAGCTCAATCCGGGCTTAGGGTGAGTTGTACACTTAGGTGACAACGAGGGAATAGAAACAGTGTGAGCTGTTGATCTTTGATTTATCTGCATAGGAGTGCATATGCAGACTGTGAGCTAAATACAAGCAACAAGGCTGTCACACATGTAGGCACAAATGCATGTGAGCACAAAGATAGATGTAAAATACATTGTGGACTTGTTGCTTGTCAGCCATGCAGGCAGTATATCTGTTTGTTTGCCAGCTACATCAGAAATAAAGGTCTGCAGTGATTTTTTCCCTCAGTCAAGCGCAATCTCAGCAGAGTAGGCAATGTCAAGACATGATTGTGCATTTTGCGTTGTGAGTGATGAGCAAGTAAGAGGCTAAACTGAATGCCATGCTTGATGGCGTCAGCTGTGCCTGCGTTCAACACTGACTGAATCAGTGTTGGCTGACTGCACAGAATAGCTGCTAGGAGCGCTAGCATTCAAATAGCACCCCCAGGCAAGAGCAATCCTGATTGTTCACACTGTGTACACTACAGTTATGGTTGCACACAGAAACTTGGTGTCTCACCATGTTTCATGCCTAGGTTGATCCAAATGCTCTTTTTTGATGGCAGCTGGTGTCCTGCATGCATGCACAAGAGACTGAGTCAACCACAACAACATACTCAGCAAAGAAGCTGGATGACAATTGAAATGTCTGTAATCTGGTACGCAACATAGCCAACTTAAGCGATGATCACAAGTCAGCTGAAGTCACCTTGCTATCATCTTGCTTGACAGCTGCTGCATAGCTGTGTCTGACTATTGCTGCTGGCTCATCATCTGCAGAATAGAGAATCTTCAGCAGATGTATTCAGAGTTGCATCAGCAGTTTGTCAATCTGTTCCATCATATTGCTTGCACAAACTAGATAACACCATATCTGTCACTGCTGCAGCCTGCATATGGGCAACATTTCAGTTTGCAGCATTGGAGGCTAGCTCATTGCCTCGTTTGCTGCAATTCATTGCTCATGCAAGAACATTAGCGTAGTCTCAATGGTTAATCTTGGCAGCTGGTACTGACCATCGGTTTCCATGCTGCAGGACAATGCCAAGGTGATCATGATGCAACTTGTGCTATGTATGCATATGCCTGAGGTATGCACATGCATATGCCTGTGTGCATATGCCTGAGGTATACCTATGCAGCTGCATAGCAGCAATGCAGATCAGGGACACAGGGACATGTGCAAACGCCACATCAGAGCAAGCTGCATACATTGCACAGTACTGCATGTGCATGTGTCTGTTGAGCTGTCATGCAAAATGATTATTATCAGACACGTTATGAATAAGATTGCCAGTTATGCGTCAGCATAGTACTGTGTGCTTTACAGACACTGTTGTAGATTGCCGCCCTGCTGTCCACTCAAGCATTGCAGCATTGCTGCACATCTACCAAACCCCCTTGACATGCACTCAGGCCCTGCAGAATATGCTGTTTGTTGACATTCGCTTGTCAGGCGTCTGCTGCATATGACGCTAAAGTCAGGTCCATTTTTGTGACAAGTGCTTGTGCAAATGCACGCCTGGTTCCAGAGAAGCTGGTGAAGCAGCTGTGCAGCAACAGGGTCAACTACTACTTTGCCTAGATCAACACAACCACAATCCACATGACCAACCTATTTGCAGAGGAGTACAAGCACAGCCAGAATGCAGTGTTCAAGGTGCTGGACCGAGGAGCAACAGCATCCACCTTCATCCCCATGGTTGTGGACAGCGTCAGGGACAGCATGAGGCGCAGTGCCTTCTTTGCCTCTGGGAAAACAGCGTCCAGTAGTGGGCGGGGTGGTGGCAAGGGGGATCCTAGGACCATCTTCCACGGTGTGCTGTGAAGCCAAGCTGCAGTTGATGTCAGCATGCCAGATATCGTTGTCCATGCTGAATGGTGGTTGACACTGCAACTGCCTGTGTTTCGATCGTGCCATGTATATATACAATACATTGTACACTAGCAGCCATACAGATTGACAGCTCACAGTCAGCTCAGAAGTACATATAGGGTTGGTCAGGCTTCTTCCTGTCACAAGCTCAATGGCCACATCTTCCCTTTGTCTACAAAGTACATAAGCACTATCACAGATGGGCTGTGAAATCTGTAATCTGTATTGTAACAAACACATATCATGTGAATGATGTCATGAGACACCATACCAGGCTTGTCTTCCAGCAACTCTGACAGGCCAGCGTCTGATCCCCAGGGCTTTGACCTTGCCTATTACATGCAATGCTTTCAGTGCATTGTCATGTCAGATCCCTTGTACTGTGGAGAGACATGAGCTTTAGTGAGAGAACACATTTGATCCTTTGGCTGTTTTCCTTATGAGCTGTCTGCAAAGCACATGTGGCATATCCTTGCATGACCATGTGCCAATTGTTGACATTTTGAATAGGTGCAACACCTGTTCTGTGGAGTTTCAGCTGCAAAGCAAGATACTCAGGTGGCTGGGTCACGTTTTCAGGATGTCTGACGATAGAGCGCCTGGGAAGCTTTCGTTTGGTGAAGTCCAGGCCTTTGCCCATCTGGTTGCTTTAGGTCTAGTCTTGATGATGTTGTGGTATATGACTGTCAAAACTGTAGTATCAGTAGGGCATTTATCAGTAAAGCCATGTAGGAATGCACAGGACAAGCTGCTCTCGGGAGACAAGACTTGCACGTACCAAGCTCATCTTTTGACAGCATGTGACAAGCATGTGACAGAGGGCTTGCGATTTGTAATTACATGGCACTTGTGCAAAAGCAGCTCAGGTTGCCCATACAGCGTCTGACATGTACATTTTTCAGATATCAGACAGGGTACAGCATGTAAGGCATACATTTGATGTGTCAATAGGCCATGAGAGTAGTGGCAACCTGCAAAGATGCCAGAGTTGTCAGAGCTTACCACAGCTTTGTCTGAGTTCTTGCCCAATGTTGTGTTGAGCTGCTTGATCCAATGCTCATCACTCAATCCTGGATAGTCAGCTCATCAAGCACGTGGTGCCACTCGAGCAAAAGCACACTGTGCACCGACCTGGCAGGTTGTGACTGAGCTTCCGCCTGCTAGCATGATGTCGAACAGCCTGCCTGGCAGCACAACATTGCATTCGCAACGTTATGGAAATCAGGGCAAGAGTTTGAGGGCGGCAGTACTGGTTTCGTCCAGAGGCGAGAATCGTTGCCAACTACTTTCCGGAACCCCTTTGCTCTCTCGAAGGGGTGTGTCGCTGCAGCATCATGGCGTCAGATACCGCAAGATCTCTTGTCAGGTGAATTTGCAGCATATTCAAGCTTGTCGGCTGAACGCGCGCGCTTGACAATTCTGCCCTCACACGCAACTAAACTGGTGTCGCGTTTGTTGTAGTCTCAAGCCACAGCACCTCCACAGACACAGGAACACTTGTCGTACCAACAGGCAGCTGAGGGTCCTTACGCAAGTCTCCCAGACATGTAGGCTGCTCTCAAGTCTGATCTTTAGAGACGTTTGTTCTACCTAAGTCTGGTCATAAAAATGCTCACAGATGTAAGCTACATCATGTAATGTAGGTGGCCTGATCTGGCTCAGAGGTATGGGCAGCAAACAGCAGCAGAAGATCCTCATCAGTCACCTGCAACTAAGCTAACCTTCAGGTCAGAAGCACTGTCCATCTTCCAGCCTTGTTGTCAGACTTGGTTGCCAGTTCTGCTTGATCAAGTCACAGCAGATTGTCAAGAGTGTTGAGCTCTGTGCAGGGAGTTGGATGCACGCATTAAGGACTTCGCATCAGGTCTCAGATCACTGGGACTGGCCAAGGGGGACAAGGTAAACCACAAGTCTGACACTGACACATAAGGCCTGCACCAACAGCCTCAGCATTGTAATTGCTGCACCTTGCTGGACCTGGAAGCTGCCAAATTGCCTTGTGCATATGCATGTGCTGCAGCTGACGTGACTTCCTGGACTAACCAAGCAAAGCGCTCTTTTCCACTGCAACAACTGTGCATTGTGTGGCCATGCACATTGTGCAACCGCCAGCGGTATGTTTCATTCACAACCCTCAAGCATCTTGACTCCTGACACAGTCTTACTATTGGTAGCTGCCAAGCTGCTTCTGTCCAAACAGCACACAGGAAGGCATTCCCTCAAGCTAGCATTGCCTGTTGCATCAGGTGTCCCTCTTCTCAGAGAACTCCTCTCGTTGGCTGGTGGCAGATCAGGCCATCATGCTGTGTGGGGCGGCAGATGCCGTCAGAGGCGCCAGCAGTCCCCCTGCTGAGCTTGCCTACATCATCCACCAGTCTGACAGCTCAGGTCCGTCCACTCTGCATCATTGTCCAGACTTGAAATGCTGACCAAAAAGAGTGCATTCAGTCAGCTCAGGTTGGTCTACCCTGCATCATTGTTGAGACCTGACATGCTGATCAATGGGAGTGCATACAGTCTGACAGCTCAGGTTGGTCCACTCCACATCCCTGTCAAGACCTGACATGCTGATCAGTGAGAGTGCATACAGTCTGACAGCATAGATTGGTCTGCTCTGCATCACTGGCCAGACTTGGTCTGCTGATCAATAGCTATGCATACAGTCTGACAGCTCAGCTCAGTGTTTGGACCAGACATGCTGATCAGTGGGAGTATGTACAGCTGCAGTGTCAGCAGCAAGGCACTGCAAGCTGATGAGTCATGCTGAACCTCAACAATCAGTTCCCAAGGTCTGGTCAAATCTGCCTTATCCAGCTCAGCCCAGCCTAGATCAGCTTGCTCAGCTCAGCCTCAGAGCACTGTCTACTCCATGATGATGCTGTCATGACAGTGCCATGTCAGAACAACTCACAGGGATCCCTCATGTGCATCCCTGCCTGTCCCCTGACAGCTCAGTCACAGCGCCTTGTAGGCTTTCTGCCTTGCTTGTTGGGCTTCAAAAGTTAGATGTCTGTAAGTGTTGCCATAATGGCAATCAAAACAGCCTTGAGAGCACATCAGCTGGACAAGGTGCCAGCATGGCTAGCAGCACAGTCATAGCAATTCAGACTTGGCAGCTGCAAGAAAGGGACACACGTTCAGCTGCAGCCTATGTTGTCGCAAAGCAACAACTGCAAGCAACCAAACGCAGGCAAACAAGACTGCACAGCATTTGATTGCCTGCCCACAAAAAGCCTGACCGTTCGCTGGCTAGCACAATGCAGCACATGCCTACATAACTGCAGCAGAGACCAAGCTTATCGACTGACTGTGTGCTGTGAATCAGCTTGCTCAATCTTTTGCCTGCCCAATACAGACATTACTTGTTGTTGAGCACCTTCTGCCTCAGCTGCTGCAAAGTGCAGTGGATGACTGGACGAAAGTGTCACTTTGCAGCGGCCCCACATGGTATTTGATTGTGACCCTGACCTGACTGTCAGGATGACTGACTGTATCCTTGCATCACAGGGCTTGTGGTGCAAGATCTGGAGACGCTGCGCAAGCTTCTGCCGTTCATCAAGAAGCCTCACAGCAGCAACGGCAATGGCAACGGCAATGGCAACAGCAAGGGCAATGGGTATCAGGTACAACTCCAGATCTGTCAGAGATGACCAGCTTGCAGCATGGATGTTCAGTGTTGATTCCCTTCCAGCTGAGCCCTTCCCCTCCCCTCTTCTTGAGTACTCATGGTCGTGTTTTGGGCCATCAAGTTTGTGAAAGCTCCCCTCCCCTCC
>JAABUK010005987.1_pt1 | contig 18465 bp, 13 predicted proteins | sample 5559141 | NCBI WGS metagenome assembly JAABUK01 (sample SAMN10711869, study PRJNA513367) | rock metagenome | isolation source: Antarctica rocks | place: Antarctica: Victoria Land, Pudding Butte nord | collected 2016-01-03 | reverse complement strand
GGAGGAGGAGGAAGAGGAGGAGGAAGAGGAGGAGGAAGAGGAGGAGGAAGAGGAGGAGGAAGAGGAAGAGGAGGAGGAGGATAAGGAGGAGAAAGAGGAAGAAGAGGAGGAGAAGGAGGAAGAGGAGGAGAAGAAGGCGGAGAAGGAGAATGTAGGTTTCATACTCAGCAGGTTTCCCATCCTCCAGCCACTTCCCATGGGCCATGGATCCCTCACACGCGGCACTCAATAAAGCTTTACTTCCGTCTTCCGTCGTCCTCGCCGTGATAGCTTTTACAATCTTCAAGACCAGCGGCGCCTCCTCCCTGGTGAGCAGTTCCGACTTGCAAAATCCGGGGGTAACGGCATTGACTATTACTGCCGGCTCCCCATTCACCTGGGGAACCGTTTTCGCCATCTCTATCGCTATATAAATGCTTATTAATTTGCTGACAGCGTATCTCTCAATAGGTCCTCCACTCGCCTGCCCTTTCCTCCACTGACTCTCATCATTCAGACAGCCCAGGACACTCTCTGCAAGCCTCTCTTGGAACTTCACGGCCATGTGCGCATCACTCGCCACGATGACCAGATGCGGGCGTGCACTGGGAAAATTGTTCCGGGTCTTCATCTGCAACGGCAGAAGCAACCGGCTCAAGAGCGCCGTCGACAGCACGTTGACCTGGATCTGTCGCTCCCATCCCTCCGGACTCACATTCCAGCTGGGTGACGCGAGCCCGGCGTTCATGATTGCCACGTCGATCCGCCCTCCACTTTCCACATACGCCCGTGCTCGGGATGCGAACTCTTGGACGCTGGCGAACCTTTCCATGTCGATCTGCCATACCTCCACCGTGCCCTTTCTACCGGTCTTGGACTCGATGTCGGCTTTGGCCCCTTCGCCCTTCTCCACGGAGCGTACACCGAGGATGACTCTGGCGGCCCCTAGGTTCAGTGCGTGGCGTGCAGCTTCGCGGCCCAGACCGGTATTCGCGCCGGTCACGAACACGTGCTGGTCGTTGCAGGAGCCGGGCGGAGGCAGGGTGGGTGTTTTGAAAGGTTGGCAGAAGAGCTTGAGCATTATCGCGGTTTGATCTTGTCACAGTTTCGAAGTACGAGACTGGGTGGTTCAAAGACTGGGTTTAGCATTCAGAACTTCAGGTGGTGAAACCAAGGGGTGTAAGCTGAATACATAGGACAGCGAGCATGTCAGAATTACTGGGACTTCACAGTATACGTGTCTAGAGTTCGGATGAACATTACATGCCGGCGGAACGATGTTTTCCCGCCTCAATTATGTTAACGGCCGAGACCCGACCACCTATCTTCAAATACCCACAACTCCACCAATATAGGTCGAAATGACGTCGAATCAAGGGCATTCTGTCGAGCGAGCTATAAATGAGTATGAGCTAGGCTCATGTAGCTCAATTCGGAAGGCTGCGATTCACCACGTGGCTCCAAGGTCAACGGTTGCCCATCGACGCGCAGGCCGCGACTCCACTGCGAAAGCTGAGCGCAAATCTCAACGCCTGTCGAGAGAAGAAAGAAAAGTCTTACTTCAGTATCTTCAAGACCTTCAACGGCAGAATCCGTGTCTGAATTACTCCCAAATCCACCAGATTATTTCCAGACTTCCTAAAAACAAGAGAGATTAAAAACAGCTGAAAAAACACTATATTGAGAGATTTGTCAAAGAGAAACTTGCTTTGAAGAGTTCAATGGTCCCCATGCCAAGAATGTCACGAGTTGCTACAGCTATGTATGACAGCTGTACGCATAGGCGGTTGCAGGCGTCGAAGAACCCCACAAGCGTCAGCTCATGTGCTTCATCCTCTACGTTGCTCTGGCGAACTGCCGTCTGCCGGGAGGATATTGCGCCAGATTCTCCATCTATAGCAGACCATTCCAGCATCCTTAGTGAAGGTAGAGCTGCCATTGATTCGGGTTCGTTATGAAGGATCTTGAGGAACGAGAACGTCTTGAGCGCATGCTTGCCCACAGTTGCTTCGGTGTGAGTGACATTCGCAATAGCTCTTATCATCGGGCTTAGGAACCAGGGCCGTGGTGAGCCAGAGAATACTTGTGGCAAAATTGAAGCTCCAATTTCCTTCTACAAGCGAGAAAGACTGGAAGGAGGTAAGTGGAGAATGATTGTTGTCTTTGCGTGTTATCCCTATTACATGTTGAGAAGGCCGCAAATTCCAGAGCCATGTGTCAATATGGCTCGTGGTAGTAAGAACTTTCATGCGTGATGTTGCAATATGACTAGTGGATGTGGTAGAAGCACCCTAACCAAACAATCTGCCTTTTGCGCCTTGAAATATATACCCAAGCAGCACACCCCACGTCTCCTTCACCTTACCGGTCGCGCTCACTACCACGCTCTGGCCCAGGAACTCTTCCCTCCGCTCCGCGACCTCGCAAAACGCCGCACCCAGATCCGCATAGCTGAGCGATGTGGAATAAGGCTCCGTCCTTTGCGTTTCGGGCGTCAAGAGCCTGTATCCCGTCCGCTCCGTACCATCAGCATCATGTATAGCCGGCGGATCGACATACACGTAATCGAGTAGTCCAGGCAAATCTTTGGCTGTGGTCTCATATAGTGTGCACGCGTGCTCGAGGTCGGCATAGACGTAGTAGAGACAGAAGTGCACGAATCCTGAGCCGGTGACGGATAAGTTAGTGTTTAGGCTGGCGGAGCGGAGTTGAAGGATCGTTGGTGCTTTGTATGTGGTGTATTGGTTTTGGCGGAGCGCCGAGAGGGAGTCGATGATCGCGCTTGCTGTGTCATAGGACACGGATGTCCCTGGTGCGCTGATATTTGTGGCGATACACATGAAGATCACGTCGGAGTCCTCGAGGCATTGTTGCAGTGCAGCTTGGTCGGTAATGGGGCCCTCGATGATGTTGAGTGGGAATGCAGACGTGCTTTGAAGCTGTGGGAACGCCTTGAGAAGCTTGCCTTTGGAGCGGACGAAGATGTTGAGCCTCAAGTCGGCAGGGCTTTCCGAGAGCAGACATCGTAGGATGGCTGTGCCTGTGGCGCCTGTGGCACCGAGGAGAGCGTACACGGGCATGATGAGAGTTCGCACATGCCAACGCTTTCGTTGCCAGAAGGGGGATTGCTGATGCTACCCAATATAACAGAAATTCGACACATGTGATGGCGACTGCAATGACGCGTATATTCATTGAAGTTGGGAAGGCTTTGGTGCCAAGACCTGGGCTTGAATTGCTCCGGACTGGCGCATTGTGCTCGGGACACTCTGTGGGGATGGAAGACGTTCTACACCGCGGCAGTAAGCTTCCTACCCTGATTCTACAAGAGCCAAGTTCCCTCAGATGGCGCTTCGGGTATACTCGCGCTGGCTGTCTTCGGCTTTTATCTCTGGGCCGTCGTCATCGAGGTATAGGCTTGTAAATCCTCGCCGCGGTGCTTCTGACTGGTCCCCCTCAACTGCAACCTGTGGCTTATAGTCCTCGGTGTAGATGGCCTTGATAGCCTTTCGGGGAGGATTGTAGTATTTCTTCAGCGGCCCCACCCACTTCTGCTTGAAGTAGTGTCTTTGCTGCGAGGATGGAACGAAACGGCTGCCGCATATTCATGTGCCTCATCGAGCTTTTCGCAATATTTTGTCGAGCTTTTACAAGGCGAGGTTGATACTGACACCGATAGCCGCAAGAGACGGTAGATCACTTACGGGACAGAACCCGGCGAGTTCTAGCCCGCTAGGACAGGCAATCGATGATGCGATATTCGGGAAGTTGACAATAAAAGACGTTGGATTAGATCCAGGAGAATAATACATCTGAGGGGCAGAGAAGAATGTGTTGGAACAAAGGCAAAACACCGGTAAACAGACGATCTTTGAACGGCGAGACGGAAAAATGGCGGCTTGCACAAGCGTCCGTGGAGCTTAAGGGTGGCAAGGCTGCGAAGGTTTAGACGTGTGCCAAGTCTGAAGTCGATGGTCCACTTCGACATGATTTACCACGATGCAACCAGGTGCCATTATACATCACATACCCCCTAATCATCACGCCCCCCCTGTTAGCCGTCACAGAACCCGGGGCTCGCTGATCTCGGCGGAAAGCGAAGGGGGTTGGCCGACAGTTTGGAAGCGGTCTACCAATAAGACGGGACTTAGCCCCACGGGACAGTTCGTTCTTCGTATATTCATGAGCCAACTTTCCTCGGTAGGATCATCGTCATCGTTGTCATTCTTATCATCCTCGAGGGTAAGATCAATCACCTACTTCGGATGCGGCAGAAATTGGCTGAGAAAGGGGAAGCCCACGTCGGCGGAGAGGTCGGCCATGCGACCTGACGGATGAAACTGGCCCATAGGAGGGGCCAGCCGGAATCGATGGTTGTGCATCGACGCCGGCCCGTCTACCGTAGACAGTTTGAAGCAAGCGGCAAAGTCCAGCGGCTGGGCATCTGAAGCGGCTGGAGGTGTCAAGGACTGCATGGGTCGCCTGTCCACAGGAACGGACACGTGAGTTGCGAAAGAGGACCGGTTCGTTGATTCGCGGGAGAGGCTGAACAGACTGCGAGAGACGCCGGGCGAGAGGCTGATCCTGAATGAAGCGAAAACGCGAGTCCTTTGGAAGGGGGCGTGGCTGGATACCTCTAGCTGGAACGCTGCTCTGTTTCGAGAGAATGGAAGCACCGACAGCGGTCACGGTAGCTCACACTGTTGCCAATGGCCTGAGTATCAGGGCTTATCCCTGCCGCAAATGCAAGTCAGCCATACAAGATCCAAATGTGCACCATCGGTTAATCTTGCTTCCTACTCAGACGGTCTCGCCCGCTTGTCTCCCATTGTTGGATCCGGCTTTCGCTGTTGCATCTCTACCCCTGTACAACTCCCACGCAGTCCCCCATGACATGCAGGGCCGGACCTGATCGCTGAGGTTGTGATTGTCTGTTCGTCCAGGCGGACTCCCTGGGTGAGGCTCTTGGTCCCGTTCGCAGTTCTGTGAATCTAGCTCTCGCGTCGCTCTGAGCTCTCGCCTTGTTGCACACCTCATCACCCTAGACTCCACCGTTGCAGTCTCGATCGTAATGGTGCTGACAGCGCATGGGCGCGCCTGGGCGCAACATCCAAGCCCACCGACTCCGCCGCCGCTGCCTGGATGTAACGTCCCCGCACGTTCGAACTTGCCTTGCCACACCTGAACTCTACTCACTCTCTGCTGGCAGCTCTGCAACGCGAGGTGCGTTAGCAACGTTGGCAAGGACGTGGGATGTGACGAAGATATAGAACAAATGGACGGCCGGTTCCGCCAAATAGAAGCGGCAGGCGACGGCGGTCGGCGCTTGACCGGATCTGGGTTCCGCGGCCTTTTCACTCACACTGAGAGTACGGAGAAATACTACGTACCGTAATATTGACTGTGCGGAGTCATTTTCGCAATTTACCCACAAAAAGCTCTCTGGAGCCCTGCGTTTGACAGCACCTTCGAACCTTGCTTGCGTCATGTCCGTTAACTTTGCTGAAGAGGAAGAAGGCGTCTTGAAACGCTGGAAAGAAATCAAGGCTTTTGAGCGCCAGGTCGAGCTCTCACGAGGCCGCAAACCTTACACTTTCTACGATGGCCCTCCCTTCGCAACGGGTCTGCCGCACTACGGTCACTTGCTGACCTCTACGATCAAAGACATTATCCCTCGGTATTGGTCGATGAAAGGGCATTATGTTGAAAGAAGGTTTGGGTGGGATACACATGGACTGCCTATTGAATACGAAATTGACAAGGCCCACGGAACATCAGCCGCGGATTTTGTCAAAGAGCAGGGCATCGCAAAGTACAACGAAAAATGCCGGGCTATAGTGATGCGGTATGCGTCCGAATGGAGGGAATTCATTGACCGGCTGGGCAGGTGGATCGACTTTGACAATGACTACAAGACCATGGATGCAAGCTTTATGGAATCGGTATGGTGGGTCTTTAAGCGGTTGTTCGACAAAGGCGTTGTTTACCGTGGTTATCGAGTCATGCCTTACTCAACAGCACTGAACACGCCCTTAAGCAATTTCGAAGCGCAGCAAAATTATAAAGAGACTCAAGATCCAGCCATCGTTGTTTCCTTTCCTCTTCTCGATGACCCTCAGACGAATCTCCTAGCTTGGACGACGACACCATGGACGTTGCCATCGCACACTGGTCTAGCAGCTCATCCGGACTTCGAGTACGTGAAACTTCGAGACGAGGTGTCTGGAAAGAATTTCATCTTGCTAGAATCGCTGCTTCGAACACTGTACAAGGACCCTAAAAAAGCCAAGTTCAAGATTTTAAAGCGCATCAAGGGGAAAGATATGAAAGGTTGGAGGTATGAGCCTCTATTTGACTACTTCTACGATGATTTTAAGGACTGTGGCTTCCGCGTTGTGAATGCAACCTATGTAACCGCAGAAGACGGTGTGGGGCTTGTCCACCAAGCACCAGCGTTTGGAGAGGAAGATTACAAGGTTGCTTTTGAGGCTGGTATTATCAGCGCGGATCGACTGCCACCAAACCCGGTGGACGAGAAAGGCTGCTTCACGTCCGAAGTTCGGGATTTTGCTGGCCAGCATGTGAAGGTTGCCGATAAAGCCATCATCAAGTATCTCAAGAATACAGGACGTCTTGTTGTAGACAGTCAGATCACTCACAGTTACCCGTTTTGCTGGAGGTCGGATACACCGCTCATCTACCGAGCTGTGCCCTCGTGGTTCGTCAAGATTCCGGACATTATTCCGACGATGCTTGAAAGCATCGGAAAATCCCACTGGGTCCCCTCATTCGTCAAGGATAAGCGTTTTGCCAACTGGATTGCCAATGCTAGAGATTGGAACATCTCCCGCAATCGCTTCTGGGGAACTCCAATACCCCTTTGGGCAAGTGAGGATATGTCCGAGATTGTCGCTATCGGTAGCGTAGAGGAGCTGAAGAAGGTAAGTGGCTACGAAGGAGAGCTGACGGACCTTCATCGAGATAAGGTTGACCACATCACAATCCCGAGCCAGAAGGGCAAAGGGGACCTTCATCGCATCCCAGAAGTCTTCGATTGTTGGTTCGAATCTGGCAGTATGCCTTATGCTTCATCGCATTATCCCTTCGAGAACAAGGAGTATTTCGAGTCAACTTTTCCCGGAGACTTCATCGCAGAAGGTATCGACCAAACTCGGGGATGGTTTTACACATTGGTGGTTCTGGGTACACATCTTTATGGCCATATCCCATTCAAGAATTGCGTTGTAAATGGAATTGTCCTGGCTGAAGATGGAAAGAAGATGTCCAAAAGACTGAAGAATTATCCTGATCCTTCATTAGTGGTCGATAGATATGGTGCAGATGCTCTGCGTCTCTATCTCATCAATTCGCCAGTGGTACGCGCAGAGGCGCTGAAGTTCAAAGAGAGTGGTGTCAAGGAGATCGTGTCAAAGGTGCTGCTTCCACTTTGGAATAGCTACAAATTTTTTGAAGGCCAAGTCGCCCTGCTGAAGAAGATCGACAACATAGAATACACTTTCGACCCTGAGGCAGAAAGCACAAACACCAATGTGATGGATCGATGGATTCTGGCAAGCTGTCAAAGTTTGCTGGAATACGTCAATGAGGAGATGGCAGCTTACCGATTGTACACAGTTGTGCCGCGACTGCTTGAGCTCATCGACAACACCACAAACTGGTATATTCGCTTCAACCGAAAGCGATTAAAGGGAGCGCTTGGAGTTGACGACACACAGCATGCACTTAACACACTTTTTGAAGTCCTCTTCACCCTTGTCCGAGGCCTTGCTCCATTCACACCATTCATTACTGACTTGATATACCTCAAGCTTCTACCACACATTCCGAAATCACTGCATTCGAAGGACATGAGAAGCGTTCACTTTCTTTCATTTCCCGAGGTACGACGCGAGCTCTACGACGAAGTGGTGGAACGTCGTGTAGGAAGGATGCAAAGAGTCATCGAGCTCGCACGTGTTTCAAGGGAGAGACGAACGATTGGGCTCAAGACACCTTTGAAAACGTTGGTAGTAATTCATGCAGACAAGCAATACTTAGACGACGTGCATTCACTAGAAGGATACATCACTGAAGAGCTCAATGTCCGAGATCTGGTACTCAGCTCTGACGAGAGCAAATATGATGTCCAGTACAGCGTTTCAGCTGACTGGCCATCCCTTGGCAAGAAGCTAAAGAAAGATGCGCAAAAGGTCAAAAAAGCCCTGCCATCACTGACGAGCGAGGACGTCAAGAGGTTCGTGGCGGAAGAGAGAATCCATGTTGATGGCATTGAGCTTTCTAAGGAGGACTTGTTAGTCAAGAGAGGCATGAAGGAGGACGAAAATTCCAAGAACTTCGAGCCAAACACCGATGATGATGTTCTCACTATCCTCGACGCTGCATTATATCCAGATTTGGCTGACGAAGGTGTTGCGCGAGAAATAATCAACCGAGTTCAACGACTGCGGAAAAAGGCAGGACTCGTTCCGACAGACGACGTGAAGATGGAGTATCGTGTGCAGAGGGATCCAGAAAATGTGGGATTGGAAAAGGTCTTTGAGACCCAAGCGAGCGCGATCGAGAAGGCTTTGCGCAGGCCGATGGACAAGCATGTCGCTACCGAAGTAGAAGGCAAGATACCTAACGGAGTTCAGGATTCAGTCATTGCGGAGGAAGAGCAGGAGATCCAAAAGGCGACATTCTTACTGAGACTTGTTAGAATTTAGAGAGATCTCTGCCGCTTTAGACCGGAGACTGTGTGGTCCATAGCGCGATGAAGAGGGAGATATGTCTATGGTTTCTTTGCAGCTTTCTGCAGACAGATCAGATCATTCGTCATGACTGCAAGCAGAGCGCCTCACCAGATAACAGTCCTTCAACCTCACAAACTCTTTGGCACACATGTCTTGATGCACAGACTGGTAGTCAGCAACAACGCATTTGCCGTATACCGCAGCCTGTGCTCTTGTCAGTGCGGGAGTCTGAGATTGTGTTTGGGAGAGCGCTCACCTCCACGGAGCACTTTCCCACAGCTTCTGCAAACCTCTCAATGGGCCGCACTCGGCCAGCCACTGTAGGCATTGTTGCGCAGAAGAGATCGGGTGCTGTGTCTTCTTCGCGGAGAATCTAAGCAGAGGAGAATCCCCAGTTGCGGATGACGACAGCGAGCATAGTGTATGAGAGGTCGTAAAGTAAATACAGACCGAGTATTGATATCCTGCCGCATATCGCGGCCAAGGCGCTGTATTCGGCGTACCGCTCAAATTACGGACTCGAATTACGCGGTTGCCGCATTTTGAGTCGCGATAAACCACCCCCCAGCCAATTGTTTATCCCGGCAAAAGACGATTTGCAAAGCTTAACGCTTCCATTGCTACACCAATATATTTCTCTTCTCATATGAGGTTAGCTATCATTGCAGGACTGACAAGGACTCGGTTCTTTGCACGCAATGGTCCGGTTTGCGCTCCGCCTGGATGCCTCGAGAACGACGCCGTAGTTTGCAAGCCGTTCGATGCCTCCATCTCCCTCGGCTCATGATCATGGAACAGAGCCTGCGGAACTGTCAGACCAGGGTATGTGCAGAGGGACTTGAACGATTGCGCTAGAACTGAGTCTAAGAACAGATGTCGAACTGCTCCACCAAATCGTCCTGCGTGCTCAGCAGAGGTACGACGTGCAGAAGCGACCGAAACGAGCTCTATTCGAAGCATACGAGGAGGTGTTTGCGGAATATGGCTTTGACACGCGACAAGATCGTGCCTGTTTGCGCATCGTGCTGCAGTTGGGCGAACCTCAGATTCCTGGGGAACTGCTCTACGACAAGTTCGAATGCGTGCTGCGACAAATTGGCGTCCACTTGGCCTTTGGAGACGAAGAATTGTCGAGTCATCACGACCACCAAGCCGCGACGAGACCTCAACCAGATGACGAGACCATCGAGAAAGGGGCGCTTCTACAGGCCTCTCCCAAGCGGCCACAAAGACGCGCTTCCTTCACATCTATGCACGATATCACGACTGAGCAGATACGTCGGGCAAGGCCCCAACGATGGTCTAGAGCGTCCGAATCTCGGCTGCAGGATGAGCCAGCGCCATTTCCTATGTTACCGCAAAAGAACATACACCCACACGTGCTTCCAGAGGCAAATCCAAGCCAGCGACGACGGTTCTCTCATAAAAGCCCAGGTCCGAAAGGGAACGGGATGAAGACTATTCATAGCGAGCGCTTACATGCCTCAAAACACCGATCGCCGAAGAATGGAGGATCTCAATCAGGAGTCGGAGCACAAGTGCATAATGGCTTCCGCCAGAATGACATTATCACCGACAGCGAGTCTGAGCTCTCACCTCGAAACCTTTATCCTCAAGAAATGCTCTATCGACCGTCACCCACGGATCTTGACCATCATGCTGGGGCTTTTGAAGACATGAGACTGCGAAATCTGCAAAGAAACTTGCTCGCCCACTGGGCGCGCCATGTCAGAGAACGTTCGGAACACGTCCAAGCCCTAGAGCTGCAAGCAGTGAGTAAAGATGTTCTCATTTTGAAGCGTCAAGCTCTTGACTTTTGGCGCCCTGCTTATCGTCAAAAGCGCCAGCAAGCTCGAGAAGAGCGCTTCTTCGAGCACCTGAACAACCGAGCAGGTCAGGCCTATGACCTTTACTTGCTCACAAAATCGTTCACACACTGGATACAGATCACTGCTGCTGCTGTGGCAAAGACAAATGCAGCTCGTCAAAGATTCCTTTTCTCTAAATATTTTAACGCGTGGCACCAATTCACAGTTACAAATGAGCTCAAGGCCGAACGTCACGCCCTGAGAGCACCATTCAATTTGCTCAGGAGACGAGCTGCCCAGTATTACCGTGATCAAATTCACGCACTGGAGGTATATCATGGAAACCTCACAAAATACCTGTTTTTGCGCTGGTTTCGAGAATGGTGCGATCGAGCGGCTCCAAGGTACAGGGACCAACAGCTTCAACGGCGCACATTCAGCAAGTGGCTACGGAGCTTAAGAGATACCCAATCTCGCGAGGTTGAAGTTGAATCAAGATTCGTACGACACTCCCTTCAAAAGGTCTTCCGACACTGGGCAACGAAGGCGAGAATCGATGTCGCTGGATATCATCAAGCCGACGGTTTTCGAAAGGGACGCTTGCTAGGTACGCCGTTGATACAGTGGCATGCCGTGGCCAAGCTCAAACCCGTCGCGGAAAAGGTATCACGAATGAGAGACTGGAGGATAGCCAGTTCGAAGTTCAGCATCTGGCAGCTTCGAACACGCATGGTGTTTCGTGCAGACGCAGTCAATAGAATGCGCACGTTGCAAAATGCCTTTACAGCTTGGAATGAGCGATTGCGTTCTCAGGCATTAGCCGCTCGGATCAATGAGCGGATAGTGGCAGAAGCATTGTACAAATGGGTCATTGCGCAGAGATTCGTCTTGATGGCGAGAATATCCAAACAACACCAAAAGCGAGATGCAATACAATCTTTCGTGGTTGGCATTCGAGGAAGGTGGAAAGAACTCGTTTTCAAAGAAGAAAAGTTGATCAATGCAAGAAAGCAGCACTTGTTCGTGTCGACTTTTGGCTGTTGGAGGGAACGTACGATTGTGATTCAGGCACGCTCACAGATGGCATTGGACTTCTATAATCCGAAATTGAAGCAGGATACTATTGAAGCGATCTGTTTGAAGATCAAGGCAAAGCAAAAGTTGGAAAAGTGGGCTCAAGATGCTCGCTTCTATTTCCTGATGACGAGATATATCGCGATTTTGCGTGCTGCTACAGCAGAGAGGAAGAAAAGTCGTGAACGAGCTGCCCATGCAAAGATGAGGAGAAAGTGCAAAATGAACCTGGCCAGAAACCTACTTCACACGTGGGCTCATGAACGGATTGAGCATCTCGAAGCTTGCCGGAAAAGTGATGGATTTTACAACCAGAAGACCAAGGCTTTCCAGCAACTGGTGTTTCGAGACTGGCAGACAGCAGCTTCCCAGCGGAAACGAGAAGCGCTTGAAATGTCAAAACGTTACAATGATCGCCTTCTGGATCATTCTCTCGGATTGTTGGTTGACACCTGGAGATATCTGGATAGCTTGCAAAGCCGTGCCGACCTGTTTTATCATCTCAAATTGTCCGAGATATGTTCAGCCCAGCTCCGAAGGTTCAGCATGAGGGCGTTTGAAATGAGACGGCGAGAACAGGACGCAGACGCCATGCACGACCGGCATTGGAGCAAGCATGTTCGGAACATACTCCGCCATTGGGCTAGCAAGACGCAGCATTTGGTCTATAGAGATTTGGTCAGCAATGCGCCTACTGAAAAACCTCAGGATAGAGAGCCTACAGACGCTGGCTACGGGACTGCCAGCAACGAAGACCACCCGCAAAGTACAAGCGGGAACGATCTTGGTGCTACACGCAGAGCAGAGGAGTGGACAGCATTTGATACGGACTTACTTGAAGGCAGCGAGTGGATCCCACCTCTTGATGATGAACTACTAGCGACTTCGACCCCAATGCCTGCACCAGGCTACCTGAACACACCTTCGAAGCGGACGGCGAGGGCGAAAGCTCTGGCAAATCTTTCTACCACGCCTGCTACGCCGCTGAAGACGCCATTTGTAGCAAGGTTGAGGGCCGGTTTGGGGACCTCTCCGAGTCAGACGAGGGCTACGACAGCCAGAAGAGGCGGACTTGGATTTAGAAGTGCTCTTGGATCGAATGTCGAGAATTCAGGGGAAGATGATTGAACGAGTTTGTTCATGAGTGATGACCGTCACGACAATGTCTAGGATTTGTTCTGGTCGAAGTGATACCCTTCCAACGTTGGCGACTTGGCTTGAGCGAGCGTTCGTCGATCGCGCACCCTGATCATGGTCACCTTGGCCAAACTATGTTTTTGAAGCAGGAGATAATGAAATTAGCTATCTCGGGCTGTGGCACCACTGTAACATGTTGTACATACACGGTGTAACTAGAGTCTGACGCTCTGATATCCCAGTCGAACAATAACTTTGCGAGCTGCTCCCAAGCCGCAGATGCACCAAAGGGTCCATCCGCCCGCAGCTCGATCTACAAGCGACTTGTAATTAGTAGCGGTCATCATATCACTGTCACAGTGAACGACACATCGTCTTACCGATTCAATTGTTGACTGAAACAGTACTTCGGACTTGGGAGCTTTGTAGATGCTGCTGCATACTCTCCGCCCCCTCTATCAATGGTCGTTCAAACAATGAGATCTCTATGGTGACATCGATGCTACCGTTGCTCCTATGAGAGCCGTTCTACCTGGGAAGCCGCCGGCGAAGCCTCAAGCTCTATGTACAGCTCAATGGGACGGCCTTCGAGTCATTGTCAGTATCTAAACCTATTTGTAGCCCTCCAGTCCTGACATAATCTGTCGCATAGGCATATATCAGCGGCAAAGCCCTCATCATCCTGGGAGATGCGCAGAAAATTCTCCAGACCATCTACATTGACGATGCGGAATCTCTGGAGGCGATAACAATCGAAGAAAGATCAGGCAGGATTGCGGTCTCTGGAGAGACGCATGTATACATCTACAAGCCTGTGGGGAGAGACGAAGGTGTGCTCAGGGTTAGTCCATTACGTTCAAAGAGACTTCATAGGACTGATAAGGTCCAGTGGTCTCAGATATGCGATTTCCAAGGGGACGAGAACCACATCGCGGCCTTGTCTTGGGGTTCTACTGAGGAGCTCCTTGTTGGCGGATCGACTCTTACCCTCTGGCAACTCCCCGATCGTGAAAGACCATTCTCGACATGGACCCAGAAGCTAGCCAATCCAGTTCACTTTGCGCTGTTCTCCCCGGATGCTGGTCTCATCGCGTCTACCGGATATCATGACAGACTGGTGAAGGTATGGAGGAGGCGAGCATTTGCATCAGATGACACACGATTCGATGTCTCTTACCTACGCCACCCTAGCACAGTCACTGGCTTACACTGGCGCAAACCGTGGCATGCCGAGCAGAACCTCGACGACCTTCTTTACACCTTCTGCTCGGGCAATACGATCAGGATATGGGCCGCCGCGGACAATCGTGCGTTGTCGGTACTGCAGCAATGGGAAGAACTGAACATGAACACCTCAATTCAGCCACGTGGACGCACCTCGATGCCGCTATCGGAGAGACGGTATGGCTTTGTGATTGACAGTCGGGACTTTTCTGCAGCCGCTGAACGGGCTGTGCAAAGCTCTGACGATACTACCCGCGAAGACCATGCTTTAGAGCACCTAATTGAGATTGCTAATCGAAGTCCAGAGATCTGTGTCGTGCTCGATGGACAAGGCCGCATGTCAGCTTGGGGCTTGGAGAATGCCGGTTGCAAGAATCAGGGACAGACCAAAGTTTTCAACATCGCTCATGTGGAGGGCTTGAATATTTCTTTTGGGCGACAGAGCAATTCTGACGAAGACTATGCGCGATTCTGTGTCTTCGCCGGAAATACACGGGAGGCGTCTTTGACTATCTTGGTACACTATTACGACGGGAGAATCAATTGGTTCGATACTCAGGTCACTGAGCTCTTTGATACCTCCTCAAGGCAAAATCGTGTTCATTTCAAAGCAACCTGGTCTGGGCACGATGGACCCGTCAAGAAGATCATCCGTAGTCTTAGCGGCACCACGATCATGTCTCGCACTGATGAGAACCATGCAGTTGTTTGGAAGCAGACGATCTCCAAATCTGGTCCTCGACTGACTCGCCAGAGCTCTTTGGTATCAGATGAGCACATCCATCGAAGTTGCGTTCTTGACAATGGAAATCTCCTTGTCAACCTCCATCATGATGCGATATCGGTATGGGATACACGTAGCTTATCCGCTCAGAGGCTCATGATGTGTCATTTCTCGGTCTCTTGCAAGCCTTTGTGCGTCTTGCAGATTCCTACGCCGAGTGCTGCATCCAGAGAAGTTTACGTTGCTACGATCTGTGCTGATATGAAGGGGCTGGTGTGGAAAATGACTCTACCACCCGAAACGATTTCGGATGCCGAGCGAGCCAATGGGCTTAAGCCTACACTGGAGGATTTCTGCGAGTTTGCCGTGAGTCTCCCCGAACCTTTATCCTACGTCTTGCCAGTGGACCCAGCAGGATCTTTGGCTACTACTACAGGCTTCTTGGACATATTTGCAACAGACATCGCCCTAGCATATTCAGTGTCTGGTACCCTGAGGATGATGACTGCCCGCATCGATGAGATACACAGGAAGATTGACTGGCTAATGACTTCAACTGTGGAGACTGGCATTCCTCATATCTCACTTGCCAGTGGCAGCTCTATTAGGAAGGCCGCCGTCATTGACCAGTCCCGCAACCGATTGACGATATGGGACACAACTGGTTCGCAGCTAGAATATGACCAGCGCTTTTCAGAGACAGATATTATCCAGGATCTTGATTGGACTTCAACGCCCGACCATCAATCAATACTGGCTGTTGGCTTTCCTCATCGGGTCATTCTCCTTTCGCAGCTTCGGTATGACTATCTTAACTCTAGACCTGCATGGGCCGCAATTCATGAAGTTCAAATCCGCGACCTTACGCCACATCCAATAGGTGATTCTTGCTGGCTTGGAAGTGGCAATCTCGCTGTCGGTACAGGCAACCAGATGTTTGTGTTCGATCGGGATGTCGACATCAGTGACCAGTTTGCGGCCGAATTTAGACTCTCCAGGAAGCAATCGGCGACCCTAGACTTGTTTCAGGTTGTTCGCCGACTGAATGGGCCACTTCCTGTCTTCCACCCTCAGTTCCTTGGTCAATGCATTCTCACGGGTAAGGCAGGTCTGGTGCACAAAATACTGACCACCCTACTCCACAAGCTCAAGTTTGAAGGCGACGAGGTTGACAGCTTCCTGAATCTGCCCTTGGAAGTCTTTACCGAGGAAGTAGGGCTCAGCTCTGGAGGCAGTTCCAAGGAGATGCAATCCTCCTTCGCTGATTTCTCGATTGAGGACGAACCCCAGGTCGTTGACGAGGACGTTGCCGCATCTCTGACAGAGAATCTAGTCAAGGTCACACTACCACAGATTTCACATCATGAACAATTCTACTTGGCCGACATCGTCGAGTGCGTGGCAGCAGTGGAAAGGCATCGACGATCAATGGACGAGAACGCTGCCAGATATCTCTTGTTCTTCCGCCAACATATGCTGCGAAGAGGGCAGGCGCTCGATTCTAGAACAAGGGTGTCCTGGCGAGAGATCATCTGGGCATTCCATAGCAATAGCCAAGATATTCTGATCGATCTTGTATCGCGTTCCTTTCAGGGAAAGATGCTCTGGGAGCACGCGCGGGAAAGCGGCATGTTTATGTGGATTACAGATACCACTGCTTTGAGGGCACAGCTGGAGATCATAGCGCGGAATGAATACACCAAGACAGACGAGAAATCGCCCGTTGACTGCAGTCTGTATTATCTGGCGCTGGGGAAGAAGGCGGTACTTCAAGGCTTGTGGAGAATGGCATCATGGAATCGTGAGCAATTCTCTACCGTCAGGTTGCTAGCCAACAATTTCAGTGAATCAAGATGGAAAACCGCAGCGCTAAAAAATGCCTACGCTTTGCTGGGGAGGCACCGCTTCGAGTACGCAGCTGCATTTTTCTTACTTGCTGGCGCACTGCAGGATGCAGTGAACGTCTGTGCGCATCAGTTGGGCGATATACAGCTAGCGGTGACGATTGCTCGCGTTTTCGAAGGCGAGAATGGGCCTGTTCTGCAAGAACTGATTGAGGACAGAATATTGCCGCACGCAGCCGAGACAGGCAACAGATGGATGGCCACATGGGCTTTCTGGATGCTGAAGAAGCGCGACAGAGCTGTCAGGGCTCTCATCTCGCCCATCCATACTTTACTCGACGATTCGCCGTCGTCGCCAGGTTCGCAGGGACATAATATTCCACTTCAGGCCAAGAGCTTCCTTTCCAATGATCCGGCTCTAGTCGTTCTTTACAGGCAACTTCGAGAGAAGACGATTTCGACATTGAGGGGAGCGACAATGATCGAACCACGCGAGGAGTGGGACTTCATCGTCCGCAATGCACGTCTGTACTCTCGCATGGGCTGTGATTTGCTTGCACTCGACTTGGTTCGAAATTGGGAGTTCTTACGGGCGTCAGCTCCACCGATCAAGAGGCTCAGCATGAGATCATCCATTGCCAGTGATCCTCGTCAACTGCTGCGACGCAGAAGCAGCCTGGTGGTCGATGATATGCCGCATCTGTCTAGCCCACGCTCTACAGGAGTTCCGCCTAGTCCAGATTTCAGAGAAGACTCATTACCGAAGGCCACATCAGGTGCAAAGAAACCGCCGCCTACTGTGTTTGAAGAGCCGGATGCGAGCTCGTTGTTGGACAATTTTGGCTTCTAGTCAGTGTATTGCTAGTGGAGTTTTGGCCAACAGCCTGGTGGAACTATTATTGATTGCTTTGTTTTGTTCTGCGATATACCTCTGCATGTCTTTGGCGTTCTTTTCAGCTGGGATGCTTCTACGTTCGGCGACTCAACAACGACTGCTTACCCTTCTGCCTGTGGTAGTAATGTCCTCTGTCCGTCTTCAATGTCATCTTCAGGGAGACCTTTACTGAGACAAGGAGGAAGTTGACCCGCAAAGTTCATCGAGGCCCAGACACAAGCTATATTTAGCGACCAGCTCCTCGTGCCGGGGATACAACGGCGGAATGGCGAAGATCGAAAGTCTCATCAGTAACGATACTCGTAATCATCCGTCACGATCACGTTGCTGGTCCATCACCATCGTCCGTCTTCTGACGAGGTCAGTTCGTCCAGCGAGGTCTTGCTGTTGTTTTCTCAGACGCAGCATCCATGCAGCTGCATAATCTTTCTGCACCACAAGCCCAAGCTCCATGCTTCAGCTTCGGATGCCCCTGCGACTCCCTCTGCCACACCACCAATCAATCTCCTATCCTAAGCAAGCCTTTATCCAATTCGTGGTCCCCCTCCCACCCCCCATCCGGGGTGAAGGAGGCCTATGTGTCTCAAATCTGATCATTTTCTTGCTTCACGACTGGTCGATCCTACGCGATGGTGGCTGACGGGACAAGCTCCCCGTGGCGTTTCAATCCCAGTGGAACCCAGCCCGAAGCCACACATTCCCACATCGTCGGCAGGCTTTCTCGTCTCCGATGTCGACCCCCAATTTCCAATTTCCAATTGTGGCCTGGCACGGCATACTTCACTGATAGCCGACCAGATGTCTTGCTCCCTGACGGACGATAGAGGCACACTCTCTTAAATACTTCATTCCCACTTTCATGCGTCTTTGCCTTGATTGCTATTTCGACACTATCGCCAACCCTGTACACTGTCTGCCACTCAAGCTCATCGCTTGATGTTATCTCCCCTCGATCGAAGGAAACCAACCGCCAATTTCTATCCAGCCTAACAGAGGATCGGCTAGGGAAACACAGACAACCGCACTC
>JAABUK010005986.1_pt1 | contig 18466 bp, 17 predicted proteins | sample 5559141 | NCBI WGS metagenome assembly JAABUK01 (sample SAMN10711869, study PRJNA513367) | rock metagenome | isolation source: Antarctica rocks | place: Antarctica: Victoria Land, Pudding Butte nord | collected 2016-01-03 | reverse complement strand
GGACACGCGGCGCTTTTATTTTGCATTAGTAATGCTGTATACCTGCGACTTCGTTGTATTCGGCGCCATAGAATGTTCAGAAGGGTGAGCGATGCACCGATGCATACACTTACGCGGTGAGTAGAAACCTATATCCCAAATCGTTTGGCCTCGATAGACTAGCACGATTTAAAATGCGTTGATCTTCACTTCCTCGGTTGCTCGCGTATAGAGTAACCTTATATTTGTGCGTTTTTACATTTCGATGCCTGCCTCAATAAATTCCTCCAACTCGATTTCTTCTGTCGCCGCTTCTGAACCTATGGCCTGTTCGGTTGACGCGGCCTGCGGTCTGTTTTCGATTGCCTCTGAATGGCTCAAGGAATCGTTTAGAGATGTATGCGCCATGCTAAGGTCTTCGGCAGCGTCGCTTGGCTCGATCAATGTATATGGCCGAAGCGGTATAGTGTCAGGCACGGGCGGCGGCACATAGCTCGCCCGTTTCTGCAAAAGCTCGTTGATCGTTTTTTGCAGTTCGCCGGTGATTGTTTTTTCGATTGTTTCTGATACGGCATTTCGTTGTAGAGCATCGAGCGCAGGCGAAGGTGTTTTCATCAATCCATCCACAGCATTGATTTCCGGTGCCGCGCTCGCGATTGCTATATCTTCAGCAGCCGCGCCCGTCCCGATTTCTTCATCTAATTTCAGTACCGGGTCTAACGCGGCGTCAACTGCTTTCTCGCTGCCGATCACGCGATTATCTTTGATCGCTGATTCACTGATCTCCGTGAAGCGTTTGTGCAGCCGGGCATCTTTGATCGAGGCGGTGAAGTTTTCTATTTCGGTGTATTCCTCCGCGCTAAACTGCGGCAGCGGCGGCCTCACACTTTCGACTCCGGCACGGGCAGCGAGGTCTGCTTCGTATTTAGTGGCGATTGCTCGCGCCGTTTCGTAAAACTCCCGTCGCTTTGTGACTTTGGCACGCAAACTTTCTTCTGTCGCCGCCAACCGTGATTCGATTAACTCTTTAATTGCTTCCGGTTCGCCCATCGCATCGCGCAGAGTCATTACCCGCACTTCACCTTCGATCTCAACTTTGACCGGCGTGACTTCACGCGCTGTCATTCCGTCTGTGCCGATAGGCTTGCTAAACTCGGCCAGTTTGCCCTGCGCCTCCAGAACCCGCGCGGCGGCAACTGTCTGGCGAGCACCGGCGCGCGCGGCCAGCGATTCCTCTTGTAGTAGTCCGCTTGCTTGCCCGGCTTGTGCCAGCTTTTCGTATTGCTTGAGCACAGTGCCGTCGCTTAGTTCCATCGCGCGCGCGCCAACCTCCCTGATTTCTTCTTCGCGGAAAGATGCCTTTGGCATCCTTACGTTCTTGGCTGCGCGCGCCGTTACCTCCTGCTCGACCGATGCGTTAAAGGCGCGTGTTGCCTCCCGGCTTTCCGCGACTTTCTGTTGAATTTCGGTGCGCGCGACGTTGGTTTGTTTGATGACTTCCGGCCTTACTTCGGCTTCTAAGCGCGCGACTTTAGATGCTTCGACTTTCGCTTTTTCGCGTAGTGCTGTGGCCTTCCTTTGCGCGCCTGCCGCCTCAAACACGAAGCGTCCGATTTGTACAAGCGGGTCGCGCTCAATTAACTTTACCGGATTAAAGTGCATGTTGATGCTGCTAACCGGGTTAGTTAGTAATTTGGACGACATTTCTATATGCGCCAGTGGATTCAGATGGTTATTCGCCATGCGCTTGAAGAGCTTTGTAATATCCGCGTGCGCTTCGTACTGATTGGCTTGGCGGTTGTAGTCGGACTCATTTTTCTTTGCCTCGCGCGTCGCTTCCGCAACATCATTCAATGACCATTGATAATTCGCATCGCGCGGTTTCTCCTTCGCCTCCGCTTTGCTGTAATCGTTTTGGTCGTGTCCTTCGATGTGGAAGCGTCGGAGATGCGACGTGCCTTCAAAGTCCCGCGCACGTTTCTCGGTTGCCGCTTGCGTTAATTCAGCAAGCCGGTTTCGAGCCAGCAAGCGTGCCGCAGCATTGTCCTCGGCGGAAGCGATCATGGTATCCGCCCATTGTTCGCGCCACTTTTTCGACTGTTTGACGAGCCAAACTGAAGCTTCTACACGATTCTCAAAAGAGGGCGGTTCGATACTCTCAGCGCTCGCAACGTAGTTGATTGCCGCTATCTGGGAATTAACTACCGGGCGTAAGGAGCTTTCGGCAGCTTGTTCGGCGATAGCCAGTTTGATCTCCGGCCTCAGTTCTGAATTGCCGTCCCGATTCTTGTACGTGTCGTTTACGATCTGAACAACTTCATCGAACTTTTTGAGCACATCCTGTTCTTGCGTGGTCAATGCCGCTTCGAGCGGTTTTACGCTGATGTCGTTTTCGGCATTTCCTAAAGACCTGCTCGGTAGAGCTATTGTTACTATTGCATTGGCGTCGGTCGTGACGACGGTTTCGCGCACGGCGTCAGCCGCTTGCAGACCCCCAGCCTTGAGCATTGCATCGAGCGAGCGAGCAGCGGAGACTATTTCGCGGCCTGTAGCGCGGACGGCAAGCGTCTCGTTTTTCAGTCGCTCTCCTGCCTGCATCACGGCGGGCTGCCGGACTACTTCCCGCGGCGCTCGCTGCGCGGGCGGTCTGCTCCCCGGACTCTCCCGCACTTGCTGCAACACATGCATTGGCTGCGGCGTCAGCACCGCCTCTTCAATCGGCACGAGGCGCGCAACATTTCGCACCTTCGTTTCGTGGGCTTCGCGGCTTGCTTCGAGGGCGGTGCTCTTATCCACTTGCCGCGCAAGGGCGGCGCTCAATCTTTCTTCCGAATCTGTATAGATGCGCGCGTCCAGCCTCGCTCGTGAGCTTGCCACGTAACGCATACGCTGATTAAGCAGTTTGTCTGACTCGTGCGTGTCCGCGTTAATCAATACGCGATCAATTGTTTGCCCCTGCGCCGAATGACTCGTGACGGCGTAGCCATGATCTATGTGGCGATTCTTATCAATATCGAAATCAACTTTACGGCCACTGTCGAGCGCGACGGTTAGCCTTCCTCGTTCGATCTTCTCCAGCGTGCCAAGCTCGCCGTTGGCGATGCGCTCCGGGTGATGCGGCGCGCGGAACTGTAAGCGGTCGCCGATGGAGAATTCCCGCTCTGCTTCGCGGTACACCGTCACGCCCTGCAATCTTTGTGGGTTGTAACTTACTTCCCGCTCGCTCTTTTCCAGCTTAACGGTGATTGTGTTGTCCTTGTCGTTTGTCGAGATCACGCGCGCATATTCTCCGGCGTTGACGCCGTGCTTTTTGCTCGCGCTCGTGTACCTGATAATGTCGTCCGGGTGGTAGGCGGCGGCGAAAGTGCGCTCTGCGCCTGTCATATCATTACGATTCTCTAAGACTTTGGTGCGGTAATCTCGCTTGCTAATCTGGCCTGACCTTTGTAGTTGCTGATGAATCAATTGATTGAGTTCGACGCGCTCTTTGTTCGCAGGTGAAACGACAAGCGTGCTTTTTGGCTGCTCGCAATAATCCTTTGCGATTGTCTTTAGTCGCTCGTCCGGGTCTGCAATTTCTGTAATGCGCCCTTGCTTGTGCAATCCTTCGACCGCTTCTTTGATTTTTCCGATGGATAGATTTTCGACAATCTCACGAAGCGGAGCGTCTTTCTGTCTAACTATCTTTTCAAGTTTGGCCGTCTCCATGCCGTGATGCTGAAACCGCACGAACGGCGAACCGGCTTCGATTGCTTCATGCTGCTTTACGTCTCCCACTAGCAAAACTCTGTCTTCTGGTCGCACGCGGGAAAGAAAGGAATTGAGGGCTTTACTGCTGACGAGCGAGCTTTCATCAATCACATAAAATCGCTTCGGTGCGTCCGGCTCGGCTTTTTGTCGAATGAACTTTTGCAGCGTTCGGGTCTGTATTCCGCTTTCCGCGAGAAGCTGCGTGGCGCGGGTCGTCGGCGCGAATCCCTGCACATCATAGCCTGCGTGTTCTGCGGCCTCTCTGACGGCCTCCAGCGCCGTTGTTTTGCCTGTTCCTGCGCCGCCCTGCAAGCCAATGATTTGATCGCGGCTCGTGACGATCTGCGACACTGCCTCGCGCTGGCTCTCGCTTAAAGTTACGCCCTGCGAGGTCGTCAACTTCTCTGCCACGCCCTCCGTAATTGGCTGCTGCGTATTCTGACCGGCTTCCAACTTTTGAAGGTTGGCCGTCTCCATTTCGAGCATCTTCTGCGTCGTCATGCCGTTTAAGGCTTTGCTGATTGATATTGACACAGCTATTCTTTCTCCTGCGCTGCTTTGGCGAGGTTTGAGAAATAAGTCTTAGCAACAACTTTCCGTTCAGTTTTCGACAAATCTAATAACTGCTGGCTGGCCTGTGGAGTCAGTTTATTATTTGCTAATAGGTGAAGGAATAAAGACATTACGTTACCGTACCGGACTATATCCGTGTGGATCAGTTCCTCGTTCGCGGTAAGCGGTGAACCATCAACTAATCTTGCCAGAAGCTCATCCCGACACCAGTCGTTATGGTTCTTTCCCGCCAGCCTTGCGCGATTCTCAATCTCGTTGAATGTATCCTCGTCTACGCGAAAACCGATTAGGTGCGCTTTGTTCTTCTTCGCTGGCTTATCATTCTGATTCATATGAAACTCGCTTTCAAACGGTCAAAAATCACCCCGCGACAAACGCAACGCAGTTTTACTTATCCTAGCTAGAACTTTATTTCTGGTAGCGTAACGAACGTAACGCCGCGCGTCCCAAAATTTGGGGAGACGTATGGTAAATTTTCGGATGTGGAGCATCCAGTAGCTATTCCTTGCGCCTAACACCAGCCTCGCTTGCTGAGAACTCCGATATGCAGAGAAACATCACGCGCGATAAGGAGGCAGATAAAAGTGAGCATCATCAATCGCTGTCATCTTCTTCATTGAACAAATCTATAGACGCAGGAAAGCGAATTTGATGGAGCGCCATAACTGCATCCACGATGATTTCTGCGAGCGTTGCATTGGTCGCTTTGCTAATTTCAGCAAGCGCGTGTTGTGCTTCAGATGAAACTGGAATGCGCATCAAACGCATATTCGACTCGCTCTTGGATTGAACTCCTGACTGCGCCGTGGCTGATTCTTTGTAAACACCTAAGAGGTCGTCTTTGAACTGCTGGCGTGTATAGATACCTTCATTGCGTTTATTGATCGCCATTTTGATTGCTGTGCGCGGATCATCTGCTGTGAGCGCCATTACGAAGTATTCGCGAGGCAAACTGTTATCGCGTGCGAGAAGTCTTTCTGCGTTATCGTAGCCGCTACTAAAGAATGTTTCGTAGATGCGTCCATCAGTAAGAAGCGTCGGTTTTGCGACACCGATTTCGGCGGCCAGCTTTGTCAGTTGTGCTTGAATGCCTACGCCTGCCTCGTCGCGTTTACCGGCACCGCCGGTAAGCCGAGTGGTAATTCTATTTCGCAACTCTGCGACACACGCGCCGCGCACAATGAACGCTTGCGCTTCGATGGCGGAGGCGTAGATTGCTGTCTGAACGAGTTGTTGATCGTTCATCGCAGAAATGGCTGATAGCATTTCTGTGAGAGTCTTCTCTAATTGACCGATCTTTCTCGTAACTTGTTTATTTTTGTTGCTGACTTTTGTGACGCTGTGTGAATGCTGCATTTTGCTCTTCTCTATTTGTGCTAATCTTTATGCGAGAGTTCTTAAAGAACTTCGCTGCTCAACAAAATATCTCGCTTCATGCAGCATGTCTCTTACTCATTTCGTGACATCACGAATCATGTGACCTTTTGAAGCCAATCCTGACAATTACACGGTAAAAGAAAATGACTTTCCGTCCTTTAACCTGCGAGCAGTGCTTTCTGGTCAACGACTGCGAAGTCAAAGAAGAACAAATACTTCTTGAGGATCGCAGCTTCCTTTTCGTCGTTGAGTGGAATTGCCCTGACGTTGAATGCAGGCATTTCAGTCAGATTTCATACGAAGGCGACATCGAGGAGGCGCTCGACGCATATGAGCGGCGGGTTCGCTCGCTTGCGGCGGCTTTCGACGATACTGCTCCTCTCTCACCCGCAGAAAAGAAGCGCCGAGAGAGATACGAGGAGGAGCGAAGCAAATTTGTGGAGCGGCTCATGCTCGCTCAAGCCCGTGACCAAAGCGAGGGAGGCAGCCGGAACGAAACGCGCGCGCGGTTCGGATATTGGTTCCGGCTGGTTAGACGGGGTGGATTATCTCGCCAACCGATGTCTATCGAGAAAGCGGCCCGCAGCATCGGCATTTCCCGCGAACATCTGTCGGGCATTGAATTAGGCAAAGAAGGCTACAGTACGAAGACGGTGCTTGGGATGGCGAAAGTAATCGGAGCCACAGAGTCTTACGCTTTTCAGAAGGCCAGTCTTCCTCCGCCAGCAAAGACTGCTACTGTCACATCAGCCCAACGTGCGGAGAAAGCTCATCAAGATTACGTTGCGGCGCTCGAACATGAGGACACCATGCAGTTCCTAGCTGCGGCTTTTCTCGCCCATCGCCGGTACCACACCGCAAAGCGAGGTGGGAGGCTTTCGGTGCTGCTCAGCGCGCCCCCCGATATTGTTGCGATCACGGCGGCGCAGGAGGTGATTTCGGCGCTGAGGGCACTAAATCAACGCGAGCGCATTGCGATGTTTCGCACTATCGCGCTGACGGAATTATCAAAGGAGCGACGCTACCTGTGGATTAGCGAGTTGGTGATGAATGTGCTCAACGATGAGCAGAAAGCAGAGATGCTGAAAAGCCTGTCGATAGTCTCTCGAAAAGTAGCAAAGAAGACTTAATCGCGGGTCGAGTTTTATGCAGGACTATAGCTCGCTGGCAGGGCTGCTGAGTTGCTGGGCAGTGTTGCAAGAATGATTTCTCGGATATAATCCGCGACGCTCGACAATCCATGAACTCATTCTTGCAACACTGCCCGAAGAAGTGGTCGGGGCTGTTCGTTCGCGTTGCGCGGGTCAGTCACAACCGCGCCCTTGACGGTGGCGAACCAGAGCTTTCCGTCTTTTGTTTTCCATCCGGCAGGTTGTCCGCCGCCGTTCGCTTCGCTGCTCTTCATGCCGTCGGCGACGCCATATGAGACGCAAGCGATTGCGTTCGTCTTTCCATCTGCAAAGTCGTTTAGCTGCTTTCGGCTGACGCGGAAATGCCCAGATTGCTGCTCATCCAGAAATTGCCCTTCCTTTATTGGCAGGTATTACAGAATCTGCTGTAACTTTTCTTCATCTTCTTGTTTCATCTCCGGTTCCCCTTTGCTAGGGGCGAAAGAACCGGGAGCAGCTACGGTTCATCGTAGCTAATAAAGTTGACGGCGTTCTGATCCAGATTCTCCCGCCCGTGGTCGTAACGCATCACCGTCTTTGGATCACGATGACCCGACATCATCTGTACTTGGCGGTAGGTTAGTCCTTGATCCAAAGCCTTGGTGATCGCTGTTCGTCTCAAGTCGTGCGGCGAGAGTTTGCCGATGCCGCCATAACTGGCCCATCTTGAAACAATGTTCCAAGCCATCCTTGATGACAGCCCCTTATCAAAGACCAGCGTGCGGTAGTTCGTGTGCGGCTGAAACAAATATGCGTCCGCGCCATCCGAATGCAGAGGCTCGCGCCGTGCGGCGTCCAATTTCAGGTATTCGTCAATCGCCTTCTTCACCTCTGCGGGTACGGGTAATGTCCGTTCCCTTCCCCCTTTGACTTTGCACTTAACGATCCACCGCCCGTGACTCCACTTGATCATAGAGGCTCGGAGTGAGCAGACCTCGCTTACTCTTAAGCCCAGACGTAGCATGGTGAGCAGCAGCGCGTAATCACGCGCGCCTTCTGACTTGGAGCGATCCGGCCCCGACAGAAGGTAACGCACCTCCTTCGGTGTCAATGCTCTTCCCGCAAGTTCTTCGGCTACTTCCGGTACCGCTACTAATTTAGTTGATGCAGGATTAAGCGAAACAATTCCGCCAGCTTTTAGATACTCGAAGAAAGAGCGCACCACCGAGAGCTTAAAGGCAGCGGTTGAGGCGCGCTTCCTTTGTGATCGTAAATGATCTCTCCATCTCAGTACATCATCGGGAACGACTTCCGTCGGGTGCTTTCCTCCGACATACTGAAAGAAGTCCGAGACGGCGCGGCGATAAGCGCGGCGTGTGTCTTCCGAGACTGATTTATTAATGAATGAAGTGGCAACGCGAGGATCGAACCTTTCGCCAACTTCTGTTCGTCCAGTGAACGGCACCACCATATTGCGTTCAGAATCCATCAGTGTTCTCCTCCGCCGCTTCCCTTACCCAATGTTTAACGTTGCAGTCTTGGTATAACTAAAGTTATACTTTAGTTATGAAAACTGCGATCTCCATTCCCGACTCTATTTTCAAACAAGCTGAAGAAACAGCTCGCGACCTCAAGATGTCACGCAGCCAACTGTACACCACAGCTCTTAGAGAATATCTCCATGAGAAACAAACTGCGCAGATCACCGAGCGATTAAATCAAGTCTATGACGAAGAGTCTTCAACTATCGATCCCGCTCTCGTCGAGATGCAGACTTCTTCGCTTCACATTGAAGAGTGGTAATGCAGCGCGGGGACATCTGGTGGGCGAACTTGCCTGAACCTGTCGGGTCCGGTCCCAGCTACCGTCGTCCGGTGCTGGTGCTGCAAGCAGACGCATTTAATCAAAGCCGCATCAGTACAATCGTAGTGCTCGCTATTACAAAGAACATCCGGCTGGCAAAAGCACCGGGTAACATATTGATAACAGCGCGAGCGAGTAAACTTGATGTTGATTCAATCGTTAATGTCTCGCAGACATTTACGCTCGATAAATATCTTTTGACCGAATACATTTCAAACCTCACACCGGCAAAGATGGCTAAGATCGAAGACGGAGTGCGCCTCGTACTTGGTATTTAGAAGTGTTAGCGCTTAAAAGCATAGTTTATACCATCTCGATTATTCCGAAAAGATGCATTATCGGAAATGCCATTGGCTTCCCGCGCAACATCAGATATTGCATGATTAGCACGTGTGAAACGTGAGTGATTCGTGCTTGTTTGGGTGACGCGGTGGGACATATTTACCTAAAAACACAAGACATTGAAAAAGCGGGGTCTAAAAGGTAAGAAGAAACAACCTATTCAACAGACCTCTGTAATAGTCGTTATTGATTTCGACCCCCCTCCCTAAGATTTATCTTTACTTTGCCGTTCGGAGTGTTATATAACCTCCGTTCATGAAAGCTTACAGCTATTACAAGCTACGGGAGAACTGCTTTGCTCCTTCTCCCAATCCTCGCTATTTGTATCTCACCGATCAAACTAACGCCTGTCTTTTCAAGTGCAAATTTGTGATCGAAGAGCGGCAAGGTTTGTCTTTAATCGTCGGGAGAATCGGTTACGGCAAGACCTCTGTGCTGCGTGAATTGGTCAACGCTTATATTGACCAGACCGAGTACAAGATAGCGATGCTTCCCAACGGTTCGTTTCAATCGGTGATGCAGCTTGCTAAGTCTATATCGGATGAGCTAGGCCTGCCCGCCCGTCGTTCGCTCGTCGCTCAAATAAATGAGATTAGGAACTATGCCTTTCAGGTTCTATCGGAGGGCGGCACCATTCTTTTGATTATTGACGAGGCGCAAAACTTAAAGGGAGCGCAGTTCGATTTCCTGCGGGAGTTGCTCAACTTCGAATCGAACGAAGTAAAGACGATTCAGATTATTGTCGCCGGGCAGCCGGAGATTGAAACAAAACTCGCGACAAAGCCCGCGCTGGTCTCGCGTATTATTCTCACGAATTATCTTGATACTTTTACCTTTGAAGATATGCGGGCAGCGCTCGATCATCGCGCACGCGTGGCAGGCGGCCAGTTGGAGAAGGTTCTGGATGAAGAGTCATTGAAGGCGCTGTATATGGCATCGAGGGGCGTGCCGCGTGAGATCATGAAGATTGCCAACGCTTCCCTTCTCCTTGGCGCCGTTAATGAGACGCGGCCTGTATCGGAAGAGATCGTTAAGATCGCCACAGAGAATATTCTCAAAGCGGAGGAGCCGCATGAGTGATAAGCGCCCGTTAAATTTTGCGCAAGCGCTACGAATGAAAGCGCCAGCCCCTCGCCAAGAGCCAGCCCCTAGCAACGAGCTACCTGCTAGTCATGAACTACCCGCTCGCTTTGAACAACCTGCTGGTCATCCGCTACCACAGCGGGTAGTTGAACTACCGGCTAGCCAAGAGCCACCTCCTCGCTTGCAGCCAGCCCCTCGCTTACAACCAGGGGGGGGCTACTCTCGCTTTACCAATGAAGTTACCGATCAAATTCTAAGAACGCTTGACCCATACAGTCAGTGCGTGTTGATTCAATTGCTTCGGCTGTCATGGGGCAATCAAAACGACACTTGCAAAATCGGCCTCCCTAAACTGGCCGAACGCTGTGGTTTTAGTGAAGACGCAGCACGCAAAGCAAAAAAGAATTTAGTCGCCCGTCGGATAGTTGAAATTTTGGAGGAAGATAATAACAATCTAAATCAAGCTATGCGGGGAACTCTTTATCGAATACTTTTATCAGCCCCCCCCCTGCGGCAGCAAGGAGGTAGCCAACAGCGACCCCCTCGCTTCGACCTACCCCCTAGTCAACAGCTACCCAATAAAGAAAATACACAAAAAGAAAACACACAAACACAGGACGCGCCTCCGGCTACCGTCGCGCCTGGTGTGGGTGTGGGTTCCAGATTCACGATTGAAGAATGCCGAAGGTACGCCAAGCATCTGCAATCAACAGGGCAGGGAATCACTAATCCAGGTGGCTACGCGACGACGATCAAGCGCACCGGCGAAGCCGATGAGTTGATTGCGGCTTTCTTGTCGCCAGCGAGTGATGCGCCGCCATCGGACTTCAGCCTGTGCCCGGACTGTCAGGGAAGCGGGTTCTATTATCCGAATGGCATCAATAGTGGCGTGGCGAAGTGCAAACATGAGAATTTACAAAGGGGTAGTGAAGCCTCAAAGATAAGCACTAACCACAGTACGTGAAGGAGTTTTGAAATGGCGACATCTACCTGCCCCAAATGTGATAGCACGTCATTTGAGATTCAGGTGTTTGAGATATTGAGAGCAGAGTTTAAGCACTTGTGCGTGCAATGCGCGAAGTGCGGCGCGGTCGTTGGAATCTTAGACTATTACAATATCGGGAATATCCTGGTCGCTCAAAACAAGGCTCTTGAAGCTATTGCAGAGAAACTCGGAATTGAGGTTAATCTTCTCACACAGCAGACACGCGCTGAAGGAAGAATACTTCCAGATGCAAGTGTTACCTTATTGGCATCGGATGAGCATGCGAAAGATTGTCCAGATTGTGGTGGCACTGATTTCTACTATCCGAATGGATTTGAAGGCGGTGTGGTGAAGTGCAAGCATGAGCGACTTGCCAAGCAAGCGTAGAAGCTGACCTCAGCAGGAAAGGCGAAGGGAAGCGGCGACGGGTGAAACTGCCGAACCATGATCGAGCAATTGTGCCGCGTGAGAAGATCGTTGATTACTTGCTTTCACCCGCGCACCGCGACGGGCGTAGCAAAGCGATCTTTTTCACTGGCTTTGGCTTTTCCGTTAATGCTTGGCAGACGCTCGCTGACGCTCTCCGGCGTCATGCAGCAGAGAATGAAGTTGCCAAGATAGAAGCTTCACCCTACGGCACGCGCTATGTGGTTGAAGGCGAATTACACGCGCCCGATGGTAGAACGCCCCTCGTCCGCGTCGTGTGGTTCATTGATACTGGCGAAGCCATTCCGCGATTGGCAACGGCTTATCCGTTGTGAAGGGAATTGAAGATTATGATTAATGAACTCGATCAAGTTGTGTTGCAGGCAGACTTGCCGGAGCATGGCTTACAGCAAGGTGACATCGGCACAGTCGTCCTCATCCATCAGAGTGGCGCAGGCTACGAAGTCGAATTCGTTGCGCTCGATGGCGAAACAGTGGCGGTTGTCTCGCTCGCCGCCTCACAAGTGCGTCCCATCGCGCACCGCGAAATCGCACACGTTCGCGCGATAGAACATCGAGCGGCCTAAGCAATATCAAGCAGCATAAGAGAGACCTCATCAACGTGGCAAAAAACAGCAAAGCGAAGTCTGCACAGAACGGCAGCGGAGCGGACATCGGTTTTGAATCAACGCTCTGGCAAGCCGCCGACAAAATGCGCGGCCATATGGACGCGGCGGAATACAAGCACGTCGCGCTCGGCCTCATCTTCTTGAAATACATTTCCGACGCTTTCGCAGAGCGGCATCAGCAGTTGCTCGCGGAAGTAGGGCAGGGGGCAGACCCGGAAGACAGGGACGAGTACCGCGCCGAGAATGTGTTTTGGGTTCCGAAGGAGGCGCGCTGGGAGTTTTTGCAGAAGAACGCTAAGCAGCCGACCATCGGAAAGTTGTTGGATGATGCAATGACGGCGATTGAGCGCGACAATCCGACGCTCAAGGGCGTGTTGCCGAAAGACTACGCGCGACCGGCGCTCGATAAGCAGCGTTTGGGAGAATTGATTGATCTCGTCGGCACGATTGGTTTGGGCGACAAAGGGAATCGCTCAAAGGATATTTTGGGGCGCGTGTACGAGTATTTCCTGTCGCAGTTTGCGAGTGCGGAAGGCAAGAAGGGCGGACAATTTTACACGCCGCGCAGCGTGGTTGGATTGCTGGTGGAGATGCTCGCGCCATACAAGGGGCGCGTGTTTGACCCATGCTGCGGTTCGGGCGGAATGTTCGTGCAGTCTGAAAAGTTTGCGGAGGCGCACGGCGGGCGCATCGGTGATATTAGCGTTTACGGTCAGGAATCGAACCCGACGACTTGGAAGCTCGCCAAGATGAACCTTGCGATTCGCGGCATTGACAGCAACCTCGGCGCGGAGAACGCCGAGAGTTTCCGGCGCGATCTGCACAAAGATTTGAAGGCTGATTATGTGCTCGCTAATCCGCCGTTCAATGATAGCGATTGGAGCGGCGCAAGTTTGCGCGAGGACGTGCGCTGGCAATACGGCGTGCCGCCCACAGGTAACGCCAACTTCGCTTGGGTGCAGCACTTCATACATCATCTCGCGCCGCAGGGCTTGGCGGGCTTCGTGCTCGCCAACGGCAGTATGTCGAGCAACACGTCGGGCGAGGGCGAGATACGCCGAAAGATTATCGAAGCAGACCTCGTTGATTGCATGGTTTCGCTGCCGGGTCAGCTTTTCTACTCAACGCAGATTCCGGTCTGTCTGTGGTTTCTCTCGCGCGATAAAAAAGGGAGAGGCTTTCGTGATCGGCGCGGTGAAACGCTGTTCATTGACGCGCGCAAGCTCGGACATTTGATTGATCGCACGCACCGCGAATTGTCGGACGAAGAGACGGCGCGCATCGCTGGAACGTATCACGCATGGCGCGGCGACAAAGACGCGGGCGAGTATCAGGACGTGCCCGGCTTCTGCAAGAACGCGCGGCTGGCGGAGATTGCAGAGCACGGCTATGTGCTGACGCCGGGGCGTTATGTCGGCGCGGCGGAAGCGGAAGATGACGGGCTGCCGTTTGAAGAACGGATGCCGTTGTTGGTGGCGAAGTTGGCGGAACAGTTCGCGGAGGCGGCGCAGTTGGAGCAAACAATTCGAGCGAACATGCGGGGGTTGGGTTATGGCGAGTAAAGGAGTTCGATTGCTGCAACGGGAGGTGGCGAATGTCACGGCTGGTTGAGCGACATTACACAATCGAGGACTACTTCGCCATCGAGGAGAGTTCGACGACGAAGCACGAATACTTCGGCGGCGAGATATGTGCGATGGCGGGCGCGTCGCTCAACCACAACCGCATCACGCGCAACGTCCTGCTGGGCTTGCAGGCGCGTCTGTCCGGCTCCGGCTGCGAAGCGTTCGGCAACGACTTGCGCGTGCATACCCCGGGCGGACTCTACACCTACCCGGACGTGCTGGTGGTCTGTGGCGAGATTCAACTGACGGGCGACCGCTTGGAGACGGTGACGAATCCGGCGCTGATCGTCGAGGTGCTGTCCGCTTCGACGAAGGATTACGACCGGGGGCAGAAGTTCGAGTTGTACAAGACGATTGCGAGCCTGCGCGAGTATCTGCTGATCGAGCAGGACGTGCTGCTCGTCGAGCGCCACTCAAAGGTGAGCGACGCTGCGCCGGACGGATGGCAAAAGCAACAATACGATGACGCGGACGCGCAAATCGCATTGGCTGCGCTCGGCGTCACGCTGACGCTCGCTGAGATTTACGAGCGCGTCGGCTGATGAGGTGATTAATGGCAACGATGAGAGAGCAGTTCGCGGAGAGCGCACTGTTGGAGCGGGCGATTAGAGAGAATATGCGAGAGCCTGATTATAGAAAGTACGAATGGTCTCCTGTAAGACTTGGAGATTTAATCAGTATCAAACATGGCTGGGCTTTTAAGAGTGATTTCTTTTCAGAAGAACTTACAGGACGATCTATTATTGTAAACATAGGCAATTTTCAATACACAGGGGGCTTCCGTTTCGAGAGTACAACTCTCAAAGAGTACAGAGATAAATTTCCCGATGAATACGTTCTCAAGCCGGATGACATTCTTCTAGTCATGACCTGTCAAACTGCGGGCGGGGAAATTCTTGGCATCCCCGGATGTATCCCTGATGATGGCAGGACATATTTACATAACCAACGACTTGGAAAGGTTGTTGTTACTCGACCTGATAAAATTGATGAAGGCTTTCTATACTGGGTCTTTTTGTGGAAAGAGTTTAATCGTGAGTTAGTAGCTACAGCCACTGGAACAAAGATTCTGCACACAGCCCCGCAGCGAATAGAATCTTTCAAATTTAACTTACCAGCGCTTAACGAACAACAAACTATCGCGCACATTCTCGGCACGCTGGATGACAAGATCGAACTCAACCGCCGCATGAACGAGACGCTGGAAGCGATGGCGCGGGCGTTGTTCAAGAGTTGGTTTGTGGACTTCGACCCGGTGCGCGCCAAAGCGGAACATCGCCAGCCCGCAGGCATGGACGCAAAGACCGCCGCGCTCTTTCCCTCATCGTTTGCAGAGTCACCGCTTGGACAGATTCCGAAAGGTTGGGAGGCTGGCAGTATTGGCGCGATTGGAGAAAACGCACGGCGTGGTATTCGTCCAAGCGATACCTTGCCAGCCACGCCATACATCGGACTTGAACATATGCCACGCCGAAATATCACCCTATCAGATTGGGGAGCAGCAGATGACGTAACCAGCAATAAATTTGCATTTCGTGAAGGCGACATCCTATTTGGAAAACTGCGTCCATACTTCCACAAAGTAGGAGTCGCACCGCTGGATGGGGTTTGCTCCACTGATATTGTTGTTGTCACACCGACGCAGCCGCAATGGTTTGGGCTTTTGCTTTGCCATTTGTCGAGCACTGATTTTGTTAATGCTGTTGATGCCGCATCAACAGGGACGAAGATGCCGCGCACTAGATGGCAAGACATGGCGCGATATGAAGTTGTGCTGCCAACTAATCCCGTAGCAGAAAAGTTTACTCAGCAAGTGCAATCTCTGGTCGAGATGATTCGCGGCAACATCATGCAATCGCGCACGCTCGCCGCGTTACGCGATGCCTTATTGCCAAAGCTGCTGTCCGGCGAAATCAGAGTTCGTGAAGCCGAACGAGAAGTGGAGCAAGTCGCATGAGCACACCCGCGCTTGGACGTTTAGAGAAAGTTGATCTACGCACCGCATGGATGAGCGAGTCCGGCGATTTCACGCCTTGGCTCGCGCAAGCCGAAAACCTCAAGCTACTCGGCGAAACCATTGACCTCGACCTCGAACTCGAAGCGCAGGAGCGCGCCGTCGGCCCGTTCAGCGCCGACATTCTCTGCCGCGACACCGCCAGCGATGACCATTGGGTCTTAATCGAAAACCAACTTGAGCGCACCGACCATAAACACCTGGGGCAACTCTTAACCTACGCCGCCGGACTCAAAGCCGCCACCATCGTCTGGATTGCCGAACGCTTCACAGAAGAGCACCGCGCCGCCCTCGACTGGCTCAATGACATCACCGGCGAACGCTTCGCCTTCTTCGGGCTTGAACTCGAACTCTGGCGCATTAGCGGTAATGAAACAATGGCTCCTAAGTTCAACATCATCTCCAAGCCCAACGAATGGACGCGCGCCGTCCGCACTTCAGCAACAAATGAAGGTGAAGTATCTGAACATAAACAAACGCAGCTTCAGTTCTGGACGGCTTACAAGGATTATATGGAAGCATCGAAGAGCCACATCCGTTGTCATAAGCCTTCACCGCAGCACTGGATGAACCACTCTATCGGGCGCAGCGGCTTTCACCTTTCGTCGGCGCTCTCTTCATGGAATTCCGTGACTGATGCGAAAGAGCCGGAGATCAGAGTAGATTTGGTGATGAGCGACAACAACTCAAAGAAATATTTCGCTCTACTTGACGCCCAAAAAGATGAGATCGAAAGAAGCTTTGGGCAGCCGCTCGTCTGGTACAACCCGCCGAATAAAAAGATGTCTCGAATCTTTATTCGGCGGTCTTCCGATTTTCTCAATTCAGGCAAATGGACTGAACAGCACGAATGGCTGCGCCTCAATCTGGAGAAAATGCACCAAGTCTTTGCGCCAATCGTCAAACAACTCAATGCGACAAACTTTGTCGCTCCCGAAGAAGAAACCTCTATCGAAACTATTTGAGTTTCATTTTTAATTGGCATCTCTTATGCCCTCAACACTAACCGAATCTCACGTCGAAGATGCCGCGCTCGAATGGTTCGAGGAACTCGGCTACACCATCCTGCACGGGCCGGACATCGCGCCGGGCGAAGCTCAAGCAGAGCGCGATACTTACTCTCAAGTTGTGCTCACGGCGCGCCTGCGTCGCAAACTCTCCGAACTCAATTCGCACATTCCAGCGGAGGCGCTCGACGAAGCGGCGCGCAAATTGACGCGGCTCTCGTCGCCCTCGCTCATTAACAATAATCGCCTCTTTCATCGAATGCTGGTTGATGGCGTCGAAGTGGAATACAAGCGCGCGGACAATTCGATTGCCGGTGATCGCGCGCGGCTCATTGATTTCGACGAGCCGGAGAATAATGAATGGCTCGCCATCAATCAGTTCACAGTGATTGAAGGTCAATATAACCGGCGGCCTGACATCGTGCTGTTCGTCAACGGATTGCCGCTCACAGTCATTGAACTCAAGAATGCGGCAGACGAAAAAGCAGACATCTGGACAGCCTTTAAGCAGCTCCAGACCTACAAGCTGCAAATCACGCCTCTCTTCATCTTCAATGAAACGCTGATTGTCTCTGACGGAGTCGTTGCGCGCTTGGGAACCATCAGTTTTGACCGCGAACGCTTCATGCCTTGGCGTACCATCGAAGGCGAAGAACTTGCGCCTGCTTCCATGCTGCAACTCGAAGTGATGATGCGCGGTGCTTTTGACAAGCAGCGTTTTCTTGACTTGATCCGTTACTTCACAGTCTTTGAGGACGACGGCAGCGAAGTCATCAAAAAGATGGCTGGCTATCATCAGTTCCACGCCGTTAATCGCGCTGTCGCCGAAACCGTCGCCGCATCCAGCCCTGAAGGTGATAAACGCGGCGGTGTGGTGTGGCACACGCAAGGCTCCGGTAAGAGTCTCACGATGGCCTTCTACGCCGGACGCCTTGTGCTTCATCCGGCGATGGAAAACCCGACGATTGTTGTTATTACTGACCGCAATGATCTGGACGATCAACTGTTCGGCACTTTCTCGCGCTGCCATGAACTGCTGCGGCAGAAACCCGTGCAGGCGGAGAGCCGCGCGCACCTGCGCGAACTGCTGAAAGTCGCATCGGGCGGCGTAGTCTTTACGACGATTCAAAAGTTTCTTCCAGAAGAAAGAGGCGACCGTCACCCGCAGCTTTCAGACCGGCGCAACGTCGTGGTCATCGCCGACGAAGCGCACCGCACGCAATACGGCTTCGAGGCGAAGATTGACCAGAAAACAGGGCAGATCAACTACGGCCTCGCGCAGAATGTCCGCGACGCGCTGCCTAACGCTTCGTTCATCGGCTTTACCGGCACGCCCATTGAATTGGAAGACCGCAACACGCGCGCCGTCTTCGGCGATTACATCAGCGTCTATGACATCGAGCGGGCGTTGCTCGATGGTGCGACCGTGCCGATCTACTACGAAAGCCGCCTTGCGAAACTTGCACTCGACGAAGACGAGAAGCCACATTTGGATGAGAAGTTTGAGGACGTGACGGAGGGCGAAGAAGTTGAACGCAAAGAAAAGCTTAAAACGAAGTGGGCTGCTTTAGAGGCTCTTGTCGGCAGTGACCTGAGACCTGATTTTCGATCCACCTGACATGAGAGAATAGCTCCGATTTCACCCAGAGGAGCTAGGAATGAAAAAGAGTCACTGGAGCGAAGAACAGATCATCAAGATTCTCC
>JAABUK010005985.1_pt1 | contig 18466 bp, 14 predicted proteins | sample 5559141 | NCBI WGS metagenome assembly JAABUK01 (sample SAMN10711869, study PRJNA513367) | rock metagenome | isolation source: Antarctica rocks | place: Antarctica: Victoria Land, Pudding Butte nord | collected 2016-01-03 | reverse complement strand
CGACGAAACCGGCGTCCATATCACCGCGACCGGCGTGCAGAACGAGCCCAACGATCTGGACCGCATCTCGCCCGAGCAGATGCCGCGCGTCATCCTCGCGCTGCGCTCGGCTCTGGATGCGCGCGGCCTGCAAAAAGTGCAGATCATCGGGCCTGAAGCCGCCAACGTGGACGGCGGGCTCTACGACACGCTGAGCCGCATCCAGGCTGAGGCGGGCGCGTGGCGGGCGCTGGACGGCATCGCCTCGCACTCCTACAGCATGGCCGCCACCGAAAAAGCGGCGGGCAGCATCGCGGGCGGCCAGGGCCAGAACCTCAAGAGCTACTGGATGACCGAGGCTTCGGCCAACGGCCCCGAAGAGCCGGGCGACGCCATCCAGGGCGCGTCGCTGGCCGCGCGGTTCCTCTCGGACATGAACCACCGCGTGACGCACTGGGTTCACTTCATCGGCTTCGAGGTGCCCGACCCCAAAGACAACGCCACACGCATCGTGGCCTATCAAACCGCGCCTCTGCGCACCACGGTCTTCCAGAAGTTCTTCTACTACCGCCAGCTCACCAACGCCTTCGATGTGGGGGCCCTGTTCCGCCAGTCGCAAAGCTCGCTCGAAGGCGACATGACCTGGACCTACGGCCCCAAGCCGCGCCTGACGGTGGCCGCCGCGCGCAACCCGGATGGCAGCTGGGGCATCGGCCTGTCCAACTTCACCGCGCCAAATTTCCTGGAAGTGCCCAGGCAGAACAACGGCGGCGACTTCTTCAACGGCTACCACGCGCGCACCTTCGCCGTCACGCTCAGCGTGCCCGAACTGGCCCGCTCGGGCACGCTGAGCTTCCAGGTGCACCGCTCCAACAGCACGCTCAACGATGTCGCGCAAGCGCCTGTCACCATGAAAAACGGGCGCGTCACCGTGACGCTCGACCCGCTGGACCTGGTGACGCTGCGCTCGGCTGGGATCAAGGCGCGCAGGACGATGCCGCGAATGTGAAAGCACGGCTACCGCAAGTACTTGGGACGGCTCCAGCAGAAGCGCACAACAGCAGGTTATAAATGTTGCACGCGCGGGAACCATAGCCTGAGCCGCGAGGAAGCGCAGAGCTTCGAGCGCGGCTCAGGTCAGAAGGGAGAGGTTTCCCGATGATGTTCCGTCTAGGATGAGGTAAGAGGCTGCTGCCGAACCGTTGGACAACTTGCCTGGGGCTGGCCGTGGCGCTGGCCCTGATGTTGTGTGCTCGGCCGGCGTGGGCCGGTTGGTATGAGGTGACTTACAGCGGAGGAACCATCACGCGGACGACCTTGCACGGCGTCGAGACCAGTCTCTACGGCGACACAGGGGGCGGCGGTTACGGCGGCGGCTGGTACGTGGGTTGGGGCACGGAAGCGGCGCCTGACGGTACGACGGTGGCGACCATGGGCGACGTGCTCTGCGAGGGCACGATCACCGCGACCTTCACCTGGCAGTCAGGTGAGCCAGGTTACCCCGCGCCCATAGCAGAGGACCCAGCGCCGCGTGCTGTTGTGATCAAGGAGACGGGCATCGCCTCGTGGAACAGCGACTACAGCCCCAACGCCGTGCCCAGCGGTAGCGCCTTCAATGGGCTGGGCTTCGCCTCGCAGCACAGGGAGTCGCCGCCGGACTATAACCGCTTGTGGCAAGACAATACCTCCTCGGGCACGCGCTACCAGATCAAGCAGGATCCCGGAGCGAGCTTTAGCATTGCCTGCTCGCCCAGCGCGCACTTTTCGGGCACCGGAGCCATCGGCCCGCCCGAGGGCAGTGGCGATGGCGAGAATGGCGTCGGCTACAAAGCCAGCGCCGAGCCGCTTGAAGTCGTGCTCAGCGGCGGCATCGCCGGGACTTTGGGTAGGAGGAAGTACCTCATCGGGCAGCACGTCGGAGCCACCTTGAGCACCGGAGGTTTGACAGCAACCTCTTACGATTGGAGCGTCAGCGGAGGCGAGCCGTTCAAGAGCTACAGCGCCAACGAAGAGGAGGCGCACTTCACGCCCTTTTGGGGTGATACCACTAGTTCCATAGGCTTCTACTTCAAGAGGCCGGACTTCAATCTTGGCCCTTCAACGGTCACTTGCACGGCTCATCTGGTTGTGCCTCCGGACGCCATACCTGCTGGTGGCTTTGACGTGACCGAAAGCAGAGATTGTGGAGTGGAGAAGCCGTTCAACTCTCTTAAGGCTTACATCGGCACCACCCAAGCAGTTCCTCTCACAGACCCATCAAGCATCGCACTCCAGGGAGCTCAGGTAAGTGATGGGACACCACTCTACCAAGGCATTGCCTGGATAGGCGAAGTGACGACGCCCACCGAGTTTGGCACGGATGGCGGCTGGAACTACACGCAAACCGTGGCGGCGCATCGTGTTCTCCAGACTCCTGGGGTAACGCACAACAACTCGCTCAACGGCATTCGGGTCTTGGATACCCACTTCGGCTATGCACCGAGAAACCATGCGCTCTATCCGGCAGATGGTTCTGAGCAAACCTCAGGTGATTCTCCCGATGAACCTTTTGCACAGGACGGCGAGGTGTTAACCGGCGTGCAGATCAACGACAGCTTCGTCACGTACACGCTCTATATGCCGCCTGGAATCGACAGCGCCTTCGTGCCCTTGAAGAACCTGCATTGGTTCTGGCATGGCGCAGCATCACCCGACAACACAACAGGCGTGTGGAGCGTGTCGGGCGCAGGATCAGGCTGGGAATTCGTCGCCGATTTTCCGGGGCATCCAGTGTGGGAAAAGCTCTACCTGAACGGCCAGCTTGTTGGCGGCAACATCGCTAACAGAACGTGGGACCCGCCGCTTTCAACGTGGGACCCGCCGCTTTCAGGGTATTCCAGGTAAAGGAGGAGAACCGATGCAAAAGATGGCCATCGTGCTTTCGGTAGCCGCGCTCATGAGTGCCGGCGCACTCGCGCGGACATACCGCACAGACAAGACCGGAGATCAGCAGGGAAACCTGGCGAGCAGCAACCACTCCTTCTCGAACCCCCCACCCGCAGCGGAGACCGCACGCCTCAACGCGGCTTTCGTGCCCAGCACCAAGGCGGAGCAGAACGCTCGGCAGTTGTTTCGTGAGGGCAAGCTCGCTGAGGCGGAGGTGGAGTGCCGTCGGGCTATAGCCATTGCTCCCCTCTTCAACGGCAAGCCGTTCGATGGAACAGCCCTTCCTCTACTGGGGGACATCCTGCTGGCGCAGGGGCACAACCACGATGCTTTGGAGTGCTACCTGCGCATTGTGACCTCCTCCGTCCCCGATGATCCGCAGAAGCCAAAGCCTAACCTCAATGCCGCCCTGGCTTACTGTCGCCTGGGCAACTTCGAGATGGCCAAGAAGTACGCCCCCGATCAAGTCCTCATCAACCTCACCGACAACAAGAGCCTGGCCGACTGGCCCGGCACCAGCGATATCCACGCGCTGGAGGCCAGCCTCTTGATGGTACGTGGCTTCGATCTGGCCTCCAGCGCCCAGCATCTCGAAGCACTGTCCTATCTCGAACCAGCGTCAAAGCTGGCGCCCAAGAACTGGCTCATCGCCAGGGCGATGGGCAACGTGCTATGCGACCTCAAGCGCTACAAGGAAGCGGCGTCCTACTTCCTGCGCGCCGAGCAGCAGGGTGGCAAGATCGCCTACGAAGAACACCAGCTTGCTCACCCCGAGAAATACCTCAGCGTCCCAGCGAAGCGGTGAGCGCGCACCGAGAGGCCCCAGCAAGTACTTGCCGGGGCTCTTCGTCTGGCCTTGCCATTTCGCTGCGGTGTCTTCGTGCCCTTGAAGAACCTCGGGTGGTACTGGCAGGGAGCCGCCTCAGCTGACGCCGCAGATGTGTGGAGCATCTCCAACACCTCAGCGATGTGGGGATTCTTGGATGACTTCCCGGATCATCCCGAATGGAACGGCAACGTAGCCCCCTTGACCTTCAGCCCCCCACTCCCCATGCTTCCGTGACCAAGGAGGTCAATCATGCGTAAACTACTCGTTACGCTCGCGATAGCGTCGTTAGTGGCTGCTGTGGCAGTGGCCAAGACGCAGATGAACGAGGAACATCCAAGTTACACGCCCGCTGCAGGGACAGCAGGCACCTATCAGCCTCCTGTGCATCAGCGTAGGGCACAGAGACCGCCCACACAGGAGTCGACCACAGTGGACAAACCCACCTCCCGCAACCCGGAGCCTGACGCCATCCGGGAACGATTGGATGCCGCGATGGTGCCTTATGGCGAGGCGGTAAAGCTGGCGCGCGAGTTGTTCTTCGAGAGGAAGTTCGAGGACGCCGAGGTGGAATGCCGCCGCGCTCTCGCGCTGGCGCCCATCATCAACGGTAAGCCGTGGTATGGGGCCGAGCTTCCTCTGCTGGGCGACATCCTGCTGGCTCGCGGGAGCAATCACGATGCTCTAGAGGCCTACCTGCGCGTCACTACGTCCTCCAAACCGGATGATCCTGAGCACCCCCGGCCCAATTTGGGCGCCGCTCTGGCCTACTGCCGTCTGGGCAACTTCGAGATGGCCAAGAAGTACTGCCCGCAGCATGATTCACCCAAGTGGCGGGAGGTCTGGTCCAACGACATCCGCGGACTCGAAGCCAGCCTGCTTTTCGCGCGGGCAAGTGATGAAGACTCGATGGAGAACTCGCGTGGAGCGATTCTCTACCTCGAACCAGCGGCCAAGCTGGCGCCCAAGAACTGGCTCATTGCGAGGGCGATGGGTGATGTGCTATGCGACCTCAAGCGCTACAAGGAAGCGGCGTCCTACTTCCTGCGCGCCGAGCAGCAGGGTGGCAAGATCTCCTACGAAGAACACCAGCTTGCCCACCCCGAGAAGTACCTCGGCGTCCCAGCGAAGCGGTGAGCGCGCACCGAGAGGCCCCAGCAAGTACTTGCCGGGGCCTCTTTTTTTACCTTCTTGTCCGGCACGCTACACCAACTCTTCGTGCGGCAGTTCGCGGAAGGCGGCCACGATTTGGGGGTCGAAGTGGCGGGCGGACTGGGTTTCGATCTCGTGCAGCGCCTCGTCGATGGGCCAGGCGTGCTTGTAGGGGCGCTCGTGCGTCAGGGCGTCGAAGACATCGGCGACGGCCAAAATGCGCGCTTCGAGCGGGATTTGCTCACCGCACAGGCCCATCGGGTACCCGGAGCCGTCCCAGTGCTCGTGGTGGAAGAGCGCGATGCGCTGGGCGACCTGCACCAGGTCGGCCTGGCCGCACGCAAGTACTTGAGCCCCGATGCGGCAGTGGGTCTTCATCTCGTCCCACTCTTCGGACGACAGCTTGCCCGGCTTGAGCAGCAGGGCGTCGGGGATGGCGATCTTGCCGATGTCGTGCAGCGGGGCCGCGAGCTGGATCATCTCGACCTCGCGCTCGTGCAGCCCGACGCTCTGCGCCAGCAGCGAGGCCGCGAGGCCCACGCGCCGGGTGTGCTGGCCGGTTTCGGGGTCGTGCATCTCGGCGGCCAGGGCTAAGCGCACGATCATCTCGGCCTGGGCTGCCTTGAGCTCGGTTTGCGCGCGCTCCATCTCCAGCGTGCGCGTGCGCAGCGTCTCTTCGAGCCACAGGTTGCGCTCGCTCAGCTCAAGCTGGCCCCAGCGCGCTTCGAGCAGGTTGCGCACGCGCAGCTGCACCTCGCTCGGGTTGAAGGGGCCCAGCAGGAAGTCGCGGGCGCCCGAGCGCAGGGCTTGGAGCCGGATCTCGTCGCTGGCGTCGCCCGAGAGCATCAGCAGCGGCAGGAACAGGCCGTCGCCCGCGGCCTGCGCCATCTTGCCCAGCATCGCCAGCCCGCCGCGCCGGGGCCGCGCCAGGTCCAGAATCACCAGGTCCGGCTTCCACGAGCAGGCCAGCTCAACCGCCGCCCGCGCCTGGGTCGCGCAGCGCAAGCGAGCGTAGCCGTCGGCCTGCAGCAGCGCGCACAACGAGCCCAGATCCTCCTCGCCGTCGCTCACCACGATGATCTTGGCCTCGCGACGCCGCGCCTCGTGCAGCATCCCGCCGCCCACGCCCAGCTCCAGCGAGCGCGCGCTGGGCGAGCTGCCCTCGCCTAAGCTCGGGCCCCACGGCTCGGGCGCGTGCGGCAGCAGGGGCCGCGCGCGCTTGAGCGAGTCGAACAGCGAAGGGCGGCGCGAAGCCGACGGGCGGCGCAGCGGCAGCGCGGAGGGAAAGGCGGAGGTCATAGGCGCTCGTTGCAAAGGGCGGCAGCACCAAGCCGGAGGATCACAAAGAGCCTCCGGCGCGGCGGTCGCAGTGGTTGGGAAGAGGATCAAGCCCGGCTGTAGCGTTATGGCCCGAGGACACTGGCAAAGTAAATGCATCAACGCGCGGTCTTCTGCAGTCTCCCGAGCGACGCCCTCTTTCACTCGCTGTTCACACGCTAAACTGCGGCTGTTTCCGCTTCCCTAACACTGCGTTCGCTGGCCAACAGTCCCGCGCGATGAGCGCGGGAGCCGGGCGCCAGGAGCCTCAAGTATCTTGAGGCCGAGCCGCGTTGAGCGCGTTGGGAGCCGGCTTTGGTTTGTGATTGAGCGCGTATGATCGAGCCGGACTTGCTGTATTCGGTGCTGTGCGACGAGGTGAGGCGCGAGGACAACGGCAAGCTGATGCTGCTTGGCCTCTTCGAGCAGATCGCGGTGGGCAGCTTCCCGACGCAGCATCCGGGATGCTGCGTCATCAACAAGTGGTGCAACGGGCAGGGCCGCTACACCCAGCAGACGCGCTTCGTGGACCAGGACGACCGCGTCCTCGTCGCCGGAGAAGTCGTCCACTTCGAGCTCAGCGGCATGGACGTGCACTTCACCGCCGTGCAGATGTTCGGCGGCCTGCCCGTCCTGCGCCCAGGCAAGCTCTTCATCGAAATCCTGCTCGACAACGAGCTCAAGCAACGCTACGCCCTCCACGTCCTGAACGCTCCGCAGCAGCCCCCAAGCGCCCCCAACCGATAGACAACGCACGATCCGTAACACATCGCTACAAGTACTTGCAGCGGCCTTGAGCCGCTCGAACTCGAACTCGAACTTGAACTCGCCGCGCGCTTGCCTCGAACTGGCCGCGCGGCCACTCTGGGAGGACACATGAGCACTTCGAACGCAACGCCCGAGCCCACCGCCGGGGTCTCGCCCGCGCAGGTCGCTTTCTTCCATGAGAACGGCTTCCTGGCCATCGGCTCGATCACCACGCCCGAGGAGCTGGCCCGGCTGCGCGAGATCTACGACCGCCTGTTCTCGCAGCGCGCGGGCCGTGAGAGCGGCGACCAGTTCGACTTAGCCGGCGCGGACGAGGAGGGCAAGGCCGCCTCGCTGCCGCAGATCCTGAGCCCCTCGCGCTACGCGCCCGAGCTGCTGCAGTCGCAGTACTACAGCAACGCGCGCCACATCGCGGCTCAGCTGCTGGGCGCAGGGGCCAGCTTCCAGGGCGAGCACGCCATCTTCAAGCCCGCGCGCACCGGAGCGCCGACGCCCTGGCATCAGGACGAGGCGTACTGGAATCCCGGCCTGCAATACAACGCGCTCAGCGTGTGGATGCCGCTGCAAGAAGCCACGCTCGAAAACGGTTGCCTGCAGTTTGTGCCCGGCTCGCATCGTTGGGAAATCGTCGAGCACCGCTCCATCGGCGGCGATGTGCGCGTGCACGGGCTGGAGACTGTCGAGCCGGTTGACTCCTCGCAAGCCGTGCCCTGCCCGCTGCCGCCGGGAGGCGCGACCTTCCACCTCAACCGCACGCTGCACTACGCCGGCCCGAACCGCTCCGAGATTCCGCGCCGCGCCTACATCCTGGGCTTTGGCCTGCCGCCTCAGCCGCGCGGAGATCAGCGCGCCTTCGCCTGGAACGACAAGAAGCAGACCGCGCGCGACGAGCGGGCCCGAGCCGCGCAGCAGACTTAACGACTAAGCTCACCCGCCGCCGGAAGCCGAAGCGAGGAACGAGCGCAGGCTGTAGGCGGTCGGGTGCAGTGCCTTGTTGTGTGGCTGTTGGTCACTCATTGTCTGTTGCTCCTGCCTTGAAAAGCATAAGAGTGATAATTCCATCTTTCTTTTGCTTTGCTCGACGCAGAGGTGTATCACCCATGCCATAAATGTCGCTGATATTCGGGTCTGCTCCATGTTCGAGAAGAAGGCGAACCATATCTGCTCTATTAAAAGTAGTAGCAATATGGAGAAAAGATAAACCTTTAGGCGCGTAATTTACATCTGCCCCGCGTTGTATAGCTGCTTGTGCCCGCTCGATGTCGTCGCTCAAAACGGCTGCTACCAGTTCTGTGTTCGCTTTTCTCACATCTGGATGTAGCTTCTCTTTTACGCTCCATTTAATTTGTGCCCAAAAATGATGCCATTTAGTCATGTTAAAATTACACCATAGATTTGTATCAGGTGCATCCAAGCCGCGCGCAGCAACACGACAAAGGGCTTAGCCGCGAGAGCCGCACGCTGTGCCGCACGAAAAAGCCGCCGCTGCAAGTACTTGCAGCGGCGGCTTTGCTTGGTTTGGCCAGGCGGCTCGGCGCGGGCTTTAGCCTTCGCCCATGGCCTGGTTCTCGGCGGTGAGTGAGGCCCAGGGGATGAGCTCCAGGCGGCCTTGCTTGATGTGCTCGCCCGACATATCGCACACGCCGTAGGTGCCGTCCTCGATTTTTTGCAGGGCGTGGTCGATGGCGGCCATGAGGTCTTCGAGCTCCTCCTCGACGGCCAGGTCCATCTCCTTGTCCATCATGGCCGAGGCGAGGTCGGCGGTGTCTTCGTCGCCGCCCTCGCCCTCCTCGGGCAGCGCGCCGTCCATGTCGAGCCCGGAGGCGCGGATGGCCTCGCGCTCGCTTTCGAGCCGCTCGCGCTCGGTCAGCAGCATATTGCGGAAGTACTCGATGTCCAAATCTTCGCGCTGCTGCGGCTTGTCGCCGTTGTTCATGGAGCCGGCTGGAGCCGGGCCGCCGGGCGCCGCGCTGCCTTCAGTTCCGTTGAGCGCGCCCAATGCGCCGGGCGCGGCGGTCTTGGGCGCGGCCTTGCTCTTGGCTGCCGTGCCCTTAGCGGCTTTGGCTGGGGCCTTAGCTTTGGCTGTGCCCTTGGTTGTGTTGGTTGCCATTCTTGGTCGTTCTCCCCTCATCTCGGGCCGCGTCCACTGGCCAGCCCGCCCGCGTGCGGCTGTCGCTGCTAATCCGACTCGTCGCGCCTCAGGCACTACTTCAGCCACCCGAGCCAGGCTCACACCCCGCCCGCAGCCTGGCGATGCCGCGACCTGGCGATGCCGCGACATTGTAGCGCGCCCGCGCCCGGCCCGCAAGGTGCTGCAAGAACTTTGCGACAAGTACTTGCAGCCGCCCGGCCTCAGCTTAGCCTCAGCTTAGCCTCAGCTTAGCCTCAGCTTAGCCTCAGGGTGCGGGCCGCGAGCTGGGCTCGGCGGCGAGCAAATCGAGCAGGTGGCTCTTGGACTGGGCGCGGCGGCGGCGATACTCGGCCTCGCCCAGGCGCCCGGCCTCGAACTCCTCGTCCAGCTGCGCGATGGCCTCGATCTGCGCCCGCCCTGGGCCGCTCAGCAGGCCGCCAGCGGGCGCTCCCGAGCCGGAATAGGCGGTAGAAACGCGCGCGCCCGCGCCGCGTTCCGCACCTCGATTGCCGCCTCGATTCAACGCGCCGCCGTTGCCCGCGCCCGCCCTTGCAGCCTCAGCCACTTGATGGGAAGCCAGCTCATCTTGATACGCCTCGTCCTCCTCGAACGGCTCCTCGTCCTGCCACGCCTCGGCCTGAGCCGAGCGATGGCGAGCGCCGCGCAAGGCCAGCGGAACCGCGATGACGATGGCGGCCAGGAAGGCGGTGAAGGCCCAGAACAGGGGGTTCACCTCGCGCGTGATGGAGACCTCGACGCGCTCGTCGGCGTTGAGCGCGGGCGTCTCGGAGATGGGGCGCCCGATGGCGTTGACCACGCGCGTCTGGGTCTCCTGGCCGATGGGAAGCTGCTGCTCCTCGTCCTTGCCCAGGCGCGGGGCCGTCACCTGCAGCACGCGATCCTCGGTCTTGCGCGCCACGAAGAAGAAGTTGGTCGGATACAAGATGCGCTGCGACAGGCTCACCGTGCGCGCCCAGGGCAAGACCGAGGGCCAGTCCATGAAATACTCGAAGATGATCGCGCTCGGCCCCGCCAGAGGGTTGCGGTTGACGTAGCGAGAGGGCGCGATCGGCGTCGTCGCGGCCCAGCCGTGCGAGGTCTGCACCAGCGTGCCCGGAATCTTGGGGTCCATCTTCACGTCGCGCGCGCCAGCCGGCACATCGAGCAGAACAGTTCCCTTCACCCTGCCGATGCCCGTGTAGGTCGCGTTCGACGGGTTCTGCACCACGATGCGCTCGATGCACTTGATACCCTTGGGGCTCGACTCGATGGCCAGGTGGTGCACCTGAAATGTTAGGTGAGGCGGCTTGGTTGAGCTGTTGAACACCTCGACCTGAACCGCTCCGGGGCGCGGCGTGATGCCCGAGGCCCTGAACAGCTGCGCGCCGTCGTAGGCCGCAGCCAGGTATCCGTAGCCCTGGAAGGGAGCGCGGATGATGAGCAAATCGGTCTTGCCCACGGTGCGCGGCCCGAAGCTGAAGCGCCCGTCCGCGCCCGTGCGAGCCGTGGCGATCAGCGAGCTGCCCGTGTCCTGCGCGTTGGCGTTGATCAGCTCAAGCGCCAGGTTCGCGGCGGGCTTCATCGTCGTCCCGTTGAGCGCGATGCCAGCCACCGCGACGCTCTGCGGCGACGCGGCCAGCGGAGCCGCAGCCGAGACATTGCCCGCAGCCTGAGCCTGAATCGAAGCGCCGCCCGCGCCCTGAGCACGCGCCGCGCTCAGAAAAAGAAGCGTCGCCAGCACTTGCAGCGCGGCTGATCGCAGGCCCGAAGGCTGCAAGTACTTGCGGCGTCGCGCTCGCCAAGCGTTGGGGTTTTTCATAATCGTCAGGGTGCAGGCAGGGTGCAGGCAGGCGAGTGCTCAGCTGAGGCCAGCCGCTGCTCTAAACCGAAGCGGCAGGCACAGTGGAAATCTCCGTGGTTTCAGGCGCGGCTTGAGCTGGCCTGGCTTGAGCTGGTGCGGCTTGAGACAGTGCGGCTTGAGCTGGTGCGGCTTGAGCTGGCCTGGGCTGGCCGCACGAGGCGCAGAAGACATCGCCGCCGCGCATCACGCGCCCGCACGGGCAGGCCCAATTCGCTTGTTGCCTCAGCCTGCGGCGCGCGCGGGCGATGGCGACTTCGAGTTCGAGTTCGAGTTCGAGTTCCAAGCGCCCTGGGCTGGGCTGGGCTCGCGACTGAGGCGGGCGCGGGCGGCGCGTGCCGAGCGAGGCCGTGGCGCTGAGGGCTTCGAGCTGGCGCAGGACGCGCGCGGCCTCCTGCGTGGCGCGGGCGCGTGCTGAGGCGTATTGCTCAGCGTCCACTTTGCCCATGCGACGGTCGAACTCAAGCTCCTTGAGATCGCGCAGCAAGCCCTCGCGCTGGGTCTCCAGCTCGCGCTGCCGCTGGCGCAGCGGAGCGCCCGCCGGAGCGCGCAGCGCGGACTCGCGATAAAACGGCGCCGCGATGTAAAATGCCGCGCCCAGAGCCGCCAGGGTCGTCAAGAGCCAGATCATAATCCTCGGGCACGGCAAGTACTTGCGGCTTCAGAAATCGTAATCGCGCAGCGCCTCGGCCACGCGCGCATCCTCAGCCGCCGGCGCAGCCGAAGCGGGCTGGCGCGCTGCAGCTCGTCCGCGCTGCGTAGTTTTGGCGCTGGGGACGTTGCGCCCGCGCGTGAACCACAGCAGCGGCAGCGCGCCCGCAGCCAGGCAGATCAAGGGCATGGCCAGCCAGAGGATGCCCCAGCCCGCGCTGGGCGGCGTGCCCAGAATCTGCGGGCCGTAGGTCGCGGACATGAACTGGATGACCTGATCGTGGCTCTTGCCCAGCCTGAGCTGAGCAGCCAGGGCATCGCGGCGCTGCTGCCCGAGCCGGCACGTCGACTCGCACTGGTCGAGCGCCTTGCCGCCGCAGTCGGGGCACGGGCAGATCAGCTCGCGCGAAAGCGAAGCCACCGTCGGCGCCTGGGCAGCCGCCTCCTGCGCCCGCGACGGCGCGCAGAAAGCCACGTTCGCGGCGATGAAGAAGAACGAAATCCAGGCAAAAAAACGGCTCATAGGCATCACAAGTACTTGCAGGCCAGCTACTTCTCGCTGGACGCGCTCGCCACAGCTGCGCTCGCCACGGCTGCGCTTGCCACGGCTGCGCTGACCGGAGCACGCGGCGCGCTCACGCGAAGCGGCGGCTGCTTGTCGGCGGTGGCTACGGCGGCGGCTGCGGGCGCGGGCTGGCGCACGCGCTTCTTGTCGGGCAGCACGGCGATGAGGGTTCCGCCCAGGAAGAACAGCGTCGAAATCCAGATCCACATCACCAGCGGGTTCAGGAACGCCTTGACCGAGACGCTCTGATCCTGCTCGTCGGCGGTGTTGAGTACCAGGTACAGATCGTGCGCGAAGGTGCTCATGATGGCGGGGCGGCGCGCGGTCTGGGGCGGCTGGCCCGCGCGCGATTCGGGGTCGATGGCGCCCACGCTCTTGAAGGTGTCGATGCGCGGATAGAGCATCAGCGGCTGGCCCGAGGCGTCGCGCAGAGGAACTCCGGCCCGCTCGACCTGCATCATGGCCGCCAGCTCGTCGGACTTTTCGGGCGGCATCTCGCCCTGGCGCGGGCGGCCCAAGCCCATGTAGCGCAGCGTGTACTCGCCGATGTTCATCCTGTCGCCGCGCTTGAGCGCCATCGGCTCCGTGACCTTGTTGAAGGCGTTGCCGCCAAAGCCCACGAACATCATCACGATGCCCAGGTGCACCAGGTAGCCGCCGTAGCGCCCTTTGTTCTTGAGCGTCAAGTTCAGCAGGCTCTCAGCCGAGCCTTCGCCTGTCATGGCGCGCCGCGCCCTGGTGCCGCGCACGAACTCGGAGACAATGGCCACGATGACGAACACAGCCATGCAAAACGAAGTCGCGGCCCCGGTCTGCCACTGCGCCAGCGCCCACAGGCCGGGAGCCGCTACGAGCGCGAAGCCCAGCGGCCAGGCGAAGGTGCGCAGCAGAGCGCGCGGCGAAGATTGTCGCCACGGCATCAGCGGCCCCACGCCAGTCAAGCCGAGCAGCAGCAAGCCCAGCGGAACCATCACGCGGTTGAAGTAGGGCGCGCCGACCGAGACCTTCTGCGATGACAAGGCTTCCGAGAGCGCGGGGTAAACCGTGCCCCACAGCACCGCGAAGGCCGAGCCGAGCAGAATCCAGTTGTTGAGCAAGAACGCGCCCTCGCGCGACAGCGGCGAGAAAGGCGCTTCGTCCGTGGCCGGGCTCGCCAGCTCGTTGCGCCGCCACACGATCATGCCAAAAGACAGCACCAGAACCGCGCTCAAAAAGCCCAGGAAATACGGCCCGATGTCGCTTTCGGCGAACGAGTGGACGCTGGAAACCACGCCCGAGCGCGTCAGGAAGGTACCAAAAACCGAGAGCAAAAAGGTCAGCGTGACCAGTACCATGTTCCAGTTCTTGAGCAGCCCGCGCCGCGCCTGGATGATGATCGAGTGCAGGAAAGCTGTCGCGGTCAGCCAGGGCATCAGGCTCGCGTTCTCGACCGGGTCCCAGGCCCAGTAGCCGCCCCAACCCAGCGTTTCGTAAGCCCAGGCCCCGCCCATCACGATGCCAAGCGTCAGCACCAGCCAGGGCAAAAGCGTCCAGCGGCGCACGAACGCGAGCCAGTCTTTGTCGAACTGGCGGTGCAGCAGGGCCGCCATCGCTAAGGCGAACGGAACCGAGCAGCCCACATAGCCGGCGTATAAAGTCGGCGGGTGAATCTGCATCCAGTAGTTCTGCAAGAGCGGATTCAAGCCCTGGCCATCGCCGGGCACAGCAGCCTGAACCGGCGCGAAGGGGTTCTGGTCGAAGCAGATCAAGGCCAGAAAAAAGGTTGTCGTGACCTGCAAAATGGCGTTGGCGGTGGGAGCGGTGGCGAGCTGAGCCCGGCGCGCGGTGATGGCGACGAGGCCGGAATAGGTGGCGAGCATCCAGACCCACATCAGGAGCGAGCCGCTCTGCCCGCCCCAGGCCGCCGAGATTTTGTAGGCCAGCGGCTGGGCCTTGCTCGAATGCGACCACACGTAGTTGACGCTGAAGTCGTTGGTCACGAACAGCATCATCAGCCAGGCGAAGGCCAGCGAGATGAGCGCCCACACCGCGATGTTGGACTTGTAAGCCGAGGCCAGCAGGCGGCGCGAGAGCATCTGGCGCGCGTCCAGGCGAGCTAAAGGCGCGCTGCCAGCGTCGGTCGCGAAGGCAAAGCCGCCGCGATAGGCCGCGACGGTGGCCCCCACGGTGTACAGCGAGGCCAGCAGCGCCAGCAGGAGCAAGGTGAATCCGAATTGAGACATGAGCTTCGAGGAGTTCGAAAGGGGTTCGAGGCGGCAGCGGCCCACAGGCAATACACAGGCAAGTACTTGCAGCAGCGAGGCGCAGCGATTAAATCCTGGCAGCTGGCTGCTTCCTGGCGACTGCGGCGGGCTGCCCGGCCTCATACTTGGAGGGGCACTTGGTCAGCACGCGCTGGGCTTGCATGACGCCCGGAGCCTGATACAATCCATCGACCTGAACCGGCGAGCCCGCGCGGAAGGTGTTGGGCAGCGCGTCGCGGAACGAAACCGCGACGCGGCGATCCTTGTCGACCACGAAGAAGTGCGACACCAAAACCGGCCCCGCAGCCGAAGGCACGGGCTCGAAGCGCACTTTGTCCTTCGAGACCCAGCCCACGATGCGCACCGTGCGGCCCACGAACGAGGTCGGCGTGTTGTCGTGCGCGCAGATTTCGGCGACGGGAACCGCTCGCAGCGCGCTCGACTTCATCGAGGTCGCCAGCAAAGCGCCCATCGCGCCCACGATCACCAGCGTCCCGGCCCAGTAAGGCTTCTTCTTCTTGCTCATGCGTGTAATGCCCTCAGCGCCTTCAGCTCAGCGCCTTCAAGTGCCCACCGCAAGTACTTGCGTCCCTGCGGAAACGATGCGGCCTGCTGCGGTGCCGCGAGTTTATAATGGCCGGGCGCCCAGCGATGGCCCCGGCGCCGGGCCTTTCCTCCGCGCTGCCATGAGGCTTTGTTATCACCACCGCGCTTGCGGCTTTGACTGACACTTCTCCTCATGAGCTCTCCCGCCTTGCGCTTCCTGCCCCGCGTCGATGTCCTCGCCGACCTCCTGCCGTCCGAGTTCTCGCACGCCGAGCGCGTCCGAGCCGCCCGCTCGGCCCTGGACGACCTGCGCCTCGTGTACCAAGACGTGCCCTTTGGCGCAGTCGGGCCCGAGCCGATCGTGGCCCAAGCGCGTGAGGCGGCCCTCAAGTACTTGTGGAGTTCCAGCAAGCCGTTTCCAGCGCGCGCCCTCAACGCCACGGGCGTCATCGTGCACACGGGGCTGGGGCGCTCGCGTCTGAGCCAGGCGGCCATCGAAGCCGTGGTTCAGGCCGCTCGCGACGGCAGCGCGCTCGAAGTGGACGTGCAAAGCGGCGCGCGTGGACGCCGCGATGAGGTTATCGCTGCTTTGCTGCGCCAAATCACGGGCTGCGAGGACGCCACGGTCGTCAACAACGGAGCCGGGGGGACCGTGCTCAGCCTGGCCGCCCTGTGCGCGGGAGGCGAAGTCGCCTGCTCGCGCGGCGAGCTGGTCGAGATCGGCGGCGGCTTCCGAATGCCCGAGGTCATGCTGCAGAGCGGCTGCTTGCTGCGCGAAGTCGGCACCACCAACAAGACGCGGCCAGGCGACTACCGCCAGGCGCTCGAAGGCAACCCGAGCGCGCGCGGCATCCTGAAGGTGCACCCCTCGAACTTCCGCATCGAAGGCTTCACCGAAGAAGCCTCGGTTGAGGAGCTGGCCGCCCTCGCGCGCGAGCTGAGCCTGCCTGTGGTCGATGACCTGGGCTCGGGCGCTCTGCTCGACCTCGCGCCCTGGGGCTTGCATGGCGAGCCGACGGTGCAGTCGCACGTCGCGAGCGGCGCCGACGCCGTGATTTTCTCGGGCGACAAGCTGCTCGGCGGCCCGCAGTGCGGCCTCATCTGCGGCCAGAGCGCAGCCATCGAGCGCATCCGGCGCCACCCTTTGGCCCGCGTGTTGCGCTGTGACAAGATGACTCTGGCCGCGCTGCACGCCACCTTGCTCGCCTACCGCGATCCCAGCGGCAACTTCGCGCGCGCCCGAGCCGAAATCCCGACCTTGAAGGCGCTGTGCGAAGAGGCGTCGGCTGTCAGGAAGCGCGCGCGGCAACTGAAGCGGCGGCTGGAGCAGGCGGCTCCCAAAACAGCTCCCAAAGCGGCGGGCAGCGCGCTGGATAATTTTTTGCCCCAGCGCGGCGCATCTCCCGAGCGGAAGTGGTTAGCAGAGGTGCGTCCATCGCGGGCGCAGGCCGGGGCGGGCTCGCTGCCCGCGCGCGACCTGGACTCGTGGAGCGTGGTCATCTCGCTCTTGGACACCCGCGCTTCGATTGAAAATCTCGCGCGCGAGCTGCGCCAACGCGGGCTGTGGGGCCGCATCGAGGGCAACGCGCTGTGGCTGGACGCCCGCACGCTGAGCGAGGAAGACATCGGGGCCGCAGCGAGCGCAGCGGGCGCAGCACTCAGCAAACTGTGAGGCAACACGCCGGCTGCAAGTACTTGCACAAGTTCTTGCAGCAGTCAAAAATCAACTACAAGCCAACATGGACGCTCCGTTGAAATCCCAATTCGAGACAGGCCAAGCGCCCGAAGCTCAGGCGGCTCAGGCGGCTCAGGCGGCTCAGGCGACGCGCGTGCTGGCCATCGAATGCTCCGACGAGGCCATGGCGCACCTGCTCGCCCTGTGCGCGCCGCCTCAGGCTGCGGCTCAAGGGGCGTTGGGTTCTTCAGGGGCGCTTTATTTGTGGGAGCTTGCGCCCACGCTCGCAGCGGCTCGCCCGTTGCTGGGCGGCTGCGACGTGTGCGTGCTGGGGCGGGGCGAGGCTTCGCGGAGTGCTGGCGAGCGCGGCGGCGAGCGCGGCGAGGCGGAGCGGTTGGTGCGCGAGGCGAGCGCGGCGGGCGTGCCGACCATCGTGCTGGCCGAGGAAGAGTGCGCCTGGGACGACCGGGCGCTGATGGAGGCGGGGGCCGTCGATTACCTGGTGCGCGAGCACGTCAACGCGCCGCTGTTCGAGCGCGCGCTGCGCTACGCCATCGAGCGCAAGCGAGTCGAGGGCGCGCTGCGCGCCAGCGAGGAGCGGTTCCGCGCCCTGGCCGAATCTTCTTCGGTTGTCATCGCCACCATCGACGAGCGCGGCGTCATCAGCTACATCAACGCTGCGGTGCGCGCCGTCTTCGGCTACGAGCCGCGCGAGCTGGAGGGCGCCAGCCTGTCGCTCTTGCTCTCGCCCGAGGGCGGGCCAGCCGAGCTGCTGGGCCGCCTGGAGCAGCTCAGGGCAGCTGAGGGCGCAGCTGAAGGCGCAGCTGAAGGCGCAGCTGAAGGCACGGAAGAGGGCCAGGCGCGAGCTGAGCCGAGCAGCCTGGAAATCGAGGGCGTGCGGCGCGATGGCAGCCGCGCCGCGCTGGACGTGGCGCTGGGCGAGTTCCAGGTCGGGAGCGCGCGCTGCTTTTCGGTTTTGATCCGCGACCTGTCCGGCAGGCGGGCCGCCGAGGAAGCTCTGCGGCGCTCGGAGGAGAGGCTGAGCCGCCTGGCCGCCAACGTTCCGGGCGTGGTCTACCAGTGGAAGCTCGAAGCCGATGGGCGCGCCAGCTTCACCTTCTTGTCCGAAGGCGTCGCGGGTGTCCTCGGCCTGGAGTACGCGCAGCTCGTGAACCGTGACCTGGCTTCTCTTATCGAGGCCAACACAAGCGAGGCAGACCGCGCCGCCTTCTGGGAGTCGGTTCACCGCTCGGCGCGCGAGATGTCGCCGTGGAAGTGGCTGGCGCGCATCAACAGCGCGGGGCAGGCCCAGGGCGAGATGTGGCTCGACTGCCGCGCGCGCCCGACGGCTCAGCCCGACGGCAGCGTGGTGTGGGACGGCCTGATGCTGGACGTGACGGCCCCGATGCGCGTCGAGGCCGAGCTGAGGCGAGCCCAGGCCGGGCTCGAAGAGCGCGTCGAGCGGCGCACGCACCAGCTCGCGCTCTCGAACACGGCGCTGCAGGGCGAAGTACTTGAGCGGGCGCGGGCCGAGGCGCAGCTGCGCAGCCGCGCGCGCCAGCAAGAAGCCATCGCCGAGCTGTCGCAGAGTGCTCTGCAGGGCGCTGAGATGCCGATCCTGCTGCGCGGCGCGGCCTCGCTGGTCGCGGCCACGCTGGATGCCGAGGTGGTCGCCATCGTCCAGGACACGCCCGAAGGCCAGCGCCTGGGCACCGGCGTGTCGTGGGACCGCGACCTGCACGAAGTGCGCGCGCCCGCCGTCGAGCGCAGCCGCTCGGCCCTGCAGAGCGTGCTGGACAGCGGCCAGGCCACCGTCATCAGCGATTGGGC
>JAABUK010005984.1_pt1 | contig 18466 bp, 24 predicted proteins | sample 5559141 | NCBI WGS metagenome assembly JAABUK01 (sample SAMN10711869, study PRJNA513367) | rock metagenome | isolation source: Antarctica rocks | place: Antarctica: Victoria Land, Pudding Butte nord | collected 2016-01-03 | reverse complement strand
TCCTGAAGGCACTTGAGCTGACTGGAAAGGCACTGCTGGTAGTTGAGTGGGGCTCTCAGCTGGCCTGATTGGCACTGCTGCAGGCCTGAAGGGCCCTGCTGTTGGCCTAGAAGGCACTTCTGCAGGCTCAGATGGCACCTGCGCAGGCCTCAAAGGCTCTGCTGCTGCAGCAGAAGGCACCTCTGCAGTTTGGAAGGGCACTGCAGCAGGCCTGAAGCGCTGTGCTGCAGCCTTGGGTGAGGGCTCAACCCTTTTGAAAGGCACTGCTGCCTGGCCGAAAGGCACCGCGGCTGGCCTGAAAGGCATGGGTGCAGCCTCTGAGAACCCCTCTGTAGAGCTAGGATGAGGAGCATCGCTTGCCTGGAGCAACGCATCTCTTCCCTGCCATGAAACATCACCTTAATGAGACCACAGCAGGCTAAGCGTTGTGAGAGGCATGTGCAGGTTGTTGATGGCAAAGGATCAGAAGTTGCCAGTGCTGGTGGAATAGGAATAGGTGTTTCGGACATGTGTAGACAACTTGTAGACAAGATGTCGAAAGACAGTGTCAAGGCCAAGAGTCTGATGAATACAGCAAGCTTTGGATGAGCAACGCATCAATGTTCACCTTCTCAGCCTGATGGTTGTGTGCGTCGCCATGATGCACCACTGCACTACTGGCTTGCAGCACGTCTCCATGATGCCTCCCCTGCTCTGCTGTCTTGCCTTGCAATGCAACATGAGCCCTCTCTGCAGCAGGTAGCAAATCTCAGCGGTCTTGAATGACGAATGCTGTGCAAATGCTATCATGACACTTTTGGTGCAAGGCTACAGCACAACACCACGTCTATACCTTGCCTGACAAATATTGAGCTTAATCTAATTGCTGAGGTCAGCCCGCATACCAGCTGTGCTTGCCGGGGTGCTGCACAGCTTTGGAAGTGCTATACGAGCAACATGGCTTGAGTGCCAGTGTTGCATTTACAGAGTGTGTTGTGTACGACGATACATGTTGGATTACACAGCTAGACATGAGGTGAATGTTCATGATTGCAAGGTGTAATAGTTGTGTCTTCGAGACACTGCGAGAATTTGTTTTGTAGTGGCACTGTCCAGGAGTTTCACACTGCGTTGAATCGTGCAATATTACTCGTGGAGGCGCGCCGGCCCAGGTATTCTCTAGGCAGGAAGCAGGCTCAACAAGTGTACTCATCCGAAGAAAGTAAGATTCGTGTCGCGATTGCGTTGGAGCGACTGCTGTCGGGTGCACGACCAGAGGCGACAGAGAAGCTGATGACCTAAATCATCGCACAGCTGACAGTTTAGGTCTATGCCAGCAATCTCACCTGGATTGACCTCAGCACCCTGATCAGCTGCTCCTGCAACTGGAAGGGCTGACTCCGAATGTCTTGCCTGCTTGAGCTGACTTGGGGACTGGTATTGGCCAACCGGACTGGAGAACCTGTATGACATCCACACTACATACTCTGTTTTGTTTGTTCATTGTCTAGTGCATGCAGCCATAGCAAGCACAGCATGCATGTCTTGCAATATGCTGAATTGGAAGACATGGATGGGTGCAAAGCACCAGCCGGACTTTGAACCATTGGTAGGATGCTAGCATTGTGACAGTTTTGCGAGCAACTGTTTTGGTGTGTGTGTGCTGCACACGGAGCATCAGACTCAACGTTGGATGGGCACATCAGGTGGGTATACAAGTGCTTTGGAAGGGATGGAAGATGACGCATAATTGCAAGCATCCAGGGAAGCTGCCAAACAAGTAGTAAGTCCATGCAGCCTTGATTGTGACAAGATGGCACTCCCTTATATGCATGGTCTATGCTAAGAATGTGTGGCGAGCCTTTACCTGGCAGCGACAGTCTGCCTGACAGGCACAAAAGCTTTTGGTGAGAAAGCAGTTACTCGCTTATTTGAAGACTGCCTTCCCGTTGACAAAGGCGGTCTGGGTGATAATGTCCCTCGTGGTGAGCTCCCAGTAGCCATACTTTGGGTTTCCAGTGATGCGTCCATGCTTTCAAGTCTCTGCTCTGTGGCCTGCAGTTACACAACACTCAAGGCACACAGACAAGGATAATCTGCAGCAGTGCAGCATCATTGTCTGACAGCGCTGAGTCAGCAAAGTCATCACAGTCAAATTGCAGGGCTAGCAGAACACTGGGCATGATAGATCTGTCGTAGGGGCAAGCAAGCATGTCACTTACCGACTCTATCGTCAGTGCGCGTCTTAAACCTGCACAACAACTAAATTGGCAAGATGCACAGGTGCACAGCAAAAGCAGCACTTTGAGCGCAGGTGCACAGCAAAAGCAGCACTTTGAGCACGCAGCCAGATATATACCAGTTCGTGGTGAGGGCATAAGATCCTCGATTTCGCTGTCTGAGCTGCTACTGTCTGACAGGCCTACACCGATTGCTCGTGCCTTAGCATATGCTTCTCGAAATGCGTGCAGTGGGGTATAAGTACCTGCAAAATCCCAACAACACAGTCTTCCTGCCTGAACATACCAGCTGGTTAAGAGAAGTCCGCGACATGCAGCGGAGCTGCGCGAATTGAAGACAATGTGACGTAGTCAGCCAGATGCATCAATGCAAATGCAGTAAGTTGGCAGTTACCCCTGAAGTCCATCTAGTAAGCCATCGATAGCTGCTACATGTCAGTCATTCAACGGCCAATGCTGGGAAGGCAGCAGGTGACATGAACCGATGGGACACGGGGGAGCCGTGTCCTGTTGGTGCTGCTCTGATACTTCAGCACATCGAACTGCGCCCAACAGCTCTCTGCCTCTGCCTAACCAGTTTCCCTGAATTCTAAACATCTATTCTCGTCCCAGGGATTTCCCCACATTCGGAAAGCGAGTTTGCTATCAATGCAACTTGCATGCACGCCGCCAGCTCTTTTGCGTGCTAGGTGTAGCTTGTTGATCGAGGTGGCACTTGACTGGTCCCTATTCAGCAAGTATGGCTGAGTCGCTATCGCTGAGAGGAAGTTTGGAGGGTCACTCCGGCTGGGTGACCTCCATCGCCACTCCCTTGGACCCCAACTCCGACACTGTTCTGTCTGCCTCTCGGTGAGTCAGGGCACTCAAATGTAGTAAGAAGCAACAGAATGGACGTGTATGATAGCCGCCAGACTAGAAGACAGCCCTGTACACACCCTAGAATCAGCCATCGCTGCAAATTGCTACAGGGACAAGAGCATCATCGTGTGGAACCTGACTCATGAGGAGGGTACATACGGTCACCCTAGACGTGCACTCAAGGGCCACTCACACTTCGTCCAGGACGTTGTGATTTCCTCAGATGGGCAGTTTGCTCTGTCAGGTACACTGATCAGTCAGCAGCGCCTCGCAATTGTCATGCAGCACAGCTGCAAAGCCGAGACTTGGAGTTTATCATCAATGTCAGCAGCTGTTTCATCAGTCAAGTCTGTACCATACAGGATCATGGGATGGCACACTGCGTCTGTGGGACCTGAACTCAGGAAACACAACCAGGCGATTCATTGGTCACACCAAGGATGTGCTCAGCGTGGCTTTCTCTGTGGACAACAGACAGGTCTGCACGCTTGTACCTCTCGACTGTCATTGCTCCATCCTTGTGGCATGCAGCACTTCATACTGATCAGGCACAGACCAACTTGGTCCCCATTTATTGGCAATCTGCAAGGCATTGCTGTATCTTGCTGCTAGCTTGGCGTATTGACAGCAAATGATGCAATGCCATTCATGCAGCTTCTTATGCCATTCCTGCAACGCATTGGTGTATCCTGCTGGCCTTGACTGGCAATGACGCAGTGTCACACAAGCAGCATCTCATGCCAATTACAAGTACTGAGGCAGCCATCCTGAGTATTCAATGGCTTCAGTGGTGGCCGCGGCGAACAATGGTGCCAATGAATCACCTTCTTCAGATCGAATTGGTTTCTGCAGATTGTGTCCGGCTCCCGGGACAAGACCATCAAGCTATGGAACACTCTAGGAGAGTGCAAGTACACCATTGGCGAGCCTGATGGTCACACCGAGTGGGTGTCCTGTGTGCGCTTCAGCCCTGTCACCACCAACCCCATCATTGTCTCTGCTGGCTGGGACAAGCTTGTCAAGGTAACGCTTTTGTATGTTAACTGCATATGGGTTTAGGTCAGATTTCAAGCTCTGAAATCAGCACAACTGGTGTCGCACATCAAGGTGCCCAGGTGAATGTGCACAGAGGCCTTCAGCAGTAGGCAGGGGCGCAAACTTTGTATCAGTTTGTGCAATTTGGCGCACTTGGTCAATCAGCCATTGCACACTATGCCATTCAGCCATGATAGCCTTGAATGGGGAAGATACTTTGCAAGCGTGACCAAGTCTGGCAGAGTCTTGGTTCAGTATTGCCATGCACATTCCTCGTGTCACTTACTGCAGAGCTGCATAGGCATTGTCTGCTTCCAACCGTGGAATCTCAGTTGGTTTTTCAACCGTCTCCATGCAGCTTCAGCCTTTGCATCGCATATACATGGCATATTTAACCATATCAGTGAATGTTGTCCAAAGTTGCTTCTGGCTATGGAAGCTCACCAGTCGCAGGAGCCCCTGTGACAAGTCTCAAAGCGGACTCTCACATGGGCAGCTCACCGTGTATCGGTGTGACAAAGCACCGATACAAACTACTGTGAACCACTGCATCATTTCTTTACAAGCAGCAGCAAGCTTGCATGGTGAGCAGATCAACTGCATTGAAAAGACTGTATCAACAATGCTATGCTGCACCTGCAGGTGTGGAACTTGACAAACTGCAAGCTAAGGAGCAACCTGGTGGGCCACACCGGCTACATCAACACAGTCACTGTCTCCCCTGATGGCTCCCTGTGCGCATCTGGCGGCAAGGTTAGCATCCCCTCATCTCCTCTTTATCTCATGTGACTGTGTACTCTGGGCAAGCTGCGTGCCTCAGTGACTGTGGGACCGGGGTCAAAGTCAGCAATGACATTGGGAGAGTTCCTGTGACGTGTCAGTCATGTTGCAGGTTACACCTGCTTTTGTTGTTCATGAACGTGATATGTGTCCTCCTTTTGGCAAAGCCAACGGCACAGGTCATGGTTCGCAAGACCAATGCAACATCTGTAGACCAAACTGCAGTATGTAGTCAAGCGCACAAGCAGCAACTTGCTTAGTCAATGCAATGGCTGCGGCGAGCATTGGTCAGCAGGCTGACCAGTGTGATCGCTGTCATAGTCAAGTTACCAGTTTATCTTGTATAATGCAGTTTACTGATGCTGTCTGGCTTTCACTTGGTATACAACACCTAGGGCTGCTGTGAACTAGTCGTCGATTGTGCAAAGGAGCTGAACAGATATAGGATCTCAAAGGCTCACAAACTTTCCCTTACAACCTGTTACAATTGAATTGCCTTACAGTGTAGCAAATCAGGCAATGTGTATTTGGAAAGAAGCAGAGCAGACTTTAGCCAAGCCTTGCAGCACCCAACAGCCTCTGGAGCCTTTGTAGGTCCAAGGCTCCGTTGCGGATCTGGACTTGAATCCTGGCAGGAGCTGCTGCTTGATAGCATTGCTTGCACTGACCTCAACATAGCAATAGTCATGGCAGCATTCGCATGCTGCTTTTGCGGCACTACTAATCCAAATCTCAGGACACTCTGCCAGGAGCGTCAACGCACATCTAGCTGTCATGACGCAGTGTACCAACTGCAGTTCAGCAATTATATGTTTCGCAAACCTCTGCAAAAGCAGACACAAGAGGTAGCAGGTGGAGGCCACTGAAGGCGCCCCAACCCTGTGCACAAGCACAGGCTTTTGTACATGCACCTCACCATCTGTTGCCATTACAGCTTTACAGCTTTGGCAAAGCGCCCAGACCTAGCTGCTTGTGCACATCTGTCTGTACAATGTTAAATGATCTGTGATGGTTGCAGGACGGTGTTGCCATGCTGTGGGATCTGGCAGAGGGGAAGCGGCTGTACAGTCTGGATGCCGGTGATGTCATCCACGCTCTATGCTTCTCCCCCAACCGCTACTGGCTGTGCGCTGCCACACAGGCCTGCATCAAGGTACGCGCTATACCAACTCATGCAATGGCTGTTCTGTTGGCCTCACGTGGCAAGTGACCTGCCTGCGACTCCTGCTGTCTTCTGCCCACTGTGTATTCTGTGAGAAGACTGTAAGAAGAACCAAGTCTGGCCTTTGGCATTAGTGACAAGCCAGTTTGCCTCTTGTGTGACAAAGCCTCTTAGGTCTCAGGTCAAAGCTCTCTGCTTCCTGTGTATCACAGCAATTGGTTGTGAAGTCTGAAGCTATGTGTGTGTGGAAGGCTTTGGCGTTCTGTCTGGCAACGTGGTTTCATGTCAACCCTGTGTGCGTATTACAAATTGGCTTGAGCATGTGCTTTCCTGTGCTTACTCCGTGTATCATTTGGTTCTAGGGATGACCCCAATCCTGTGCATGCAATTGAGCGTTGGGCTTGATGTTATCAAGACCCTGTTTTGGCTACTGGAGTATCATTAGCTAGCAATATCTTAAAATAGCAGCCAGGGGTGTTGGTGACAGCAAGCCTCACACTGATTTTTGTTGCTGGGACCAGATACATATCTAGAATCAACAATACGCAGAGTCCAAAGCAGTACAGCATGCTGGAACATTCACATACTGCTAGTAACGTCTTTTTGGCTCGTTAGCTTGTAAACCTTTGCTTTTCACAGCAACCAGCTGGGCCATATGCTAAATGCCATCTTGGAGCCATTGTTTGACAGACTGACCTGGCAGCTGCTGCTGGAAGGAGGTGCATACTGACCTGGGGACTTGTTGTGCAGATCTGGGACCTGGAAAGCAAGTCAGTTGTAGATGAGCTAAGGCTGCCCCAGCCAGACCAGCCTCTTGGCAGGAAGGCCATGCAGCATTACTGTGTATCTGTCAACTGGTCAGCTGACGGTGGCACCTTGTACGGAGGCTACACTGATGGTGTCATCAGGGTGTGGGGCATTGGCCGTGCCATCTAAGTGCTTCATTAGTTGACTCAAGCCAGAGTGGTTGCTGACGCAGCTGTTCAGCTGTGAATGTAATCATTGTATTGTATCAACATGCTTGCATGAGTCTGTTTCGGGAGCACTGCGTGGGATGCTTGAGGATCAATGATGTGCATGAGTTGGGCGGTCTTGCAATGATGGTTGCAAGCTGTGTAGAAAGTATTGATTGCTGATTGCTCATTGCAATGTGTGCAGCGCTGTAATCTCAAAGGGCTGCAAATTCGAGGCTTACATCACCACCGTGGCAGCTTGCAACTGTGACGTACAGATGTGACGCATTCAGTGCTGACGTCTTTGTCAGCCTGGGTATCACGCCCAGAAGCAGCATTCATGCTATCTCACTATGCGTCCCATCTGCAAGAATGCATGGCAGTGCCATGAAACGTTGCCGTCAGAAACCCTGAAAGTATGCAGAACCCTATCCAGAAGGTTGCGGCGACCCATACTCGCTTCATCGAATAAAAGCCTGGCTATATAAACCCCTCAAATCAGCAATGTTAGTACGACTATACTTGAACAGGATCTGTTCTATAGTTCGTACACCCGTCTGTTTTCTCTAAAATAGACAAACTTCTCATCCCAGAAGACGATAGTAAGCTTCCGGCCCTGAGCGCGAATGCTGCCGGCTGCGACCTTGTCGAAAGGCAAGGACGCGCCGGCTTGATGAACGGCGCCCTGTGCATCATTCCGCCAGGTACGCTGGACCGGAGGCAATCCGATGGGCATTTTTTTTGGCTTGAATAGTTTTTGCACAAGCCCCTACCAGCTGGTGCAAGAACCAATTTTTGATGCTGTCTTTTTGGGATTTCATGCTTTAGCTAACTGAGTCACTCCCAAGCAGTCTTGTAAATATGTACATACACATATGTACATAAGTATGTGCACCAATTCTTGTAGGTACATAGGTTTCGTTATACACACAAATGTGTTTACAGACTTTGTGGAGAAAAGGCAGAGACATACATGCACTGCGGTTGACCAGTACTGCTGATCAGCATCAGCTGTTGGTGAAACCGTAAAAGCACTAGCCGCTTGCTTGTATGATGCATCTTCCTTCCCTTTGGTCACCGGTGCCTTGTGGTATGATGGCTCCACAGCTGTGTAATGGGTACATCTGTTGCCCCAATTTTATGTATGGGTCGTTCTGCAGACCCTAATGGCGCACCTGGCAAGCTGCCTTGCCCTATCTCTGCTGGGGTACCCATGAGATCCTGGGGCTTATTCTGATCCTTTGGCATGAGTTTCCATACATCTGGAATGTCTTTTGCATGTGACCCTCAACAGCAGCTCAAACCCAGAGCTATTGCAGCAAATTGGGAAATTTGTTGGTGCTTTCGCTGCACAGATGATGTACGTTTTGTGCCTGGATTTGATTGGGCAGACATAGCTCAAGTGTGTGAATGGCTCATTGCACAGTGTCTCAGACTGCCCAGGGTTATTCCCTTGCATACATGCATGAAAGCAATTTGTGTGGAAGTTGCATGCATGCATGACAATCCATGTGGCAACAAAATATGTGTCATATTTTAGGTGGAGGCGCTTGGCAGAGCACAGGGACAAAACGCCTGCACACCTGATACTCAGGCAGAGCATTGTCCTGTGGATGAGACAAGCCTGGTCTGTCCAGGCAGCTTGTGGTGCTCTCAAGACCTGGTTCATCAGCTGCACTTGCAGCATCACCACGACTAGTCAAGTCAACATTGCTGTCAGTGACATTATGGCTGTGAGACTGAGTGTTGGAGTTGGGGGCTGCAGTGAGGCCGCCCTGTGCCTGGTGGGGAGGGGGGTTGCTGCTACCCACAGGGGTCGAGCTCTGCTTGGTGTAGTTGCTGGAAGCGCCTATAGGGTTGATGACAGGGGCTGGGAGGAGGCTTGAGGACTGTTGATTTGGACTTTGTGTGAATGAGCTTTGACCTGCAGGTGGACTAATGTCAAAAGATCTACTCGCTGCTGTCGTGTGCATGTGACTTGATTGACTGAGGAATTGACTGGCTGGTCAGTTGACTGAAAATTGACCACCTGTGTCATTGATGGAATTACAGATAACTTATCAGTGAGGTTGTCTTGCTTAACGGCAGCAGCAGAGAAGGCTGTGAAATGGCATTCTTTTCACAGTGCAGCGCAAACTGAATACATCGACGCGATGCAGGCACAAAGTAAGAATGTGCCTTCACATGCTCTCAGGGTTGGTCAGCCAACCCTACAATGCTTTGGACATGCAAAGGTCCAAAGCAGATACTGCACTGCACACCAAGGCCTGAGCTGATGCAGAGTCACACCTGATGCGGTTTGCCTCTTGCAATTTTGACTCGTCCACAAACTGGGCAACATTTCTTGCACCACTTGGCGCCATGGTGGCACGTCATGTAGCAGACAACGTTACAAAGCAATCCAGAAACAATGTGTGTAGTCCTCACAATACAACACATCATTACACAGGTAGTCTGTTGTCTTCAGCGCGGACACCCTGTTGCTAACAATTCGCAGGCATTATGCAGGAATGACTTTCTAGAAAACATTGTTGATTTGCTGCAGCACCACAGCTGAACAGATTTGGCAGCCGGCGGATCCCTGCAGCCCACTGCCTTGACACCGCTGATGCAGGTTGCCCAAATCACAAGAATGGCATGTTGTAATACAAATTGCATCAGTACTGCAAGGAACAACATGGCACAATACAAATTGCAGCAGTACTGTAAGGAACAACAGCACCTGTGATGTCGTGTGGCTGGGCAAGGCCACCGTCAGCCTCGCTACTGAGCTCCTGCCTCTTCAGCTTCAGCATGTCATGCGCCTTGGCTTTGCCATAGGTCAGCTCGCCTGCTGTGCTAGCCTGGTAAGTTTGTGGATCCATAGCGTGTGGCTGTTCACTTGATAATGCTGCCTGCAAAGAGGACGTACACCTGTATATACGCTGTTTATACACTGTACATACATGCAGGGCTCTAGGGTGGGATATGGGGGTCTACATACATATGGGGACCTGCCACGGTTGCAGCTCAGCTGTCATGCCACATTAGCACGGTGGGTTTTGGACTTTGATGTTGCTCAGACTGCCATTACCTCCAACAGGTGTCACTGATGTTATGATGAAGGACCAGCATGGTGACACAGGCATGGACCATGGTGTCATTGGATGTAGGAAGCTTGAAGAGTCGAATTTCAGTGTAGCAATGGCTATGGTGCATCAGCAACAATGCTGCATGATGGTGGGCTTCAAGCCCTGTGCGACACAGCCTTTATCTTTGGTGGCTGACTGTACCCAAACTCATTACTGATTGGAACAGCAGCTATGACTTAACTTCGACTTAGAACTCTGCGATGCAGGCTGCTGCTGCTGCTGCTGCTGATTGTCCAGATGGCGCAAGTGCTGCTGTGCTTGTTCCCTGATCTAGGAGTATACATTGGTCATAAAGTCTGCAATAGTATAACAGTCACTGTGTTGCAGGAGGTTCAAGTGCTGTGACCTGATATGGCTGTACGCTGTGCAATCAAACACAACATGCTGCTCGTCCTCCACATAATCCAATGACTCGTACATGCGACATAGCCCTGCTGACAGACAGCCTGTCTGTCCTATCTAGGTGAACACCGTCTGCCCAGCGGCCTGTGGCTACCCGCAGACCATGGCATCCAGTCCTCAATTTACTAACTAGCCTGCTATTTGACGCACACTTGACAACAGACAAATACTTTGCAGGTTTGTACTCTGCAGGGTTTGTACTCAGGCTGCATTGGTGAAGGCTGTGACTGATCTGGGGGTCACGTGATTTGAAAACCCTCGCAGCATGTATACAGCTTCTTCACTGAGAGCTGTCGGGAACACTTGCCGTGCTACGTCGAGGTGTTGCATTTGCGGGTCGCAGTGCAGACAGGATTCACCATATCCGTGGTCATTGTGTTATTGATTGCTGCGCACGTTACGGTAATCTCTGAGTCTCAACAGATCAGCTGGTTGTGCTTCTCTCTGCATGTCGGACGTCTCCAGCTCAGAAAAACTTATATACTCGATCATCTGCATATGTCTCGTTTTGATTGGTGGGGTTATGAGCGGTCTTACTCTAGGCCTCATGTCTTTGGATGTTGTCGATCTTGAGGTGAGCCCAGCTCACCCAAGGCATCTAGCTCAGAACCCTGCTGCCTGCTCCTCTTGCATTCACTGGCGTGCAAGCTGCATGTGTAATTGACAAGGTGCTGCTGCAAGCAATACATCTCGCTTTGTGTGTCATGACTACCATGCTGCAGGTTCTAGTCCGCAGTGGCACCCCTAGCGAGAAGAAGTATGCCAAGAGGATACAACCGGTGAGGAGCTATGGCGCAATACTGTTCTGCCTCTTCTTGGCTGCATTGCAGTTGCTGCAAGGACATAGCTGAGCAAATCTCTTGCAGGTTCTGCGGTCTCCTCATTGGACTCTTGTGACTCTGCTGCTGTGCAATGCAGCAGCTTTGGAGGTACAGCCACCATTTGCATCTGCCCAAAATGCCTGTCTGCATACAGACTGTGCAGCTGCACAAACCTGTGCTGCATCTTCTGCATGCAAGATGCAAACACAGGACACTTGCTCTAGCTGCAGTGTATGACGTCTGATTGCATGGGTTCAGTATTGACGTAATGCATCTTCTGCATTATGTGTAGGTGCAGGCGTACTGTGCAGTTGCACAATCCTGTGCTGCATCTTGTGCATGCAAGATGCATCCACAGGACACATGTTGTAGCTGCAGTGTATAACGTCTAATTGCATGAATAAAGTGCTGACTTACAGCCTGTATGCAGGCTCTGCCAATCTTCCTGGATAAGCTCTTGAGTCCCCTGCTCTCTGTTGTCCTGTCTGTCACAGCTGTACTTCTTGTTGGTGAGCCTAAAACTGGATGTTGTTTGCATGACATGCTGTTGGCAATGGCCTTTTGTTTGCGTCTTAGACACACTGTCTTGGCAGATCATGCTGACCCAGTTGTCCCTAAGCCCTTCACTAGTGGCATGCATCACGTCAACAAAAGAGCATGTCTAGCATAGTTGCCAGGCATCAAATCAGGCAACAAATCACATTTGCTGTCACAACAATGTGTATACGCCAGACTGTCAGGAGGGCCAATTGCTCAATCATGCACAACACACTGCACGTCAAAGCTTGTTGGCAACAAAGAACAATCACCACCTGACGCTTCTGCAGGTGAGATCATTCCTCAAGCATTATGCAAGTCATATGCCTTGCTGATTGGCAACTACTGTGCTGGAATGGTGAGGGTGCTGTGCTATGCTGTTGGCATCATCTCTTGGCCAATCAGCAAGGTTCTGGATTACGTGCTGGGTGACGAGCATACGGTGAGGAACCCCACTGCATCTTTTGTCAGCTTCAGCTGGCTACCTCATTCATGGCCTCTTCAAAAGAGGGTCGTCAGGCATCAGCTTGCATCTCAAAGCACGTGGGTTGTGCGGTTGATTTGGAATTTTGGGCAGCTGTTGGTGTGCTGAGCCTGCCTGACAACTGACTAGAACCCATATTGATTGGAGTTGAAAATGTCCTCATGGTGTCTATCTTATGTGTCGCAAGACAGACTGCTCTGGAGAGACCTAGCTCATCGTGAGCTGGAAAGCGAGTTTATCATTATTATCTTTCAGTATCATTATGATCATCATCATTATAATTATGGTATCTAGGATATGTGTCATGTGGATGCAGGCCCTTTTCAGGCGTGCCCAGCTGAAGGCGCTTGTCACTATGCACAGCATCGAGGAGAACTATGGTGGTCATCTGTCTGCTACCGAAATCAATATCATTGGCGGCGCCCTTGACCTCACCAGCAAGACAGCCGCACATGGCATGACTCCCCTGGACAAGGTTCGCCTTTTGCCATATCTCAACACATGCTGCTACCATGTCAACAAGTTGCTCTCATATGACATGTGCACAGACAACACAACACAGTGTGCCTCATCCTGTGGGACTATCACACATCAATGACACCTGTCTGTTGAGCGTGCCACCTTGCCATTGTGATGCTCCTCATGTCGGAGGCTTGTTCTGCTGAATGACACCAATCTTGATACTCTGTCAGTTTTCTTGCGGCAGTCGAGCACATCAACGCTGTATTGGCCAGCGTTTGAGTCATGGACTCAGTATGTGGTGCAAGTGCAGGTCTTTATGCTGTCAGCAGATGCCATATTGAATATAGACACCTTGAGTGAGCTCTTGGCCTCAGGCCACAGCAGAGTACCTGTCCATGTGCCAGGCAACAGGTGAGCTTGACTGCAAGGTTCCACTGCTTCAGTGTACATGCAACAAACGCCTGACCAAGTGTGCCTGCAAATACTTCACTGAGCTGCATCCCTGTACAAGGAGCCTGTACAAGGAGCCTTTGTTGTCTTATGCCCCAGGCTGTTACAGTGAAGCATGTTGCCCCAGAGCGCAGTGATGTCCTTTGTGTGCTTTGTCTTGAGTTGAAAGGTGTCCTGTTGTTGATAGTCAGCTGTGTCACAGCAATAAGTGACAGTGTCTTTACTACTGCTTTGGATCACACAGAAAATTAACAATGTAGTTTGAATTTTGGTTTTGTGGGCGCATTGACCTCGAACCTTGCACAACTATGAGACCTCAAGCCGTCATAACTTGCAACCTTCGTGAAACACTGCATGAGTGCAGCATGTGATTGTGGAGTTGGAGCTTGAGGATGACACACTTTGATCAAGCGTCTTGCCATTAATGCTGGGTGCAATCTGTCTTCCATGTGCTGCACATCAGGTCCGTGTTGTCACAGTCTGCAACACCTCCATGTTTGCACCTTCAGGAAGGCAGTCATTGGTCTAGTCCTGGTGAAAGAGCTGGTCCTGATCGACATGTTTGCCAACATCCCAGTCTCAGCCCTCAGCATGCGCCCCATCCCCCAGTTGAGGGCCGACACCGCCATGTACGACCTGCTCAAGCTCTTCCAGACTGGCAGAACCCACATGGTGCTGCTGACTAAACCCCCACCAGGCGCAAAACTGCTGGCAGCGCAAGCTGTTGGCAGTGCTGCTAGTAGGGGCGACCTGGCTGTCAACATTGAGCCCCAAACCATCAAGAAAGCTGCTGAAGAGGTATGTGTGTGATGCCTGTATGTGTGTGTCTGATGCCTGTATGTGTGTAACTGCTGCACTGGTGCATGGCTGACTCGAGGTGTGTGTGTGTGTGTGTGTGTGTGTGTGTGTGTGTGTGTGTGTGTGCCTTCTGCGCTGGTGCATGGCTGACACAAACTAGTAAGGGAGACCTCACAAGTGGGCTTCAGACCATCTATTAGGCTGCAGAAGAGGCACGGTTGTAAGCTTGTTGGATGCACCATTGAATATGTGTATGCGATGTGGGCAGCTATGACCACTGCTGGAGTTCACAGCCACAGCTGACCGGAAACTCATCTAGTCTTAAGCTTCAGGGTGCTGATAGAGGTGCAGAATAGCTTTGCAGTGTGTTCTGTGCACACACAGACGTTCAAACGAGCTGCGGCTAATGAGCAGGTGGTCTGATTGTCACAGTTCAGCTGCATGCACAGTGTGTATACAATCTCAGTTGAGTCTGGATGCTAGATCTGAGCTGAGCACTGCTGGCCACGAGTCATCAGACACAAGCAAATGTCCATAAGTCATCAGGATGGTGGCTCACACTGACGATGCACTGCAGGCAACGCAGCGCAGTGTATCTGGCACAGCAGCTTTCAGTACAAAGTCATCAGGATCGTGACTCACACTGACGATGCACTGCAGGCGACGCAGCGCAGTGTATCTGGCACAGCAGCTTTCAGTACAAAGTCATCAGGATCGTGACTCACCCTGACAATGCACTGCAGGCGACGCAGCGCAGTGTATCTGGCACAGCAGCTTTCAGTAGAGAGGAGGCGCCTCCCGTGGGCATTATCACCATTGAGGACGTCATTGAGGAGCTGCTGCAGCAGGAGATCGTGGATGAGACTGACACCCATGTCGACAACATGCGCCTCCAGAAGTAAGCTATTGTGTTGATCATGCATACACTTCCAGCTCTGTGCAGGCCAGGTGCAGGGACAGGGGTGATCATGTTCAGCTGGTGGCTGCAAAGCTGGTCAAAGCATGACTGGGCAGCACTGCTGATCTGGGTCAGGCATATGCAAAGCATGCGCTGGCAGCAGCAATAGCAGCTCTTACAGAACATGTTTGGCAGTCGTCCTGCTTTGCTGCAGCATGTCAGAGGTGCATGCTGCTTTGCCTGGCGTGTCACACCAGGTTTGAATCAGTGTGGCCAATGCTGCCAAAATGGAAGAGCCTGCATGACAGTACTCAGGGCAGCATGTACCTGACCCTGAGGAATGACTAATGTTGAATGAAATGCATGATGAGTGAAGGAATGTGTATGCAGGGTGCCTACCCATCAGAGGGCGGTTCCTGCAGCAGGGGTCAGCCCCAAGGTGGCCTCCATACTGAAAGGGCAGGGCAGCATCAGCAGGGCCAACTCAGAGCCCCTCCCAGCTGATCTCACCATCAACAAGAACAGTCATGACTTTGGTAAGCCCTGCAGCTGCCAACCTGCTTTCAAATGCAGCGCACTCTTTCTTGCTTGTACATATTCATGTGCCTCTCATCTTCAACAGACTGACCAAGCCTAGTAGAGGCTTTTGGATCAGTCATGCTGCCTTGCACTCAGCAGAATTTGTCTGTGCAACGGCTACTTTCTGCTTGATCCATGCCTTGATTAGACGCATGAATCTGTTTATTGCGTGTCCAGCCATGCTCAGACAGTGTGCATGTTGCTGCAGTTGTCAATATCTCAGATGGCGCCGATCATATTTCTGCAGCTGGGACCAGTCCCTTGAAGGGCCCTCGAATCCCCAGTTTCACTGCAAGCGATGGGAGCAGACGTCGCAGGAAGCCTTTCAAGTCCAACTCCAATCACAGTCTCAAAGGCCTGCATTCTCAGATGCTGAGTCACTCCCATGACCCAGCTAGGTCAGTGCACTTTGGAGGTGGTGTGATGAACACAGGGTCAGATTTGGTGGGGTCCCAAAACAGTCAAGGGCATCTCGGCCTCTCAAGTTCTGCACCACATGAAGGAAGCGCACAAATGAATGATCACACATCTGAGTTGTCAAGTTCTCCCCCATTATACGGCTTGCGCGGCGGGGCATTGCATAATGGTCACATGGATGGTCACATGGATGGAGAGTTTGATGACTCCTCACCTCGCAGCATACCTGTGACTGGTGCATATGATGATGACTCACCTCGTGGTGGAGGCCACCATGTCATGTTTGATGATGGTGTCAGTTCTGTGGCTGAAAGTGTGGAAACATATGCCACAACAAGCTCAAATACAGGCCCTGGTGGGGTGCCCAGGGAGCAGAAACACTTGATCAGGCCTGATAGCCATAACTAAGGTGTTTTTATTGAGACTTTTGGAAAAAGTTCTATATCTCAGTGCTGGTGTAGTCGAGCATGCTCAGTTTGTTTAAGTAGACCCACTGCTTGGTTTGGTAGATTTATCTTCAGCATTGAGATGCTTGCATTGGCAATACATGCTTGTAGATGTGTCAAATGGAAAGACGTAGTATTTGCTGTGTACCTGGAGCATGATGATTCTAGCAGATCAAGTGTGCAGCTTGCTTACTGCCACTCAGCCGCAGATGATATATGCTCTAAGGCACGGCGTGATCAGGTGTACCAAAAATTGGTAGTATACTAGCAACTTGCAATCTAAGTGTGGTTTTGTCAAGGCCTACTTTAGAACGTTCGATGTGGACTCCTGATTCGACATGTCTGCAAATGTAATATACAGACTGGAAGCAGCAGATCTTAGTGTTCCATTCATTACACCTGTGCAGCTACATGTCCAGTGACTCTGGCATGCTTGCAGCCACCTTGAATTCAGAAAACGCACTTTCACACTCTCTGCCTGACAGCTGCCAGCATCCAACCTTGCATCTTGTGGAGCCCCTAGAGTTTTGAACGGGCTGTAGACTTCAAAAAATTGATCAGGAGGTCATTTAGCTCATTGGGAGCATCTCGAGGGATCCAATGGCCTGCATCATGTATCTGATGATACTGCCATTTGCCATCCTCAACATACCTGCAAGCAACTAGTGCTGGTGCAAACTGCACTCTGAAGCGTGCAGTCAACTGTAGCAAGGCTCTAACATCATACTGCCCAAACCCTTACCCTGAGTTCTGATTCAGATTCCTGAACATTTCTGCACAGGCTTTAAATGCACAGTGGGAATAATTGCAGGTGCCATGCATTTGCATTGCACAATCACGCATCTTTGGCTGCAGTGGCCGCTTCAAAATGCACGAGTCACATGCTAGCTCAAGGGTCAAAAGACAGCAAATCTTATGTGCATGACATACCGAGCAGAAGCTGTCATCTGCTCTTCCAGGACCCCAGCATCCCTGCTGGACCACACCCCCAGGACTGGGCAGCGCAACAGAGGCGCTGGGCGAGGCTGTGTATCTCCAAACTGCTCCAGTTGGACATTGGCTCTATACCAATTCAGGGCTGCAGTGCAACATTGTAAGTCGTGCCTGGTGGTTATTTGATGGCCTGCATCCTAAAAGGGCTAGGCGTGCAGCACGTCTGCAATTACATTCAATCACACCGTGGAACTGCTTCCTGGAGAGAGCAGCAATTCCACATTACTGCCAAAACAAGATACACATTTGCAAGCTCGACTCTTTTCATGATACTATGCGGCAAATGAACATTGTCTTGTATTGAGGTCATACACATCAAAGCAGTCATTCAAATCAGAGCGTAGTGAGCTACAGATGACCTACCTGCTGTCAAGGCACCAGGTCTGCTCAGGTCAGCAATGTAGTCTTCTGCAACCTGCAAATCAAGCATTTGTCATGGCTGAGCTCTTGTCTGAAGCTGTTGCTGTGGCACTGTTAACCTGAGTTTCAAGGTCTGCTGAGCCAACATCGATGCGCAGTTTATGTACCTGAGGCTCGTCGGTGAACCAGAGCTGTCGCATCAAGGCCCAGTTGTTCCTTTGCAATGCTTTCTCTGACACTCCACGAAACTGCACCCACAGATGACAGGATCTTGCTGCTTCCTTTGTAGAAAAGAAAAGAAAAGCAAACGCTACGCCTTTCAGTGTTGATGTAGTGAGAAGCCAAGTGTGATACCAGGCTGCCCAGTGCTTCCTTTGAACTCAATGACATGCTGTCTGTTCATTGCACAGCAAGCATTGGCTCACTGTAGCAATGATAAGTGGCATGCACCTTGAAGAAAAGCATGTACCATGACTTCTCCCTTTGTCTGTTGCCGCCCATGCTGAACATGGATGCATTGTGGCCAACAGACAGAGCTACAAGGCGCTCAAAGCGCTTTGGAAACCTGCCCGCCAGCTGCCACGCCACTGCTGCGCCCCAGTCATGGCCTACCACACAGTGCACCTTCTGGACGTCAAGTTGGTCCAAGATGCCCACCACATCTTTCAGCAGGTTTGGCAT
>JAABUK010005983.1_pt1 | contig 18473 bp, 16 predicted proteins | sample 5559141 | NCBI WGS metagenome assembly JAABUK01 (sample SAMN10711869, study PRJNA513367) | rock metagenome | isolation source: Antarctica rocks | place: Antarctica: Victoria Land, Pudding Butte nord | collected 2016-01-03 | reverse complement strand
TGCGGCGACAGGCTTGCATACCGCGAACGGATCAGCTCAACGTCGATCATCCCGCCAGGCTACGTCACCCAAGCAAGGACGGGAATCCCAAGTAATAAACCGATTCCTTTGTATCTTTGCGGATCCTTAGCGCTGCTTGCCCTCGGCAATGAGGCGTGTTCCCAGCTCCATGGGTCTGGCGTGGTCAAGGTTGTTCTTGATCACCGGGTTGTAGAAGCCCTGTAGCGTTGCGTGCAGATCTTCCTCCTGCTGCACGCGCCCGGGAAACCTGCCCCTGCCGCCGTTCCTAAGCAGCGGTTCGCCGAAGCTCCTCCAGTCGTCCGCAGCCTCGAACATGTCATTGACGAGTGGGCCATCCTTCCGCCCCGGTTCAAAACTGGCTGCGAGCGTGCGAAGGGCAGCGACAGGCTGGGCTATGGTCCCCATGGCTGTGCCTAGATGCTCAGGTTTGGGCAGATGGGGATGACGAGGCGGACTGCTCACGCCGGCATCCCGCCTAGGGTCTGTGACTGTAGTTCTGGGCGGCCAGGAATTTTGTTGATCTGGTCTCTGGCCGTGCGACTCTGGGAGTTCTCGAGGCTTCCGGAGTTGCACGGCCATGACCAGGACCAGCCTGGACGACGCCCGCTGGGCGTCGCTGATGCTTGCGATACAGCAGGTCCCGCGAGCGTGGAAGCGCGACGCGAAGCCTGAGCCTGCCTCCGACGGTTCGCGCACAGATGCCATAGGCCCGGGTGGCCCGGCTCCGTCATCAAAGGCGTATGCGGCAGCCCGCGCCAGCCTGCTCAGCCTTGCGCCCCCGCCTGGATTGTCGGATGACGCCCCCCGTCCACCATCGCGGACGCACGACCAAAGGAAACCCCGATGTCAGTCAACGTGCTCTACACGACCCAGGCCACCGCCACCGGCGGACGCGACGGCCACGCCGTCACCAAGGACGGCAGCCTGGACGTCAAGCTGTCCACCCCCAAGGAGCTGGGCGGCGGCGGCGGCCCCGGCAACAACCCCGAGCAGCTCTTTGCGGCGGGCTACTCCGCCTGCTTCCTCGGAGCGATGAAGTTCGTCGCCTCGCAGGGCGGCTCCAAGGTCCCCGACGACACCACCGTGACCGCGACCGTCGGCATGGGGCCGCGTAGCGAGGGCGGCTTCGGCATTGACGTCGAGCTGGCCGTGTCGCTGCCGGGCCTGGCCCACGCCGACGCCGAGGCGCTGGTGGAGAAGGCGCACCAGGTCTGCCCGTATTCCAACGCCACGCGCAACAACGTCCCGGTGCGCCTGACGGTCGTCTAGGGCATGATCGCGTCAGGTCGAGTAACCTGATCGGTAAATATGCCCGCAAAAACAAAGGCTGGAGCGTGATAGGTGCATCTACCTGCACCCATCACGCTCCAGCATCCCGGCCCGGCCTGCAAGGCCGGGCCAGCCCCGGAGGCCCGCCATGAACCCTGTCACGTCAGCCGCCTGGAGCCAGACTGGCCCCGCCCCGGCCCCCCTGCCCGGCGCCGGCGCCAACCTGCGCCAAGTCCATGTCAAGGCTGGCCATGTCGTCACCAAGCACAGCCACCCGCACGAGCAGTTCATCCTGATCCTGTCCGGCGCCGGCCGGCTGGAGTGCGAGGCCGGCGGCATCCCGCTGCATCCCGGCACCGCCATACACTTCGCCCCCGGCGCCTGGCACAGCGCCGAGTTCACCGCCGACACCGTGCTGGCCGAGTTCAACCTGAACGAGGACGCGCCCGCCGGCTGATGCCGGCCTTGGCCATCCTCCCTCCAACCGCCCTCGCGAGCCGCCCCTGCCCCCAGCCGCCCCTGCCTCCAGCCGTCATTGCGAGCCGCGCTTGCGGCGTGGCGATCCAGAGCCGCCAGGACGGGTCGCCCAGCCCTGCGTCCCGTGACCCGGCCGCCCTTGTTGAAGCTGCCCTTGGCCCGGCCCGTCCGGATCGCTGCGCCGCAGGCGCGGCCCGCGACGGCGATTGGAACAGGGCGAGACCATGAGGGTCCAGGCAAGCGGCGGCTGCCATGGCCCGGCCCGGCGACGCATGACCCGCCGCCTGCCGCGCCGCGCGGCTTGCCGCCCGCCACCGCGCCCGCCATAACCCGCGCGATGCGGACCGCCCTACCTGCCGCCCTGCTGGCCGCCTGCGTCCTGGCCGCCCACAGCCCGCCCGTCCGCGCCGCGCCGCCGCCGGCCGACCCGGACCGCCTGGCCTGCGCCCCCGCCATTGAGGCCGCCGAGCGCGCCGCCCATACCGCGCCCGGCCTGCTGGCCGCCATCGGCGTCGTGGAGAGCGGGCGCCGCGACCCGCGCACCGGCGCCCGCCGCCCCTGGCCCTGGACCGTGAACGCCGAGGGCGCCGGCACCTATTACCCCACCAAGGCCGCCGCCATCGCCGCGGTCCAGGCGTTGCAGGCGCGAGGGGTGGCGTCCATGGACGTGGGCTGCATGCAGGTGAACCTGCTGCACCATCCCGCGGCGTTCCGCTCGCTGGAGCAGGCGTTCGACCCGCAGGCCAACGCCGCCTATGCCGCGCGCTTCCTGAACAGCCTGCATGGCCGCACCGGCGCCTGGCCGGCGGCGGCGGCGGCCTACCACTCCTTCACGCCCGAGCGCGGCGCGCAGTATGCCAGGCTGATCGCCGCCGTCTGGGCCGGCGCCCCGGTCCCGGTCACGCCCGGACCACCCGGCGCGGGCGGCGCACCCGGGGCCGAGATCGTCAGCTTCCCCGACGGCGGCCAGCTCCGCATCTTCCGGGAGGCCGCTGCGCCGGGCCGGACCGGGCGCGTGCTGGGCTATCTCAGCGGGCCGTAGCCGGCCGGCGCAGGCAGCCGGTGCAAGGGCTGATCCGGCATCGCCTGCCGGCGTGCGTAGATTCCGGCCCTGGCACAGCCAGCCGATGCCAGGTAACGGCCTTGTCCTCCGGTGCGGGGGCGCAACAGCGTAGGTGGGACGATGAACCGGCGTCAGGTCATGATGGGCGGCGGAGCGCTGGCGCTGGCCGGCGCCGGCGCCGGCGCCGGCTATGCCGGGCTGCGGCGGATGGGTTCGATTGCGGACTACGACGCCGCCACCGCGGCGATGCGGGCGCAGCTCCCGGCGGCGCCGGCACTGGTGGACCTGGTCCGGCTCGCCACGCTTGCGCCGAGCGGCCACAACACCCAGCCCTGGCGCTTCCGGATCGGCGCCGGCGGCATCGGCATCCTGCCCGACACGTCGCGCCGGACCCCGGTGGTTGATCCGGACGACCACCACCTGTTCGCAAGCCTCGGCTGCGCCGCCGAGACCCTGGCCCTGGCCGCCGGTGCCCGAGGCTCATCCGGCGAGGTCGCCTTCAACCCGGCGGATGGGGGCAGCGTGGCCGTAACGCTGCGCGGCGGGCCGGACGCCGATCCCGGGTTGCGCGAGGCGATCACGCAGCGCCGGTCAACCCGCACCGAATACGACGGCCGGCCGGTCAGCGGAGCCGAACTCCGGATGCTGGCCGACGCCGCCGCGATGCCGGGCGTTGACGTGGTGCTGATGACTGGCCGGACGGAGATCGAGCGGGTGCGCGACCTGGTCGTCGCGGGCAACAGCGCACAGATGGCCGACCCGCCGTTCATGCAGGAACTCAGGTCATGGCTGCGCTTCAACCCGCGTGAGGCCATGCGCACCGGCGACGGCCTGTTCAGCGCATCGAGCGGCAGCCCGGTGCTGCCGACCTGGCTGGGGCCGCGCCTGTTCGACTGGACCGTCACGGCTGGTTCCGAGAACGACAAGTACGCGCGCCACCTGCGGTCCTCGGCCGGCGTCGCCGTCTTCGTCGCGCAGCAGGCCGATCCCGGCGGTTGGGTCCGCGCGGGACGGTCCTGCCAGCGGTTCGCGTTGCAGGCGACGGCGCTCGGCCTCAAGCACGCCTTCATCAACCAGCCTGTCGAGGTCGCCAGCCTGCGTCCCGAGCTTGCAGCCCTCGCCGGCACCCCCGGGCGCCGTCCCGATATCCTGATGCGCTTTGGACACGGCCCGGCGCTGCCGTTCTCGGCACGCAGGCCGGTGCAGGCGGTCCTGGACACCGGCACCGACGGCCCGCATACCGTTGGGTGAAGGCGTCCATGCGACTTCTGTTCAAGGTTCCGCCATCGCCGCAGCAGCATACGCGGCGGGGTCTCATACCGGGCCGCATAAGAGTTGACCTGTCCCCTTCGTGCCGCTCAGCACAGGCGGAGATGCGCCGGAACCAGGTCAGGACCTATGCGGGCCGGTCTCATGTAGAGCGGGCGGCACGATATCGGCCGGCACTGAAGCCGACCCGGCGCTTGCCGCCGGCCAGCGTAATGCGGTGCAGGGAGAAGCGGGTCAGGTCTTTGGGACCTGGCATGACAGGCAACCAGCTCAAGGAAGGTTGACCACTCCGCCCGCCATCGGCGCGGGAACGCCGGTGGTGCCGGGGAAGCTGATCGGCAGGCCGCGCAGGGTGCGGACCGCGAGGTAGGCGAAGCACTCCGCCTCAATCGCGTCGCCGCGCCAGCCCAGGTCCTCCGCGGCCAGCACCTCGGCCCCTGTCCGCAGCCGCAGCGCGTCCATCATCGCCGGGTTGCGACGGCCGCCGCCGCAGACGGCCAGGCGGGCGGGCCGCTGCGGCAGCAGGTCCAGCCCGCGCCCGGCGGCGGCGGCGGCGAAGGCGGTCAGCGTCGCCGCGCCGTCCTCCAGTCCCAACCCGTCCGCCATCGCCGCGGTGAAGCCGAAGCGGTCCAGCGACTTGGGCGGCGGGGCGGCGAAGTAGGGGTGCCGCAACAGCCGGCGCAGCCGCGCCTCGTCCACCCGCCCGGCACGGGCCAGGGCGCCGTCGCGGTCCATGCCCTGCCCGGTATGGCGCTCCACCCAGTCGTTCAGCGGCGCGTTGGCCGGGCCGGTGTCGAAGGCGGCCAGGGCGCCGTCCTCCCCCATCCACGTCATGTTGCCGACGCCGCCCAGGTTCAGCACCGCCGTCCCCGGCGGCGCGTCGCGCAGCAGCGCCGCGTGATAGCAGGCCGACAGCGGCGCCCCCTGGCCGCCGGCGCGCACGTCCGCGCCGCGGAAGTCGTGCACGACGGGGACGCCCAGCAGCGACGCCATCAGCGCCCCGTCGCCCAACTGCCGCGTCGCGCCGGGCCGGGCCGGGGTGGGCGCGCGGTGCAGCACGGTCTGGCCGTGGAAGCCGATCACCGCAGGCGTCACCCCGGCCTTCTTTAGGAACGCCCGCACGGCCGCTGCCTGCGCCCGGGTCAGCGCCGCTTCGGCTTCCGCGAACACGGCAGGCTCCGGCCCCTCGAACGCCCAGGTCCGGGCGGCATCCAGCGCGCGTTGCAGCAGCGGGCGCACCGCGGCGGGGTAGGGCGCCAGGGTCCAGGGGCCGAACTCCTGCACCGTCTCCCCGTCCGTCCGCAGCAGCGCGATGTCCACGTTGCCGTCCAGCACCGTGCCGGTCATCAAGCCCACGGCCCATAGGGACGCCGTGCCAGCGAACGCCCTGCTGTCGGGCATCGTGCCAGAGCGCGCCATGCCAGAGAGCACCGTGCCAGAGAGCACCGTGCCAGAGGGCATCGTGCCAGAGGGCATCGTGCCAGAGGGAATTGTGCCAGAGAGCGTCGTGTTACCGGGCATTGCACCAGCGCGGGCCGTGGCGGCGGGTGCCGTGCCACCGCGCGTCATGCCAGCGCGCCCCGCACGCGCCCGCCGGACCGGGCCAGGCGCCGCGCCGCCTCCGCCGCGTCCACCCCGGCCAGCAGCGACACGACGGCGGGCTTCACCTGCCCGTCCGCCGCCAGCAGGGCCGCCGCCGCCGCATCCTCCCCGGCGCCGGCGATCCGGCACACCATGCGCAGCGCCCGGCGCCGCAGCTTCGCGTTGGTCGCGCGCATGTCCACCATCCAGGGGCCGTAGATATGGCCCAGGGCGATCATCGCCGCCGTGCTGAGGGCGTTCAGCGCCACCTTCTGCGCCGTGCCGGCCAGCATCCGGGTGCTGCCGGCCACGACCTCCGGACCCGTCAGCATCTCCACCGCCAGGTCCGCCGCCGCCGCCGCGGGGCTGCCGGGGTTGTTCACCAACGCGACGGCCAGCGCCCCGCGGGTCCGGGCATGGCGCAGGCCGCCGACCACATAGGGCGTGCGGCCGGACGCGGCGATGCCCACCACGGCGTCGCCCGCCCCCAGCCCGTGCGCGTCCAGCGCCGCCCCGGCGGCGTCCGGATCGTCCTCCGCGCCCTCGATGGAGCGCACCAGGGTGTCCATGCCGCCGGCCAGCAGCGGCACCACCAGGCCGGGCGGGGCGTTGTAGGTCGGCAGCAGCTCCGCCGCGTCCAGCACCGCCAGACGGCCGGGCGTGCCGGCGCCAAGGTAGAACAGGCGCCCGCCGCCCGACATGCGCGCAGCCACCGCCTCCGCCGCAGCGGCCAGGGCCGGGGCGGCGCGGGCCATCGGACCGCTTGCCGCCCGCTCGGCCGCCAGCAGCAGGTGGACGATCTCGGACGGGCTGCGCTGGTCCAGGTCGTCCAGGCCGGGGCGCGCGGCCTCCGTCGCCAGGGCGTCCAGGGCGGTGCCGGGGAGGCCAGCCGTGGCCCGCGCCAGCCCGGCCCCATACGGCAATCCCGGCCGCAGCAGCAGCCGCGCGCCGTCCAGCGCGTCGCCGGGCGCATCGGCGAAGGCCAGCCCGTCCCCGGCCAGCGCCGCCCGCAACGGGGCGCCCAGCACCGCGACCAGGCCGCCCACCATCGCCGCCGGCACCGGCCGCGGCAGCCCGTCGGCAGCGGCGCGCATCGTCTGCGCCAAAGCATCCACCGCGCGGCGCAGCAGTGCCGACGCCACGGGGTCCCCTGCCCCGGCCGCCGCGGCCACGTCCGGGGCGAAGCCAGCCGCCAGGCGTGCCGGGTCCGGGCTGACTTCCACCCGGGCCGCCAGCCCGTCCAGCGGGCCGAACCGGGCCACCGCAGCGGCTTGCAGCAGCGTGGGCGGCCCGCGCCCCTCCGTGGCGCGCAGGGCGGCGCGCAGGCCGCGCAGCCCGAGCCAGCCGCCCCCGCCCTCGTCGCCCAGCCACGGCCCGGCGCCGTCCACCCGGCGCACCGGCCCGTCCGCACCGCGGGCCAGCGCAACGGCGCCGGTCCCCACCGACAGCACCACGCCCGGCCCGCCGCCCAGCGCCCCGGCATGGGCGGCGGCGGCGTCGCTGCCGACCACCGCCTGCCGGGCCGGCAGCGCAGCGCACAGCCCCGCCGCCAGCGCCTGCGCCGCCTCCGGCGCCGTCAGCGCGCCTGCCACCCCGGCCGACACCGCCGCGACGCCTTCCCGTCCAAGCATCGGCCCGGCTACGGCGAGGATCGCGGCCAGCGCCGCATCCGCCCCGACGGGCGACGCCAGGCCGGGGGCGCCGGCGCCCTCCCTATCCGTCCGGACGCCGCCGGACCACAGAGCCACGCGGCACCGGCTCCGCCCCAGGTCTATCGCAAGCACGCCGTCGTCCGCATCCATGCCCGGACCCTACACCACCCCGCGGCCTTCCCAAGCCCTGCCCCTGGCTGCGCGGGGGTGCTAAGGCGGAGGTGACGCAACACGGGACCGGACCTTGCCCCACACGGCACCACGCAACGCTGCCTTCTCCCTCTCCCTCCGGGAGAGGGAGAAGTGACCCCCGTCGCGCTGTTCGAGCTGGTGCTGCTGCTGCTCGCCGCCATCGTCGTGCTGGAGCTGCTGGCCCGCCGCCTGCACCTGCCGCCGGCCGCGGCGTTCGTGCTGGGGGGCGGGGCGCTGGCTTTGGTGCCGGGGACGCCCAGCCTGGCGCTGGACCCCGACCTGGTGCTGGTGCTGTTCTTGCCGCCGCTGCTGATGTCCAGCGCCTACTTCACGGCCTGGCGGGACTTCCGCGCCAACCTGCGGATCATCCTGCAGCTTGCGGTCGGCGCGGTGGTGTTCACGACGCTGGCCGTCGGTGTCGTCGCGCACATGGTCGTGCCGGGGCTGCCCTGGGCGGCATGCTTCGCGCTGGGCGCCATCGTGTCGCCGCCCGATGCCGTGGCGGCCAAGGCGGTGCTGGCCGGGCTGCGCCTGCCGCGCCGCATCGTCGTGCTGCTGGAGGGCGAGAGCCTGGTCAACGACGCCACAGGGATCGTGCTGTTCCGCATGGCGGTCGCCGCCGCCGTGACCGGCACCTTCAGCCTGGCCGGCGCGGCGGGCAGCTTCGTCCTGCTGTCCGCGGGCGGCGTGCTGGCCGGGCTGGCGTTCGCCGCCGCCGCCCTGGCGGTCATGGCCCGGCTGCGCGACCCGAATTTGGCCATGGTGTTCAGCCTGCTGACCTCCTGGGCCAGCTACATCGCGGCGGAGGCGCTGGGCGTATCCGGCGTGCTGTCCGTCGTCACCTGCGGCCTGGTGTCGGGCATACGGCAGCACGCCATCCTGACCGCCCGGACGCGGACCGAGCTGACGGCGATGTGGAGCGCCGTGGTCTATGTGCTGGAGGCCCTGGTGTTCGTCCTGATCGGCCTGTCGCTGCGCGGCGTGCTGGACCGGCTGGGCGCGGTGCCCGGCGGGGCCGGCGCGCTGGTGCTGCCCGGCGCCGCCATCCTGGCGGCGGTCGTGCTGTCCCGCTTCGCCTGGATCGTCCCCGCCACCTACCTGCCCCGCCTGCTGTTGCCGGGGCTGCGCCGGCGGGACCCGATGCCGCCGGTGGCGGTGCCGCTGGTGATGAGCTGGGCCGGGATGCGCGGCGTGGTCAGCCTGGCCGTGGCCCTCGGCCTGCCGGTCGGCTTCCCGGGGCGGGACTTCATCCTGGTCACGACGTTCGCCGTCATCCTGCTGACGGTGCTGGTGCAGGGGGCGACCCTGGGGCCGCTGATCCGCCTGCTGCGTCTGGAAGGCCTCATGCTGCACGGACCTGTCACCCTGCCCGAGGCTGCCGCCCGCGCCCGCATGGCCGCGGCGCAGCTTGCCGCCGTCGAGGCCCGCGCCAAGGCGCCGGACGGGGGCGTGCGCCATCCCCGGCTGCTGGAGCAGTACAGCTATCGCGCGCGCGCCTCCGCCCGCTTCCACGAAGCCGATGGCGGCCTTGACGGGGACCGTGACGAGCACTTCCAGATCGTCCTGGCTGCCGTCGCCGCCGGGCGGAACGAGCTGCTGCGGCTGCGCGACGCCGGGGACATCCATGACACCGTGCTCCATGCGCTGGAGGCCGAGTTGGACCTGGACGAACTCGCGGCCCGGCGGCACCTTGCCGGGGCGCAGCAGGCCGGGGCGCAGCAGGAATGACGGCGACGGCTCCGTGCCTCGCCGCGCGCGGGACAAGCGGATGACCGCGCGGCGGTTGGCGGCCGGACGGGCTGGACTTGGTTCGCAAGGCCGGGGCCGCCTGCCTGGGCCGGCCCGCTGGCCATGACGATGCAACCATCCCCAGCCTGCCCTCCCGCCCGGGACGCGCGCTGGACCGCGCTGTTTTTCATGGTCTTCAACCTGGCCAGCCTGCCCGCCGTCGCGTGGGCGCAGGATGTTGGCCCGCCGGACCCGCCGGCGGGCGCCGCCCGTTGACGGGGTGTTCCGGCAGGCGGCAGGCGCTACGGCATCGGCCCGCCCGCTACCCCGACCTGCCGGCACATGGACAGCAGCGGGCACGTCGGGCAGTGCGGGCGCGGGCCGGTGCAGACATACTTGCCGAACGGCACCAGGCGCTCGTTGATCTCGATCCAGTATTGCCGCGGCAGCTTCGCTTGCAGCGCCGCCAGCGTCCGCTCCGGCGTGGTGGCGGCGACGTAGCCCCAGCGGTTGGCGACGCGATGGACATGGATGTCCACGGGGATCGCCGGCTGGCCGAAGCCGACCGCGAGCGTCAGCGCCGCTATCTTCGGGCCGACGCCGCGGAACGCCGTCAGCCCCTCCATGGTGTCCGGTACCTGGCCGCCATGCTCGTCCAGTATGGCGCGGGACAGCGCCAGGATGTCGCGCGCCTTCGGCTCGGGGAAGGTCGCGCCCTGCAACAGGCGCAGCAGCTCGTCATAGGACAGCGCCGCAATCGCCTCCGGCGTACGCGCCACGGCGAACACCCGCAAGGAGACGCGCATCGTCGCCTCCTCCAGGGTGCGAGCGGAGATCAGGCTGCTCACAAGCTGCTCGAACGGCGTGCCGTGGCCGCGGTCCCGCAGGTCGAACATCGCCGCCTTCGGCAGCCCGGCGCAGGCGGCGCGCAACCGGACGAATATCTCGTCGATGTCGAACGGCTGCTTGCCCCCGCCCTCGCCGGCCCCGTGTCCACCAGCCTGGGGCGGCGCCTGCGTCGCCGCAGGCGCCGGGTCGTCAGGCAAAGCTGATCTTTTCGTTCTCGCCGGAGCTGGGCGGGGCGCCGGTCAGCACGGCCTTCACGTAGCCGTAGGCGTGGATCATCTTGCTGTTGGGCGCGTCCCAGTATTCCGCCTCGGTGATCTCGACGCGCAGCAGGGCGATGTCGGGGTCCTCAAGGCCCTTAGGGAACCAGGCCCGCAGCGACTCCTGCCAATGCTCGGTGATCGCCGCCTTGTCGCGCACCAGGCGGGCATGGCCGGATAGGCTGACATATTCCTGCTTGGCCGGCTCGGCATAGGTCACGCCGACGCGCTGGTCCTTCGCCTCGTCCACCTTGTGGCTGCTGGCGCGGGTGTAGAACCATAGGCTGCCGTCGAAGTCCTTCTGGGCAGCCACCATCGGCCGGGCACGGAGGTTGTCCCCGTCCTCGGTCGTCATCATCGCAAAGCCGATGTCCTTCATCATGGACCACATCTTCTGCGTGGCCTCGGAGTGCGTCTTGTCGCTCATGCGTCCCTCTTATGCTGCGTGATGTGCCGTCCGCGGGGGCCATAACCCGGCAGGGCCGGGTCCGGTTGCACCGGCTACGGCAACGCCAGCGTCGCGGTGCGCCCGGACAGGGGATCGCTGGCCCGCACCGACGCCGCGCCGGGCACGAGCGGGGCCGCGACGCCCCCCGGCCCGACCCGCACCACGGCGGAGCGCAGCACGGCGCCGCCCGCGTCCAGCCATTCCAGGCGCATCGCGTGCAGGGCGGCGGGCGTCGGCCCGTCCAGGCCCACGCGGATGCCGGCGCTATCCCGCGACAGCGCCGGGCCGGGCAAGGGCACGGGGGACAGCACCAGCAAGGTCGGCTCGATCCCGTCCAGGACCACATCCAGGGCGTTGCCGCGCACTGCGTCCAGGCCGCGCCGCATGTTGCGCACCAGGGCCTGCGCCGGCAGCCGCACCGTGAGGCGCGGCGGCGCCCTCCAGGGCTGCGCGGCCTGCAACGCCAGCACCGCCACCCCGCCGTTGTCCCACATCCGCACGTCCACCCCGTCCGCCGCCGCCCCGTCGGGGCCGAGCACCTGGACCGGCGGCGTCACCCCCGCCCCTTGCAGGATTTGCAGCAGGCCGCCAGGCCCCGCCCCGTCCCCGTCCGGGCGCACCGCCTGCGGCATCGCCGCCACCCCGGCCAGCGGCAGCGACGCCCGGCGCCGGCCGTGGCCGTCGAACACGCCTGGCTCGGTGTCCGCCAGCACCGTGCCGCCGCGGGCGGCGAAGGCGCGCACCGCCGCCACGTCCTGGTCGGACAGGGCGATGGCATGGGGCAGCATCAGCACGCGCAGGCCGGCGTCCTGCAACGCCCCGCCTGCCAACATTCCCCCCGTCAGCCAGCGCGGCTGCAGGCCCAGCCCGGCCAGGTTGCCCGCCGCCTGCCGCCGTGCGGCACGCCAGAGGTTGTCGTCGTTCTCCCGCTCCGAGTCGCGGTCGGACCAGGCGGCGCCCTTCGGCTGATGGTCCAGCAGCCAGCGGATGCGGAAGCTGGCCTGGGAATACAGCACCGCGACGGGGGAGGGCCGCGGCGTGGCAACCAGCAGCGCCGGGGACACCTGGCGCAGCGCCCCGGCCAGTCCTTGCAGGAACCGCCCGCGCGGCCCGGCGGCGCCGTCCGGCCCAACCACGTCGCCGGCGTCGTCCCACACCACCATGCCGCGCCCGCCGTGCAGCAGCTCCCGCCAGGCGCGATGGGCCTCGCGCGGGCCGAACGAGAAGGCGGTGCCGAGCGGGATCAGCGCCGGGTTGAACGCGCGGGCCAGCTCCAGGGCGTTGCCGGTGTCGTAGATCTCCATCACGTCCACCGCGCCGGCCAGGAGGCCGTAGTCGTAGCCGCCCCAACCCGGCACCTGCGCGCCCTCCAGCCCCGACAATGCCGCCGGGTCGGCCCGGTGGACGGCGTCGGTGCCGGCGCGCAAGGCGTCGGCGAAGGCCACGTCCATCCAAGCCTTGAAGTCGGACCAGGCGGAGAAGTTCTGGTCCGTCCGGCGCATCGCCGCGTCCGTCAGCTCCGGCTGCACGGCGTCCCAACCGGCGAAGGCCGTTCCCCATTGGGCATTGAGGGCGTCCAGGGTGCCGTAGTCCCACCGCAGCCATGCGCGGAAGCCCGCAAGGGACGTGGGGGACAGGTCGTAGTCCCAGGGCGCAGCCAGGTCGGCGATCCCCGGCTCATCCGCCAGGTTGTAGAACAGCGAACGGTCCGAGGCCTGCGCCCGGACCAGCGCCGCAAGCCGCGCCTGCACCGCCGCGATGGCGGCCGGGTCGGACAGGCCCGGCTCCCGCACGAACACGCCGGGGTCCACGGGGTTTGCGCGCCGCCGGGCACGGTCGCGCTCGAAGCGCCATGTCACGGCCTGGCCCGGGGTGTAGCGGTGATAGGACGCATACAGGTCGGTGGCGATGTTCTCCAGGTAGTAGGGCAGGGCCGACGCCCGCCGCTCGGCCAGCGCCTGCGGGTCAATGCGCCCGCCGTTGCCGATCAGCTTGGTGCCGGTGAAGCCCAGCCGTTGCAGGCCCGGCAGCGCCGCGGCGGGCTGGTCCTGCCACATGATGAGCTGGTACTCGTCCCACCGCTCGTCCGCGATGGCTGGCGCGATGGCCGGCACGGCGGCCAGGCACGCCAGCGCCAGGAGCGCAGCGGCCCGCATGGCGCGCACTGCCTGCGTTACTGGCCGCTTCACTGGCCCTGCACGAACCGCTTGGCCCGTCCGGCCAGGCCGCGCAGCCCGTCCGCCATGCCGTGCGCCGCGCCGGACGCCCGGCTGCGCCAGGCGCCGGAGGTGGACGCCTCGGTGTCGTTCGGCCCGACCTGGTTGCCGTCCAGCACCGGGTCGCCGCCGGACCAGTCCAGCAGCAGCGTCATCGGCCGGGCGGACAGCAGGCGGTTGCCGCGCAGCACCGGGCCGTCCGGGCCGGTGGCAAGCACCACGCCGGGCCGCCCGGCCGCGCCGGCGCCGATCTCGAACGTGTTGCCCACCAGGGTCAGCCGCCCCCCGGCCACTACGGCCGGCAGGGTGCCGGGTCCGATGAAGCTGTTGCCGATCAGCGACGTATCGGCAGCCGACGACGACACCGCCCCGCCCTTCATGCCGGTGAACGCCGACCCGCGCACCAGGAGCTGGTCCGACCCGCCGGCCAGGATCGCCCAGGTCGGGCGGTCGCCGCCCACGCCGCCGTCCTCGAACCGGCACTCCGTCGCAATGATGGCGCCGCCGGCCGCGCTGGACAGCAGGCCCACCTGGTCGTCGCGGAAGGTGACGCGGTCCAGGATCAGCCCCGGCGCCTCCAGCCGCACCCCGGCGCCGTTGCCGTCCGGCACGCGGGCGCGGGCCAGGGTCAGGTCGCGCAGGGTCGCGTGATCGCCGCCGATGACCAGTATGGCCTTGCCCCGGCAGGTCGTATCGGTCAGCACCACGCCGGGGGCGCGGCCGGCGATGGTCAGGCCGGGCGTGGTCCAGATGGCGCAGTCGTAGTACTCGCCGGGTTCGATCAGCACCTGGTCGCCGGGCTGCGCGGCGCGTATGGCGGCGGAGGGGCGGTCGTAGGGGTGGCCGGGGCCGACGAGCAGATCCTTGGCGGCGGCCGGGGAGGCGAGAAGGAGCAGAAGCAGCACGCTTCTCCCTCTCCCTCTGGGAGAGGGCCGGGGTGAGGGAGGCCGCAAGGACCGGACCACGGCCCTGAACGGACCCGGCGCCGTCCGGGGCAGGGTTGGGCACTTGCCCGTTTCCCTCACCCCGGCCCTCTCCCGGAGGGAGAGGGGGAAGCGAGGCATCCTACTTCGTGACCTTGCCGTCGCCTTGCAGCGGCTTGGCCTGGCCGCTGATCTTATTGCCGGTCAGCATCGCCTCCGTCGCGCTCAGGTTCCAGACGAACGCCGTCGGGTAGCTGCCGGCGTTCCGGAAGGTGTTGTTCGTGATGGTGATCTCCCGCGTCGGCTGGGTTACGCCCTCCGTCCCGATCACGATGGCGGCGGTGTGGTTGCTGGCCTCCGGCCCCTTGGTCAGCGTGCTGTCGCGCACGATCAGCGTGCCGCCGTTGGGCGCCTCGATCATGTAGCTGGCTGTGCCCTCCGGCCCGTCGTCGAAGGTGCAGCCGATCACCTCCGTGCGCGCCGCGCGGGACTTGATGTGGTGGCCCTCCTTCGTGTTCACGAAGCGGGTGTTCTCCACACGCAGCAGCTTGGCGTTGCCGACGTAGATGCCGTGGGCGCAGGCGCCCTGGCAGGTGCCGTTGCGCTCGAAGTAGCTGTTGCGGACGATGATCGTCGCGCCCTCGGTGCCGGCCAGGATGCCGTTCTGGTTGTTGATAAAGCGCACGTTGTCCACCAGCAGGTTCGCGCCCTCCCCCCGGATGCCGGCGCCGTTGTTGTCCGGCACGCGGGCGCGGGTCAGCGTCATGTTCCGCACCGTGATGTCGGCACCGCTGGTGATCAGCAGCGCCTTGCCGCCGCACGTCTTGTCGGTCATCAGCACCTTGGAGGCGTCGCCCACGCCCTCGAAGGTCAGCTTGGCTTGGGACAGGGTGGCGCAGTCGAAGTACTCGCCGGGCTGCAACTGCACGGTGTCCCCGGCGCGGGCCGCCTTTACGGCTTCGGACGGCAGCTTGAACTCGCGGCCCTCCCCGACCTCCAGGGTGCGGGCGTGCGCGGAGCCGGCCAGCAGGGCGGCCAGGACTGGAATTGCCAGGATTGGGATGGCCAGGGCGTAACGGGTCATGGAGGATACTCCTTGCTCGGCGTCGGGGCGCGGCGTCAGGTCCCGACGCGCACGCTCCGCACCAAGGTGCAGCCGGCGATGCGCCAGCCCCCTGCGGGGTCGCGCTCCATCTCGTATAGCGCAAGCTGCGGCCGTCCGTCCTGCCCGACCAGCTCCACCTGCTGCACGATCCGGCCGTCCTCCTGCAGCAGCTCGCTAAACTCGACGCTGCGCGGGCGATGCACGGCCGGGTAGGCGCGGCGCACCATGTCCAGGAACACCTCCGGCGTGCCGAACTGCCCCTGTATGCCCGGCGACGCGAAGGCGAACGCGCCCGGCCCGTCGTCCCGCTTGAAGGCGTCGAGCTGCCGGCCGATCACGTCGCGTATGGCGGCGCGGTCCCCTGCCGACACCTCATGCGCCCGCGCGCCGCCCGCGACGGTTGCCAGGGCCAGGATCAGCAGCAAGGGGCGCAGCAGGCGCATGGCTCAGTCTCCGTCCGCGGCGTTGGGGGCAAGTTGCAGCGGCACCTGGCGCAGCCGGGCGGGGGTGGCTGCCACCGCCGGCCCGGCCATGGCACGGTTGTAGGCGCGCAGCACGCCGCTCGGCGCCGTCTCCTCCGGCGTCAGGAACAGGCCCCAGCGCCGGGCCAGGCGGCCCAGCGTGGTGCGGCTGGACAGGATCGCCGCAGGGATCGCGGCCACCAGGCCGAACACCAGCGGCGCGCACCAGGCCAGCAAGGCGCCGTCTGCCAGCGCCAGGGCCGCCAGCCACAGCAGCCCCGCCGCCAGCACGCCGCGAAAGCGCAGCCAGCCCTCGGACCAGGACACGCCGCGGTCGTCCCGCGGCTGCACCGTCCAGCGGACGCTATGGCCCAGCAGCAGGCCCAGCACGTAGCGCGTGTAGAATAGGATCAGCACCGCGGAGATCACCAGCGCCCCCACCTGCTCCAGCGCAGCGCCGGCCAGCAGGCGCAGCCGCCCGCCGTAGCGCCGGGCCTCCTGCCCATCCGCCAGCACCTCCCCCAGGCACAGCAGCTTGCCGCCATAAAGCAGCCCCAGCACCAGCGCCGCCAGCCCGGCATGGGCCGGACCGCTGCCCAGCAGCACCGCCGGCACGAAGCCGCCGCCCATCGCCGCATCCAGCGTCGCCAGCAGCAGGAACAGCACCGCCAGCGGGCCTGACACGTAGTGCAGCACGCCATAGCCCAGGTGGAACCGTCCCACCGGGCGCAGGCCGGGATACCGCAGCAGCCCGGTGTGCTGTAGGTTGCCCTGGCACCACCGGCGCTCCCGGCTGGCATAGTCCACGATGTTGGCGGGCAGCGCCTCGTAGCTCTCCATCACCTGCGGCAGCACCCACACGTCCCAGCCGGCGCGGCGCATCAGCCCGGCCTCCACCACGTCGTGGCACAGTATCTCGCCGCCGAACGGCTCCCGCCCCGGCAGCACCGGCAGCTCGCAATGCTCCATGAAGGGGGCGATGCGGACGATGGCGTTGTGGCCCCAGTAATTGCCGTCCCGGCCCTGCCAGAACGTCAGCCCCTCCACCAGCGTGGGGGTGTAGAGCCGGGCGGAGAACTGCTGCATCCGGGCGAACAGCGTCTCGCGGCCCACGGCATAGGGGACGGACTGGATGATGCCGGCGCGCGGGTTCGCGTCCATCAGGCCGATCAGGGTGGAGATGGCGCTGGCGCCCATGACGCTGTCGGCGTCCAGCACGATCATGTAGTCGTAACGGCCGCCCCAGCGGCGGCAGAAGTCGGCGACGTTGCCGACCTTGCGGCCTTCGTTGCTGGCGCGGCGGCGGTAGTGGAGCGCCGGGCCGGAGCCGCCGCGGGCGGCGGCACGGGCCTGCATGGCGTCGAACGCCGCCTGCTCCTCGGCGGCAACGGAGGCGTCCTGCGTGTCGGACAGCACGAACAGGTCCACGCCGCGCAGCCCGGCACCCGAGACCGCGGCGGCCATCGCCTCGATGGCGGCGAACACGGCGCGCGGGTCCTCGTGGTGTATGGGCATCAGCAGCGCCGTGCGCGTCAGCCCGGCGGGCTGCGCCGACACCTGCAAGCCGCGCCCGCACCGCCGCACCAGGAAGCCCAGCACCGCCGGCCAGCCGGTCAGCGCGACATAGAGCAGGTTGACCGCCAGCAGCGCCAGCAGCGGCCAGCGCAGCGGGTCCGCCAGGCCGGCGGTCAGCCGGACGGCCAGCGCGGTGCCCAGCACGGCTGCCCCCAGCACCGGCCCGAGGAACGCGGCCCGGCGCGGCCAGGAGGGCCGTGCATGGTGCAACCGGCCATCGGACAGCAGCCCTGACGCGCCATCGTCAAGGCGTACGGAAGCACGGAGGGATTGCATGTTCATTACCGGTGCGGCCTGGACCCTGATGGGAGAAGAAGCAGCACCCGTTTGACCCCTACAATATGGCTGCCTGATGGCTTGCCTGCCCCGGCGGGGCCACATGGCATCAGGCGGCACGCCCCGGCGGAACGCTCTCAAGGCTGCCCAGGAACCGCTCGGCCGGGACGCCATCGCCCTCGGCCGCCGCAAACGCACGCAAGGCATGGTCCAGCGCCGCCGGGCCGCCGAACTGGAAGCCGATCTGGCTGGCATAGGCGCAGCTTGCCGCCACCTTGCGGTCCAGCCCGGCCGCGGCATCAACGGCGCAGGCTGGGAAAGTGGACAGCCTTATGTCCGGCAACGCACTTTGGTTGCGAAGCGCGTAAGGCGCATCCCGGAAGAAGGCAAGGGGTGGCGGGTCCGCAAGGGCCAGCACGGCGGCGATCACCTGGCGATGGTCCACATGGTTGCCGAGGCCCTGCGGCGCCACGAGCAGGGCGGGCCGCAGCTCCGCCACCAGGCCGGCGACCAATGCCGCCAGGGGGCGCCAGATGCCGTCCTCGTCCAGCAGCGGGCCGAACAGCGCCGGGGCGCTGTGGTAGCCGCGGTGCGGCGCCTCCGGCAAGTCGAGCCAGCGCGGCTCGGTTCCCAGGATCGCCGCCGCCATCCGGTCCTCGTCGCGGCGCAGCGCCATGTAGTCCACGTCCGGGGCCAGGCCCTTGTCGGTCTGGCAGGCGAGCGCGAAGCCGGTGGGGTCCGGCACGGAGCGGGTGAAGGCCGTGGCCATGACGGTACGCCAGCCGGCGTCGCCCAGTTGGGCGATCAGGCTGCCACAGGAGAACGCGGCGTCGTCGAGGTGGGGGGAGAGGAACAGCGCGGTCGGCATCAAGGTCATTCCGCTTCCTGCTCCCTCTCCCTCCGGGAGAGGGCCGGGGTGAGGGAAAAGCCGCACGCGCGATCCTTGGTCATCGGGCACGGATGGGAGGGCGCCGTCCTTGCGGCTTCCCTCACCCCAACCCTCTCCCTCCGGGCTACGGCGGTCACACATATCCGGAACGAGCTAGGGTCCATCCTTGTGCGATGGCGTCGAGCTTGGCGAGGCCGCGCGTGACGGTGAGGGGTCCGGGCG
>JAABUK010005982.1_pt1 | contig 18476 bp, 16 predicted proteins | sample 5559141 | NCBI WGS metagenome assembly JAABUK01 (sample SAMN10711869, study PRJNA513367) | rock metagenome | isolation source: Antarctica rocks | place: Antarctica: Victoria Land, Pudding Butte nord | collected 2016-01-03 | reverse complement strand
GAGATTGGGGCCTCTGGGGATCCTGCGAGATAAGGAAGGAGGGTAGCTGGGTGAAGATGATGGATAGGAGTAGGAGACAGGTGGAGAGGGCGAAGGGGAGTGCTTTATGTGATGCCACAGTGCACGCGAGATATGGGTTAGTTGCAAAGAGGCGCAGCAGAATGGGGCTAAGGATCACAGACACTAATCGTGGGGTAGAATATCCCGTAGAGCTGTGACCATGATAAGGTGGTTGGTTACTCTCTACTTTCAAGGGGCTTAAAAGAATATCAATTGAAGTGATACATTACAGGTTTTGGGAATCGGGCGGCGGCCCGAGAAGTCCGTTCACAGGATTATGAACTGTTTGCAGGAGGGCAAACTTCTACCAATCCGGACTAACCGTGAATAATCTCAGCGGGAAATGGAGCCATGACCGAGTTGATCGATGTTTAGTGGTATAGTGTATTTGGTCTGTTTATCTTCATCAATTTGGCAATGGGAAGTTCAACATGTGATGAAATGAAAACAACGGCTTTAGGCGTATGGCACGAAGATCTTGTTTTGTCTATCTGCTTTCGGTAACGCTTCTTGAAACACCTCCGCAGAGCTCAAAATCATCTATTTCGACTCGTCAAAGACGTAGGTAAGGTGGCATTTGCCGCAGTACTGCCGATTGTGCATGGCTGCCATGAAGACACCAGCACCACACTCCGGCGTGGGGCACTCCCTCCTCAGACGCTCAATTTTCCCATCGCCATCCACCTTGTAGTACTTCAGTACAGCCAACTTGGTCTTCTTGCGCTTATGCTTGATCTTCTTCGGTGTGGTGTAAACCTTCTTCTTGCGCTTCTTAGCACCGCCACGGAGTCGGAGGACGAGATGGAGTGTTGATTCCTTTTGGATATTGTAGTCGGAAAGGGTTCGGCCATCTTCGAGTTGCTTGCCGGCGAATATCAGTCGCTGCTGGTCTGGTGGGATACCCTCCTTGTCTGTAAAAGCATGTCAGTATAATAGGCTCGGCCACCTTCACCATGAGGAACCTGGTTCCAGCATGAGAATGGACTTCTGCATACCTTGAATCTTGGCTTTAACATTGTCAATAGTATCTGAGGATTCAACCTCAAGGGTAATCGTCTTCCCCGTAAGGGTCTTGACGAAGATCTGCATTATGAAGATCTGAAAGACGAGAGGACAGTCAGTTCCTCACTCTTTGGTCATGGGGCCAAAAAGCTCCTGAGAGTTATCGCGGTATGGTAAGACAAGGTAGAGTATTGAAGAGGTGCTGGAACTCTTACCTAGACAAGAATGTCTTCCTCAACCTTCGACGCAGATGGCGGTGGTCTGAAATCTAAATTCGAGGTGGAGTTTTGCTTTTCAGAATGACTAGCGTTTGTGGGCAAAGTCACATGACAGGTCGCTCGATTAAGCTTCTGCGCTACTGACGGAAGCTAAAAGACTGGGCGCGTCAGTTTCCCCATCAACCTTGTTTACCTTGGCGGCAAGCAAGTACTGCGGGCTGATCAACGATAAGCGAACAGTTGGAATTGCTCTTCGGACTCTCTCTTCACCCACCACCACAAGTCACATTGCTACACCTCTACACACTTGAAGGAGACCGTATCTAAGTTCAAACAAAGTCAATCGATCGAGAAGCCTCGCGGGTCAAGTCACCGAGTCAACCTTCACCCATCTTGCCCGTGAGGGCCATTCTTGCCCAAACCGAAGTCGAGTGGATAACCCTCTCGACTGGGAGCAAAACAGCAGTCAACCGCTGCCCGGTCCGCAGCCTTGCGCTGCGTGAGGTCAGTAACAGACAATCTCCTTTCAAATGGCACAAAGTCCTACGTATAGTGTTGGAATTGAGTCGAATGCTTTCCAATGCACATTGAGGCCGGACAAAAAGATGTGACTCCCGAGAAGATTATGTAGCTGACTACTCTTCAGTCTCGAACCCAAGAAGGATCCGTCAACCCAATTCCCTTCAGGAAAGAACCATTCGAACTCATCTTCCCGCAACAAGATGATGTCCAATCCTCCATCAGTGCTTCAACAACGACAAAGGCTACACCGACGACAAAATTCAACACCAGCAGTCTTCGAAGCAATGAAAGTGCCAAACCTGCCGCCCGCCATTCAACGCCATAATTCGCATCGACGAGGTCAATCTCTCGACCAGCGAAGTCCAACTCAAGGCCAGCATCGACAAACAGGAAGCACGGTAAGTATTACTAATCCAGGATCAACCACCATCGGACAACAAATTCTGCGAGAAGCGCAGCAGCAAAAATTAGCCAGACCGGGCCAGCGAAATCAATCACCAGTATCACCACAGTGCGGTACATTTACAGACCAACCCATCGACCAAAATGAATTATTCGACACCAATACAATGAATGCAATTCTGCAACAGCAAGCCAAAATGCAAATGGCGAGTCCATTGCAGCAGTACTTTTCAGAGGACCTGTACATGCCAACGTCAGCTGGTCTCGAAGGCATGGACCCGAGTGTGGATGAAAACAGCCAGCATCACTTCCAGTCCGCACATCGTGTGCGACACAATTTTGAGGATGAAATGATAAATGAAAGAAGCATGTCTCAGCCTGACTTGCAAATATATGCACAGCAGCGACCAATCACGCCCGCACAGCAGATGAACAGCGGTGAGTCTGAAAACACATAATTGAAGGAAGTATGCTGACAAGGAGAAGTTCAACTTCCTTTGACACCCGCAACAACTCCATTCAAGCAGAACACTCCCCAATACCACTTCTCTAGGACAGCTCAATCTTCGCCAATCAGAAGACATGGAGGTCGGGATATCAAAGCACCACATCCAATCTTGATGCAACGCGGAAGGTCTCTTGAGGGCATCTTCGAAGGTCACGACCATGAAACAGACATTCCATCTCCCCCTGGTACTGCGCCATTGATATCGTCAAGCACTTTTGAGATGGCTGAGATGCCAATTCCGCAGTCGCTAAGCTCACAAGCGGTGCCTATGAGCTTTACCTACAGCAACGAAAGTCATGCTTCCCTTCAAGTATCCTCAGAGTCGGCAATGACCTCGAGAGATCTCTCCTTTCAAGCGGCTTCTGAAGGCGCCCGAACACCCTTGTTTGGTGAGCTAGGAAGCGACAAACCCATGATTGGCCTGAGTATCCCAATCCTTCCATCATCACAGCCAGGAACCGATTGTTCATCTCCTACAAAGACCGAGCTCTCGCCAAGAAGAATGTCTATCTCCGACCTGAACCTTGAACCTGGCGTGAGCGCCTCCATTGAAGAGACAAACATCACTTTGGATGACATTGCCCAATTCATCGAAGGGCCAGATCCCATTGACAACAAATGGGTCTGCAAATATGAAGACTGCAATAAGAAGTTTGGAAGAAAAGAGAACATCAAATCTCATGTACAGACTCACCTCGGTGATAGACAATTCAGATGTGACCACTGCAACAAATGCTTTGTGCGAGGTCACGATCTAAAACGACATGCCAAGATCCACACAGGCTCCAAGCCGTACCCCTGCCTATGTGGAAATGCATTCGCGCGTCATGATGCCCTGACACGCCACCGACAACGCGGAAACTGCATCGGGGCATTCGAGGGCGTCGTCAAGAAGGTCGTCAAGAAAGGTCGACCACGAAAACACCGTCCAGAGATGGACGACAGACTTGACAAAGCGGGCAGGACAAGACAAAGAGTCGAGGAGAGATGTCACCACTACGCCTCTTCCAGCACCGACTCCTCCGTTTCCAGCTTCGGCTCACCACCAACCGAGACGCTCGAAACGCTCAGCATCCGCGGCATCTCACCCTTCGACGACATGTCCCTCTTCGGCGTCGTCTCTCAACCCATGAGCGAAGTCACCAGTTTCCCACCGGACCTCTTCACCTTCACTCCCCCATCAAGTCCTGGCTACTCAACGGGCAACAAACCCTCACCCTACCATCGAGCTCTAACTCCAACAGACATGGCCGAAATCCCCGAGATGTCCAGCATCCAGACCCAGCTCCTTACCGCCATGACCCAGGAATCGATACAACATCATAGTCCACCGAGCTTGTGCCATTCTTCCTCCTCGCCGGTGCCAGATGTTGTTTCATTCGACTTTTCGTCCGAGGAGCCGTCGGCGGGCGTTAATCAGCGATTGAGTCTGAAGGAGACCAACAACAACGCGGACTTTGATAGCTTTTTTGACTATGGGAATATGGGGATGGATGGGGGGCAGGATAGCTTCTTCAATTTGTGAAGGGATGTCAGCTCATAAACGGGGCAAAAGTTTCTGGGGTGAATTGTAATGAATATCTTGGGAGCGTCGCTAGGTGGTGAATTTTGACATCTTGATTCTCCTGATCCTTGATGGTGGGAGATGTATCTACCAGGGGTTGGAGGATACGAATGAGACATGTCACTAATGACCCATCAAATCTATTCTTGGGAACGAGAGATGCAGATGGACGGACGAATGTTTAGGAGCGGCTCTCCGAGGCTGGGGCGTTGCGGCCCAGATGTTGTCGGGTTAGCTATTCAAGACCCAAGATCAGTCGGATGCTGTTTGAATCTGTATTATAAGTCCTTTTCCCCAAGTGAGCTTGGGCATAATCACGTACTAATTAGATGATCTGGCATTCTGCTGCTTAGCTAGTCAGCACAATCATCCATCCACACCTGTCTTCTGGCATGGAGCTCAAAGCATGACTTTTATAAGCTTGAAGCTGAACGCCATTAGAATTCTGTATAGGCTCATCGTCCTGAAGGACATCTTGTCCGCGGTTATGGATATTTTATATTCGACCTGATCTGCATTGATGACATCGTGAAATCGGTCGGTCAAAAGAAAAAAAAGAGCATGCGCACGAAAAGTGACCCGAGTAAAATCAACATGTTTCTTCCGCTTTCAGCTTCTGTTGCTCGAGGCTCGCATTCATGTAGCTGGCTGACTAACTATGGTGGGAGCGTGAGTTCTCTGACACGTGTTGCCGAACAGTAGATTGTAGTCTTGTGGTGTCAAAGATTTGGATAAGCGGATTAATCACTATTCCTTACTTTTCTTGCCCTGTACTTAGACATAGCTAGACTTCCACAATACTGCATCATCGAGCATTAAATCGAATAATGCAGTGAAATCGAATCAATTGAATGTCTAGAATCTATTATAGAATTGCCTCCTGAGAGGCAGCTGAATATGGAGAAAATGAGGCTCAAAATGGCCGGAAATTAGCTGGAGATTGACCGAGGACAGGCCTGAGGCGCAGGCAGCTTTGACAAAAATACTAGCTAGCTACAAGCTCCTTTTCTGCGTGTGTACCACAACGCCCTCTATTCATCGGAACCCGAGACATCGCGTGCTCCAGACTTGACTCATTGGCGAATATCACTTAGTGATAGAGCTGTTAGATGTGTAGAGAGCATCCAAGTATCTTAAAGAAGAAGAAGAAGAATCAGACTCTTTCACAGGTCTTTCTCTAACTCCCTCATCCCAGACAAACCCATATCAAAGGAAAAGGCCGAGAGCCTTTGCGGCGTGAATGGCATGTCTGTCGGTCTCCGAGACTCCCCCGACAACGTCCTCAAAAAGTTTGCCAGAATAGGTTCTCAAGATCGTCATGGCTATGGTAGTAGTGCCATTCTCTCTACAATCCATACAGCCAAGAACGTTCTGAACCCCCCCATAAAGAAATTCTGAATATGGGAGAATCTTCGTCTCAGCCCCAAGGATGACACCAGATATATGGCCGCTGTCGGGATCAGCAAGAACAGTCATCTCGCAGGGATCGTCATGCGCAAGAAACCACAGGATGAGTTGATGCAAAGAGTAATGGGAGCTTTGTACGAACTTTTCTCAAGGTCCCCCCGTGAATCGCGAGGGCAAAGCTTGAGAAAGTATATCAATTTTCCGCTGATAATCGCAATGAATGGCTTCAGCAATATGCGAGGGTTGTCTTTGTCGGTGCTTCCAGGATGCAGCAAAGGGATCTGGCCAGTATTCGCAAAGTACGGTTACGTTCGGTACAGAGGGTTTGGGATGGGACGGGACTGATGTCTAGTACCGAACGAGACTCCGGAGGCATCGCCATCCAGCTGAAAGACCTCCTGACAGAAAATTTCCACCATCGAAAAAAAGAGAAAAAATTGTATACAGAGCTTAAAGCAAAATAGCTATAAAGTCGAAATTTAGCTAAATAATACGCAGTAGATTCGCAAGAGAATATTCATTGAAGCAAATATAAGAATCGTTCAATTAGATCATATACAATGTATTTCGCGATAAATATATAGAAAAATGCTTACTGAGCTGATATGCTTATTATGCTGGCCACCACTCGCCTGACGGCGAGTGGCCTAAGCAAGGGGGACCATCTCGTTGACCACGGATACTCCCTTCGTGCCTGTTCTCGAGCGCCCGATGAAGGCATGAGCGTCATCGGCGCTGCGTTGTGGGAATCAAGTCCATACAATGCTGCCGAGTAATATAGAGCTCTGATTGCGATAACCGATCGAACAGGCCCACAGGATGTATCGCCCGTCGCCGATTTGCCCGCTGTGCATTCCCAAGGATTTGTCGTCATGTTGCCTCGACATCATCCTCCATCGTCTTACACTGGGCCAGGAATTCAGTAAGGCGGTATTCTGTTGCTTTTGAAATGACGCTGATACCATAGTTATCTGTCGTGTCGCTGTTGGCTCCTCCTAGGATGAGCGTGCAGGCAGTCCTGTCATGTTTGCCCTTAACTGCGGCTCTGAGTGCTGTCCACCCTTCTGTATCAGCTGCTTCTGTATCAGCCGACTGATCGAGCAGATATATGACGCTCCGCGAGTCGCCTCTAAATGCTGCATCAATCAGGCATGTCCAACCTCTGCGGGGTGAAAGAGAGGACCAACCACATTCGACACGACTGTCGATTTTGCCACCTTTGTCTAGCAAAAAGGCCACCATCGGATAACGTGCGTGGTAGATTGCTTCCCGCAAAGCCGTCCATCCGTCCAAATTGGTGCCTTCGATGTTGGCTCCATGTTCCAGTAATACGCTCACCATTGCTACGTTGTTAGATTGCTGTACAATACGACACAATGGGGGATAATGGTCTCCATCTCTCTTGTCGGTGTTGGCGCCACGCTCGACCAGTAAGCGTGCAACCGACCAATTTCCATGGGTAACTGTTGTCGGAGTCGTTGTGGCGAGGTACATAATTGTCGTAGTAGCACTGGCTACTGCGATTTCGCTTTTAGCCCAGCAGATTAGCTCCATCAGTAACCGCGCCAGCTAAGGCCGTCCAGCCGCCGATACTCGCGGCTTCGATGTCAGCTCCATGGTCTAGTAGGAGTCGTACCATATCCGCATTCTCGGTGTCCTTTGTATGCATAGCAGCCAAACAAAGGATGGGGAACCTTTGTAATTGTCCGTCTGTTACATTGACATTTGCACCATGCTTGATTAATAATTGTGCGATTGACCAATGATGGAGCGTGACGGCTTCCGCCAGAGCTGTTTGCGGTCCGAGTTCAGAAGTCGCTTCTGGGTCGACATCTCCATTTTCCAGTAAAATGCGCACAGCTGCTTTTCGGTTTGCCCGAACGCAGTGTGAAAGGACGGACCAGCCGGAGGTGCCTTTTGCGTTGACGTTCACACCGTGAGATATCAGAACTTTAATTACTTCTAGATGGCCTACAATGCAGGCCTCGTGAAGTGCGGTATTAGAACGTTGATTCCTTGCCTCAATGGCAGCACCCCCGGCGATCAGAGATTGGATTGCGGGGATGTCGCCCCTAGTGGAAGCAGATATCAAGACCGTATTTTGGTTCTTCAAATTACGTGACTTGAGATCTGGTCCGTGTTTAAACATCCACAGAAAGACTGGGTCGTCCTTCGCATAATCCACAGGTGTCTTGCCGTTGTCGTCTCGTGCGTCTCGGTCTGTAAACTTTTGCAACAGGAATCTGGTGACACTGTAATTGTTTCCCATCACAGCTGCGTGTAATGGTGTTCTGCCTTCATAGTCTTCCAATGAAAACTTGCTGGGTGCGCTCTAAAGAGAAGTCTGACAACATCAAGATGCCCGCGGGATGCCGCTGAATGGACCGGGGTCTGACCCTGTTCGTCTCGTACGCCAGCATTGGCTCCTCGCAAGGCCAGCAAAGCTCGGAGCCTGGGTAGGTCGCCTTCTCGGGCTGCTGCGTCTTATCGCTCTCCTGGACAATCACACGGTATAGATTGCCTGTCTGGCTTTCTATGCCTTTTGTGAGCTCGATACGATGTTCTAGAAGAGTATCGAGTACTTTGGAATCATTCTGATCAAGGCTTTTTTGGAGCTTGAGAAATCCTTCACTATTCTCGAGACGTGCCGAGTTTAAAGCTTCCTATAACTCCATTTAGACCAATAGTCTTTGAGGCTGCCATGCGAAAAGGGGCTGCATAACTCAGATCGACGAGGAAACGAGTGTTGAGCTGCCTGCGGTACCCGTCCAATCTTTCCGCCAAAGCGTCAATGTCGCTCTTACTCCACACCGACTTAAGAGCCTTTCTGATACTCTTCCACTGCCGGAGGTTGGCTGGCCGGACTACGAGCTTCCGTAACCGGTCTGGCAGCTGTTGTGCCACTTCGTCGCATTTTGCACACAGAACTCTCAACTCTTCCTCGTCGTTGGTCAAAGTCGTTTGTTTCTGAGTTGCATCGAGCGCATGCTGTACTCTGGAATCCAACGCTTCCAAATCCGCTGTCACTGTTTCTAAATCTCGATTTTCAGCGAGTGCACCATCCGTGCTCTGGTAGACATCGTAGCTTTTGGAGACTCTGGATGGTGGTTCCGGGATCGACCATTGTAAGTGTACAGAGCTTTAGACGAATGAACTCCAAAAATCGGAAATACAGTTCAAAAAAATTTAAGAATAAAGACGTGGGGATAATGACTAGAACAGAAATGGCTTTCAACAGCAATGCTTTCCGTGATCGGGCTTCCCACCACAAGTGCAATTTGAGCAAATTACTAGTGTCATGGATGCCAAGCCCCATCAAGGCTTCCGAACTGCGCATTTGTCTTGTTCCTATAAGCAATTTATAGATTTATTATTAAATTTTCTTATTCCGATGTTTGATGTTTAGATTTTTAATTACATCGTATGTTCTTTTCATTTACATCTCTTCTATCTCGTTAAAATTCAACTTTCTCTAAAAGCTTGTCAAGTCTGGAAGTTTTCGACGCTCGACTCCATGAGCGATGAAATGAAAAGGCAAACAGTCATCAATATCACGATCCAAGGCCAGGTGAATAGTAAATTGAGGAGCGAAAATTGGGAGATAGTCAAGCAAGACCTCCATGTTATTAGAGCCGCGGTGTGAACCTGCTACATATGCGGCAACTCTCGGAATGGAATCCCATTCAAGTCTGGTAAGGCTGCAAAGGCTTCGATCATCATGATTGGGGATGAGGCGGCTGCCTTGCAGATCGTGGCGTGCGGAGGGGACTTTTGCATGCATTGGCGTGCTTTGTCATGAGTGGCATGCGCACTGGTGCAGACTGAGCCTTACTGCCATGCTCAAAATGTACAATCTGAAACGGGGAGCCATACTCTTTGGGAAGACAGCCAATCAGGGTAGTGAGAGGAACGCGGAATTCGTCAATTCGCTAGGTGATCTTCCAGGCAACCTTTCTTGAAAGCCATCAACCTCACTTGTCCTCTAGAAACACATTCAGCCGACACAAAGATTGTACATGCACTTCAAACCATGCAGGTGAGTTAGTATTTGTTCATGCCCCCATTTTTCCATGCCACCTCTTAGCAAGGACCTACAGGTGCGCCTGACTGCTCGAGAAATCCCTCTGCGCTCTGGACCCCTGTAGCTCTATGTCCTCCGTTCATCAAAAACCTCGTCACCAAACAGACCACACTCAAGCCTTTCTTGAGCGTGGAGCCGGACCATTTGATGAACGCCCAGTCGTCTTGGCATGTCCATTTTCGACAACATTGCCACTTCCGGTCGAGGAATGCTGGTGGCCGTCTGGGATTTCAAAGTTCTTCATCTCAATGGCGGCCTGTTTGCCAGTGTTTCGGCGAGGTCTGCCTGCTTTGGTCGATCTCTTGTACGTTGCGAGATAGAAAGAGATGAATAGGAGCAGGTAGGAGCTCAAGATACCCATACCAGCAAACGCGGCAAACTCTTCGCCTGCACATTTGCCTGCATTCGGCATCCATTGAAAGTATGTTGACGTGAAGTAGGTGTATGATGCAAAGTAGACAAATCCAAGATCGATGACAAACTGGAGAATCTGAAGCATCGTAATGTACTTCTTCCACCAGATACGGATTCCGCGAGCAGACTGAAAGTAGTACCAATACATGACGACATGAACCATCAGATTGAGCGTGATTGGGACCCAAGAGACAGAAGTTAGGCCTATGAGCTGAGTATAGCACAAGGCCGCTGTCGCTCCATGATGATAGGTATGCAAGAAAGCTGATAATGTCAGCCACAATCCAACGCATGACATAGATTCACTTACTCAATGGTTTCTTCTTAAGGACAAGAAAAATGGTGTCGAGCAGCTCGAGGTACTTGGTAAGATAATTAAGCTGCCCAATGTCAGTGCCCAGACAAGGTAGAACACATTGATGTCCATACGTAGTACAGTGTAACCAGCTCCTTCGTCCACCCTCCCTTGTGGTCGCAAATGGCAAAGAAAATGCCCTTTCGGAAGATTGTTGGCACCAGCTGCTCAATGAAGAGAGCTAGTAGTGTCGCGCTGATGGCCGTTAAATAGAAGTTGTGCACCATGAACGGCCCATTGATGCCAATTGGCTTTCGGTTCCTCATCACCTCGCGGCCACCAAGAACGATGACATAGTACGCGCCCAGTGTGATAGCGGCCTCCTTAAGAGTTGACATCGGTGTAACTCCTGGGACAAATTTAAAGTCTGTAGGAGAATAGCCCATGATAGCCGAGTACATCTTGACGAAGATGGGCCATAGTTCGATACCGAATGGTCGGTCGAGGGTAGGAATTGGAAAGTTATTGAGCGACATGGTGGACGGCGATGCGCGTTCAGGATTCAACGAGGGAGCGTGGGTTTTGACACAGATTGGACGGAACAGCGCCGGTAAGTTTGGGAAAGGAGAGACTACGAAGAGAACAAGAAGAAGAATCTGTAGAGAAAAAGAAAGAGGACAGAGCCCTCCGTACAATGGATCACAATGAGAAGAGATGGAGCAGAGGCTGCGCTGCTGCTGAAGCACAAAAGGGGCATAAATAAATTCTCGGTCTTGGCGGCATGTGACTTTCGTCATTGGGCCGCGGGTTTTGCACGAAATTCCGAATATGAGCGACCTTACTGTGCCAGCAACCACTGCTTCTGGTCTGTATGGAGATTAAAATGTAGGCTGGTGTGCTACTGAAGAGGCCAGAGATTCTAGGGGATTCTTTGAGAGCTGTTTTGTGTCTGAGAAGTGAGGTTGGGGGAAGTTGATGTGATTTCCCATGCTTACATAATACGGATTAAGCTCGCAGCTCTCTCAACCACTCAAAACTCCGCTGGCCGTTCCCCAATTTTACTCCTCCCCTGACGACCCAGAGAATCTAAGCTAGAAGCTGCGAAAACGTGACCTCCACCACTGTCAAGGTACCTCCCCCAATCGACATCACAGCACATCGGAGCCTCGAACCCCACGACGACGCCGCGAAATGGCGTCAGCCTCAGTATTGCGATATTCTGCACGCACTCCGACGACCTCCTTCCTGAGACCTGCTTGCCGATCGGCTAGAAGAGCTCCCGTTGCTGCAGCTGGGACTTCAGTGGGATGTGCTAAAGCTGGATTTAGCAGCACGAGTGTCAGAAGGAGTACTGGCCATGAGGAGGAGACATTTGAGGAGTTCACTGCGAGGTACGGGAAGCTCTAGCAGTTCTCAGATACTGGCATTCTCCTCAGTAGGATGTCAATGAGGGCATTGACGGCTAGGACGGACGAAACCACAACAAGCGACAAAAGAATTGAGTTGGGGCTGACTACTGCTTGTTGACAGATATGAGAAAGAGTTCGATGGTGTCCAAGACGTCTTCGAGCTCCAGGTACACATCCACCCGTGGAATGCAGATGCCTGAGGCATACACAACTTACACATGCCTGTACAGAGAAATCTCAACAACGCATTCGCCTACGATCTTGTCCCTTCACCCACAGTCATCACTGCTGCGCTTAAAGCTGCAAGACGTGTCAACGACTTCCCAACCGCAGTTAGGATATTTGAAGGTAGGCTATCCCGATATCATTGGTGCTGCATTACAGAAGTGGAATCAATGGCACATCTTATGGAAATGGCATCTTCGGCGTTTGCCAGTAAGCAACAAGCAATTGCTGACCCCCTCATCTGTAGGAATTAAACACAAAGTCGAAAACAAGCACCAATACCAAGAATACCTCGACGAGCTGAAACCACTGCGAGAAGAGCTAGGCGTCAATTTGAAGGAGGATCTCTACCCAGAAGGATCGGACAGCCCGTACCATAACCCATAAGGAAGAAAACCCGGACACGCCTTGAGTGCGAAGGGGAAGTCGTTTTGGGAGGTTAAAGGTTTTATACGCAAGCAGGAGAGCAAGAAGCTGAAAAAGGTCGAAAACCGCTCAGTGTAGATTATTCGTCCCTTGCGACCCACCAGTACTGTGCTGTCATGCGGCCAAGTAGATATCTTGTACAGCTGAACATCTATTTGGTCGTGTGCTACTTCAAACCTTTGGTTTGTTCAGACGGCGAGAATAGTGCCGTCAGAACAATTCGCATTGGATGGCTGCCGGCATTTACACGTTCACTCAAATGACGAATGTTCTGAAACGGGAGGATGTGATATTCATCGGCAACATGAACCCAATTCAATCAGGAGCTATCTGTAGTTCAAACGGCTCTATGGAACACGTCCCGTCAACGCTTAGCACACAACGGGCTGAAGACCGCTCCTGACCCCACTACGCCAGCCCTAGGTCAATAGGTATATAGCAACTTTCCGCTTGCGCTCATAGCAAGGACGAACGTGTATCATAGCAGGTCCCCCCCCCCTATTCAACCTGTTCCAACATATTTAAACCAGTTAGGCCTGCAATCCTCCTTCTGCAGCCACGACTCCCCAGCACAAAACTGTCCGGGTTTGCAGCCATGACATTTGGGACTGTTAGGACAATTGTAGAATGGAATATGGTTGTAGCCGATGTCCTTGAACCTGTCATCAACAGATTAGCGCTCTGGTCGACAGACACCTTATCTCCAGGAACAAGTGCTCACCAATGGATCTTCGAGGCATCCTCAAATAACCCCAATGCAATAGAATGAACAGGCGCATCACCCCATCTCTCATAAAAGAAACCCCCGGCTCGGTCTAAATGGTTAAAATAGTCTTCGTATGGCTTGCTACGCCAGAAGCCCATGTCTGCAATCTCGAAATTACTCCAGAAATGACATGTGCTGTATCCATGTGCTTTTTCGTTATGCTCTGGTCTCGCTTCACTATCAACCAGCCACTTCATAGCATTGTTCTCGTGAAGGTACTCTGGGTGCGCAGCGAGGAATTTGATCGTCTCTGGCCAGAGTGACGGTAGCGACTCGGGAGAGTCGTAGAGGTTGATGTTGAAGCCGTAGGTTTTGTTGTGGTCTTGCATGTACCGGAACACGTCGTAATCGATGTCGCAGAAGAACTTGACCTTTGGTTCGACACGCCAGTAATACCGGGTATGCTCGAGTGCTGGATGATGGTAGAACATGCCGCTATTCCAGCGACACATTTGGTGGTAAGACTCTATTGTTGAATACTGAACGTTATTCTCTTTCAGGATCTTCGCACTTTCTTCGTACAGCTCATGCGAGATCCATTCAGGGGTTGCCCAATGCTCCTTCGGTATGAGTTCGTAATTGCATTTCGCTTTAGTGAGACCCTGCGTCTCAGTCTTGAATTCTTGGGTGAAAGGTACTTCATTGAAAAAGGTCCAGGGGTAGTTGAACTTGTGGTTCCAGTGCTCCTCTAATTGTTGCATGGTGGGAAGGAGGTCTTTGAGTTCCTCGTTGCGGACGAGCACAAGGAGGGTGGCGTTTATCCGAGGCGAGTTGGGGTTGTCGGAAGCGTACTCATGCGCTCTCCATAGTGGTTCAGGGGGTTCGCCAGTTGCTGGAAAGAGGAATTAGAAACTGGAGATGTCGAAGACAGAACGACAGACGGACGTACGATCTAGGAGAGGATCTCTCTCCATCTTTGATATTATCTCTCCATTCTGACTTCCAGGTGTGCGTATTTTGGGGGGTTGTCGGAAAAGGGCGAAGAGGAGGAAGAAGGACAGCGCAATTGAAAGCGCGCCAAGTACTCTGACTGGTTTCGCGACAGCCATAGTAGGTCGACTCGTCTATCCATGAAGTGAAGGAGATTTCGTTATCAGGGACATCAACGTCATGATTGAGCATCGAATAAATATTGAAGCCTGCGTCTCCAAAAAGTCCAGAGATTGATGCCAAGGGATGAACCCGGTTCCGCTAGTCATGCAGGTATCTCGCCGCCATCTTGCACACGTCGACTCGGCAATAGCAATCACAGGGCTGCTAGGAGTCAGGAAATTGGATCTGCAATTCGGAAACAACGTTGTCTGATCGTATCAACAGATATGATCACGTGCAGTGCGTCTATTGAGCTGTTGCCATGGCTCCTGCGACCCCCAGTGCTGGACTGGCTGATCAGCTTGTTGCTTCCCTTCTGCTGAATGAAGTTGCAGTTCCGAAACTGAGAAAGCAAAAAGATGCGTTTGCAAGGAAATTGAGAACTCACAATTACGCAAGAACAAACCAATTTGAAGTAGCGGAGAGGCTTGATGGATTGCAGGAGAAACTCCAGATCTTCAACAATGATGAGCTCGCCGATGCCTTGCATATTCGTTTGGTGAAGCTCAAGCACCATTCCAAGAAATGGCTCCCAGACATCTTAGATCTACTGCTACGTCTTTCGGATGATCCCACGAGTAAGACAAGGATCGAGTGTCTTGCCAATATCGGCTCTCCGTCAGTGGTTGTACCGTCCCTAACATGGGCCGAAATCGAAGCAGGTGATCCTGTGGATCGAAAGAATCAGATATGGAGGTTCGCAGAATATAGCGACCTCAGCTCCGATGATGATGTTGTGGAGGCCGGCCCAGCATCACCCAAGCCGGAAAGCACAGTCCTCATTCGTGAAGAGCAGGGAATTTCTTTGGAAGAGAAGCTCGAACCTGTTGATCCCGACCTTGGCCAGGAAGCATTGGACCGTCTGCGCGGAGATCAATTTTGGCAGAATGTCTCAAGCGAGTCGCTCGAGCTTACTGAGCTACAAGTCATACGAGAGGTCTTGTTCATGCTTCAGGGATTTCCAACGGCTCTTTTCTGGAAAGTAGGAGATCGATACGAGATTGATCAGCGCTTTTGCCTCAAGAACAGCAGCCGAGAGAGTTTTGTGAATGCGTTGTCTGAGTTCGGCCGGGATGCTATTCGTCTTGACCTGTTGAGAAGTTTCGCTAAAAAGGCACAATCCGAGTGCTTGACGCAGACGCTCCGCATGAGCCTAGAAGGATTGCTGCAGGACATTGATAGTCAGCTGTATTCTCTCGAGCAGAACATCCTTGCGGTGGAATGTGAGGCAGCAACAACTATACTTGGACTCTCTGCGGCGGTAAGTGATATTGTAGCGATCACCGGAGCGCTCGCAGAATTCATTGCAAAGGTCCAACCAAAGAGCGTAAATATTGTTCAATGCTTGGAAGTCCTCTTCGATCGAGTCTGTGAGATTCAAGCAAGTGGTGATGAACCTGGTTTTCAATGTTTGTCAAGACTCTTCTTCCAATGTTTCGAAACTTATTTTCGACCATTGCAAGATTGGATGGACCGGGGAACGCTCCCTGAGAAGCAGGCGACGATTTTTGTTGCGGCTTCTTGCCTCCACCAGGACCCATCTGGATTGTGGCAGATGTGGTTTGAACTCGCTGATGATTCCGCGCCAAATCGGTGCCCCAACTTCTTGAAATCTGTCAAAGCCCAGATGTTCAACATTGGAAAAACGGTTGTCTTTCTCCAGCGTCTGAATGCTTGTTCTGACGCCATTGGAGGGCCTTCGATGCTCATGACCTCGAACTCGGCTTTCACCAATGGGAGTTCCCTTCTACCTTTCTCGGAGCTTTTGATGTCTTCTGTGCAAGAATTCGTTGACTCGCGTCTCCAGATTGCAACAAGCAGATTGCGAGATCATCTTGGTAACAACTGTGGTCTATGGAAGACTCTCGACGCCCTGAATGCAATCCACTTTGGTCAAAATGGATACATTACCGACTTGGTGGATACGAAACTCTTCACTGCAATCGATAGGTGCGACAAGAATTGGAATGATCGCTTTCTACTCAGGGCCCTTTTACAAACGGTCTTGGAACCGATTGAGTCCGTTGAGCTCGAGCGGCTTGCTCTAAAGCCGAAGTTTTTCCTCTCAAGAAACCTGGCTCATCGCCGGCAATCTGTGAAGCTTCTCAAAGACTTCTCATTGCAGTATATACTCCATTGGTCTGTTGCCAACGTCATCACGATACCTTCGCTTATTTCGTATTCGCGAGTTTCGACATTTCTAACACAAATACGAAGAGCGAGATATATGCTAGAGCGCCGCAGCCTTTTCCAAGTACGCAGAGGTAGGCCAAACGCCACTCCCCAAGAGAGGAGTCTCAACCAACTGCTCCATCACAACCTCCTCCTTTTCATCAATATCTTATACAGCCACCTCACAACCCTGGTCATAGCAGAAGCCAACTCCAGATTGCGGCAAGATCTAGCGAACGCAGCTGATATCGATGCAATGATCGCCGCCCACAGTAAATACTGCAACGAGCTAGAAGAAACATGTTTAACATCCAAGAACCTCAAACCAATCCACAACGAAATAATCTCAATCCTCGACCTCTGCATTCGGTTCTCAGACCTGAACAGCCCAACCAAAAGCCGCAGGTCCTCAGACGCAGACGCACACTCATATGTATCTGCTACGAGTCATCAAAGGCGTCGGAGAGGAGACGAAGCAGATAGCTCTTCAGACGACGGGGGCGGAAGCGACGAGGGGGACGGCTACTCAGCTTTCATCCTGCCGGAGAAATCCAGTCTAGTTGAGCAGCTACGGAAAGTGAGAGATGAGTTTGAGAAACATCTCTCCTTCGTGGTGGCTGGGCTTAACAGTATAGGCAGAGTCCGCGAAGAAGGGACTTATTGGAAGATACTGGGTAGCAGACTGGATTGGAAGAGGAGCACGCTCTAAATGAAGCTTTGACCAAAAGTTCGAGCCTGTGATCTCTTTGCGATCGTGATTGCTAGTCATGTCGCTCGTTGGACTGGTGAAAAGCTCGAGCTGTGAACTAACAGCGTGGTCTTCAGAGACAATCGAAGCTGATATAAAAGCGTCTAAGCAAGAGCGAGGACATGCAACGGTGCCGCCGAAATTGTCAAGACGTTCCTGAAGCAGAACCTGCGCGTCGGACAGCCAGCGCAAAAAGATTGTGCTAGATGCCCAGGAGCGGTGCGAGAAGTACTCATCTCATCACCGCAGTGACGCATCGAAGCTCGCTCTGCGACAGAACATTTCTATCTAATTGAGACCACTTGCAAACACTGCGTCCATCTCACATAACCCCCCTCTACGCATTCTCCCACCGCTTCTAGCCCACCCACCTCCTAGCACTAGTAAACAACCTGGCCCAAGGCCCCTCCATCCCCCACTCCTCCGCCTTCCCATCCGGAATAAAACTCGCGATCCCGCTCATGATCGTCCGCTCTGGATGCGGCATCAACGCCAGGACCCTGCCGTCCTGACTCCTCATGCCGGCAATCGCCTCTGGACTGCCATTGGGATTGAAGGGGTAGACCTGTGTTGGCTTGAGATCGTTGCCTACATATCTGATAGGTACCATGTTATTCTTCACCAGATTGGTCGCTGCATCTAGCTGTCGTCCGTCTTGGAACTTCGCCTTCCCCTCCCCATGTGCAACAGCAATGGGCAGGCAAGAGCCGTGCATGCCATGAAAGAAAACACTCGGATTCCTTGTACCCGGTGGATCCTCAATCCTCACCATACAAAACCTCGCCTCATACTGCTCACTCTCATTCCTCCCAAAAACCGGCCACCCCGCCGTCCCGGGCATAATCTCTCTGATCTGCGAGAGGAACTGACACCCATTACACACCCCCAGAGTAAACGTATCCTTCCTCCCAAAGAAAGTCTTAAATTCCGCCTTCGTACCAGGGTGCTCCAGCACGCTCATAGCCCAGCCCCGACCCGCGCCAAGCACGTCGCCGTAGCTGAAGCCGCCGCAGGCAGCTAGCCCGACGAAGGTGGATAGCGAGACGCGATTTGAGATTATGTCGGTCATGTGCACGTCTATGGCGGCGAAGCCGGCAACGTGGAAGGCGTAGGCCATTTCGGAGTGGCCGTTGACACCTTGTTCGCGGAGGATGGCGATGCGGGG
>JAABUK010005981.1_pt1 | contig 18480 bp, 24 predicted proteins | sample 5559141 | NCBI WGS metagenome assembly JAABUK01 (sample SAMN10711869, study PRJNA513367) | rock metagenome | isolation source: Antarctica rocks | place: Antarctica: Victoria Land, Pudding Butte nord | collected 2016-01-03 | reverse complement strand
GCGCCTAAAATCAGCCGGTTGACTGCTCAACCAGCACGTAAAGCCCGGTGTGACGCAAATAGCTCACCAACCAAGCACAACCGCTCGAACCTCAGCTAAAACGCATACCTGTACAGAGGTTCCTTAGGGGGCCGCGTAGCGGCTCCTATTTCTCTGAAGCTACCCCACTTAGGTCGAGATCGCCATAGCTCGCACCCGGATACGGCGAATCGGCTGCCATAACACCAACACTGACGGCGATACTCAGCACTGCGTGCCAAGTTTGCATCGTCCCGAGCCCGATGAGGAGTGTGGTTGAAAGGGAGGCCGGCTGGGTGGCCTTGAGCATGAGCGTGCCCACAACAGTAAGGAATCCAGCAATCAGCACCGCTACTACATGCTGGAGCGGCACGCCGTGCAGGGAGACCGCAGGCTCAGCCCATGCATGCGAGCTACCGAGCGCCACCAGCCCCGCCACGATTCCTACGGAATGCCCTACCAGCACATTGTAGGTTCGCGCACTGGGACGCGTCGGCGTTTCGATCATTTCGTACGCTGTCGGTCCAAGGCTGGTGAAGATCAGTGGAGAATGAAGGAAGTAGCCCAGTAGCGCCGCGAAACCCAGCAACCCCGCTTCATACGCCGCCGCGACCAAGGTGTCCTTACGCATAGCGTTGCCGAGTTGCACGCGGGAGGAACATTCTGTCCGCAAAGGGGTGCACCTGTGGCTGTGCCGAGTGCATCCAGCACGCCGTCAGTTTTGTCCGCAGATTCGTCGACCAGACCTCCACGGCCGATTCGGGAACGCCGGTCTCCCGCGCCCGCTTCCGATGATCGGCAAATCTTCGCTGTAGCAATTCGTGCAGTTGGCCCATCACTTCAGGTGATCGCACAGCCCTTTGTAGCTGTAAGCTTTCTGCGGTTCCCAATCGCCCAGCCTGCAGCTCCTCGATGGAAACGTGCGCGCCTTCCTTCTCCATTAGAAAGGCTCCGAACAGCACGGGCATCGTCAGGCATCCTGCGACGAGATCGTGCCCCACACTCTTTCCCGCTCCGGTCTCGGCTCCGTAAATATCCACGCAATCATCCACCATCTGATAGGTCAAACCCATTTCCACGCCCATCTCTTCCCAACGGCTGCGATCGTCCGGTGCGACTCTTTGCAGCACCGCTGCGCCGCACATTGCCGTTCCAAACAGCATTGCCGTCTTTCCCCTAGCAATGGTGCAGCCGTATTGCTGAGCCTCCTCCATGGATCGCAAGGCCGGGGGGGCGAGTTCCCGTGCCTCGGCCTGTGCCATCGCGGTTCCCGCCCGCGCCAGGCAGCGGAAGAATTGCGTGTCCACCTCGGCTGCCATTTCTAAGGATCGAATCAACAGCCAGTCCGAAGCCAGGATCGTCATGGCCTTCCCAAATTGAACATGGGCCGCAACCCGCCCGCGCCGCATCTGCCCTGCGTCGAAGATATCGTCCTGCAGCAGGGTCGCTGCATGAATGAGTTCGAGGGACGTTGCCGCTCGCATAGCGTGCTCTCCGGACTGCTGCGCCGCCCCCAGAAGAAGCGCAGCACGCACCCGCCCTCCACCTTCGGTGGCGTAGCGACAGACTTCATGCATGGGGCCGGACAGCTCCGCGATTTGTCGCTGCAACTCCCCGTCCACCATCAAGAGTGTCTTATCTGTTTTCATCCTCGAACCATCATTCTCTGGGATGTAAGCCCTTGGATAGATAACTCAGGCGCAGAGATCCGGTAGCGGCGGCAGACCTCTGCAAGTACCATGTGCGGGACCGTCAAAGCGCTGAGCGCGATGAATACGACCCCGGCGTACGTTTGCGCGTCGTGGCGTCCGCACCAGCAAACGACCACTATCGCCGCCAGCGTGATTAACCATGGGCCAACACCACGCCGCAGATGCTCCATCAATAGCCTGCCCTGAAATTTTCCTGTCGGGTCGAGACTCGTGCTCACCATGTGCTCGGGTGTGTGCCACAGGCAGAAAAACACGGCAAAGGCCGCGACCGGCGAGCACCACCGAAACAGCACGAGCTCTGTGGCTACCAGCAGTGACGGCTCCAGCCAATGGTGTCCAGACGTCTGCCAAGCCCCCAGCAGCGCCACTGCCACGATCGGCCACAGGGCCGTGGCAGCAAGGGCCGTTATCGCAGCTCCATAGGCCGCGTCCCCACGCAGCATCTCCTGAAAGATCGCCTCCACTTCGCGAGGCCACCAATGACAGGCTGCGGCGATGGGCACAAATCCTGTCGCTGTTCCTAGCAACACTCGCGCAGGCGAAAGATTCCGCTCGGTTTCCGTTCCAAAATGCAAGGCCGAATAGAGCAAGAATCCCGACAGCGCCACGACCGGCGCTGTCCACCACAGCAACATCACAGCGCCTCCCAAGGCTAGATACGAGACGTAGAAAGCCGGCATCCAGCGCGCCCCGAAACGCGAACGGAGCGTCTCCTCCGCTAAAACTCCGGCAAAGGCACCGTGCCAGATAGCTACGGCTACCGCCGCAATCGCGAGGAGCATCGAAGTTCCCTCGGACGGAAGCCAGCGGCTGCGCCCGGTGGCCATGACCGCAGCCGCAGCAAAGACGAGTAGCCGGCCCGACCCATACAAATGTTCTTGCTGTTTGGCGAGTAGGGCGGTCACAAGGTCAGTTGCACTCCCGGCAAGAGCGCCGCCTGAGCAAAGTCTAACTTGGGGAGTGCCAGCATCACGCGCAGCACCTCGCCCGGGCTCGCTGTTTCCGACAGAAAGCGGACCAGTGTCTCCGGCGGGAGCTGCCGAAACATGGCCATGAAGTAGCTCGGCGCACGTCCCGGAAACCGCTTTATTGCACGTAAGAAGATGCCATCCAGAACGCTGTAAGATCGTGACTCAAAGCGCCTGGGCAGATCCATCCCTTGTCGAAGCGCATCTGCAAGTGCCGCACTTTGCCGCTGGATTCGTAAAAAGGCATAGCCTGAAGAGGCCTTGACTCGCCCGCCCCGTGTACCGATCTCCACGATGCGGCCCCGCGAAGGCTCGCGCTTCGCCTGCTCCCCCATTGGCAGCGCCGCCTTTTCGCGATAGAGAACTTCGTACTCGCTTCGGGAGAGCTGATCCATGTGCTGCTGCAGCATTGCCTCGGCGTTGGCAGAGGGCAGCGCCGGATCATCCAGAAACGTGGCCTCAACTAGAGCCTCTGTCGCCGAGAAAGGCAGCACATACAGGAATGCCGTTCGACCACGTTCCACGCACGGCTGAAAATCCATCAGATCCACTACCGACGCATCGAAGCACGGCCGCTCGGTCCGCACATGCCAGCCCACAAATCTCTGCTCCAGCACCGGCCGCTCTCTCCCCTTGGGTGCGGTCGCGAATCGAATACCCAGCGTGATCGCATCACCCCTCGATTGGTTTCAATCTCGCACGTATCTCCCGCCGGCCGCACGTTCAGCACCTCTATTCCCATCGCAAGTTTCTGCCCAGCTTGCTGCATCGTCCCCGTCGCAAGCTCGTAAAACCGATCCGCTGGCAAATGCTCATAGCTGTACCGCCGGCTTCGCTGCCTCGCTTCCAGACCCGCATTCCGAACTCGCCAGCTGTTCCAACGATGGGTTACCCCCGCTGAGAACGGGTGCTGCGCCGTGTTCCAGAAGCACCATGTGCGATCCTGCTCGTAACGTTCACGGCTTTCGAGCGTCTTGACACACAAGCGGGGTGCCCGCTCGGCCAGCGCCACCGCAAGGCTCAGGCCGGCACATCCTCCGCCAAGAATTACTACGTCCGCGTCAAGTGTCACGAGGCCAACCCCAACGCGCGAATTTTCTGAAGCACCCCGGCGCTCAGGATGGGCGCTTCCGGGCATTTTGGCCGACGCCAGAACCGTGGCAAGAAAAGACGCAATCCCGCGATGGCAATCAGCCAGAGCTTACGTCCGGTGCTGACTACTGTTCGTTGCCGCCATGACCGTTTCACGTTCCGACCGATCCGCACCCCAATCTCGCGGTAGCACATTGCCGCCGCAAGAATGCTCCAGCGGATGCGCCAGCGTAGGCTCCAGATGCCGTCATAAGCCACCTCGTACAGGCGCTCGGCAGCGCGCAGTACGCGCTCGGTCGCTTCGCGTAGGGCTCGCGCGTCTGCAGGTATGCTCCCATCGATGGCATGACGAACCGTATCGGCTGCGATCCATTGCACCGGCAGATACACCCGGCCTTGGCGCAGATCTTCCGCTACGTCCCGAGCGATATTGCTGAGCTGCATCGCCATGCCGAGCGCCACTGCAGCGCCGAACCCCTCCGGCGCTGCCCCCAATACCTCGGCCATCATGACCCCGACTGTACCGGCGACCCCGAAGGCATAGTCCAGCAGCGCCGCCTCCGTCTCCGGTTGCCTTTGTTCAAGATCGCCCATGGCCGCCCGCACCAGCATCCCTGCCGCATTCACAAGCACACTCTGCGCGGCAAATGGCCAGCCGGCTGCACGTAATTCCAAAAGGCTGCCGCGATCAAGCGCATCGGCTAGCGCACCGAGTGAACGTCGCCGCTCGGCAACGGCACGGGCAGGTTCATCCGCAAGGTCATCCACCTTCCGGCAGAACGCATAGAGCTCCACGACGTCACGCCGTATCGGCCTGGGTAGGAGCCGCGCGGCACGGTAGAAGGTTTTTCCCGCGCCAGCCATCAGCCGGTCCGCTGATTCCAACTCGAATACGGAGGTCATCGCGTCGCCCCCTCCATCTCGCGGTTCGTCACATTTGCTAGAGCTGGCTCTGAGGACTCTTTTCCGCCCCGGCCGAGGACCTCCGGCAGATAGTGCTCCAGCACCTTCGCCGAGCACAGCACGCCAGGCAAGCCCGCTGCGGGATGTGTTCCGGCACCAACGAGGTAGAGGCCTTCCACACACGGCACGGGATTTTCCATCCAGCCGACCCTGTTCCAGAGTGCGTGGTTCCGGTTTCACAACCGCAGCGAGGATGAAGAGAGCGCAGAAATCAACTGAACGCCGAAGCAGGGTCTGTTCGGAACACTTTCGTGGTTAATCATAGATATCGCCCTGTGAACATATCTACAGAACCATCCCGCCTCCCAACCGGTGTGCCTGGGTTCGACAGCATCCTTTCCGGGGGCCTGCTGAAAGGTCATATGTACCTGGTGGATACCAAGCCCGGCACCGGGAAGACGACTGTGGGAATGCAATTCCTCACGGTGAGCAGGCGAACAGGGGAACGCTGCCTTTATGTCACATTGTCCGAATCGAAGGCAGAGCTGGAAGCAACGGCAAAGTCACATGGCTGATCCCTGGAGGGCATCTCCGTCGCCGAATGTGTTCCTGACGAAGCCAGCATCAGCGAGGAAGAGCATTACACCGTATTCCATCCTGGAGAGGTGGAGTTGGCCAGTACCATCAAGGGGCTCCTGGCTGAGATCGAGCAGGCGAAGCCGGAGCGACTGGTTATCGATTCGCTTTCCGAGTTTCGGCTTCTGGCTCAGGATGCAGTCCGATACAGGAGGCAGCTCCTGGCTTTGAAACAATACTTCGCGGGACGCAATACACAACGGTGCTCCTGCTCAACGACCAGCAACCTACCCGCACTCGACGCCTTGTTTGCAGGAGGCATCGAACGGGGACCCAGCACGCTTATTCTCGGCTCGGCGGGTGTCGGAAAAGTCAGAGCTTCGATGTTCGTAGCCTTAGTGAATTGGCGATCACCGAAACCGAACTAAAGCTCATAGCCGCAGCCGCGATCATCGGATTGAGCAACAACCCGATGACGGGGAACAATACGCCGGCCGCGAGAGGAACGCCCACAGCGTTGTAGATGAACGCGAAGAACAGGTTCTGCTTGATATTCCGCATGGTCGATTGGCTGAGGCGGCGAGCGCGCAAGATGCCACGCAGATCGCCCTTGAGCAACGTGATGCCAGCGGATTCGATGGCCACATCCGTTCCGGTCCCCATCGCGATGCCGACATTCGCCTGAGCGAGAGCCGGGGCATCGTTCACCCCATCGCCGGCCATGGCGACAATAGAGCCTTTCGCCTGATGCGCTTTGATGACCTCTGCTTTCCCTTGTGGCAGCACATCGGCCTCAAATTCGATTCCCAGCTTGTCGGCCACGGCCCGAGCGGTTGTGGCATTGTCGCCCGTGACCATGACGATCTTCAGCCCTGCCGCCTTCAACTCGCGGATGGCCTCTAGGGTTGACTCCTTGATTGGGTCGGAGACTCCCACAATCCCCGCCGCTTTACCATCGATCGCAATCAGCATGACCGTCTGCCCAGTCTGCCGCAGCTCCTCCGCTTTTGCGGTGAGTGGGGCTGGATCGACTGAAAGGTCGCGGAACATCTCAGCATTGCCGACCGCAACTAGCTTGCCGGCGATGGTGCCTTTGACCCCTTTCCCCGTAGTCGAGGCGAACCCCTGTACATCTGCCAGCGACAGCTTCCTTGCTTCAGCGCCCTTGACGATCGGAGCAGCCAAAGGGTGTTCGCTTGAGCGTTCCAGACTTGCGACGAGGGCCAGCAGATCATTCTCATCGAACCCCGGCTGCGCCACGACAGAGCTGAGCGTCGGCTTGCCTTCGGTGAGCGTTCCCGTCTTGTCGACAACCAGGGTGTCTACCTTGCCGAACCGCTCCAGAGCTTCCGCGTTGCGGATCAGGATACCCGCGCCAGCTCCGCGGCCTGTACCAACCATAATCGCCATGGGGGTAGCCAGCCCGAGCGCACAGGGGCAGGCAACGATCAGGACCGCCACCGCGTTGACCAGGGCGTGAGCGAAACGCGGTTGCGGGCCGACGAGATACCAGACGACGAACGTCACGACGGCGGCAACGATCACGGCGGGCACAAAGAAGGAGGAGACTCGATCGGCTAGCCGCTGAATAGGCGCGCGGGAGCGCTGTGCCTGGCTCACCATTTTGACGATCTGCGACAGGAGGGTATCCGCTCCCACACGCTCGGCGCGAAAGATAAAGCTGCCCGTGCCGTTTACCGTCCCACCGACCAGCTTGGCGCCCTCTTCCTTTTCCACCGGAATGGGTTCGCCGCTGACCATCGACTCGTCGACGGAGCTATGCCCTTCGAGGACGATGCCGTCGACGGGCACCTTTTCGCCAGGCCGAACGCGCAGGCGATCGCCGGCTCGCACCTGATCGAGCAGCACGTCACCCTCGCTGCCGTCTTGCTCGATGCGCCGCGCCGTGCGAGGGGCAAGCCCAAGCAGCGCGCGAATGGCGCTGCCCGTTTGGCTGCGTGCACGCAACTCCATGACCTGGCCCAGCAGGACGAGCGCGATGATGACCACGGCGGGCTCATAGTAGAGCGCGATCTCGCCTCCCTCTGCCCGGAAGGACGGTGGAAAGATATGCGGTAGCACGGTCGCGACGACGCTGTACAGGTAGGACGCACCGGTGCCGAGAGCGATCAGGGTGAACATGTTCAGGTGGCGATTCACTACCGATTGCCAACCGCGGACGAAGAACGGCCAGCCACACCACAGAAGAACCGGGGTTGCCAGAGTAAGCTCAATCCACGCCCAGGTGTGGGCGGTGAAAAGGTGCTGAAGTGGCCGCGACGGAAATGCGGCAGAGATCATGAGTGCGAGCAGGGGAACGGCGAGCGCCACGCTGACCCAGAACCGGCGAGTCATGTCGCGCAGTTCGGGGTTCACCTCCTCGGCCGCCGTGACCTCGCGCGGCTCCAACGCCATACCGCAGATCGGGCAGTTGCCGGGCTCGGGCCGCACAATCTCCGGATGCATCGGGCAGGTGTATTCGGTGGTGGCTGCGGGAGCCTCAATAGTGGCTGGCTCCAGCGCCATCCCGCACTTCGGGCAGGCGCCCGGACCCATCTTGCTGACCTCGGGGTCCATGGGACAGATGTACTCGGTCTGCTGATCCTGCCTGGAGACAGGCCGTTTTGGTTCTTCAGTGGCCTTCGGCTGGAGATACTTGCCGGGGTCCGCTTGAAACTTCGAGACACATCCCTGACTGCAGAAGAAGTACCGTGTCCCTCCATGCTCCACCATGCCTGCCGCCGTAACGGGGTCCACTTGCATACCGCAGACCGGATCGGTGATAGGCTTTGCGACGGCGGCCGGTGCTGCCTTGGCGACGGGCTTTGGACCGGCGTAGCTGGTGGGGTCGGCCTTGAACTTCGCTGTGCAACTTTCGCTGCAGAAGTAGAAGGTCTGGCCGTCGAACTCCTGCATACCCGCAGCTTTCTCCGGTGCGATGCTCATGCCGCAGACCGGATCGACGACTTTCGCGGATGTTTCGGCCAGGCTCTCATGGGAAGTCATGTCGCTCGATTCCTAAGTGCAAAGGACAAATTTGGGCGCTCAGGATAGCTGAGCACCCAGGGTGGGGTTCCGTCTGGTCTATTCAGCTCAGGCGTACTGCACGGGATTGGCGTCGAAGCTGCGTTTGCATCCAGCTCCGCAGAAGAAGTACCTCTTGCCCTGATACTCACTTGCGCCGGCGGCGGTGGCAGGATCAACCTGCATTCCACAGACAACATCGGTCAGAGCGCCTTTCACATCAGCTTGGGGCTTGGTTCCACAGCAGCACATAGGTTGTTCTCCTTTTTCCAATCTAAAGACGCGAGCCGCGCCAATCTCTTACACCGCCGATCTCCGGCAGGTGCAATCGAGGCATTTGTGTTCCGCGCAGGCTCCGCAGACCTGCGTCAGTCGCTTCGCCGCAGCTTTGCGAGCACGGTGGAGACGAACACCCGCATTATTGGAGGTTGTGCCTTCCGAGTTCGCGTACTCAGCAACAGATCGTCCATCCAGGTCCACCGCTTGCAAGGCGTCGCGGTATTCGGTCTTGAGCGTTTCGAGCACACCCGTCAGGCATTGGCAGAGGTTCGCCTTCACCTCCGGCTCATAGCTGACCGAAGCCTCCGCCGCAAACTGCTCGTGGGCGCGGTCGCGCGTTGCGTTTCTCCGGTAGTAATCGACTGTCGCGTGACGCAGGACGGTGTAGAACCAGGACACAATGCTCTCGTCTTTCTGGAGCTGCGGCCCTTTCTCGACCAGCTTCAAATAGCAAGACTGCAGGATGTCTTCCGCTGCTTCCGGCCCCACCCTTGCTGCGAGGAAACGCAGGAACGCAGCCCGTTGCCCAAGCAGCAGCTCCGTTAAGGTTGAGGTCCGTTCCCTTGCAGTTGCTTGAGGTTCCAGCATCAGCCCATCGCCTCTTTCCAGCCGATCTTTACAAGCAGCCAGTTGATCGGAAGCGCTGTTACAAATCCGCAGACCATGGCGATCTGCATCATCAGCCAATATCCAGGATCGTTCGCGTGAAGGTGCGGGGACGGGAAAAGCTTGAAGTAGACCAGCGCCATAAAACCGTACATCCCGACCTGGAAGGTGGTGATGGACAAGGTATCGGCTTTGATCGCCGCCCAAATCCCTCCACCCACAGACAGGTTGCGCATGGGTTTGATGGTGAAGTACTGAAAGACGACACCAAGCGACCAGGCCGCGATAAAGTCCCAGAGGAAGTTTGCATAGAGTTCCATCCCAAGGAATGTCGCACCGAGGCCAAAGACAGTAAACTCCGTCACGATATCCGCGAGCGTGCAGCCCGCGCCGCAATGACTGTCCGAAAGCGCCGTCATGCTCCAGGTCGGGCTTTTGCGGGCCAACTTTTTCTTCTGCTTTTTCTGCTGCTCCATTTCGTCCTTTGACAGGCCGTGCATGGAGTCCTTGGTCATCTGCCGGCCCTTGGCGAAATAAGCCCATAACGCAAACACACTGAAGTAGAGCGACGTCACCGGCCAGACGATGTTCATGATCCACATCTTCTGTGGATGGCGCACCTCGTCGATGGCGACGATGATGGCGCAGGTAAAGGCAATACCTAGAGAAATCCAGGCGACCGTGTTCAGCATGATGTACCTCAGTGGGAATGTTCGTGAGGAGCGTCCCCATGGTCCATGGGTTCCTGGGATTGTTGAAGAACCTGCTGCTCTTCGGCAGGCGTCAGTTTCGGTAGATGCCGAACGTACGCGACCATCTCCCAGGCGTGTTCGTCATCGTTACCGGGCTTGCCGAAGGCAGGCATTCCGGAATAACGGATTCCTTGTTTGATGATGAAATAGATCTCACCGTCAGACATCTCCTGCGTATCTTTGGAACGCAGATTCGATGGCCGCGGATACATGAGGCCGTGAAACTTCGGCTCGCCGTTGCCGCTGTCCCCGTGACATGCGGCGCAATGTTCCTCGTATTGCCCTCCAGCTTCGATGAGGTTTACTCCGCCGTTTGCCAGCGGATTCTTCATCGTCTCGTATCGGTCAGGGATGGAGCTGTCATGGACTTTCATGGCGACGATCGCCTCCATCTCTGATGGCGTGGCACGAGAGTTGAAGCCATGGACCCACATGACCAAACCAACGACCGAGACGACGATAAGCGCCGCAAGCGCAACACCTGCCCAGATTTTGACAATCCGCTGCATCATTGATTGCCCCCCGTGGGCAGGTTGAGGGTGGTTGAGTCGTTACCGGAGTCGATCGGCGAATCAAGTCCATTCATCAGGGTGTAGTTCTGAAGTGCGATGGCGGCCCGCCACTCGCGGTCGAGCGCCTCGACGTAGCCGAGTTGCAGCGTGAACAGCATGTGCTGCGCGGTCAGCACATTGGGATAGGCAAGCGCCATCTGCTGATATTTCGTCACCTGCAGTTGATAGGCGCGACGGGCCCGCGGCAGCATCTGCGTGCGATAACGTTCTGCCGTCGCCCGCGAGGTCTGGTACTCCTGTGCATAAGGTTCGGCTTGGTTCTTCGTCCAAAGCTGCGTTCGCGTAACGTCCTGATGGGCTCGATCGAGCAGGGCCTTGGCAGCTTCCGTGTTGCCTTGATTGCGATTCCAGAGAGGAAGCTGAACGCCCGCCTGCACGAAGCTCTCCCAGCCTGCTTTCCGCCCGCTGTTCACCTCTTCCCCGGAATACCACTCGCCAGCAGTCACGTTGAGGTTTGGAACTCGCTCACGGTTCGCGTCTTTCAGTCGCGCCTCGGCAAGAGAGACATTCGACTCTGCGTATTTTACAGAAGGACTCTCCTGCATATCGCTCGCAGCCAGCGCCTCTGCATCGAGTTCGGGCGGCTCGACCAGACTCCCCGTCAGCGGATGCGCCAGCAGAGACTTCTGTCCGGCATAGCTTGCAAGTTGAGCGAAGCTCGCGAGAAACATGCGCTGCGCATTATTGAAATCAACTCTCGCCTGTTCCGCCGCAATCTCGGCGGTCAGCACGTCGGCGGCATCCGCCTGCCCTATGCGTTCGAGTTCATGGGAGTTCGTTGCTGCATCGAGAGCAACCTTAAGGAGCCGGTCATGGATCACGACAGACTGCTGCATGGAAAGGGTATGGAAGAAGCTGCGGGCCACATCATCATGGATGCGAGCACGCTGAACCTCCAGCGCATACTGGTTTGAGCGGCCCTCCGCGCGATAGATCTCACGCCGCAGGGCCAGCTTGCGGCCGAGAACGAATACCTGCGAGAAGAAGGCCCCCTGTTCGCCGCCGTGATACTCTCCACCGCGGATGTGATCGCCCGAATACCCGAGGATAGGATCGGGCGGCAAACCAATCTGCCGAGCCTGTTGATTGGAGCGATCGATGTTTCGCTGCGCCTGTACCAGCGTCGGATTGTTCTTTTCTGCGAGGTCGATGAAAGTTTCGATCGTCATTGGCTGCTGACTGACGACCTCGCGCAGCAGCTCCGGGGCAGGCAGGTCTGTACCCGTCTGGAATCCGATCGCCTCCGGCTCCTGCAACTCCTGAATGGGAACTTGAATGGAGCTTGCATCGCTCTCCGGCCCGGGCTTCTGGTCTCCGCGGTCCGTCTGCTGTTCCACCGAATGCTGAATACTGGCAGCAGCAGCTTTTGCTCGCTGATTGCCGGAGTCCTGCTGCATATCCTTAAGATCGGCGGGCACGGGGTCTCCCGGCTGCTTTGTGCGGTTTGGTTGTGGAGCGCCTGGCGCTTGTTGCGGTGGCGACTGTTTTTGGGGCATCTTCATGCCGGGCATGTCCGGCATGGATTGCTGTTGCGCCCTCACCGTACAGGCCACAACTCCGAGCGCTACCGTGAGCGCCAGCTGAGTCCGTTTCATTACTTCCTCTTTTCTCGCAAGGGACCGTTCTGGTCTACCGAAAACATGAAGGGCAGCATGCGAACCGCTGCCAATTCGATCTAGCCGCGTGCGCCGCGCTCGGATGTCGTGTAGATCGAAGCGTATGGATCGTTCTTTCGGTTGGCATTGTGCATGGCGGAGACGACCTGGTCGTACTGCTCAGGCGGAAGTACCCGGACAAACGTCATCATGCCCTGCATGAAGCGGCTCCAGTTTGCCCGCAAGCCGAGGTTCTCCGGCTTTTCGACAAGCTTGTCCATGTTCATCATCGGACCTTCCATGTAGGCGTCCTGTGGGAAGTTCGGCACATTGTTCGCATTGGGCGATGTCTCGGTCATCTGCCGCTTCATACTGCTTTCGCCCATGTCAAACGCATCCAGGTTGCGCTGCTGCAGTTCGCTCAAAACCGGCCGATTGCCGCGTTGCTCCTTCATCATGCCCAACATGCCGGCATTGAGTTGCGTGTTGGCGAGTGGACCGTCTGGCGCGGTAGCCTGCTTGCCTGCGCCAAGCGCGGCGGAAGGAACGGCCGGATTCGTCGAGGCGTTCGGAATTGCATGCTTCATCTCCATACCTTGCATGTTGCCCATCTGCATGTGCTTCATGCTGTCCCCGTCTTCGCTCCGGGGAGTCATCCGGCCATGGCTGTCGTCTCCGCGAAGCCCCGCTCCACCTGGGAAGCCTGCCATGCGGGTCATCGGTCCGGCCTGCGACGCCATCTGATTCATCATGTGGTGCGGAAGATGGCAGTGAACCATCCAGTCGCCCGGATTGTCAGCCACGAACTCTACATTGCGCGACTGTGCCACGCCGACCAGCACCGTGTTTCCAGGCCACCAAGCCGTCTCAGGAATTCGCCCACCCTCAGTTCCGGTGACATAGAAGGTGTGCCCATGGATGTGCATGGGGTGATGTTGCATACCCAGATTGACAAAGCGAATGCGAACACGATCCCCCTGCCGAACGATAAGCGGCGTGGCTGCCGGGCCAGCTTTCCCGTTCAAGAGCAGCCAGTTCCAGTTCATGCTCATCGTGTCCGGCGTCGTGGAATTCGCGAGAACGGAGTATTGCTGCAGATGAATAGCGAAATCTTTGTCGCAGTGCGGGCGGTAAGGCTCTTTCGGGTGCATGATGAACGCGCCCAGCATTCCAGCCATCTCCTGCATGGCCATGTGCGAGTGGTAGAAGTAGGTCCCTTCTTGCTTGATCGTGAAGTTGTACACGAACGTCCCACCCGGCCTGACCGGCTCCTGGCTGATGCCTGGCATGCCGTCATAGCCGATGTGGTCCTCAAAGCCATGCCAGTGGATAGAGCTAGGCTCCGGCAGCTCATTCGTGAAGATCACGCGGACCTTATCGCCCTGTGTGACCTGGATGGTGGGGCCGGGAGCCGAGCCGTTGAAACCCCAGACATCGATCGTTTTGTCCGGCGCGATTTGTTGCCTGAAGACATGCGCCGTCAGGCGGAAAACCTTGTATCCCCGTCCATCACGTAGGGCAGGTCGCCCACGTCCGTGGTGACCACCGGAGTGTTAGAAACAGAGCCGTTGTGCGTGTCCACTTTGGAAAGAGACCCGCTGCTGACTCCGCGATACCCGCCACTGAGCGCGGTCTGGGTTGTGGAAGTCAGCCGGCGGCTGGACTCGGCAGTAGCGGTCGTGGCAGTAATCAGACCCGCTCCCAAGGCAGCGGTGCTCTGCAGAAAATCTCTACGATTCGGCATGGGGTAATGATCCTTCCGTGGCCATTGAGGCCAGGCAGACTTGCGGCTCTCTGGGTCGAGAGCTTCGTTGCGATAAGACGCGCTTGGTTGAGAACTCAGGCTTTGATGACGGTCTTGTTCTTTCCCGTGAGCACCCTCAATGTCAGGATTGAACAGGCGAATACTGCTCCTCCGCGTACGCCTCTTCTCATAGCTTTACAGACGACCCTTCGCGTCTAATTTCCCCACCTTCCAGCCGACGGTTCACCTCACGTCTCCCGCCGGATTGCGTCGCTTGACTCCACCACTCTGAGTCTCAGCTAGCTTCCCGCGCTGGTGCCCTAAAAACCAAATCTTTTAATGGCTTAGGTGTAAGGGAGTGTCACAACCGATCGAACGTGAAGCACCGTTTTGTTGCTGGCGACGGTTTGCGGCTGCTGCTCGCAAACAGCATGCTTGCACTCATCCTTAGCCTGAATCTGCGCGGAGTGATGGCCCTTGTCCATTCCACTGTTATGCATTCCCGCCATCGAGGACGCGGCAGACACACCTGAAGCGTGGTGGCAGCCAGATCCAAGCGCCTTCAGATCGCAGGAAGTCTCACATGCGTTCGCCACGCACGCGATCGATAGCAGAAGAACTGCTATGAAGCTCGCGAGAATTGACCTGAACCGCATATGGCTTAATGATATCCCTTACGTATCTCAGACGTTTGCAAGGCTCACGCAGTTGTAATCTGGGCCGATGGGATCAAAGTCATTCAGCCCGCGATTTGAGGCGGCGTGAATGGATTCGGTTTGATACGACCATCAAGCTGCTTGATGCTCATCGAAGAGTCGTATCTTTTCAGCCACCTTGCCTGCGGGCGAGAAACTTAGAGTGGCCTGCTCATGGCCGTAAGGATGCTGTTCGCGCCATAACGCAAGCAGGAGCGGCGGCATCGCGGTGAGAAAGGCCTTGGTGCGATGAACCTTTGCATGGCAGCCGGGACAGAGCGCCAGCATAAGGCCCAGAACCGATTTGCCAGGTACCCGATGATGTACGATGATCGATCGCTTGTCCCGTCCCGAAGCGTCACAGACGCGACAGCGGTAGCCATCCCGCTCCAGAACCGACTCCCGCAGACTCCGAAGTATTCCTCATCCTGCCGCTTGACGTGTCACCCTCACGAACGTAGCCGGTGAGCTGTTCGAGCTGAGGCCGGTGGAGGTCTTTGCCCGAAGCCTTGTCTACAAAACAGTTGTCGAGAGCAACGCCCTCAAGTTGACGCAACTCCTTTTGGTCCAGAGGGCTCTGTTGCATTAACTAGCTAGGCGCAGTGTCCCCCTTCTTGGCTTGGGACTCATGCTGCGACTTGGAAGAGGTTGTTCACCAAGCGGATCTCGTTCTGCACACCTGGCTTGCAGATGAGGCAGTGTCCGCGTCGGATCATTCGCATGATCTCGAATCCCTTGATCGTGGCTGTGGCGGTGCGCATCGCCTGAAAGCCGCGTGTGGGTCTTATCACCTTTTGAGCGCGCCATGGTCTGCCTCAATGATGTTGTTCAGGTACTTCGAGGTGCGGTGTCTTGTGTCTCTGGCTAGCTGACCTTCACGCTTGAGCCGCTCGATCGCCTCAGGATACGAGGGAAGTTTATCTGTTGTGATCGATGTCGGAGGCCAGTTCTGCATGGTTTTCACCGCTTTACTCAGAAAACGATGTGCAGCCCGGGTGTTGCGTCGTTCTAGAAGCATGAAGTCAATCAAGCGGCCATGTTTGTCGACTGCCCGGAACAGGCACTTCCACCTGCCGCCCACCTTGACGGAGGTCTCGTCTACCCGCCAGGACGTTGAGCAATAGCCCTTATAAGCCCGCACGCGCCCCTCGAGCTCGGGCGCGTAGCGATGAAACCAGCGCATGATCGTGGACGGGTCCACCTCAACGCCTCGCTCCTGGATCATCTCGGTCAGGTCCCGGTAGGAGATCCCGTACTTGCAATACCAACGAACACAGACCAGGATGATCTCGACCGGGAAGCGACGGCGCTTAAACATGAACTATGCTAACGCCCGGAACATCATAATCCCGGTTAATGCAACAGTGCCGTCGTCTTCATGGTTCAATCATCGGCTTCCGGTAGGCAGGTCGCAAGCCCTGTGGATTTCAAACTGCACCACTACCTGGTGTTCGGTTTGCTTGCAACGGCAGAGAGCTGCGCGTACCCGATCATGTGGCGTATTTATTAGATTTATCCAGTCCTGAGTTCATCCATTATTGGGGCCGCGAGTGGCCAAACGCAACCTGTACGACGCTGCTATCGGGTCGTAATGACCAGCTGCTTCCCTCTGAAAGATCCCCATGGGATACGAGCCCGCAATAAAAGCGGCCGCGTGGTCGCCATGAAAGAACGTCGGAATGAATCCGGTCTTTTCGCCCCTGTCGATGAGAGATCGTATGACATCCTGCGTGACGTCTGGTGAGAGTAGGCCGAGCAATACCAGCTTGTTTCGATAGTCGTCCCATAGAGAAGGCAGCGTGTAGTACTGGAAGTTTCCTTTGACCACATCGTTCTTAGCGTCTAGGTACTCTCCATTCCCGTTGCTTCTTAAAGCCGGCCAAAGGAATGACCGGTATAAACAGGAGTAAAACAGTTCTTTCTGCCGTTCGGTTCCTCCGGAGACCTCGATCTTGGAAAGCAAGTTCTTCCAGGTTCCCGAGGCATCTGCTCTTACCATATTAAAACCTTTCCGGCCAGTTCCTCTTCCAAATTCTGTTTCGCATTGTCTGTGCTTACAAAGGAAAAGCCGATTTTCAACTCCACAGGAGCATTGCCACCGGCTAGATCTACGACTGACAGGTCGCTTTTATCTCCTTTTTAGCCGTTCGATGTGTTTGATCTGGTAATTCGTCACGGCATAGAAGAAGACCTTCTCGCTCGCTGTCTGAAATCCCTTGAAGGCGTGATCGCCTTGCTGATCAATCTTCCAATCTCTTACCTTCTCATTTGAAACCGCAAGGTTCACCACCAGCCGTTTCGGCTGTGTGTTGTCCTTATAAGTGTATCGATGGTAACCCGTTCTAAGTGTGGCCGTTAGTTCGGCATTGATGTTGTATCTTTCAAGAAGAACCTGATAATACCCTGGATGAGCGGTTTCGTTGCTGTGATGAAAAGACGAACCAAAATCATCAGGATTGACCGTCCCGCTTACGGGTAGGACCGGGATGTCGCACAGATTCCAGTGCCCTTTGTTCGTGTGCGCAAATGCATAGATAACAGAGTTCTCGTATTCGTAGCCGGCTCCGCTGCCAAACTTTGTGATCGGGCTGAGTTGAACCATGGTGTTAGGCACGGAGGCGCCGGGAAAGCTTAGGCCGGCCCAAACACGCCAAGGCGGATTGAAGCCGATGTCCGCCGGATTCGTCAGTGGTGCAGTCCCAAGGAACGGGTTGACATACTCTGTCGGCTGCTTTTGCAGCCTGCAGGGACCACGTGAAAGCCAAACATGTCACAAAACCAGCAAGCACCGTCCTCATTCGTTCCCCTCCGTCGAGATTGTCAAGACGTGGATCTTCTGAGAAGCTCCACTCAGACTGCAATTTCGTAAGCCGCAAGGTTAAAAGAACGTCCGGCCCGGCACTAGTGCCCTACATCAGCTGCGGCCAGCGTTCCAACCCCGGTTCCAGACGTGGCCAGTCTGCCTGCCGACTCATGATCATGGTTGCCGGGAGGAAGGAGACGCAGCAGATAGGAAAACTCAGTTGGGTCGGACCAAATTATGTACTGTTCCAGTGAGCGCGGGCCACAACGGCTGTAGTTGTAAGAATGCCTATCGCGATAGCAGGTTAGCCCGCCACCGCTGCTGATCCACAAACTGTTGTCGCGGTCCTCGGCAAGACCGGTGATCGATTCCCCCGGGATGGAGCCGGGTGCGCCAGCCTTGTAGAGTACGAAAGAGGCACCGTCAAAACGGGCGAGGCTTCCGAGCGTGCCAATCCAGAAACCCGTCGTGTGTCTGAAGACTGGCGCGGATCGAGTTTTGAGGCAAGCCTTGTTCCGCGGTCCAGGCACGCAGCACATACTGGCGAAGACTTTCGCGGAATCAGGCCCGAAGCCGGAGGGTTTAACAGACACGTTAGTAGTGTAGCGAGAACCGCCGCACCTATTCGAGTGTGGCTGCCGGACTGCCGATTCAGTTTCGTGTGCATCGATTCGCTGGCCATTCTATCGAAAACGTGTGTCTGCGCGGGAGCAGACCCAACGATCGACTCAAACTCTATCGCCTGGAAGGGACGAAGTTGTAAATGCCGGCATCGAGCGTGATTATATTCGGCCTGTGGCTATTAAAGTACGCGTAGCTAAACCGGCTATCTGATCGACTTGGTAGCGAAGTACCTTCGTTATCCGGGTCAGACATCGACCCATCGAGTTGTGTGCCGAAAAATCCATCGTCGCCACCTGGGAGGACAGCGCGGTCGCGAGAGGGCCCCGGTAGTCGTTTCCGGTTAAACTATGACAACCGGCAGTGATCAAGTTCCCTAGTAGCTCTCGGCGGAGCAGGCAAGGTGCTCGTCCGGAAGAAGTTCTCACAACGGCAGCTGCTGACGTACACCGCGAACATGCAGACGTCTCTGATCGGACTAGAGGCCTGTTCCGGAGCGCATTTCCTCGGACGTGCCTTG
>JAABUK010005980.1_pt1 | contig 18484 bp, 22 predicted proteins | sample 5559141 | NCBI WGS metagenome assembly JAABUK01 (sample SAMN10711869, study PRJNA513367) | rock metagenome | isolation source: Antarctica rocks | place: Antarctica: Victoria Land, Pudding Butte nord | collected 2016-01-03 | reverse complement strand
GCTATTACCCCCTCATCGACTTCAGCGTCCTCACCAACATGGCCTCTGCCCATCACGCCTCCTCTGCACAGCCAGGGCCAACTGACCCAGCTGCTGAGCCCCCTGTGGGTGACCACACCCAAGGGCCCAACCCCCCTGCCCCTCCCCCTGGCTCCCGGAGGCGCCTTGTGCGCAAGGCTACAGCTTCTGCCGGCCCGGCAGAACTTGGCAGGTCACCTGCAGGCAGAGGCCCTAAGCAGCAGGGGTCTGTTGCCGCCGCAGAAGCCACAGCCCTGGCTGAGGAAGAGGAGGACTGGGATGTGGATGCCCCGCCAAGAAAGCGTGCCCAGCAGGGCAGTGGGGCAAGGGCGGGCAAGAAAAGCAGTGGGGCTCCTCGTGCCGGCAAGCGCAGCACCTTCAAGGGCGTGACCCTCAAGAACAAGCGGTCAGCCCTTGAACCCACTCCTTCTAGTGCTTCCTGAGGCTAACAAGTTGTTGTTCAGTGTCTCATCTCTGCTCAATAGGGCTGGAATGCATTCTGTAGTCCTGTATGCAGCATGTTATGTACAGCAACAGCAGCTGCCTCCATGTGTCACATGCTGTTGCAACTTCATGTGGTGTCTGCTTGCGCTGCAGGATTGCTGTGATGCTGTGGAGTGGGGCACAGAAGCAGCCCATCCACCTGGGCTACTGGCCCTCCTCCCCTGGCTGCAGCCCGTGTCAATGACGTGTAAGCTGCCTCCCCTCACTTGGTGGACCACCCTTGTGTGCAATTTTTGTTACATGCTTGAATCGTTTTGCAGATGACAACAGTTCATGTACATACATACATACATACATACATACATACATACATACATACATACATACATACATACATACATACATACGTACATCCCTTTGTTCATTCATCCATTCATGCATGTATGTAACGAACCAAGAGCAGCGCCTAATGGGCTCTTCAGAGCAACGCTTGAGGAACTGTGTGTCACCACAGATCAGCAGCACTACGGCATTCGCATTTCATGAGCTCCTGCAACATGAATCAGCAACACTACAGCATTTGCAACCCATGGCCCTTCACCACAAAGCAGGAACAGTTACATTCCATGCTGTAGTCATGCATGCATCTGTCAAACAACACAATCTGCAAAAGCATGTGACATTCCTGGTCTATCAGCATGCACTTTAGAATACATTGTTTCAGCTCAGCATCACATGGCAGCTCAAATCCACTCTGCCCTCAACTGTTGCCTGTCAGAATCTGCGCAGATTCTGACAGGCAACAGCATGCTGGCAACACCTACATGCACTTCTGGTCATCCACGCCGCCCATTAGTGCTGCCTATCAGAACGCCTATCAGTCCAACTTAGGCTGCCTATTGGTGCTACCCATGCTGCCTGTTGGTGCTACCCATGCTGCCTATTGAAGCTACTCATGCTGCCAACAATGAATTCTCCTCCCAAGCAGCCCACAAAGCATCACAGTCACTGCTCTTCCCCTTGTAATGGGCAGTGCAGCCTATCACCATTACTTTACACAGCAACAATGTTATGCTGCAGAGGTCGCATCACCCTGCACACACGAGCTGGAGTTGAGCCTGACCAGCTTAACTTCCCCCTGGATGACTACACCGATGAGGAGATTCCAGACAGCATTGAGGCTCTGCAGGAGGCCATCAAGCTTGATCAGGTTGGTGCAAAGCTTCTCTCAACCTTTGCCTCTATTTGGCTAATTGCATGCTGCCCGGCGACTATGCTCGTGTACAAGAAAGCTGTACAAAAGATGTTGCGCTGCTCTGTTTGCGTCTCTTTACCCCAAAACCCGCTTTTCTGGAGCATGAAGGACATCACTTTTTGCTTTGGGTTGGGCGAGGCACTGCTGTCATGTGTCTATGTGAAGCCGTGAAGTCTTGCGTGGTGCAGGTTCGGTTGAGGGGCACCTCTAGATCATGTGCTGGGCAGGCAGCGCTGCAGCGCAGGCAGAAGCGCAGATGCAGCCAGCAGCCTGCCCCTGCCCATGACTCTGCCAAGTAAGTGACCTTGACATTCAATTCCTGTGCCTTCAATTGCATCTGTAACATCTTTGGTGGCATCAGCTTAAACTTCTGTTGCATCTGTCAAATTCTGGTTATATCTGTTCAGTTTTCAATTGCACAATTCACACTTTGGCTTCTTTGGTGACAGCTGTTGAAGCTCAAGTGGTTCAGACAGGATCAGCATGATCCTGACACAGACAGGACACACCTATCCTGTGCCTCTCTGTCTGTCAGCCTGGAAGAAGCTGTGTTCCTGAACAAGCATGATCTTGACAATGCTGCCTTGTGTGCCAGATTCATAAGACCTCTGCATCCTGCAGATTGCCTTGTAGACAAGAAACGTTTTTTTTAATCACTGAACCAGCAGCTTGCAGAGGCCTTGACGTCATATATCATCTTCACTCACTCATGCAAGCTAGACTGCCCTGAACAATCTCAAGTCAAATCAGTCGATTCACATGTTCTGTCTGTAAGTCATCATGTGAGTCAACAGACAATGACTGGGACTAAGGACTAAGCACTAAATGTGCAAGGCAGCTGATGATAGAGGACCAAATTATTTGCAGTAGCAATCTTATGTCGAAGGAGGGTGGTAGTAATGCTCATTGGCTCAAACTCTGAGCACGTGGTGCAGGGCTACAACTGCTGGCAAGCTGCGCATTTCCCATTTCCTGGGTGTGAGCTGGGACAGCCACAGCAGCTTGTGGCAAGCCAGGTTCCGCCAGCCAGATGGCACCTCACTCTTCATTGGCCACTTCCAGAAGGCTGAGGCTGCAGCCCGCGCCTATGATGAGTATGCTCTGCAGCAGAGTGGCCCGGCTGCTGTGCGAAATGCTATGCCCAGCACTCTGACAGGTACTTTGCTACAGCACATGGCCTGATGTGTGAGCTACTTGCATTGCATGCCCAGAACTCACAGGACAACTCTTCCGTGCGCTGAACACATGGTTGGACGTGTACGCTGCCTGCATTGCTTGTACGCTCGCTGTGCCTAGGCCGACGCTGTGTGAGCTCATGAGCAGTTTTGACGTACCTGAAGAGGGGAGAGAAGATGCAGGGGAGGGACATGCGGGTGGGTCAGGGTGAGGAGGGGGGCTGGGGGAGGAGAGGAGGGCTCACCTCTGTGCTTGAGCCATGTTTCTGAATGCGCAGATTGAGCCTTGCACCTCATCATGTCATACTTTCCACACTACAGTGACAGCGCACAGTTGGCAGAATGACCTATCGGGAAGCATTGCAGACTACTCTGCTATCATGAGCTATTGTTGACTTGTGTTTGTGTAATGCAGGAGAGCAGGGTGATGATGCGCAGGCCCATGACTGCCTGCGCTATCATGCACTGGAGGGTGACTCGGCTCTCTTTGACCAAGCCCCAACAATGCCTGTCGTAGACCACACCACAGCAAATGGCCCTGCCCTGGCCAACAGCCCTGCTGCTACCTACGTGCCTGGCCCTGTGAACAGCAGGAAGAGGAGCAAGGCGGCTGCCTCAGCAGGCAGAGGCAAGCCCGGCACAGGTGAGCAGCAGCCTGTCACCAACGCCTGCCTCAACCATGCTCTGTGACTGGGTACACACGTACACAAGCATGGATGCTCTGATCTTATGATGTAGCCATGCGGAATGCATTGTGTATGCAAACATAAACATGTGCATGCAGCACACACAATGCAATCGAGCTGCTGTACAGACAAGTCTAAAGTGTGTTGCTGCACAGACTGTGAATTGCCCTATTTAGTGTGTTCAGAAACAACTAATCACTGTGTCATTGCAGTATGTTTAGTGATGCTGTTCTGCAGGTGATGCTGGGTATGGGGCAGGCGTGGCACCACATGGCCTGCACAGTCAGCCTGCAACGTCAGCTTCTCAGGCAGCTGGAGGAGCAGCTTCTCTGACCCCGTCTACACCTACTAGGCGGCCTAAGAGGAAGCTGCCCTCACTGTCTGTGGGGGGCCATGCAAGGGTGGCTGACAGTGCTGAGGTATTGTCTTCACAGCTGTTGTGTCAGTCCCCACAGCTGTTGTGTCAGCCCTCCCAACTGTTGTGTCAGTCCCCACAGCTGTTGCATCAGTCCCCGCAGCTTTTAACTCTGAAAGCCCCGCAATAACGGTAGTAATGTTCATGACAACAATAGTGAACAGTTGCCACAAAACAAACCATGACACTTGACATGTGATGATGCAGGCAGGGGATTGTGCAGGGGCCCCTTCTAGTCAGTATCATGGGGTCACCTGGGACATGCAGCAGAAGCAGTGGCAGGTGACTGTCATGACTGGAAGGGGCAGCATCCAGTTTGGGTGGTACAGTGATGAGGAGCAGGCTGCCTGTGCCCATGATGCTGCAGCAATGGTGATTGGGCCCCAGGCTCAGCTCAACTTCCCCAAGCAGGTGGGCTTTGCAAGAGCCAAGCTTGGCAATGTCTGTGCCTGTGTGTCTGCAGATGTTGTCTTCTCCCTCAATGTGTCTTGTCTCCTGCGTGATTGCCTCTGTCTGTACCCTGTCCTGTGTTACTCAATGCAGGTGGAAATGCATTGAAACAGGGCTGCAGAGTGTTACGTCTGAGCAGCTGTCTTGAACCTGAGGGCTACTGATGTCACTGTATCTCACAGAGGTGTTGCCTACTTGCAGAATCTGAGGGTGAGTGGCGCCACCAGGCAGATGTGTGTGGACTTGGCCACAGGCCTGGGCCTGCCTACCACTTTCTCACTCTCAGTCCCAGCCGAGCTTCCACAGTCCCCAGATGACTTCAATGGCGTGAGCTGGAACTGCATGAAGGGCAAGTGGCATGTGGTGGTGCCATGTGGGGAGCAGGTGGTGGACTTGGGCTGGTTCCAGAACAAGCTGGAGGCGGCACGCAGCTTTGATGCAGCTGCTGTGGCGTCAAAGCAAGAGGGCTGCTTAAATTTCCCTCAACAGGTACCTCCTGCCTTTGTTCAGCCAATTTGTCTATCCAGATTGGGTGATTGACCAACCTGTGCTAGTGGATGCTGAAGAGGTCACAATGTGTTCAGCCAGCTGTTATTTGAACAGTCATTGGAATTCTGGCACAGCAGTATGCACATCAAGAACAGTGAACGTTGACAAAAGGTTGTGGTGGTCGCAGTGCACACGTGCATGAGCTAATTTGCATTGTCATTCTCAGTCTCTGTATTGACAGGCCTTCTGATGGTGTGATCTGATGGTGGAGACCAGAACAGATGCATGAAGCAATCTGTGCCTGTGACAATCAATGTGTGCAAAGCATGTCAGCTCCCTCATACAATACAATCTTGCTCCACACAGTTTCAAATTTGGCATGTTGGTTGCTGGCATGCAGCTACAGCTCAGGACAAGTGTGCATGCATGCCCCTAAGTCCACCCCCTAAACAGCCCCTCTTCCAGTATAGCATTGACATGACATCGGGGCATGAACTGGTTGCAGGAAATCTGGGTGAGCAAGGCAGTCAGGCAGAGGTGTGTAGCCTTGGCCTTGCACCTAGGCCACTCCTCCTCTGCTACACAGTCTATTGGGGTGAAGCGCCCTTCAAACAAGGTACTTCATGTTCCTCAAGCCTGGGACTTGCTGAATTGGAACACAATGTTCATTTGCTGCCGCACCAATTGATTTGCAGGCAAGGGGCAGCTGTAGGTGTGTCACACAGTCACAGGCGCTGCTTTTATGGATTTTGTATTTCGCATGTCATTTGGGGTGACACGCATCAATCTTAGTGACTGTTGAGCCTCACTGCCTTGTTCATGACATGAGGTTGATCTTTGCTTTTGTTTCTGTACCATCTCTCAAGCTGGACAGCTCTGAATTGTGGAGGGATTACATCATCAGGATCATGATGCTCCATGCAGGGCCAGGTCTCGCCCAGGCAGGAGCTCATGTATGATGAGCTACCAGGTGCCAGCCGTGGTGCTGATGAGCAGCCTGTTCTGAAGGCAGCCAAGAGGGGACCCCATGCCACACCTAATGCCATCAGGTGCTTTGCATTTCCACATCTGGCTGCTGCTTTCCCTGAACTTGTTGCGCCCCAGGCCTACACCTGCTGTCATTTGTTCCTGTAGTGAATGGCCATTGTTCATACCCTTTGCTTGCCTACTGTAGAGCCCATTGTCCTGGTCATTGGCAGCTGCATACAGGTCTTGCCGCAAACTCAGCTCTGACAAGGCAGGGACTGCACTATTAGCTGTCCTTGTCTCAAGCTGCAGAGGCTTTCACCTTGCATGCAACAGTGAAACTTGCTCCCATGCAAGCTATTCCGTGCAGTGTCTGCTCTTCTTAGTCAGTGCTGTGCCAGTTGTTCCAGCAGCTTTAAGTGTCAGAAAAGCACAGCATGTAGTCATGAAATGACTCTGTCTCATCAGCACAAGTGACCCATCTGCAGGAGGATGTGTTGCATGGTATCTTGAGTCAGAGTGCAGACAATCTGCTCTGGAGCTGTCTATCTTGCTTGTTTTCTGGGCTGTTAGCTTAAAGTCGCTGGGCATACATTTTGCATGACGATAGCTTTACAAGTTCCATCCTTGCAGGCGTGACCAAGCAGGCCTGAGTCAGGAAGAGGCCCTGACAAGCTTGCAGAATATGAGTCAGTGATGGGACCAGCTTGACATGATTGCAGGCTGGTATATGTTGGCACAATGGCATTTGCCACCAAACATTTTGTCTTCCTGGATTGACAATCATTGACATGCATTATGCGTGTAACACGAAAGTTGCTGACTTGCATGATCTGGCCTGTTACAATTATTTACAGAGTGTCTTGCACATGTGTGCGTCGTGGGTATAACAGCTGCTGCCCACTTAGTAACACTCAGTCTGGTGGTTTACAGAGTGTCTTGCACATGTGTGTGTCGTGGGTATAACAGCTGCTGCCCACTTTGTGACACTCACTCTGGTAGTTTGGTGGTGACACACACGCATGCACACACGTACGCAGGTGATTTGTGGCGTTACAGCATTTAACATCCCGATATTCTCTAGGTCAGTAACGAAGCGTGGCAGGACAGTCAATAAGCGCAACACACTCGGTCAACTTTGCTATCTACTGCAGCTTTTGACGCAGCATCGAGTTGCACAGGTATAGCACTCACAAAGTGTCTTGATTGGTATCGACCAGGTAGGCTTTGACGTGGCTAAAACATGTACATGCATGCTATCTGCAGGCATCCCTCTGCGACTGAGCCTTCGAACATTGGCAACGCAGGAAAGGCTAAAATTTTCCTTGCAGGCATCTGTTACTTGCGATTATGATGCTTGCCATGTCTTCGGCTGGGATCAGTCCTGCATGCACGCCACGGGCGTGCTTTGCCAAAACCAGTCGTGTCGCTGCTCGCTGCCAACACGCTCTACCAACAATGTTCAGACGGGGTCACTGCTTTCCATCCAAGGTAAGCTTCTACCTTGCACACAAGCTGTATACTTTGAGCAGTTCCAGGGCAAGCTTTCCACCAAACAACACATGGTAACTGACTTCTGACTGGACTCAGGTTTCAGCATCTACAACAGCATCTCACCGATGTCGACAGATGACTGTCAGAGCTGAGCAAAAAGGAAAAGGAGTTGGCAGGGGAGGTTACCCAATAGATGAAGAAAAGTCCAAGCAACTCAAGCTGGTGGCAGACAAAATGGATGCCTTCTTTGCTCACAGCGACGAGGCTGCATTTGATGCAGTTGCTTCTCCAGATATCACTCTGCACGGTGACTTGTTGATCCTAGACAATGACCTAACAGGAGCTGACAAAGTCAAGCAGACTCTTGGAACCTACACCAAGGCATATGACTACAAGCATGAGAACATTGCTCATGGCGCTGATATTGATGGCAGCAGTGTCTTCCACTTTTGGTTGCATCAGGTAGGCTCATAGGTTTGGCTGCTTGTATTTGTGATTGCTCAGCAGAGTGCTGCATCACAGCATGCTGTCCCACATGACTACGCTGGGAAGTTGCCACAGAAAGGCAAGGAAATGCCATGGAAGTATGCATATTGACAAGAACTTGCCATGCAAATCACAGCTGGAAACAGTGCATGTTGCAACGCAAGGCATAGCATGTGTCTTGAATTACGTATCTACATGTCACATGCATGTCATACCATGTCATACCATGTCATACCATGTATTACACCATGTCATGCCAGGGTGCATGTGCAGCAGCAGAGTTCTGGACCCCACCTGTGTCACAAAGCTCATGCTTCTCTTTGTACGCTTGCAGGACTTGAAGAAGAAGGAGGGCAGCAGTGATGGTAGAACCGAGGAGTTGACTGATGGTACAGCCACCAAAGCAGGTAAGCACAAGCTAGTCAATCACATGCTCTCCTTCTGTAAGTGTTTCACCCTAAGAGAAGGCATATTTGGTATGGATGAACAAACAAAAGAGTGTTTTTCTATCTCTTCTGGTATCTCCTGCTGGCTGTCTCTATGCTTTGCCACCAAATGAGCTTACCAAGCCTGCTGACATGACCTTATCCATGCAGCTCTGTGGAGGTACGTGGTTGGTGACAATGGCAAAGTGACAGATATCTACTTCTTGACCCAGCTGACACCAGATGAGAAGCTCAGCATGGTACTGCTCCTCCCTTCATAGCATTATCACCTTGTGCGCTGTGCCTGCTGTTCCTCCTGTGCCTGCTGTTTCATAGCATCATCACCTTGTGCGGCGTGCCTGCTGTTTCTGCAGCTGCTGCTGCTGCTGCTCCAGTGTCAGCACATTGCCTGTACATAGTGTTGCATCTAGAGCCTGTTTGTGTTCTATCGAGCTCAGCATGCATACTCTTGTTGGGTGCTGCCAAATTGGGACTTTGTCAAAGAGCTGCTGGTCACCTGAAACACCCTGTAATTCTGATGATGCTGCATCTGCATGTCAGTACAGGGCATTCTGCTGCCTCGTGCGCTTCAAAATCATAAAGCTGTGCAGTGATTCGATTCCTATTGTGTATGCAGTTCACAGACCCAAAGCTGGGCAGTGACTTGAAGTTTGATGTGATGGACTTCAAAGGCCCCACCATTGAGCCGGAAGACAACAGGATGTCCAGCATGTTGGACTCAGCCAAGATCTTCAGTGAAATCTGGGAGACAGGTGCTGCTGCTTACCTATGCTCATGACAAGCTTTCAAACACGACCACAAACACAAATACCTTGTATGCATGTGTCCTTTGGACATTGACACACAGATAGCTGCAGATTACGTTGACAAGTGAAACTTTGTTTCGTCAGTGATGTGATGCGACTTGATGTGGCAGTGCCAAATGACCGTTTTGTCTTGCATCTAGCTGATGATCAGCTGGAATCCCTGTAAATTATTATCATCGTTGTTACCTAGCCGATGAGAAGTCATGATGTCACAGAGTGCTGTGTTGATGATTGCAGGCAACTCATCACTTGCAGACAACATTCTGAGCAAAAATTTCAAGGAGATTGCACCCATCTTTGGAACCAAGACTGAGGGACCTGAAAAGTTCAAAAGCACCATTGATGGACTGTTCAGCGTGAGTGCACTGATTGATGTCAGAACACAAACACATCACTTCCATCTCACCTTCTCCATGCTGCAAGAACCCGTTCAATGTTGTCATCACTCCACAATCATTACAACATGCTATGGAGAAGTATGAGGCATTTTGCCCACGATGCAGCATGGGCATTGATGACTCCGCTGGCTTTCTATTACTCAGTGTGTTGGCACTGGTAAAACCCATTACACCTTCGTCACTACTGCACTCTCACTCCGTGCTTGTATCTGCAGAGCTACGACAGGACGGGTGGCATGAGCGCGTTTGCTGTGGACCCAGACAGCAACAAGGCCTTCATTCACTGGGAGTCAAAAGGCAAAATGAGTGGTGATGGACCAGATGGCATCTCACTATATGGCCTTAACATGCTCATTTTTGACAGCTACGGTCTTGTTGAGACTGTGGTGGGCTTCAGACAGCCTCTACCAACTGAGAGAGTGAAGTACTTGACGAAGGTTCCTGAGAAGGCAGGAGCTGCAGTTTAGAGATGCATTGTGTACACCATTTGGATGAGCATCACTGTTATGCTCTGATATGCCAATGCTTCAGGTGTTTGAGTGGAAATTTAATGTGTTCACATTTGTTTGAACAAGATGCTCAAGGGGATTTGACTTGGAATCACACTGTGAACCAGTCACACCTGTCTGATGAGTATGATGCATTATGAAGGCTGTTGGTGATGACAGAGCTACTATTGGCTCAAGCTGTTTTGGGGTAAACAGCATTTATCTAGGCTGGCAGAATGATTGCATTTCAAATATGCAAAACAGGACTAAGCTTGATGTGTGTATCTCGGGCGAGGTTTTTAGCCAACAGCAAATCGTTCGCTAACAGCAAGTTGAACTCACCTTGGGCTTTCATGATGGTCCAGTACCTGCCTACTCGTGTTGTGTGGCAATTGACCACCAAGTGTCATGTATGTTAGTCAGCTGCAGGACAATTTAGGCATTGCAAGCCTGCACAAAATTAGGGCACACAATTGTAGTGCCAGTCTAATGCCCACGACCAGATGGCATCTGCATACTTGCCATATCAAAGCCAAAATGTGATGTATGCAGACATGTGGACTGTGCATGAGCAGGCCTCTATGGCCAGGAGGTTGTTTTCTGAGGCGTGCATGAAGTCAAGCTGAGCATTGACTTGCATTGACCCAGATGCCATACTCTAAAGCAAGCCTTGACTGCAATTGTTACAGCAGCAGCAGCAACAAGAAGACAGCAAACCCAACACAGCACACACTGCAAACAGCCCACACTGCGGACAAGAACACTGAGTCTACTGCTGCAATGCCGTGAGGGCAGAGACTGCCTCCTTTTCCTCAAGGCTGAACCCATGCACTAAGCTGCCTGGGGCCTTTGACCTTGCAAGGTAGGCTGTTGCCATCTTGCCCTCATGCTGCCTCCCTTCCTCTGCTGGCCCTCTCTGCTCCTTGTTGCCCTGCGCATTGCCACTTGCTGAGCAACAATTGCAGTACAACAATGCGTAATTTTCTGTGCGCAACTTGTTCATTCACACGAGAATCGTGTTGCAGTTTTCCCTCCCAAAGGCAATGCCCTGACGCAGACTTGTCACTCATTGAGAAATTGAACGCATATGTAGACATCACACGCTCAATGAGGCCAAAAGACAAAGATAGTGTATCAGGCCAATGGTTGGCATCGTTAAAGACTGGTCAGGTGAGCAACAGCATCACATGTCTTGGTGCAGGGTCTAACAGCCTAGAAAAGAAAAAGAAAAGACTACGCCTTTCAGCGTCAATTTAATGAGAAGCCAAGTATTATACTGGGCTGCCCAGGTCTACCAACCTAAACATGTGACGACGTTGTCACACCGGCACAGTCTCAGGGCATGCTATCAATAGCTCAGCACCACGATATGCCCAGCCTCAACTGAGTAGCAAGTATACCTGAGGAGGGTCAGCAGCTTCGTAGGGTGACAGGGAGCGGGCGACTGCAGAGCTCTTGCCCAGGCTTCTAGCCAGACTCAGGCACTTCTGCTTGGTGCTGGCATTTGCCCTCGCCTCCTGCACACAGATGGGGCTATTGAAGTGCTCAAACGCATTACAGATTCCAGACCGTTGTACAAGAGCTGTTTGCCATGCCTGTTTCATCAGGAACAGGCATGGCAGAGCATCAAGAATCAAAGAGAATCAGTGCAAGCCTGTTAGCTCAGCAGGACAAGCAACCATTGATCCGTGGCCATCATCCAGCATTGAGCAGGACGAGAGACACACACTATGTGATTACTGTGGCCAAATGAGGTCCAAACAAAAGATTGCTGCACCACACCACACATGTTCATGACTATGTCAAAGGCAGAAGGCAGCTTTGACTTGCCTTGTTCACAATTGGGTCATTGGAACTGTGAGCCAGGGCATCTCTGGAGGGCGGCAATGACAGCTGGCTTGTAGCCTCACCTGCCTCAGAGGCAGAGGGCATAGCAGAGGGCCTTTCGGCAGGCATAGGGGCTTCTTGCAGCAGCCCTAGGGCAGAGGGCCGCTTGTCAGGCAGCAGGGCTGTTTGCAGCGGCTGTGTGGCTGCATGAGCTGAGCCTGGTGGGGTGTTGCACAGGGTGTTAGTTGCGCCGCCAAACAAGGGAAGAAGGAAAAGGGAAACACGCTGCCTACTGAAACATCTGCAGTCTGCCTTTCGGCAGCCTTGTAAGGGCAACCACCCGGCACACAGCTACAAGCTTCAGTGCTACATCCAAGCCTCAGAGTCTTCCTCTGCAGAGTGAATGCAGCTAATGAGACTTTCTCATGTAGTCAGAGCCATACTGCTGCTGACATGCATGCAGCAATGCAGCACAGCAGCATGCGTCATCATGCTGTTGCCTTTGTCTGCTGTTGCAGCACTTCCTCATGAGAGGCATGCCAGCAAGACTAGCGCAAACACACCAACACCTTCAGACAAAGCTGTGTCTTGCTGATCTGACACATCACAGAGCGTACACTTGCCTCTTGTCTGAGGAGATGTCAGCTCCTGTCCAGCAGCCTGCCTGTGCGGCGGCACAGATCCAGAACGCTGTGGAACGGTGATGTCAGACACGGAGGCTGTTGTTGCTGTTCCTGCTGTGCTGGGGCGGCCCTGGGCGTTGCTGCGGTGGGACCTGGACCCCCGGCCGCCCGCCACGTGGTTTGATAGGCCGTCGTCGCCATTTGCAGCGTGCTGCCTGATGCGCCAGAAGGCCTCGGCATCATCTGCAGGCTTGCCTGTAACACATGCAGAATCTGTGTGACTCGCAAGCACAGATGGGGTGTGCTCAGATGCATGGTCAGATGGCTTGTCTGAAATACATGCACAGCCTGTGTGATCCATGTGACCCATGTGAGACTTACAGGCACCATGTGGTTCATGGACACAGATGCATTGTGCTCAGCATCAGAAGCGACAGTGATGCCAGATGTTTGACATACAGACTCTGCAGCAGGAAGGATCTGCAGCGCCGACAAGGACTGTCTCACCTGTGTAAGTGCTGGGAGGGAAGTTACGCACTGCACCATTGCCGTGGTGCTTCAGGGCATACTCATCATAGGCCTGCCCTGCCTCTTCTTCATCCTTGAACCCCCCTACCAGGTGCGAGCTGCCGTCAGGCTTATGGAACCTGGCCTGCCACTGCTGGCTTTGCTTGTTCCAGCTCACCCCCAGGTAGTGAGAGAAGCGCGCCCTTGCGGTGTCCATTGACCTGCAGTTTGTCCAGTTGAATTCAGCGTATTCTCATAAGTAAGTAAGTAAGTAAGTAAGTAAGTAAGTAAGTAAGTAAGTAAGTAGGTGAGTGAGTGAGTAAGTGAGTGAGTGAGTGAGTGAGTAAGCAAATAAAGAAGCACTCAAGTAAGTATGTATGTAAGCAAGAAACAGACTCAGTGATTTGAGAAGTGCAAGCAGGTCTGCGTCCACTGGCTTGGCCAGCAGGACAACTTTTTTAAAGTCTATAGCTGTTATACGTCTTGATGAATACTGCATCCTCCATAGACATTGAACCGAGTGAAGATCAAGTTGGTCAGGAAGGTGGCAGAGCCTGCCTGTTCAACGTTCTAAAAGCACTTTTGTTTCATTTCTTGTAGTTGTGTAAGACGTGACCAAGTGTTCAGGCAGCCGGCAAGACAGACTGTATTCTAAAAGTGGCGTCACCCATCATATCAAAAAAAAGGTTGCCATGTCTAAAATTGTGTGGTGTCTCAGTAGCAGGTACCTGGCAGGGGGGTTGGCAGGGCGTCTTGTAGCCGGGCCCCTTTCCTGGGCCTTCTGCACTGACTCTGCCCTCCTAGCTGCACCCTGCTCATCACACACCCAATATTTTGTCAGCTGCACTCAAAGCACTCAAACTGTGTATGCACTCAACCCACAGCTTCACTGCCATTTGTCTAGGTAGTCAACATCAAGCATAAAACTTTTTTACCAATGTGCTGCATGGCAAAGCAGTGTGTCTGTCTGTACTACACTGTGTGGCAGAGAGTATGGCACATGCCTTCAAGAGGCTGCTGAGACAATTGCATGCATACACAAGGGCTCATCTAAGACAAGCATGCTGGTACAGCATTACCAGATGGTGATGTATCAGTGCAGTCAGTTACCCAACATGTAATGAAGTTGTCAGTCACACGCCAAACTACGTCGCATTGCCTGTTTAGGTAACCAATGCATTGAGAAAGGTTCAAGGCTTGTAATGCCACAATCATCAACAGAAAAAATGTTTGTTGCCAGTCACATGAGCAGCAACATGTAAGTGTGTTGTGTGTCAATGTTCACACGTGTTAGCTCACACATGTGACTTAGCGGTGACTGCACTGCGCACCTGATCCTCCTTGATGAATTCAGCCAGCTGGGCAATGCTGGCGGGCAGCTCTTCAGGGCTGTACTCTGCCTGGGGGAAGTTCAGGTCCTCCGCCTTCACATTCCTCCTGAAGTCTGCTGCAAGCCGGGCCCTGCAGCATCAACAAGCCAACTTCACATTTTCTGTGTGTGGGACTCAGGGGAGTCATCACACAATGACTCAGAGTTGAGGAAACTTGTAATGAATCAAGTCATTCCCTGTTGTCCTGCACCAGAGGTAGGTCCAAGTCTTGTAGGCAAGCAGCATGGGTCTTCTGAGCACATGGGTAGCAGAGAAGAGCTTGTACAAACTACAAGTTGTGACAGGCGTCAGGCCATGGGCTTCACAGTATAAGCTTCAGGAGTGGAGGCAGCAAAGGGGGGAAAGAGGGGATATGGGGAGGGACACGCAATTTCTTGCATCACATGCATCAGGTTGGCTTGTGCATGCTGTGCATGAACAGTGCAACAACAGGTTGGCCGGAAATTTGACTGGACGGGTGAGCTTCATTGCGCAGGACCGAGCCATTGTACACTAATGTGCCAAGCACAGCCTGCTGACTGTAAGCAATGTTGAGTCTGAGTTTGCTGATGAGGGGCTGAGGCATAGCCTGTCAAAGGAAACGGGGAGGAACAGTGCAGAGGGTTCCCTGCACTACAGAGACAAAACGGGGGCCAAAGTGTGAGAAAATACAGTTGCAAGGGCCAATGCCAAGGGCAGAGGGCAGCTTGCATGAGTGGTCATGGGAGGGGCAGAAGCCAGTACCAAACAGGGGGTGCGACGGCAGAGGGCAGCTTGCACGTCTGGACATTGGGGAACAACACAAGAGTGGCAAAGGGAGAGTGCAAACGCAGAGGGCAGCTTGCGTGAGTTCACATGGGAGGGCAGGAGGCAATGCTGAGGGAACAGGGCAAATGCAAAGAGCAGCTTGCATGGCTGGACATGGGAGGGCAGAAGGAGAGGGCAGAGGGCAGGTTGCGCGGCCAGACATGTGAGGGCAAAAGGAGAGGGCAGAAGGAGAGGGCAAAGGCAGAGGGCAGCTTGTGTGGCCAGAGATGGGAGGGCAAAGGGAGAGGGCAAAGGCAGAGGGCAGGTTGAGTGGCCAGAGATGGGAGGAAAGGGGAAGGGAGGGGCTCACTTGTCTGCCATGCGGGCTGCAGCCAGGGAGGAGGGCCAGTAGCCCAGGTGGATGGGCTTCTTGGCCACTGGGTTCCACAGCATCACTGCTATCCTGCAAGCACCATGAGCATGTCTCAGCTGTTTGGCAACACTGCATGACATCCTGACAATGACAACAGACGTTGACAGTGTGATTAGAGGTACAACTTTGTATTAGCAAGATCAGCGCCACGCAGGCAGATGAAAGCAGTGCAGCAAACCAGCGCCTTGCAGCAAAAGAAAGATCATATGAGAGAGATTGTGGACCCACAGGCTTGTTCAGGACCAAAAGGCTGTTGGGCATCAAGTTCTTCGGTAGGCTTGGCATGACATGGCATGAGATGCAGCAAAGCATGGGTGATGCCAAACGCAGCTTTGGTTGTAGGACTGCACAGGCTACTTGCACTACATGAAACGGATCACATTTTACCATATGGAGCCAGGTGTGGCTCATCAGACAAGCTGGCCTGAAAGAACCTCTAATGCCAAGTTGTCCACCAGCCTGTCTACCACCAGTGACTGCTGGCGGCTGTTGTGGGCAAGTACTGACAGCAGTGTAAGGTGGTTCAGCAAGTTTGTGGTGAGTTCCTTACCGGCCATTCTTCAGGGTGACACCAGTGAAGTCAGTCAGCTTCTCAGACCGCTTCCTGCCTCCAGTCATCGTTCTTCTAGCAGCAGCCGCCCTCGCGTCAGCTGCACCACCCCTCTTCTTCACGCCTGCCTGCACCCTGAGGTTGCGCTTCCCCCTGGCCACGGGTGAAGGCGCCCATTCCTCTTCACCACCCTCGCGTGCATCTTCCTCATCATGGTTTGCGGTGGTAGCACCTGCTGTGGCAGCAGAACCCTTGTGCTGCTGCAGGGAGCCCTTCTTCTTCTGCACCCTGAGGCTGCGTCTGGCACCTGCTGCCTGAGGCGCAAAGCGCTCTTCTTCATCAGCATCTTCTGGCTCTGCCTTGATGTCTTGCTCATTGGTGCCGGACACTGTCCTTGATATGCTGGGCTGGGCGCGGTGGGAAAGGTTGTCATCACCAAGTGGGATATTGCCAACTGCTGTAGCAAGCTGGCTGGAAGAAGCGCGGGAAGGGTTTGATCTGTTTCTCGCCGGCCGCCGCTTCCCGCCGTCCAAACTGGCGCCAATCTCCCGCTCATCTGGCACTGGCATCTGATCCACCAGGGCTGCAAGCCTGCTTGAGGATGCATGTGATGGCTTCATGGGCCGATGCTTGGCGCCATGTCCACTGGCGGGAGTTTGGCGTACTCCAGATGCGATGAGCTGGCGCTGAGCACTTGGCGACAGAGCAGCACCTATTGTGGTGAGTGACTGGGAGCGCAGCTCCCACATCCAAGGGGAATCTGGCAGGGAGGCTGGGGTATCCATTTCGTCTGTGCTGTTTGTGCGTCTGCGTGACTGCAGCTCAGCCAACACCTGTACAGATCAGCCACACAGCTGAGCACTGACGCTTCATGTGAATACAGTACAGTCCACATCATTGCGTTACTTTGCATTGAAGCTGGTTCTTTCTCCAGCAACAACTTTGTAAGCAGAATGCCTTTGCAGACAACTCATTGCGGCGCAACAACAACAAAGCAATAGAGAGGTGCTCTATGACAAACAGAACACCAAAGGTACTAGCACTGAGAACCTCAAGCAACAAAAGCTACATGACCCCTGAGGCATGACTAGTAGGAAGATGTGCCATCACATGAGAGGGGCCAGGGTTCCAGGGGGGGGGGGGGGTTTCTGGGACAATCACAGGAAAGATGTGTGCAGAACAGGAGGCTTACATCTGGGTAGTTGGCCATGGGGAAGTTGAGCATGGCCTCTGCTGCAGGCCCATGTACCCTCAGAGCCTCTGTGTCATGTGCCTTAGCTGCATCTAGAGCCGTGGCAAATGCTCCACATGTTTGCTCTGCATTGTTGTCGTCACCTGCAAGCATATCTCGCTAAGCAACACAGGCAATCAAGAGCGCAACAGAGCTTACATGCCACGCCCTCTGAGCCAAGAAAATATGTAAATGCATATGCTTATGTGTACTTATGCTGCATCATGGCTTCATATTTGCCAATGATTGTAATTTCAAGCAGCAACCTTGCAGCCAGCAACTGGACAAAATTTGTGTACTGTAATTTTATCAGGGCAGAAATGGTCAGCATGCAGCTGCTGGCATGCTGAGATTTGGAGACACTGATTGTGACTCGTAGCTCACGTAGAATAGCCATGTAGATATGCTCGCCAGCCCTGCCCGGCAAGACTGTGACCCCTTGATACCCCTCCACCTCATCAGGGCCCTCCTCTCTGTCAGCACTCAGACCCAGGCTTTGCCCTGACCCCAACCCCCAGGACACCCTGCTCCTCAAGGCAGCCAGAGAATCTTCCCTGAGGGCTCTGAGGTTGTCCCCTGGGGCAAGTAGGGAGTCCTGGCTGGAAGCAAAGGGGGGATTTTCCCTGAGGGCTCTTTGGGGCAGCCCTGTGAACAGGGGAGGGACGTCGGCTGGCGAAAGCGAAAGCGGCGGGATCTGAGGGTCTGTGTGAGTGTGAGTAGGGAGTGACACCATGCGTGCGTCGGCTGTGTGTGGGCGTGATAGTGCTGCAGCCTGAGAAGCAGCCTGAGAAGCCTGTGCCTCTGCATTTGTGCCACCATTGAAAACCCTGCGATTCAGCAGACAGTGCTCAAGCCCCTGAAGACCAGTCAAGCAGAGCCATGATCAGATGCTGCAGCACAGTCTGTGAATATAACCACACGCAGGCCAAATGGTGTCATGCTGTTGCTGTATGGTCAGAGTTACCAGTCAGCATATGCAATCAGACCATACTCAGCAGGAGAAAGATGCACAGACTTGTACCACACAAAAACTGAGACTGTATATAGTACCTTTCAGGGGGCATGACCCCTGGCTGGCCCCAGGGTAGGGTACCTGGAGTGTCTGCTGACACCCCACTGCCTGGCTCTGCTAAGGAGGTGCCAGACGCCACACTGTGACCCATACCCAGCCCCACACCCC
>JAABUK010005978.1_pt1 | contig 18486 bp, 14 predicted proteins | sample 5559141 | NCBI WGS metagenome assembly JAABUK01 (sample SAMN10711869, study PRJNA513367) | rock metagenome | isolation source: Antarctica rocks | place: Antarctica: Victoria Land, Pudding Butte nord | collected 2016-01-03 | reverse complement strand
ACAAGGATGACGGCATTTTTTGGATCTCATTGGAAGACTTGCTCCGCAACTATCCCTTTCTTCATCGTACTAGGATGTTTGATGCCTCGTGGACAGTGGCGCAATTATGGACCAATTTTACCGTGCCGCTGCTTTCCTCTGACACATACGAGAAGATATTCAAATTCACACTTTCAAAGCCCGCTACAACAGCAATTGTCCTGTCTCAACTTGATGAGCGCTACTTTCGAGGTATGAACGGCCAGTACGATTTCGGGCTGTCCTTCCGGCTTCATAGATTGGACCATGAAGATTATCTCTATCGCTGTCACAATAGATATTTCTTCGATCGATCTATCAATCTTGAGGTGGACCTGGAAGCTGGCGTTTATGAGGTCCGATTAAAGATCACTGGCGATAGGTATCCTAAAAGACCCAAGATTGAAGATGTCGTGAGGATCAACTGGAAAAACTCGAGGGATAAGCTTCTCCAGATTTGTCGATCTTACGATCTCGCTCACGCGATAGTCGCGGCACCTGAGCTGCAACCTAAGGAGACGAAAGTGGAAGACTCTCCGAAAGACCCAGTTACTGAGAAGAAGCGGGTTGAACCGAACTCCGAAGCCAAGGCAGATGATGAGGAAAGCTCCAAGGCTGGAGGACCGAAGCCGGAAAGCAAATCGGGAGAGCCTGATCTAGAAGCCAAACTAGACATCAAGCCTGGCATGTCTGTCGAAGAGGACAAGACAGAGGTAAAAGATACCACATCAGGACGCAAGCCTGAAGGCGAAGCCGAGGAAGCGAAAGTTGAGGCCAAATCCGAGATCGACACGAAGTCCAAATCCAGTGAACCTAGCCAATCCTCAGAGAATGGCAAACCAGAATCTCTGTTTGATATTACACGTCAAGATAACAAATCAGATACGGACACAACATCAACCGAACCGGAGATCATCGAGAAACCGGAGATCATCGAGAAACCGGATCCCAAGCCCGAAGCCGAAACCGAAGCAAAAGATGCCAAGAAGGACAGTGCTATCGAAGTTAAGAATTCTAAGCCAGAAGATTCGTCTGCACAATTTCTGAATGATCAACCGACTGGTGCCAAGCTATCTACATCAACACCACCTTCTGCGGCACAAACAGCCAAAAAAGACGCAGCCGGTGATGTGGCAAGTAGTGCAACTGAAAGCTCCGAAGCGACCGACACTAAAAAAGACGTGAAAAAAGATGACGACCTCGAAAAGAAAGACAACGGCCGGAAAAAGGGGAACGACGACCTCAAGAAAGATGATGACAAGAAGGAAGACGAAGACGAAGACGAAGACGACAAGAAATCACTCAAGGAACCCCCTCCCGAACCACCTACTGCAGAAGCAGAAGCCAAAACTAAAAAGGAAGAAGATGAAAAACAGCCCGATGAACCCTTCAACTCGGTCTGCACCGTCGGCCTACGCGTCTACTGTAAAGACGCCGAAGCGCGGATCGAGTTGATCCAGCCATCGACGGCGATGGTGAGGGATAAACAATTTACGAGCTCCGAGGAGGGGAAATTGGATGTTGATGATCCGGCGATGAGTTAGAATTGAAAGGGAAATCCCCGGGAGGGTGGATGGATATTCCGGGCTTTTAAGCTCATGGCGCAACTTTTGGTTGACTGTTTGCGGATCTAGGATGTAGATGCCTGATGTGTGAGATGAATTGCGTTGGATCTTGGTACAGACTGTCAATCCACGACTGTCAGTAATGGGGTCGCGAAGGGAGGAGGAGGAGAAGAAGAAGAAGAAGAAGAAGAAGAAGAAGAAGAGGGTCTTCCCTATCTACGTATCTTTATAATATTTAGCATGTACACTACCACTACTACTACTACTACTACTACTACTGCTCCTCACTCAAATTTAGGCGCATGTTAAACTGAATTTGCACACCAAGCTGAATGCTGTCGCTGTTTAGAGCAAGTGAGTGGTGTGAACGTGATAGAAGGTACGGAGTACTGTGCCATGCATTGAGAGAAGAGCCTGAATAGATTTCTTCACTCATCGTTGATATGGTGCGTGCCCGCATGTCCTCCTAGCAGAGAGAAGTGCTGTACAGGTACTACAATAGGGGTATCATGCAAGCAACAAAGACAGAACGGACCAAGTCCTCGATGTGCTCCTCCACTCCAAACAAAAAGACAATGACTCGCCCATCTGCCTCAGCGCAGATCATCCATAGTGCAAAGGCCCAGCCTCTTCTGATGTAAAACCTCAGGCCCCCAACCTCATTCCGAAGCCTCGCTCTCCACCCTCTTCGCCTTAGCAGGCCAAACTCTCTCCCACAACCCCCCCTGTCCAGCCTGTCCCTCAGTTTCCGCCCTCTCACACAACTGCAGCATCGTCTTTCGGATCCTCATGACGCAGATCGCCATCGCCAAACCGTCCCAGACATCGTAGCCGTCGTGGGTACTGAAGTCGAATTTTTCTATGAATCGGAGACCAAAGCTTTCTTCGTAGGTGGAAGAAACCCGAGACTGGGAGGAAGAGTGCCGTTTTGAGCCGTCCCTTCGGGGAAGTGATTCAGGAGGGGTGGAGCGGGAGTCGAGCGTTACGATGGCGACTACCGAGGAGGCGATCATCAGACCGATTAGAGTCGGCATGTGGGCATCATCGTATCCAGAAGCTGATTCGCCGAAGCAAGCCTCGTCGCTGTTTGGTGGAGTTGAGAGGTGGATTGACGGCTCGATGCTTTGTCGGACACAATGAGCGTCCTGATATCTTCGAGCTAACTTGTACAGCTTTTTCGACATTCGCTTGAGCACATCTTGAGTGGTTTCGCCCCTCTGTTTGGTCGCTAGCGCATGAACCGGGATGGCTTTTGGTCGCTGAGTGGGATGAACACCGGCGTCCAAGAGCGCCCACGCGATGAACTGCCGCAGTGTACGCTTTATGCTGGGCTCACATCGAAGGCCCAGAAGATACCGATCTCTGACATTTGCAGCGATGCCGAATAAAGTCCTGAGGTAGTGTTTTGCTCGAAATTCACGGTCGTCAAACGGCTCTATCAGCGGTACTTGTGTCCCGACGGAAAACAACAGTTGTGGTAGGGTCTTGAAATCCATAGGCCAGTGGCCCGGTATAAGTGGTTCGAAGCCACGCATTGCTAGACGGTAGAACAGATCCTTTTCGGCTTCAGACCAGACCCCCAAGTCCTCTGGCAATTTCTGAGCTTCCGCATGGCGAAGAGCACGGTCGTATGCAAATTGAGGGTTCACTTCTGATCGATCCTCTCTGCGGACGGCAGTTTTTTTGGTGAATATCTCATCCTCGGATATATCAGAATCCTCGGGGAAAGATTGCAAGTGGACAATGTTATTTTGAAGATTTCGGTCGATTGTTTCTTTGGCTGGAATGTATGGCTGGTCATCGAGACGAGCAGCAGGCTTGGAGGGAGGTGGCATCGCCTGTCGATCGTCCTGCGCTTTGTTATGCGCTGGTGTGCGATTTTTAGGACCGGGCGTGGATGCGAGGAGCGTGTCGCCTTCGAAGTCACTATCTTCGTCAACTTCGCCATGCTTATAAGTGTCATTAGGCTTGCGCCTTTTGGCCGGTCTTTTCTCGACGCGACCAGACGGAGCAGAGCGCTTTCCAGATTGCTTCACATCTTCCAAGAGCGTGTCTCCTTCGAGATGATCCGAGCCCTCGTCATCTCCAGAACCTTCAAGCCCGTCTTTGGGTTTCGTGAATGGACTCAACGGTTCTTCGTCTAAGCGCTGTTCGAGTGTGTCCGAATTGTACGGTGTAGGGAAACGCTGCTGGAGCACTGGTTTATGAGGCGTGATGAACGGAGAAAGGGTCCGCGATATGCTGGAAAAGAACGGCATTGTGATATGAGGACTGTGTGGGTGTGGAAACTGCGCTCGAATTGTTTGCATGTGCCGAGTGATGCGTTTCAAGACTCGAGTACGGTCGAAAAGCTGGTCGTAGGTACTAGTCTGACAATCTGATTGCCAGATCCGCAGATATTCTGGTGAATGAAGAACATCTGCAAGCTCTTTACCAAAGACAGACACTATTGTTGGTGCTACTCGAATAGCAATGAGTGAATATTTCTTTGTGCAAGTCCTTGTTCTCCAATATGACGCATTTGGCTATTCAGATTCAGAGGCGGAGAGGCTGGAACCGAAGTTCCGCCGAGACCCAGGGACTAGGCTATTTAGAGCTTAGCTAGGTCGCGCGATCATGTGCCGTCAAAACCGCGTTCCGTGCGGCACATTTTTAGTTGCACCAGCATCGAGGGCTGTGATGATTTGCTCATTGCGATGATGGATGCTCCAGACGACAATAGGGATATCAAGTTGTATCGCGCGTCTGCTGATCTACTCCCAGAGATATCCCGACGCTTAGATGAGTTGCTAACGGGCATCTCGAATGCGGGGAACCCCCCAGCTCACCAGCCATGGATCGCTGATTCCCAGACACAAAAGCTCATCAGCCTCGTGAGCAACTTCCCAGTAGACGCATCAAAGATTTTGTGCTGATCGGTCAACATCAGCTCGATCCCTTCCAAGAATGGCCACAATTACTTGACCCTGTGTTGCCGAAGCTTGTCAATTCATTGGTAGACGTTTTCTTACGATATCTAGTCACAGGTGGTCATGAAGACCCATCTCAGGCTCGCGCCCCTCGTTCTGGGCTATCACTTTTGCCGTGCTCTATATGCTGTATTCTCAATGCGTTGTGCAGAGTTCGTGGTGCCAAGGTAATCACTAGGTTTCTGAACAACGAGCCAAGATACCTTGAACCAATGCTTCGAGCTCTACTGCTGAACAAGTCAATCATGGTTTGGCAAGAACGCTATATCATACTATTGTGGCTGTCTCATGTTGTTCTCACCCCGTTTGATCTACGGTCGATTTCGTCCTCAGATGAACCTTTGTTTACGCAGGCTGAATATCCTGGAGAATTGGAACATCTACATCTTCCTACCATTGCACTTGCCTTGATCTCTGCTAGTCTGAGGAACTTGGTTCTTGCAGGTAAAGAAAGAGAGTCTGCCAGCCGCCTGCTTGTTCGAATGGCCCTTCGCCCTGATATGCAGCGCCTGGGACTGCTTGGTGATTTTGTGATGCTGGTGTCTAAAAAGCTGCAAGATTACACGCGGAAGCCGACCTCATCGATGTACGAATCCTTGGGTTACCTTTCTGTTTTGTTGGGCGTAATGAAGTCTGGGTCCGCCGATGATGTTCTTCCTTTTCTTACCACCACATTTGACTTAGCCCTCAAAGCTGCTACAGCAGAGTCCGCTGAATTTAGCTTGTTGCGCGCGTCGGCACCCGCTCGCAAGATGTTGGTGGCGATTTTGCGCACATCAATTTTGCACGCCATAACACTAAATGCGAAGCATGATGCCAAGGCCATATCGGACGATGCATTGTACTGGATGTTGGAAGACATAATCCAATATCTTCTGGATGCTTTAGGAGACAAAGATACCCCTGTTAGACTCGCCGCTAGCAAATCCTTGAGCTTGGTGGCTCAAGGACTCGATGAGGGTATGAAAGCTGAAGTCGCTCAAACAGTTCTGGACACCTTGGATGAGGATGTCCTGTACCAAAAACCAGATTCTGCAGATCCGATGCCACTGAGACTTCTGACGGACAAAGACATGCAAAGAATGTCGCGAAATGTAACGGCTGTAAATCCATTAAAGTGGCAGGGTCTATTGTTGACACTGGGTCATTTGCTCTTCAGAAGAACTGCTCCACGAGATCAATTGTCAAGAATCCTCAAATCTCTCCTTTCTGGTCTGGATTTTGAACAGAGATCAGCAGGTGGCACTTCGATTGGTGGTTCTGTTAGAGACGCAGCTTGCTTTGGCCTGTGGTCGCTAGCGAGAAAGTATGCTACATCTGAACTCCAATCTCTCGAGCCTGCGAGCGTCTTGCCAGCCTTCAGGGCCGCGTTTTCCGTAACGGACGAGACCTCCGTCCTCCAAGTTCTTGCAGATCGCCTTGTTGTTTCAGCTTGCCTCGATCCCTCTGGAAATATTCGAAGAGGCTCATCCGCAGCTCTTCAGGAGCTGATTGGGAGACACCCAGATACGATCGTTCAGGGTATTGCGTTAGTGCAAGTCGTTGACTACCATGCAGTTGCGAGACGTTCACGAGCAATGCTAGATGTAGCGCAAGCCGCTGCAGAGCTAGCCAATGTCTACAGGTGGGCTCTTCTGAATGCATTGCTTGAGTGGCGAGGTGTCCGAGCTGTAGACGACGATTCCCGCAGAAATGCCGCCGCAGCTATCAGTAGGCTGGTCTCCTTAGGACCTTTCTCAAATCGTCTCACAGTTCTTGATATCGCTCAAATGCAATTGAGCAGACTACCAGTACAAAATTCCAAGACTTTTATTGAAACTCGACATGGGCTATTGATGACAATATCACGCACGTTGGACACTATGAATCCGGCTAGCATAGCAAATCTAGACTTCGCAGCTAGTTCCAACATGCTGTCTCTTTTGCAGCTGTTGTGGGAAGGCATTAAGATGGACGGTCAAGCACTGGGGAGTCTTCGTGGAAGATCTACCTCGGAGCTAATTTTAGAAGGAGCTGCGAGTCTCATCTCGTCACTTGCGCGTGGAGATCCTGAAGGTCTTCTCAAGTTGTCTGAGCAAGTCATTCAGGTTCTCGATGTGTGCCTAACCCGGGCAGACCACGACATTTCGCTTGCGGCGTGCGCAAACGCTGCCTTTGAACTGTTCAGCAGACTGCCGGTACCGCAAAAGGTGAACTTGGTCAGAAGCTGGCTCAACCTCAAAGGCCTACAGCATGCCTCTTTCAGTTGCAAAGGTAGAATTCTTGCTTTGGGCAACATATACGTGACCTTGCCTGAAAACTTGGCTGCAAGTCACACGGAACCAGAAGAGGGTTGCAAGAGCAGAGTCTTCGCACGATTGACGGACTTCATCCAGGGAGATTGGCCCATCGAGACACAAGTCATAGCTCTGCGCGCTCTTACGTCCACAATACCTCACCTAAGAGAAGAGAGATGTGAAGAGCCTTTGTGTGCTGCCCTGGACAATTATGCCAATGATCAGCGCGGTGACATAGGGGCTTTGGCACGATTGGAGGCTGTCAAAGCTGTATCTGCTCTTCTACCAGAATTGGCGGCGAGACAAAATGATATGTCGGATCATCACAATATGCAACCACTCGTAAAGAGACTATTTCGACTTGCTGGAGAGAAGCTTGACAAGCTGCGATTCGAGGCGTGGAAGTGCATCGAAGGTTTCCTGGCAATGATGAAAATCAACTCCACCCAAAAGTGAACCTACTTCCTCATTCCCCAAAGATTCTCGCTAACATCCTACCAGAGTCTACCACGTTGTTGACGCCTCTTCCGATCAATATTATTCCGCTCTTCTTCAATTTATGGGAGTGCCTTGGCTTCAATCTTGCATCATTCAAGGGATCGCTCATTCTGTCGCCTCTGGCACCGAGGAATTGATGCGTATAGCACGCCTCGCATTAGTTGATTGCATATCTAGGAACACTTCCACCTCTCAAGTGTTGAGCGTTCTTGACACTCTTGTCGCCCTGCTGGAGGATTCATACAGTGACGACCGTCAAGCAACTCCTTTGCTTGAGACCCTGGCTTTCGTCCTGGAGCAGTTTATTGACCTAGAACCAGGGACTGAGTGTAAGCTGCCGACACGGAAGCTATGGAATGTTGTCCGCAAGGCTCATTTCAAGTCAACCAACATCCGCAAAGTAGAGGCTGCCTTGAAAATCTATGGAGCACTGGCAATCCATAGCGACTTGAGGGTGAAGGCATTGGGCAAGCTGATAGAGATGCTGCTGCATCCATATCCTAGCGTAAGTCGTTGTGATGGCATTCCTGTCGTCACACGAGAAAACATCCATGAGATAGATGCTAACTGGGCCCAATACAGATTCGGAACGCAGCTGCTGATGCACTGTACACCGAGCTGCAGAACGATGTACTTCTGATGCAAGACTGGTTACGTCCACCGACGGAGCTTAAAGAGGCAGTCATGAAACTGAACAAAGAAACGTCGGAGCTGGCAGGCAGGACTTGAGGTCTCCGATCCGACCATTCTCCCAGCGCACATCCATGACTCGTCAGACAAATTCAAACGAAAGAATCGGGGTGCCCCTTCATGGTTGTACATCATGACAGTCTTCACCCGCAGCCCCGGTGCAAGGCTAGTATTTCTCGGAACATGTCATACGCATACGTTGCTTGCTTGCTGCGGTATCGTTTCACGAAACCACCCGTTCGTAAAGCATCACACACGATCTCCACCTTTTCCGTTACATCCGCTGTTCCTGAGCCCTGTGCCGAGCCTTTGATCCAGCAGTGGTAGATCCATGCAAAAATCGAAAGGCGCTTGTATCGTTGTCTATCGCCCGAATGACCACGAGGCAAGTCTATTTCACCTTCCTAAACCTTTTCCACGGTCCGCACCTGATCGGAAACCACCACATGGCATTGCGTGAGTCATGCAACTGATACGAGGTAGGGGTCCGGAGTATGTATGGTTTTATCGCCATGAAAACAATACGAAGGTGGAATGCAGCAAAAAGTCGTCGAACAGACTGATCAGCGTGTCGGTAAATCTGTTCCACCTCACCCTAACAGGATAGCCTAGTGGGATAATAAAAAATTGGAGGGTTCAGCGTTTTCACGTTAACGTGTAATTACTCCCCAACATCACATCAGAAATTTCCATGCCCAAAAATACTGTTCGCAAATTGCCATCTCCAACTACATCTGGTTGGTCTGCCCGAAATTCGTCAATACCTCGATAACCGGAGACTAGATACAACACAGGCGTTCGAATGCAAGGTGCGCATTGAAACTGGTGCGGCGGTATGTTCAAGGCGGTCAAGCTGTGGGAATCAGCCTCTGCAGATCTTGCAAATCGACGGGATGATGGTGTACACTGGTGCCTTTCGATGTTTCAACGGCGCAATGGTCGAGTAACAAAATGCTTGGAGAGTAGCTCGCAATTGCGATACCGCAGTTCGGAATCATGGGTGCTTGATTGACAGGGTTAAACTTCATTCCTGGAAAGGAAAGCGATGAAACGCAATAATGGACGTTTCGCTGTAGTCAATCAACCCCGTAATGGAGATGACGGAATGGCAAGCAGAAGACCCATGGGTCTTGATGGGCGATCAATGGTGACTCAAGGCCGAAAGCTGTTGTTCTGTTCTGGAGTGGGGAGCATTTTCCACTTTGGTCATTACCGGGACGATTTTTTGTCATCTGGTCCGGATCGTTTTCGAAACAGTCATGCTGACCAAAGAAAGACGACTCATAGATGAATCAGCAGAGGGAGTTGTATGGATGATTTTCTCTCCGGTAGGTGCTACGTTGCATTCTGATCAGAGCCGTGCCGTGCAAGATGGCCGGGAAAGGTATCTTCATTAACCAGGATGGGCGACATTGATCGATCGATGAGCTGTGGAAGTTGTGCGACCGGGGAATTGGCTTCTTGTGGAAATTGGGCAGAAACCACACCTCAAGGACGTGGCGGCGTTCGTCGAGGTGGCTTCTGCACGCTCATCAATCGCTCCAGAGAATTCCGTCGTTCGAAGGTCAATTTCATGCCTTCTCCCGTTGGTGCTTCAGCTGAACCGAGCGTCTTCAAGTGGGCGCCATTCAACCTTCATCAGGAACCATCCTCTAGTTTACAAGTACAGGATCAGCAGTTTCCATAGACCTCCAACTCGATTGGTTGAGCATCAAAGGTCGGTCAGCTGCTCGACACGGTCTTGGAGGTGTGGGCCAATTGCGCAACCACGAAGGTGCCAAAACACAAAACACCACGTTGTTCGAGCATCATCGTCTCATCCATCCCGCAAGAATCCTAGCCGCATCCAGCTGTGCTTCCCATAGCTCACCGCCAAACGGACAGAGTTGCTGTCTGCTTCAGTCAGCCATCAGCCTGACCTTTGCGCATCTGATCCCACGAAGCAGTCAGGTCGCTTCCGTGGCGGCCGCCTGGCTGCTTGGGTACCCTTGGGGCCGGGTAGCGAAGTGGTGAGGCTGCGCAGCTCAACACCAATCCCTGCTATCCTGCCATCTTTCGCCGCCCAAATTCACCTCCAAATGACCCTTTCCGGCCTGGGACTGAATGATCCGATGCTACTGCTTGGCGTTCCCACTTACCCACTGCCCACATCGTCTGTCTGGCAAGAACTCTCCTTCTGCACGTCAGCAAGATGATGGGATCCCCAATCATCTCACTTTTCCCCTGCAGCATAAGCAGATCTGCAACCCTTCGAGATATACGATGCTCCGAGCTATCCTGGTGTGGACCAGCTGTGCGACCACGGGCTGAAAGAGGCCCTTGAGCTTTCGACCCTTCATGAAGCAAGCTCCCTTCAGTAAGTCACTGCAAGTTACACCGCTTTACCAGATCAGGATCTTGATTGCATGTTTTGATCTTGTTGTTCTGGAAAGGGAGTCATCATCTAACTTGTTTTCGGAAATGTCTCCTCCTCGGCCATGAGGGTATAATATTCTACTCCCTTCCCACTATCATGTTTCATTTCTTCCTTCAAGATTTCCCTGAAAACGAAACAAGCAATATTCCCAAAAGTAGATTTCTTCAAGCCAAGCCAGACTGTCCATACTTCAGTCTCATCACTGCATCTAATCCGAATATGTACTACACCACACCGCCAAACAACATGTCTTTGCACCAACGCCCCGTCCACACCTGCAAAGCCAGACATCTTCTCCTCCGCGACATCCGCCCAACTCCCAACTCCCAATCCCAATACCTCCTCCGCAAAGCCGACATCTGCGCTTCCCGCTGTATATACTGCGACATCTGGAAATTAGCCCTCCTCGTCTACTCGCGCCAAAATCAAACTCCAAACTCCCCGATCTCGCCATCCGCACAACAAGAACAATTCTACCCGCGCTCATCCTTTCCATCAAACGACTACGAGAAAGCACTCAAATCCCTCGAATCAGCCCACCACCTCCAGCGCACCCGTCTCTCTTCCATAGTATCCATCTGCACCTTCGAGGGGGCCGAGGAATCCGAAGGATTACGAGTCGCCCACGACAGATGTCTCGGTGCAGTTTTGGACTTGCTGAGGCAGGAAAGAGCTCTGCAGAGACAGATGCTGCAGAGGGAGAGAGAATTCAGGGAGAGAGAATTCAGGGAGAGAGAGAGGGAGATCAGGGCGTGGAGGGAGAGAGATTATGAATACGGATATGGATCTGAGACCAGGAGGGCACATGCAATTCATGGTGAGAGTAGGAGGGGCAGTGCGATCAGCTATGCGATTTGAGGATGTTTCACTTTCCTTGTCTCTTTTGCTTCACTGGTTTCCAGATTGAGCGTCTTCGAGCGAGCAGAAAAGAGCAAGCGTTTCAGCGAGCAGTGTTTTAATCTCAACGGGCATGGCCACCGGTGGCTATGAGCGACGCGGTATGATACCATGTATTATTGATTTCTATGATCAATCTCAGTTGCCTAACTAGTGTCTTATTCCTAATCTCCTCGCTACAAAAGCGAAAACTAGTACGAGAAACTATGCAAAATTCCGAGAAAAACTATCGCTCCTCCTCCTTCTCCTTCTCCTTCTCCTTCTCCGTCTCCGTCTCCGTCTCCGTAGCTGTCGACACCTTGCAGAATTGGAGGTCCTACCTTCAAATGAGAAAGAACAGGTGCAATTACAAGGTCGATTTCCCCACTGCGACCAACACTGAAGCCTCCACAACCTTTGCATCTCTACCCTGCCCTCCAGCTCCGATCAGTCAGCATGGACCATGATGTGATGAACCATAACTACCCCAGCCTATCATGACACTAGAAACTGAATGCTGCTGCCTGGATACCGGAAGCAAGATGGGTCTTGTGACAGGCAAAAGTAGCAAGAAGTTGTCGTTGGCGCTGGCACCTTTCGTTGTTGGATGTGCCACTCATGGCTGTGTTCCCCGGCTCAGGCTTGAAGGACAGCCTTGATCAGGCACCAACTACGGTTGTGTCTCCATCAGTATATCACACTTCATGCTCTATTGATAACAAGTGAGCCCTGCGTATGGGAGGGCGTTGAGGAGGAATAAGCAGAAGTGGACAATAGGTTTGCTCTCGTCTTGAAGATGGGAAGCTCCCTCAGGCTGCATGACAATGTTGCCGGCGGCGTCTTGGCTGCGGCACTGTGGGTCGACCCTTCCTCGAGCTAGTGTTTGGCATGACTTCGACTTTCACAAGCTTCGACAGCTTCACTTGCACCCAGTTTCTAGTATTGTTCATCATACGACCACAACTTTCCAAGACACATTGATCTACGGTCGTCGCATCCATCTACAGAGCGCCAAAACCACCGACGTATCCGTCTGAACGATAAAATCCGTTGGGAAATTCTCCAGAGTAACCCAGAGTTGGTCCCTTTGGGACCCAACCTCGGCCATGGGAAACAGCTTGTCTTCATGCTGCAAGGGTATTGAATATGGTCCTGACTGGTGGTGGATTGTGTTGATCACAGTTTAGGCCGAACAAGAGATGGCATATACGAGCCCGTGCTGGCAGACAGCGAACGGGAGGCCGTCTCCGATCTACTACAATATCTCGAAAATGTATGTCCCAGCGCAGGCTGCTCCTTTACCGTTTCTGATGATACTATCAGCGACACGAAACCGACTTCTTCTCTGGAGAACCCCTCAGAGCACTCACCACTTTGGTCTACTCGGACAATGTTGATTTACAGAGAAGCGCCAGCTTGACCTTTGCTGAGATTACGGAAAGAGGTAGGCCTGCTCAGGATGCTGCACCCTGCTCTTGCTCATGAACGCAGATGTCCGTGAAGTGGATCGAGACACGTTGGAGCCCATCCTCTCTCTCCTGCAAAGCCCCGACATCGAAGTGCAACGGGCCGCAAGTGCGGCGCTGGGAAATCTGGCTGTCAATGGTACATCTCCTTCGTCAATTCTGCAGCCTTTGCTGATATTTCCAGCCGAAAACAAGGTTTCCATTGTTGGCCTCGGTGGATTACCGCCCTTGATCCGGCAAATGATGTCGCCCAATGTCGAGGTTCAATGCAATGCAGTTGGTTGTATCACGAACCTGGCGACCCATGAAGACAATAAAGCAAAAATCGCCCGATCGGGGGCACTCAGTCCGCTCACAAGGCTGGCCAAATCGAAAGATATGAGAGTACAACGGAATGCAACCGGTGCATTACTGAACATGACGCATTCGGGTGAGCAGCACGAACTCTTCACGGATGAATTCAGCTGACCCAACTTACAGATGACAACAGGCAGCAGCTCGTCAATGCCGGTGCTATCCCAGTCCTGGTCCAGCTTCTCTCCTCACCAGATATGGATGTGCAATACTACTGCACGACCGCTTTAAGCAACATTGCCGTTGACGCCACGAATCGGAAGAAGCTTGCACAAACCGAGTCCAAACTGGTACAGTCTCTTGTTCAATTGATGGACTCGGGAACGCCGAAAGTTCAATGTCAGGCCGCCCTTGCTCTTCGCAACCTTGCCTCAGATGAGAAATATCAACTCGAGATTGTCCGCGCCCGAGGACTTCAACCACTTTTACGACTCCTCCAATCCTCGTATCTTCCACTCATCCTCTCTGCTGTCGCATGCATCCGCAATATCTCCATTCATCCTCTCAACGAATCACCTATCATTGATGCCGGGTTCCTCAAACCGCTTGTCGAATTGCTAGGTTCTACTGACAATGAAGAAATCCAATGTCACGCCATCTCCACCTTGAGGAATCTCGCCGCAAGTTCGGATCGGAACAAGCAACTCGTGCTCGAAGCAGGTGCGGTCCAGAAATGCAAAGAGCTTGTTCTGCAAGTACCATTGAGCGTACAGTCCGAGATGACTGCAGCCATTGCTGTTCTAGCACTAAGCGATGACCTGAAATCACATCTACTAAACCTTGGAGTTTTTGAGGTTCTCATTCCTTTGACTGACTCGGAAAGCATCGAAGTACAAGGCAATAGTGCGGCTGCATTAGGCAATCTCTCCTCCAAAGGTACGCATCTTCTGCCCTCTATGCCTGATGCCTTACTGACTTGCACAGTCGGTGACTACTCGATATTCGTCCGAGACTGGTCCAATCCGAACGGAGGCATCCACGGCTATCTCAAGCGGTTTTTAGCGAGCGGCGACCCAACATTTCAGCATATTGCCATCTGGACTCTTCTCCAGCTCCTCGAATCCGAGGACAACAAACTAGTGGGTCTTGTGGCCAAATCCGAGGACATCATCCAGATGGTCAAGACAATCTCTGACAAGAACATCGAATCTGATGATGAAGATGCGGATGATGGTGAGGGAGAAGTTATTGCGCTCGCTAGACGATCATTAGAGTTACTGGGAAAGGGGCCGAAGACTACGCTTGTCGAGGGCTGAGAGGGTCTTCTAGGCGTTAACGGAGTATTGGACTATCAATTATGGATGGTAATATCCTTGGAAGATCAACCACGCAGGCGACTTGTGCAAAGTCCTTGGGCTTGGAAGCATCGCAAGGCGTCTCTTGTGATACAACGGAATGGTCAAGCGAGCGCGGTGCAACGGAAGGCCCCATTATGGGGGCCCATTATGGGGGATGCGGGTCCTGTTTCACCTTGGAGCGAACGTTTCTGACTTGCGACTCTGTTTAAAGGCTTTTCTGGCAGGCTGCGGAGTCTACCCTATACTATTGTTTCCATCGCATTGCTCTACAAGTGGTTTGAAGCGACTTAACATACTTTTTGCCGACTCCTTCTGTGCCTTTACCCGTAGTATTACCCGAACATGTTGCTTTCACTGGAGCTCCTGTATCAAGAGGCTTTTGTTTGACCGCCTCCGGCCTACGTTCCAGCAACACTGGTCTGAGGTCAGGTAAAGTCTAGTACGCGGCTACAATGGAGTAAGTGCGCTGCGAAACGCCAAGACATCTTATCTTATCAGTTAGCGTCCTTGGCGTGGAGCTGCAGCCAAGTCGCGTCAGGGTCGCGTTCCAATTATTCCTCATCTGGCAGTGCTTCAACCGCTGTGGCACGACAATCCCAAGCTTTTCTTGCTAGCATCTGTAGGTATTGCACACGGTCATAATGCCTGGCATAGTGAAACCAAACACAAAGCGAGTCCTCGCCGACTCCAGCAAAGCTGTGCAAAATGGAGTCACCGTCAAATCCCCTCAATCGACGAAGAAACGCAAGCTCAACGGCGATGCTCCTTCTTTCAGCTCTTCACAAGCTGGACCCAACGGAACCAAGGGCAAGTATGGTTCCAGTCAGTCGAAGAGTCAATTTGAGACCGAGGTGTTGGAGAAGATGACCCAGGACATTCACGGCTTGAAGCAGAAAAACGCAGAGAAAGATCAACAATGGCAACGGCCGGGCCTGGATGACTTTGATGAGAAGAGAGACAGCCTTTGCTTTCAGCAGATTGAATGTGAGGAGGGCACGCTGCATGGTGGCAAGGCCACTTTGAAGTTGTTCGGTGTAACTGAGGTGAGATAGGTGTACTGCTGGTTACTGAGTCTGATGCTGAAAAACTCTAACAGACTGGTCACTCTGTGCTCTTACATGTTACCGACTTCCTGCATTATCTCTACGTTGCGGCACCGTCAAATTTTGTACCGTCGGATTGTCAGCCATTCAAGGCATACCTTGAAACGAAGTTAGCACAACATCAACCCGCAATTCATTCAGTCCACATCGTGATGAGGGAGAATTTGTTTGGCTTTCAAGGCAACCAGAAGAACCCATATCTGAAGATTACAGTCACAGACCCGAAATTCATCAACAAGCTGAGAACCACGGTAGAAAGCGGATCCGCAAATTTTAAGAGCCTTTGGAAGTCGGTAGATGGCGGAATCATGACTTTTGATAGCATCCAATATGTGCTGAGGTTCATGATTGATACGGGGATCTCAGGAATGTCCTGGGTAGAGGCTCCTCCACACAAGTATACTGTCATGCCTCAGCGGGACCGTCAGTCTAATTGCCAGATTGAAGCGTTCGTCCATTATCGAGAATTGATTGCCCACCATAATGACGGCGAGTGGGCCAAAATGGCGCCATTGCGGATACTTTCGTTTGACATTGAGTGTGCTGGTCGCAAGGGAATTTTCCCGGAAGCAAATCAAGATCCAGTCATCCAAATTGCGAATGTAGTAACAAGATACGGAGAAGCCAAACCTTTTGTTCGCAACGTTTTTGTCTTGGACACTTGCAGCCTGATCGTGAATACTCAACTCCTGTCCTTCGACACTGAAGAAAAGATGCTTATGGCGTGGAGGGATTTTCTCGAAGAGGTAGACCCCGATGTTATTATTGGTTACAATATCGCCAATTTCGACTTTCCGTATCTGCTGGATCGAGCGAAGCATCTGAAGGTGGGGAAGTTTCCATATTGGTCCAGATTGAAGAACGTTCAATCCCAAGCGAAGGATACCAATTTCTCCAGCAAGCAGATGGGCAATCGCGACACGAAGGCCACTAATACCAACGGCAGAATTCAGCTTGATCTACTGCAGCTGGTACAGAGAGACCATCAATTGAGGAGTTACACACTAAATTCTGTCTGCGCGCAATTTCTGGGAGAGCAAAAGGAAGACGTGCATCATACCATGATCACCGAGTTGTTCAACGGAACTCCAGACTCACGAAGAAGATTGGCAGTATACTGCTTAAAGGATGCATATCTACCTCAACGGTTAATGGACAAATTGATGTGTCTGGTCAATTACACAGAGATGGCCAGAGTCACAGGGGTGCCATTCAACTACTTGCTTGCAAGAGGTCAGCAAGTTAAGTTTATTAGTCAACTCTTTCGAAAAGCTCTCGAGCAGCAACTCGTCATACCGAATCTACGAAATGAAGCATCAGAAGAGCAATACGAAGGTGCCACTGTCATTGAGCCCATTCGTGGCTATTACGATGTTCCTGTCGCAACACTTGATTTTGCATCCCTATACCCCAGTATCATCCAAGCTCACAACCTCTGCTATACCACCCTTCTCAACAAGACCAGTGTCGACAAGCTCCATCTCAAGAAAGATAAGGACTACATCGTGACGCCAAATGGCGACATGTTCTGTAAATCACATGTCCGAAAAGGCCTCCTGACCCAGATTCTTGAGGAGCTTCTCGGTGCTCGAAAACGTGCCAAGAAAGAGCTCGCTGTCGAGACAGATCCATTCAAAAAGGCCGTGCTGAATGGTCGTCAGCTCGCCTTGAAGGTTAGCGCGAATTCCGTCTACGGCATCACGGGAGCGACAGTGGGCAAATTACCCTGCCTCGCCATCGCCTCAAGCACAACCTCATACGGTCGACAAATGATCGAAAAAACCAAAGCAGAAGTCGAAAGCAAATACACCATCTCCAACGGCTACTCTCACGACGCACAAGTCATCTACGGCGACACCGATTCCGTCATGGTGAAATTTGGTGAGAAGGAACTGAAAAAGACCATGGAACTCGGCCGAGAAGCCGCCGAATTCGTCTCCTCCAAATTCATCACGCCCATCAAACTCGAATTCGAAAAAGTCTATTTCCCCTACCTTCTAATCAACAAGAAACGCTACGCCGGCCTCTATTGGACCAACCCAGACAAATACGACAAAATGGACAGCAAAGGCATTGAAACCGTGCGCCGCGACAACTGCCGCCTCGTCCAAACCGTCATCGAGACCGTCCTCCGCAAAATCCTCATCGACCGCGACCTCGACGGCGCCCAAGACTACGTCAAAGAAACCATCTCCTCCCTCCTCCAAAACAAGATTGACCTCTCCGTCCTCGTCATCACGAAAGCCCTCTCCAAATCCGACTACACGGCCAAACAAGCCCACGTCGAACTCGCCGAACGTATGAAAAAACGTGACGCTGGATCGGCCCCTACACTGGGGGACCGCGTCGCCTACGTCATCGTCAAGGGCGCCGGTGGGAGCAGGAACTACGAAAAATCCGAAGATCCGATCTTTGTGCTCGAGAACAACGTCCCCATCGACACGAAATACTACCTCGATAACCAGCTTGCGAATCCGCTAGGCAGGATCTTCGAACCCATCCTAGGCGAGAAGAAGGCCAATTCCCTCCTCCAGGGCGATCATACACGCTCTATCTCTGTCGCTGCGCCGACGGTGGGCGGGCTCATGAAATTCGCCAAGAAAACACTAACGTGCATGGGCTGCAAGAAACCCCTCGTCTCGACATCTGAATCCGCGGGCGCGGTTTGTGAGAATTGTCGACCCCGCCTCGGCGAGTTGTATACCAAGCAGCTGAATAAGGTGTCGGAGTTGGAAGTGAGGTTTGGGAGGCTCTGGACTCAGTGTCAGAGGTGTCAGGGGAGTATGCATTCGGAGGTATTGTGTAGTTCGAGGGACTGTCCCATCTTTTACATGCGGATGAAGGCCAGAAAGGAGGTGGAGGAGGGGGGCAGGGAGTTGGGCAGGTTTGATGGGGATGTGGGGGTTTGGTGAATGATTGATCTGGATGACTAAGGCTTGGTTTGGAGCCGAGGTTGT
>JAABUK010005976.1_pt1 | contig 18494 bp, 11 predicted proteins | sample 5559141 | NCBI WGS metagenome assembly JAABUK01 (sample SAMN10711869, study PRJNA513367) | rock metagenome | isolation source: Antarctica rocks | place: Antarctica: Victoria Land, Pudding Butte nord | collected 2016-01-03 | reverse complement strand
ATTATTTCGTAATATATTTTATATTTATTTTATAATATAGTTTATTACTATTTTATAATATACTCTATAATATATTTTATAATTACTTTATAATATACTTTATTACTATACTTTATAGTATATTTTATAATTATTTTATAATATACTTTATTATTATATTTTATTATTATTATATTTCGGATTAATATAGAGATCCCTAAAGGGAATACTAGAGTAAAATAGAATAAAGTAAAGTATAGGGTAGAGATCGCGATTCGATCTCTACTCTAAATTAAAATAGAGTAGGGTAGAGGTTTATTAAAAGATCTCTATTATATTAAAATAATAACTTTAAAAATATATTATAACTACTACTATTTTTATAAATATATATATTTATAGCTACTACTATCTCTATAAATATATATATTTATAGCTACTACTACCTCTATAGATATATATATTTATAATTACTACTATCTTTATAAATATATATATTTATAGTTATTACTACTTTTATAAATATATATATTTATAGCTATCCTTACCTCTATAAATATATATATATTTATAACTACTACTACCCCTATAAATACGTATATTTATAATTACTACTACTACTACTACTATTTTTATAGATATATATATTTATAACTACTACTACTTTTATAGATATATATATTTATAACTACTACTATTTTTATAGATATATATACTCATAGCTACTACTATTTCTATAGATATATATATTTATAACTACTACTACTTTTATAGATATATATATTTATAACTACTACTATTTTTATAGATATATATATTTATAACTACTACTACTTTTATAGATATATATATTTATAACTACTACTATTTTTATAGATATATATACTCATAGCTACTACTATTTCTATAGATATATATTTTTATAACTACTACTATCTCTATTATAAATTAATAATAAGATATATTATAGATTATATTATAAAGAGACGATTATTATAATAATTATTATAATTAATATTTATTATTATTCTTTACTCTTTACCTTTTAATTAATTTTAAATCGAAATATTTTTAAGAATAAAGTAATAAGTTTAAAGAAAAATACTAATATTAAAATATATTAATAAATATCTAAAAAGAGTTAGTTATAAATTTAGAAATAGATTATTATTTAAATATCCCCTTAATTTTAGAATAAACGAATTAAACTACGTCTTTAATAAAACCTTCGGGTATATTTTACTTTAAGTTAATAATAGTTTTAATTTTAATACTAGTTTAAATAATTATAAGTCCGAGCGTTTATTTATAATTATATCTATAGAGGTAGTAGTAATTATAAATATATATATATCTATAGAGATAAAAATAGTCATGAGTATATATATTTATAGATATAGTAGTAATTATAAGTATATATATCTATAGAGGTAGCGGTAGTAGTAATAATAGTAATTATAACTACGCGTATCTATAGAGGTAGTAGTAGTTATAAGTATATATATATCTATAGGGATAAGAATAGTTATAAATATATATATTTATAGAGGTAATAGTAGTTATAATATATCTCTAGAGTTATTATAATAATTACTGAAAATCCGTTTTAACGTCGTAGAGATTTTTTAATAAATCTCTATTCTACTTTACCCTACTACTCCTAACTCTACGTTAATAGATCTCTATATTAATTTAAAATAAAAATTATACCTCGATCTCTACTCTACCCTACGTTAATCCGAAGTATAATTATTACTCTATTATTATCTTATAATATACATTACTCTATAATATATTTATTACTACTTTATAATATATTTTATTATTCCTCTATACTATATTTTATAATATACTCTATTACTATTATATAATATACTTTATAATATACTTTATTATTAGTTTATAATATATCTTATTATTACTCTATAGTATACTTTATTACTATTATATAATAGATTTTATAATATACCCCGTTAATATTTTATTTTAAATCGGTAGTGATTAAATTTATTTAATTTAATAATAGGACTTAACTCTATAAACGAACCCTTTACTAATTTATAAAATAGTATATTTCATTAATACTCTATAATATACTCTATATTATACTCTATTATTATTTTAATATAATTTATTATTACTTTATAATTTATTTTAGTTATATTTAATTTTATTATTTATTTTAATATAATTTATTATACCCCTATCTACGGTCCTATAATAGATTCACTATTTACTAGTTTATAGGTCTATACTTTATCCGTTTATAACCCGTTATAGGTCTATATTCTCTTTTATTTAAAGTTGGTGGTTGCCCTACCTAAATAAAGCTGTGCGGGCCATCCGTTTAGCGCGCAAACTCAATGGTCTCGCAAAATCCTGTACCAGCATTAAAGTTGTTGCGGAACCCGGACGTTATCTAGTTAACAGCGCTTTCACCTTCCGTGATAGGTCGTCGTCAAATTCCATCGATTGACGGCGGATTGGGGCGTAATCAGACAGACATGCTCTTTTTGAACGATGGGGTCTATGGTAACTTTCTCCTGTGCCTGACTGAAAATCCTCCCATACCTCGCGTCTTCAGTCGCGGCAGGTACAGTGTTGCCCGCGATCGTCAAGCGATTCACAACGATCCTCTCCGCAAGTACTCGATTTGGGGTCCAACCTGCGACAGCGTGGACTGTATAAATAAATCATGTGAGCTTCCGGGTGAGGTGCGCATTGGCGATTGGCTCTACTATGAAAATATGGGAGGTACTGTTGTCAGCCTCTGCCAGTCAGGGTGTATGCTAACAGGGTTCCTCAGCTTACACGAACGTGACCTCTACACGCTTTAATGGCTTTACCAATAATCATAGCGGTGTTATATGTCTGCAGCGAGCCAAATGCGCTAAAACTCTTCAGCAAGGGTCTTGGGTCATTCTCACAACAGTGCTCAACTGCTGAGAGAGGGGGTGTTGCACGTGTGTCGGCCTTGAGACGAGATTTTGAAAAGTTGTGATATGAGGCATGTGCTCGAGTCTATCGAAATTCTCACGACATCGAAACAGAATCATCAAATGTGCAAGCTACGTCATCGAGATCGTAAGAAATAAGGTGACAGGAAAAAGGTATGTAGCAGTTCAATCCATAGAAATGTATACGCACAACCATACTATCAGCTTGGCTCGAAATTCCATCATCGGCCTGTCAAAATAGGTGAGACTTGCATCGTTCAAGACAGATCTTCTAAGCCCACATCATCATACATGATAACCCGCTGTGCTCAGTCATTCAAATCTGATGAATCCCGCAGTATCCCCGTTCTATCGGCAAGCGGTTTTCGTAATGAGCCCACATCTGATCTCATTTTCGCCTGTTCCGCATCCTATATATATCTTAAAGACTACCTGAATCAAGTTACTGCGCGAGTTCAGCGGGGAGCGCGTTCAATTTGCAGATCATGCTGCACATTGATGTTGGTAAGCAACATGTCATTTCGTTCTGGATCCGGTCCTCCCGCCGATCCCGTGATCGCAGTTTCCCTCGATATACCCTGACTTGGAAGAAGGTCGAAGCTGTCGTCGATCCATCCAGTGCGACGTGACAAGTTTGGCTCCTCCGTTCTCTTATTACCAGACTCAAGCTGAATAACAGTGTCCTGTCGAGTTTGATTTGCAAAGGAGCTCACTATTGATCTGAGGTTTTTCACTTCAAGCCACGTCTTATTAAGCAAAGGGCGTAGAGTAGGAAGGCAGGCACATAAAACACCGACAGAGGGTTCGATGCTTGTCCAGATGGTCACATCAGTGTAGGTCCCTATGGGAGAAAAGGTGTTAGTATTGGGTAGTCATAATTTAGCACGACAATTGGTGTTTACTAACACAGTGGATCGATACGGTTCGCATGGTGAAGTAAGACTACTCGATAGAGACTCGCAACAATGACACTAAACGCGTTAACGAGAACCACTAAAAAATAATACTCTAAGTTGTGAACAAGGCTTCAACGCCTTTGGGAGGGTAGACTCACAAGGCTCCTGTCATGAAAGTGATAGACAAAGCTACCTTTTGGCCAGGAGATGTCTGAAGACGCCATATCATTCGAAGAGGTAGACAAAGCATTATGACGTCCGTAAGTATGTTCGGTACCGCGGCTGCAATAAAGTAAATTCTAGATACCTATACCGATAATACGAAAAGAAAAAGATAAGACGAAAGCTAGGCCAATAGGATTTCACTACCTTAAAGGGTTACGAAATTAATAAGTTTATTTTTCTTATTTATAAAGAAAGTCCTCAAATAATTAAAACTAAAACTAAAATCGACGCATTTCGATGGGATTGAAGAGTCCCACCAACCCTTGATAGGATTGCACGCGAAGATCTGAGTTGTAATCACAGCAATCCACCATGCCACAGCCACTCCACCGATAATCCTAGTGATGAGTATGAATCTTGGGGTGGCGAACACCCGTTGATAAAACAAAAGAATGGAAACTTTGATTGCAGTTATGTTGGATGCATACACAATCGAGGCTGCGAATGCATACTAGACGAGTTGGTCAGTAGAGCCTAGACTTTTCTTGCTGTAGGTCTGGATTAACAAGACCTGATCGAATATTACAACATTCCCCGCGGATGCGACTGCTGTATGTTTTCCAAGACCGCAGTAGATTTCTGAAGGAGCGGATTTAGTTGTGCCATGAGGAGATAGTATCTGTAAGGAGGAGGTTACCTCCTAGGTCGATAGCAAAGTCCCCCCAGGTCAGCACCTATGATTCAAATCAGAGAGTATTCAATATTTGATACAGGCCGCGAACAAAGCACCTACAAGAGCTAAACAGATCATATAATCGTCGGCGCCATATGACGCTTGGCGAAACTTTCTAGAAAAGATTCGTCCTATCACAGATAGAGTTGCTAGTATTACAAAAGGTATAGTCTCCCTCAGCACCTCAGGCTGACGATTGTCTTGGTTGTCCATTCTTCTGAGTCAAAGTCTAGTAGTGACTACAGTAGATGTCGTAACCGGGATCTAATCAGAGAGTTGGCAATGCGGTCCAGGGCTTCTTACATAACAAGAAAAGACGTTGTGCGAAAGGAAAGTATTGGGCTTTTCATGGGATTGAAGTAGCCCCAGAGTGCATTGCTTGACGTTAAAGAAATCGGCCTCAAGACAAGCGCCTTTCTGCTGTACATGAGGAAAAAATAAAGCGAGGTAGCCTTCTCCGTCCTGGAATTGTGTACTAAATGTATAACGGAGGTGTGGCTGTAAATCTCCCACCAAACAAGCAAGGATCAGGCATTTTGTTTGACCCAGCTCGCCAAGAACGCCTCGAAAGAAGCAAGAGATCTTCGGTTCTCCGGTATACACAAGTACAAGCAGCGCCTCAAACATATCGATCTGCGGGATGTACAAGACGAGATTATGAAAGGCGAAAGAATACTTGAGGGAGATGATTTCCTTCAATCTTGCATCGGGGGTTTGCGGCTATCCGACCCTCCTTGACTGCCGAGGTCCTGCATGCTGACACAAGAAAGCGTGCCTATCAAAGGAAACGCTTGGCAGACGCACGTGAGGTATTTACTGTCAGCTGAAATTCAGGCCGATAAGCACAGCCGCTAGTGATATTTCCACGATGGTGTCAAGCAAATCTAGCGGTCTACATCGAAAGGAAAATCTGTGCTCTTGTGACGGGACATAAGACCAAACCGGAATAATGGCCGATGCTCCGCATTTGCGCATTCCCCCTGGGTGCATCGTTCGCCTCCTTGACATAATAATGACGCCACAAATCTTCATGTAAGTTTGATTGGTGGATACATGCTGAAAGTTGATGACCAATCAGCTTCGAGCCAGCTGTAATCTCGGTTGATCTCCGTCACCCACTCAATGCAATCTCACCCCGACGCTGCAGGCTTTGCTCAAATACTTTGCCCACAACTTCTTGAGTGATCCTTCCTGACGTCGGAATACGGCGAGGCAACGCACTCTGAAGCGCCCGTCCTGAAATCGAATCAATTATGACGGGCGACGGATCTGTACCGGGAACTGTACACCTAGTGGACTTGGAAGGTATTCTGAACGCAAAGCATGCGCTGGGTGGTCAGAAAGACGTCATATTGATCCCGGCTCCCTCGAATGACTCAGACGACCCCTTGAACTGGTCTGCCCAGCGGAAGTTGCTATCGACAACATGTATCTCTGTGTGCGTAGTCGTCTGTTGAACGATTGGTCTTTCGTGTTGGTTAATTGGTTCGACTAGTTATACATTCGCTATTGGGATCTCTTCAGCAGCGATATATTCCGTTTTGAGTCCCATAGAGAAAGACACAGGTTTGACCTTGAGTGACCTTAATGCGGGGACAGGTTACATGGTTTGGTGAACAGATTGTCTCTACCATTTCGGTGCTGATAATAATATGCAGTTTCTAATGTTCGGTTGGGGTTGCTTGTTTTGGCAGCCTCTTGCGCTACAATATGGAAAGCGCCCTGTGTATTTGGCATCAACATTAGCAACAATGGTGACTACCAAGTTCTGTTGGTAAACGGATCGCATCAACACTAATGCTTCGACAGGCCATTATGATATGGGTGCCCTACACGAAGACAAATGGCCAATGGATTGCTAGCAAGCTCCTACAGGGGTTCTTCGGGGCCCCAGTCGAGTCATTGTGCGAGATATCTGTAACAGATATCGCAAGTCACCCAGCATCAATGCCCTCCGTTAGATGTACTAATTCTTACAGTATTTCACACACGAAAGGGGGACTTACCTAGCTCTCTATGGCTTCTTCCTAGTCGGCAGCAGTTTTCTTGCGCCCATTTTGGCAGGTTTCATCAATGAGGGACAAGGATGGAAATGGGTCTTGGTAGCAGTGCTCAGATCAGTTCTTTTACACTTTGAGCTGATAATCATAGTATTGGTGCGCGATCCTCAGTGGCATAAGCTTCCTCTTCCTGTTTGGTCTAATGGAAGAAACGAATCATCACCGCAAGGCGCATATTGGCGTTAGGGTTAATGGCGGCTCTGGCTCGATAATGCAAAACTCCGGTACAAGACATGACTCAGTCGAGGATAGCAAAGCTAAAGCCAAGCTGGACATGGTAGCAAGCACAGACGAGGGTGATCGTGATAAGGTGCATAGGACAAAATCATTTTACGACAAGCTAAAGGTTTTTGACAAGCAAGAGTTACGATACCCAAATCGGGTGAAGAGTATGATGCTTAGGCCGCTTATTTTCTTGACCTTCCCTGTAATATTCTACGCAGGGTTCTCCTACGGATCCAATCTCATATGGTTCAACGTTTTGAATGGTACAGCTTCACTGGTCCTTTCGAACAAGCCATATGGATTTTCTTCCTCGATTGTTGGGCTAGCCTATATCGCTCCGCTGATCGGGGTGATGCTTGCGTAAGTCAGCGCCATTCAACTATTCTGTTTTGTCGTAGGTCGAGCTGATTAGATTCTTAGATTCTTCTACACGGGATACGCAGGGAACTGGCTAATTCTCAAGCTGGCGCGACGAAATGGAGGAATAATGCAATCGGAGTACCGACTTTGGCTCTTTGGTCTATCGATACTGCTTGTTCCCGGGGGCCTGATCCTATGGGGTGTTGGCGCCGCCCGTGATGTTCAATGGTTTGGCCTGATCTTTGCCATGGGGGCCATTGGTTTCACCAACACCGTTGGACTTCAGCTCTCTGTCAGCTACTGCATCGATTCATACCGAGAACTAAGTGGCGAAGCCATAGTGACCGTCATTCTCATTCGGAACACAATGAGTTTCGCTATCGGATATGGGTGAGCTGCTCGATGCCCAAACCTGCGCAGATAGATCCTAACGAGTACTGCAGCATTACACCTTGGGTCACCCAATTGGGACTACAGAACGCCTTCATTGTCGCCGCGTTCGCTGGTCTAGCGCAAGTCCTCACAGTCCCTATCTTTATTCGATATGGTCAGAGAATGAGACAGGCTAGCGTCGGAAAATATCAGCATTACAAAGAGGAGATGATGGCTACGGGTCTAATATACTGACCTAGGCAAAAAACTACGTATATCCATGTGCGTCGTAATATTTGTGCCAGCGAGCGATGAGCGATCACGGCTTTTGATGTGGTACAATGTCATGAAGTCACTGTTTTTGCCATGCCATTCTCGCACCCTCGTAAATTTAGATTGGTCTTTTACTGTAGGGCTGTAATTTCTTGCTTTACACTTGCTTACAACGGGCTAAAGGGACACCCTATCCCCCGGGGTTTCGAGACCGGCCGGGGCTAGAAGGGTTCACTCCCTAAATGCTCGAACTCCCTAACTGTTCATTCTGTAGGGCTGAAGCCTAGAAGCCGCCTAGAGATTCCCCAAGAGCGGGCTGCTTGGCATATGAAAAAGCCCCCGGAACTTCCCTTATCGCCTGGGACGCGAATTTCTAGGGGAATCTTCAGCATCACAGAATAAGCATTTCGGGAGTTCGAGCAGTCAGGGGGTGAACCCTTCTATTTACTTGGCGCGATATGAGGTGATAAGGTACTTATACGGCCCAAACGCTTTGTCACTCAATGGGACGAGGATATTAATCACTTTCTTGGAGTCAATAAGATAGATTTGACTTGATTAGTAAGTACTACCGGCACCAAGCAGAGCTTTTAGGGCAGTACAAGTACACGGGGTATAACGACACGGCTAAGGAGGTTTAGTAGTTCTAGCTGCTCGGTCCAATCGGTCCGGAGCACTACCTACCTTAGAAGAAGAACCTTATGGTCTTTGCAGGTCGGGGCGGAACGCAATCCGCTCCTCATGGTCGATCACTTCGATCTTCACTCTTCACACCACCTCTGGATGAAAGCCGTTTGGACGCTTATTTTAGGCCGCTGCTCTATACTATGCCAGAGGCCCCGCAAGAGTGGGCGTTCTCATTGGCAAATTCCCTTGGACGCCCATAATGAATTGTGATATGGTCCTTTTTCAACCTGACTAGCTACGGAACGCCGCATTGTAACCTAACCCAGACTTCCTTCGATTCCATTTAGTGTGCCTCTTTTTGCCTCATTGTCATGCAGTATCTAGCGGATGCACCGACCCGCACACCGCAGCTTGACCTGGAGATGTATTGGCTAAGGTTTAAGGGTGAGTACCCGTACTACGTGACATAGAACCCTCACCGTCATATCACGCAGTGCAAGTATGCACTAGGCCAGTCCGGCCATCCACACCGGAATTGGGCATGCAAAAATGCATGTTTGCTCCACAGGGTCCTTGGATCTTCTCGCTATGCTGCACGTGCAATGCAAGAGAATTGGATGAGTAGAACTGTTCAATCGGATTTTGTCTTCCACGAAAGATACCTACTTGTGTAGCGATTGCACAGATCTTACAATTTATTTTCGTGCTGCTCATTCACCAAATTGTTTGGTTATCGGATCGTCTATTGAAGGATGCCCTCAGGCAAGACAGCAATGGATCATTCGACATGGCAAGATATTGCGCATCAGGTTCAAAGTCACCGCGCCAGCACAATCTCCGGGATTGAACCGTCCATACCAGATGTGCCATCTCCATTGCCTCTGAACGTAACTGCAATACCAAAAGCATTGCTATCTCAGCGCGAAGTTGAGATCACGACCATGCAGCCGGAAGACCTAGTCGCTTGTCTTGCGACAGGCAACTTGGCAAGCACTGAAGTCACCAGCGCTTTCCTTCGGCGTGCAGGGCTGGCCCAGAAACTTGTGATATCCCTTTCATTACTTAACTATCTCTCCCATTGACCGGTTGGTAGACCAATTGTATCACGGAGCTTTTGCCTAAAAAAGCTCTCAAACGGGCGAAAGAGCTTGATGATTACCTGGGAGAACGAAAGGAGCCGTTAGGCCCACTACACGGTCTCCCGATCAGTGTGAAAGAGCACATTGGTATGAAAGGCTTAGACCTTAATGCTGGATTCGTTGCATGGGTGGGCACAAAAGCAGAGGATGACGCTCTTGTCCTGAAGATCTTATGGAATGCTGGATGCGTGTTCTATGTCCGCACAACGGAGCCACAGCTCTTGGTAAGTCAAAGATCTGCAAGTTGATTTCCAACCAGAGCAAGCTCGATTGATCTGCTAACAGCATAACAACAGATGCATTTAGAAACTTCCAGCAATCTTTTCGGGGAGACAGTAAATCCTTTCAACCGATCTTTGACGTCTGGCGGTAGTTCTGGTGGGGAGGGGTCATTGATCGGTCTTCGTGGCAGCTGCCTGGGAGTCGGCTCTGATATCGGTACAATCGATTCTCGTCGAATGTAATGCAAGATGCTAAATTCTCCCAGGTGGCAGTATTCGCTCCCCAGCAGCCCATAACGGTTTGTTTGGTCTACGCCCTACAAGCCTTCGTATTCCAAGTGTAGGCATGTCCGCTCCGCACGTTGGTTCTGGGTACATTGAAGGTACACTCGGGCCATTGAGTACAAGCCTCAAGGGTATAAAGATGTTCATGAAGACTATCCTTGATGCCAAACCGTGGATCGTTGATCCTAGCTTAGTCCCGTTACCTTGGCGCGATCAAAAGAGCTACCTCGGAGGCAATGGCTCCAAAAAGCTAAGAGTTGCGGTGTTCTGGAGTGACGGTGTGGTACGGCCGCAGCCTCCTGTGATGAGAGCTCTCAAAGAAGTAGTCGAGAAGCTGAGGAAGGTAGATGGCGTCGAAATTACTGATTGGAAGCCTTACAGGCAAGAACTTGCATGGGAAATAATAGTGAGTGTATTGGGGCCCCAGTCCACGATCAAAGCCACTTAAAGGCTTTGCTAACGAACATGAAGGCCAGCCTCTATTACATGGATGGAGGCGACGAAACCAGAAATTTACTAGAAGCGTCTGGTGAACCATGGCGCCCGCTCTCACGATTCATCTGCTCGGAAAGCCCACATGTCAAGCATCGTACTGTCGCCGAAATCCAAGACTTGAAATCAGAAAGGGACAAATACCGATACGAGTACGCGCAACGTAAGTCTTGGTTACATCTTTGAGTGTTGCGTGTCTACGCTGAAAATTTAGCAGATTGGAATTCGACCGCCACCAGCGCTGCTGAGGGCGGGGAACCCGAAGGTATCGTCGATGTAGTCCTCTGTCCTGCTGCTCCGGGCGTAGCGCCGCCATTAGATACTAGTCGCTACTGGGGCTATACGAGCCAATGGAATCTACTAGATTATCCGGCGGTGGTATTTCCAGTCACAACAGTAAACCCAGCCCTTGATGGCCGGGACCAGGCATATGTGCCAATGAATGAGAAGGATCGGTACAATCATAATCTTTGTAGGTAGTCGATTTCCTCTTGAGTATTCACGATTTGCTTTGAAGAGTGCAGCTGATGACATCTCAGACGATGGGCCTAAGGGCTTGGTAGGAGTACCGGTGTCATTGCAGCTTGTTGCCAGGAGATACGAGGATGAAAAGGTTTGTTATCCTCGATATTCCTACGACAAAATACATTGCTTACCTGACTATAAACAACTAGGTCATTGAGGCAATAGAGTACATCAAGGAGAAAATCGATTTTCCTTTTACTAGCTAGATATTCCTTCAGCTGAACAACCCATTGTTGCGTCACCAGCTTTGCCGTCAGGCCTCTGTCTGCTTCTTCAGAGCGTCCGGTCCATTTTCCACAATCTTCCAGGTTCCTGGTCCATTTGAGGCCAAACTCTACATCAACACATTGTCCTCTACTCACAGAACTGTTAAGTCGAGCTCCTTTACTAGACAGTGATCCTCACAAATACCATAGACGGAGTCCTCGTTACGTATGACGTACCCATCTCCATCTCCAGGATCTCTATCACCTGCTTCTTCTTTCTAAGCGGAATAGAATTGGTATTGCAGCACCGAATACTCAGACTTTCCGTTACCAATGACTTGCCTGGATGAATACGTGCTTCTTCATACTGGACTTCGAAGCGCCAAAGACTGCTCATGTTGGTGATAGTAGCTCCTTTGCGTTGTGAAATGATAGGTCGCTAATTGACTGCGCACGCTGCATATTATAGGAAGGGGAAAAGAACGCAGGGTCAGTGTGACGTCAGCGAGACAGCCGTCCTCAGAAGAATACCGCATCAATTCAGTCGACACAAGACAGCGCGTAAATCATTGCCCCACATACTCGCCTTGCCGCAAGCCATGTCGTAATAGGTTGCGAAAGGCTGAAGCATGCGTGCTGTGTTGCAACGTGGAAGATTGGACAGGTGGAGGGTATAATGTCAGTTCTATTGCTGCTTAGAAGATTTTAAGACAGCGAATCAGAGGTTTGTCGCCATGATATCCCGGTGAGGATCTTGTTTACAACTAAATTGCTATGCAAGAGAAGCCTACTACGCAAGGGTTGTTGGGAAAAGGTGACCCTTGTTGTTGACCTGTGCTGCGATTAGCTGAAGACAGCAACTATACTCCACAATGTCGTAAGGACGGTGTGTCGAGTGCTTGTGGAAGATCCTCTGCCGATCTACTCCCCTTTACGAGTAGCTGCCAGCTGTAAAGTAGTAAATATGCATGTCGTGCATATGTTGGGAGTCTCCACCATCTCCGTAGCCGAACTGCCACGGGATCTCAGGCCGGCTCCCGTAAGTACCGGACTGCTAAGGGGTCTCGGCCTAAGCTAAGCCGAGCCAGGCAGTGCATGTGGTGCTCACCATCCCCTCGATCAGCAATTTCAGCAAATACCTCATGCAGATGTGCCGTGCAATATGCGGTGTCCTCCTATAGCAAACATCACATCATGCATGCATATGCACGACTGAGGATCCTTAGGCGATTGACCTTGGCTCGATACCCGCCTGCGTGAGCTCTGCGGGAAGCCCTGGGGGCGCACACCAGGGGGCGCACACGCACAATTCGGATATAGCCATTAATGCCGCGGTACTTAGATTTGTATAGGGATCACGCCTAAATCTAAGTACTATCGTATTAGTAATAATACTATCGCTATTATAAACATCACGCGCGGTATATCGCTATCGTATATATAAGTACTACTTTCTACTCTATTTATAACCTAGAAGAGATTACCCTCTAATTATCTAAACTCTTTAACTATTTACTATTTATAAAACTAAAATTTATAGATCCTAGAGAAGTAGCCCTAAAACGAGTTATTTAAATAATAAAGATTCCGACTCTATACCTAGAAAACGGGCTTTAGGGTATTTTTTAAAAAATATATAAACTTTAACTCTATAAATAGATAATTAGAGAATAACCTCTTTTATTTATAATTCCTAAATATTATTTTTATTCTTCTATTTTAGTATTCGGCTCTATATTATTTTATTAATTAAATTTATTAAAATATATTATTTTAATAATTCTTTACTTTTATAACTACTATTTATCTATATTTTTTATAATAATAAAATTATTCTTCGAGCGCTTTTTTAAAGAAATAGACGATTTTAAATTTATTTCTATTTTTAATATAAAGTCTTTTACTCGACGAGGTTAAAACTCGCTTTTAATTTTATTAAATATTTTATTTATAATAAAGAATTTAAAATACGGGGGGTTAGTTTTATTAATAATTTTTTAAATAAAAAAAAAAAAATATATATCTAGATTTATATATAAAGTTTAAAAATAATAATAAAGTAAATTAAAAAATACGTTAATAAATCGAAAACTAGTTTTAATAACTCGGGGTTATTAAATAAATTTTTTTAAATATTTAAAATAAATTTAAAGCGCCCGAATAATTTTAAATACTCGTCGAGCGCCCACCGAATACCCTTCGAGTATTAAATTACTCGATAAATATTCGACGAGCGCCCGAGATTATTATAAAATATATATTGGGTTTTTAATAAATATAATTTAAATTTAAAACTTTAAGAGTTTTAATTTTAGAAAATTATATAATTTACTACCTAAAATTTTAAAATTTTATAATTATTTTTATCGACGATAACGACCCCTAAGAACGACTTTTAATACTAGTAAATTTTAATTCCCGGAATTAATTAATTCGCGCGAAATTCTTACGGGGGTACGCCTAGGTTATATATTAAAATATATATTAAAGATTTAAAAATACGAGAATAATAATTATAAAAATATAAAATAATAAAACTATAATTATAAATAGAATATACTATAATTATAAATAGAATAAAGTTATAATTATAAATAAAATAGAGTTATAATTATAAATAGAAATTAGAGATAAAGTATTTTTTATTTCTAAAAAACTATTATTATATTTAATACTAGATTATTAATATAATTTTATCCGTTAATCTCTATACTTTAATACTATTTTATAATAATAGGAATTAAAGATATAAGAAGTAAATAAATAAACTAATCTATTAAATTTAAATTTAAATAAAATATTATAATCGTCGCGTTTTTATTTTCTTATATATTTTATTATTACTAGTTCTACCCCTCCCTCTCTTTCTTTATTTTTATATATTAATATCGTTATTACCTCCGATTAATATTATTATTATTATAAATAAAATTTAAAGATATTATTATTACCCCCGATTACTTTTACTCTCGAAAATATACTCGTTTTAATAAAAACCTTATTTCTTTATTTATTATTCTTCGTATATTAAAATACTTTATAATTTAATAATAACGTTTTTTTATTTCTACCTCCAAGTTAATTAAATAAAGCCGAGCGTAATTCCTCGTATATTAATTATATATCGATAACGTTTAATATAAATTTTCGAAGAATCCGAATTATAAAGAGTATTTTATAAAAAAGTATAATTAATACCTCTTTACCTCTATTACTCCTCGGGAAAATACTATAAAAAAAATTTTATAAAATAAATAATCGCGCGCTCCTAGTATTTATAGAATAAAATTAAAATTAATTAAATATTATAATTTATTTAATTCTTTATTAATAAAATCGACTATACTAGAGCCTCTCTATTATTATATTAAAATATATTTATATAAAACTCGAGGCGGGCCTATAAAGAGTATAATTATAATTTTAATTATATAGACTAAATTAAAATTAATCTTATTATTATAAAAATAATTATTATTAAAGTAACTCGTAATTATAAGATTTATACTATTAAGAATAATCTAAGAAATATTAAATGATTATTAATTATTAATTTTTTAATAACGCCGGCGGTATTTATTTTATATTAATTTATATTTATAATACTAGTATTAACTAGATAAGAATTAATTCTAATCTTAAAATTCGGGGGAGTAGAGTTAAATAAATATAATAATAATAAAATTATTAAAAGGAAAAGTAAAAAGTAAATAATATTACTATTAATATTATAATAAAATATAAATATAATAATTAGACGTCTTTTATTATTATTTAAATAAATCTAGATAAAAATTTTATTTTATTTCTTATTTATTATTTTCGAGTTAATTTTAAAATAAAACGTTTATAAATCCTAGCGCGTCGCGGTTATTTAATTATTATAGATTCTATTTTTTAACGGATAAACTAAAGTAATTCTTATTTACGATTATAATATACGATAAAGATTATTCCTAGATTTCGTACGTTAATTTCCTAAATATATATAAAGACGGTAATATTATAATTAAAATCTTAAAGTATATTAAAGAATAGTATTATAAAGACTAAAACTATCGTTATTTTATTACCGACGATTTGCCGTTAAACTCGTATTTAAAAATCTACGCGATAGTAAAATAAAAATATTTTATTTCCTCTACCGGGTTTATTTAAACGTACTCTTCGGTAGATATTAAATTTTAAAAAATACTCCGTTAGTTTTAAATACCTCTATAAAACTCTTTATATATATTATATAAAGACTCGTTATAAATATAAAATTAGAGCGGCCCTCCGCGTTATACCGTTTAAAAAATAGAGATATATTAAGCGAGAGTAATAAGATATATATAAAAAATAAATATATTATACTCGCTAGTATTCCTACTTTCTCCTATAATATATATTGATAAATATAGTCGAATTATAGTATAACTCTTTTAAAAGGTATACCGCGAATAATTAATATTAATTTAATTTAACTAGAATTACGGATTATATTATTATTATTTTTTAAAAATAACTATTACGTATTTAAAACCGAATAACTAGGAAGTATTTATTCCGAAGTACTAAATACAAGGAATATTTTAATTTATCCTAGTTCTTTAACGCGGTCCAAGAGTTATTTATTAAATAACTCTAACTCGCTAAGAATTTAATTAAATAAAACGAATTAATTTAGAGTAAATTTAATAAAGACGAGCTCGTATATATTTATTTATTTTATTATTAATACTAGTTACTATACTATTATATTTAATAATAGTATATTTTATTTAATATTATCTCCTTAAAATAGTAAATAAAATAAATAGTAATATTTAAAAACTATGAATTTATTATTTATAAAAATATTTAGAAAGTCGGAGTATTAAAGTATAAAGAAAATAACGAGGACGATATCGATATAAAGTATTAGTTTAAAATACGAGAGGTTCTAAATAATTTTACGAATAAATATTATAAATTAAAAGAGAAACTCTAGTCCTCTACCCTTGAAATTAGAAATATTATTATATCGTCCTAGATCTATAACCTTACTTTTATTATTATATTAATTAAATAAAAAGTAATTAATATTATTATATTAAAAATAATTATAGGGATCGCGATTTTATTAATAATTTTACTTTTAATAATAACTTTATTTTTAATAATAACTCCTTCTTTAATAATAATCCTACCCTTAATAATAATCTCTTTTTTAATAATAATTCTACTCTTAATAGAAATTAAAGAAGAGGATTATATATAAGAATAGAGCTCCTATAAGAATCTCCTAGTTAAATAAAAGTAAACGGAGGGAATAAATTATAAATAACCTCCGTTAATTTAAAATTATATTAATTAATTATTTTAATATAAAAATATCGTTAGTAAAGAGTATTAAGATACTAAAAACGAAGACGAGGTAATTTAATAAAATATTAAAAATAATAATAAAGTAATTCTATAAAAGAATAAAGAGTAAAAATTATAAAAAAGTAAAATAATATTAAAATAAATAAAACGGGTATTAAACCTAGTTTTAATAATAATTATATAAAAATAATAACGATAAATAGTAATAATAATATGAATTTTATTTTTATTCTATATTAACTTTTTATTTATAACGAAGGTTTAATTTTATAACGATAATATACTTTATAATATTATAATAGAGTTTTTATTATAACGATAATATATCTTTATAATATTATAACGGAGTTTTTACTATAATAATAATATATTTTTATAATATTATAACGGAGTTCTTACTCTATAGCGATAATATATCTCTATAACGATATATAAATTTTAAAGTAATATATATAGTCTATAATAACCGGTCTCCGGCTATTATTATAAATATTATATATTAATTTCGAGAGAAAATTAACTTAGAGGTATATAGGAAATTATTATATATTAAAAACTAACGGCTCAATAGAAATAAAAATAATTAAAAATAAAAATTAAAGTTAATAATATACCTCTAATTTAATACTCGTTAATAATAGTTTTAAATTTATTTAATATATACCCGAGAAACTCTAGACCCCTTAATTATATACCTCGGGCGCTTATCGAGTTAGTAAATAAATATCGTATTTAAGGCTCTCGGGGTACTCGTCGAGTACTTTAAATTATAATTAAATTATTTTTTATTTTATTAATATAGTAATAAAATAAAAGCGACGTTAAAGGCGATTATAAAAATAGTAAAAATATAAAAAAATAATATATAGGAAGAATAAAGGCGAGAGTTAAAAACTTATATATATATAATATAAAGGCGGTAAATAATATAATTAATATAAAGTTATTTAAATTTATATAGAATTTCTATATAAATCTAAATACCGGGTATTAAATCCGATATTTCCGAATTATATATATATACCCTCTAGTATATACCTCTACGATTTCCCGTAAACTCTAAATAAACGAAGTTATACTTTTACTACTATTTTTAAATCGATTTCTACGGTATTCGTTCTATTAAAATTATAATTTATATATTTTCTAGTTTTCCTTTAACTAGTATAGTCTTAATATAATTTTATATAAAATCGGCGGTTATATTAAAATATTTAACGGTTTTTATTTAAATATAACCTAGAAATAATAAAAATCTACTAATTATTTATTATATCGATTTATTCTAATTCGTAAAATATTTAAGATTTTATTTTTAGATTTTATATAGCGCGTTACTAGATAATATACTAGTTTATATCTTTACTAGTTTCGTTCTAGTCCGAATAGAATACTATTTCGTCCGCGTAAAATAAATATATTTATATTATTAAAGTCTAACGTAGTTAGTTATATTATTATAAATAGTATTAATATTTCCCCGTCCGCTAATCTCCGCGCTCTAAGGCGAGGAGTAAATAAATAAACTAATTTATTAAATTTAATTAGATTTATAATATTATAATAACCGCGTTTCTACCTAGTTATATATATTATTATTATTAACTCTACTCTCTTTTCTCTTAATATT
>JAABUK010005975.1_pt1 | contig 18496 bp, 2 predicted proteins | sample 5559141 | NCBI WGS metagenome assembly JAABUK01 (sample SAMN10711869, study PRJNA513367) | rock metagenome | isolation source: Antarctica rocks | place: Antarctica: Victoria Land, Pudding Butte nord | collected 2016-01-03 | reverse complement strand
GTCCTTGGTCAGGTAGACGCCGTCCAGAACGCCGCCGTTGACGACGGCCGCGTACAGCCAGCGCTCGTAGAGGATGTTCTCGACGTCGGCGTTCGGGTTGCTGGACGGCACGGGGGCGGGCTTGGCCAGGAAGATCCGGCCGCCGGCCTGGCCGGTCGGCGCGTTGGCGCCGTTGTTGACCGCGACCCCGACCGACCCGTTCTCCACGTCGTGAAAGAGCGGGTTGGTGTTGCCTCCGGTCAGCAGGTTCAGCGTCTGGCCGCGGTTCGGCGAGAGGTAAACACCGCTACCGGGGAAGGCGGCATAAATGGTGTTGATATTGCCGGTCGGGTTGGTCAAGGCGTCGATCGTGGCGCTGGTGTAGTCCAGGGTCACGTCGGTGGCGGCCCCCATCGACGCGGCCGAGAGCCGGGTCCAGGTCTGGCCGGTGTCGTTGCTCTGCCAGAGGCCGCCCTGCGCCCCCTTGAGCGCGGCGTAGATGATGACCTGCCCGTTCGGGGTCAGGCGCGGGTCAACCACCATCCTCACGGTCGAGGTCCCCAGGCCGGACGCGCCGGGCTGGGCAAAGATGTGGTCGCGGGACGCGAACGGCAGGGCGTTGTTGGTGCTGTCCAGCACCCTCCACGACGCGCCGCCGTCCATCGAGATGATGAACCCGACCCCGTTGCTGGTCGGGCCACCCGGGTGGCCCTGGTCGCTCGACGAGGAGTCGCCGGTGCCGGCGATGACGATCGTCTGCCGCTGGTCGTTGTTCCGGGGGAAGACCGCGATGGAGCCGATGTTGACCCCGGAGTTCGGGCCGAAGTCCGTCAACGGGGTCCAGTTCGGCCCCTGCGCGTCGGTGGTCAGGAAGTTCGTCGTCTTCCAGACGCCGCCGCTGGCCCCGGAGGCGAAGACCGTGTTGCCCGACGGGTCGGTCATGTCCACGGCCACCGCGCTGACCTGGCCGGCGAACCCCGGCGTGCTTCCCGGGGTGGTCCCCGTGTTGACCAGCGGGGCCGGACCGACGCCCGTCCAGGTGTTGCTCGACTGCGCGTTCGTCCGGTCGGTCGTGAAGATCCGGAAGCTGACGTTCGCCTGGTCGGCGACCTGCTCGCCGAGGCCGGTGGGCGACACCCCGCGCTGGAACTTCAGGGACCAGCTATTCAGCGTCCCCGCCGGGTCGGTCCCCCTGACGGACTGGTCGTCGATGACGAGTTTCCAGTCCCCCTTCGCCTGCGTGCCGTTGAGCGCCGAGAGCGCCTGCGCCGGGAAGTAGGCCGAGGCGAACGGCGGCGACCCGTTGGTGATCGGCGTCGTCGGGGAGTAGTTCGGGTTGCCCGGGTCGGCGAAGACGGTGCCCGTGAAGTTGGCGTGCGTGCCCGCCTTCCCGGTGCCGCGCGGGACCAGCAGCACCGACGCCCCGTTGGGCGCGACCAGCGTGATCTGAAGGTCCTGGTCGTTCGCGTCCGTGATGTCGAGCTGGACGCTCACGGCGTTCGCCAGGAAGTTGTCCGGGACGGTCAGGGTCGAGACTGACGTCTTGCCGTCGGCCAGGGGCAGCGGCACGTTCGGCACCGGCCGAGAGAACGGCGACGGCTGGAACGTCGCCGGCGCCGTGTAGAAGACGGTCGTTGACGCCCCGCCGGTCACGCCGCGGAGCAGGGAGAGTCCGGCGTTCTGGTTCGTGTCGAGCTGATTCCCGTTCACGTCGGCGATGTTCGACGCGAGCGTCACGGTGTACGTCCCGCTGACCACCTGCGAAGTCGGGAACATGATCTGGAAGGTCCGCGCGCCCAGCGGGGTGACCTTGAACGGGCCGGGGATCTGACCCACCGGGCCCATCACCCGGAGCACGCTCCCCGAGGTGAACGTCTGCCGGTCGATGTCCCGGTCGAACGTCACGTTCAGGGAGCTGACCGCGCCATTGATGACCAGGTTCCCCGGCGCCGCCGGCTGGTCGGCGACCGCGCTATCAATGACGTGCGGGCCGGGGACGATCAACGGCAGGGTATTCGGGTCGAAGGGACCGGAGAAGGGCGTGGCGCTCGGCAGCGGGTTGGCGGCGACGTTCGCCCCGTACTGGTCGAGGACCGAGTTCGGCAGCGAGTTGATCGGCGTCGGGGACGCGAAAAAGTCGGTGTTGTCGCCCAGGTTGACGCTCCCGGGGAGCGTGTTCAGGTACGCCTTGACGTTCTGGTCGAGCTTGTTGCCGGTGCCGTTCGTCAGGGCGGTCGAGGCCGGCTGGTACGTCACCGAGAAATCATTGATCGTCGCCGTCTGCGGGGACGACGCGAGGACCCGGACTTCCAGCCCCCACGTCTGGTTGGCGCGGATCGTCGTCCCGTCGAGTGCCGCCAGGGACGCGGCGGGGATGTAGGTGGGCGGCGAGGCGAAGTTGTTATTCGGGCTCCCCTGGCTGAGCGGGATCGCGTTCGGGTCCGACGACGAGAAGGTCGTCCCGCGGAAGCCCCCGGAACCGTTGATGCCCGAACTGGGCCTCACCAGCGGGATTCGGGCGCCGTTCGGGGCGATCAGGGTCAGCCGGAGCGAATTGTCCTGCGCCGCGGCGACGTCCACGGTGACGGTGACATCCCTGAGGACCTCGCCGGTCGGCAGCGCGTTGACAGGGATCGTCACCACGGCGGGGTTGGCGTTGTTCGCGGTCGCCGGGACGGTCCCTCTCGGGGAGTCGGTGCTGGCCGTGACCGTGACGGGCTGGCCGACGGGGCTGGTGGCCGCCGAGACGGTCCGGATGCGGTCGGAGATGTCGGCCGAGGTGATTTCCAGGCTATACGTGCCGACCCCGTTGCCGCCGCCGAAGTTGACGAGGAACTGGGTCGCCCCGAACTGGTTGACCGACGTCGCCACCGGGACGACCGAGAGGACCGGCCGGGGGCCGCTGGTCAGGCCGTTCGGGGTCACGTCGCGGTACTGCACGATGGCGTCGGCCGCGGTGAACGTACTGGGGTCGATCGGCCGGTCGAAGGTGACGAGGAAGGTGCTGGCGACCGGGGTCCCGTCGGCCTGGGTGTCGGTGTTCAGGGTGTCGCCGGGCTGGCCCACCGGCCCGGAGGTCACGGAGACGACGCGGGGGCCGGTGGCGAAATAGGCGTTATTCGTGTAAATCGAGGTGGTCTGCTTGTTGTCCGTCCCGCCGTTCTGGTTGTCCGCCCAGACCGGGTGCGCCAGGCCGCCGTAGACGGCCAGCCCCTGGTGCGAGCCGTACCCCTGGAGGAACGTGTCGAAGGCCGTCGAGCTGGGGGCGTTCTCGTTCGCCGGGATCGGCCCCAGGTTTTGCACCGCGCCGGTGATCGCGTCGGTTGCGATCTGCGAGTCGTTGGCGTACACGTCGGGAGAGAAGTTGTTGCCGCCGTCGATACTGGTCGTCAGGTAGGTGGCCACCCGGGCGCGGGCGGCGTCGTTGCGGGCGTCGTACCAGGACAGGGCGAGCGTCCCGTTCGTCGGGTCCACGGCGACGCTCGGCTGGAACTGCGGGCGGCCGTTGGGCGCACCCTGCGGCGAGGCGTTGAGGTTGAACGGGTTCGTGTTGGCCGTCGCACCCGTCTGCGGGGGCGTGAGGTTCCCCCCCTCGCTGTACCCGTCGGCCTGCGCGTTGTCGTCGTTGACGATGGCCCCGAAGTTGGTCGAGCCCTGATTCTGGAACCCGGTGGCCGACTGCGACGGGTCGTACCAGGTGGAGCCGCCGTCGTCGGACGTGACGAGGCGGATGTCGGTGTTATCCGCGGGCGTCGTGGTCCGGGTGGAACGGCCGACGTACGAGACGTAGAGCCGGCCCTCGTAGGGGCTGAACGCGCCCAGCGTGTTGTCCGAGGCGATGACCGGGGCGGGGGCGATCCCCTGCGAGTCGGCCGCGGCGACCGTCGCCCCGCCGCTCTGGGCGGCGCGGAGCGGCGTCTGCGCGATCACCGTGTTCGTGGTGTTCGGGGTGAAGCCCGAGGTGAAGTCGAGGCTGTCGCCTTCGAGGACCGCCGTATTGTTCGCGAGGAAGTTGGTGAACCGCAGCGTCCACTGGCCGTTGATGCTGTTCGGGCTGTTGGGCGAGCCCGCGATCGCGCCGCCGTAGCCGCTGGGACCGTCGAGGGACCCCAGCTCGGGCCGGAAGTGGCCGACGATCGGGGTCGGGCCGTTCACTACGTTCCGGGCCGCGAGGTCGTCGAACGTCGTCCCGATGTTATTGAAGTTGAGGAACCCCAGGCTCGAGCCCGCGGCACCGCCACCGGTGTCGTTCCCGTTCGCGTCGATCTTGTTCCGGAGCAGGGTGACCGTGGGCAGGCCGCTGCCGTTGGGCGGGACGAGCTGGATGTCGAGCCCGGAGATGTCGCCGTTGCCGTTGTTCGCCGCCGTGCCGACCAGGCTCACGATCAGGTTCGCCGTCAGGTGGGTCAGCGAGACGAACCGCGGGTCGGTGACGTTGACGTCGATCGGCACGTCGGTCGTCTGGGGCGTGACCGGGGCGCCCTTCGTGAAGACGATACCCGAGCTGATCCCCACGAATTTGGGCGAAGTCGTCGGCGCGGGGAAGGTCTGCGAGAACGCCCCGTTAGCGATTCCCCCGGTCACGATCCGGTCGCGGGGGATCGAGGCGGCGGTGCCGAAGTCGTCCCAGACCCCGGTGACCAGACCCGGCGAGACCCCGGCGGTCCCCGGGTCGTTCGGACCGTTCGTCCCGGCCGGTCGCGCCGCGGAGCCCTGACTGATGGCGAGCTGCGGGGTCGCGTTCCGCTGGTTGCCGAAGTTGCCGCCCGTATTCAGATACTGTTCCCCGGAGAACGACACCCCGCCGTCGGACGACGCCGTGATGGCGATCCGGTTCGGGTTGAAGTTGCCGGGGTTCGGCGGCGCCTGGTCCACCGTCTGCCACGAGACGTAGACGTTGTTCGCGTACGTGTCGTTCTGCGATCGCGTCGTGCCGTCGGCCGTCTTGTCGCTGAAGGTCGGCACCGACGTGTCCACCGCCAGGACCGGCTTCACGGCCTGGTCGGTCACCCACTCGTAGACCAGCGTCGGCCCGCCCGTGAACGTGGGCGCGACCGTGGGCGAGGTCCCGGAGAAGTCAAACTTCTCCAGCCGCAAGGCCCCGGAGTCGTTCGAAGCGGTGTGCTCCGACCAGAGCACGTAAAAGTTGTTGTTCCGGTCGAACTGCACGCTCGCGTCGGTCCCCTGCGAGAACTGTTGCAGGCCGGCGCCGGTGGTCCTCGGGTCGAACAGGAAGCTCGGGCCGGGCTGCCCCTGGTTACGCCAGGTCTTGCCGCCGTCGGTCGAGACCCCGTACTGCACGAACTCCGTCCGGCCGGGGGCGAAGAACGGGTCGTTGTGCGTCCAGGCGGCCACCATCTTCGACGGGTCCAGCGGGTCGATCGCGATCGACGGGCTGCTGTCGTCGGAGTGCGACCCGCCCCCCGGCGACACCAGCACCGCCCCGCTGGTCTGATAGCTCGGCAAGATCGCCGGCCCGCCCGTCGTGGCGAAGACCGGCGCCGGCAAGACCGGCGCCGGCAAGACCGGCGCCGGCAAGACCGCCATGAGCGTCCGGGTCTCCAGTGCGTCCAGCGAGAGCCGCCGCAAAGTCGCCTTCCGGGCCGCCAGTCGGCGTACCGCGGTCTCAGGCTGGTTCCGACTCTCAGACTTGACCCTGGACGTTTCCGAGCTCATGGCCAACTCTCCGCTTATCACTCTAAGCACACCCCCGGGGCGGGGGCGTACGGGCCGGTCACGATATCGTGTCAAAGTCGGTAGACGGGGCAATTCTGAAGGTTGACGAAGCATGCAGCCGAGTGCGACGTTAGTCAAATCGCAGCCCCGGTTCCCTGCCCATCATCCCCCAGGAAAACTTCCACCGCAAACGGCTTTGACAATAGCGTGCATGAATGGTATCACTCCGAAAAGTCCGCGTCAATCTTTGACTGTTCCGATTTTCGCGGATATTGCGGACGGGTCGCCACCTGGCGTTCGAAACGAAGCCCGGCCGGGGCGGGGTTGCCGCGCCGGCCGGGATGAGGTTTGCGGGTCGCCAGGGGTCGGCCGATCGGGCCGACTCTGGGGATTACAGGAGGCCGCCGAAAAGACGGCCGCCGAGAGTCGCGATCGCCTCATCGACGGGGTGGGTTTTGACGGCCGGGGTGGCCGCCGCCGCCTGCGCGGGGCGGACGCGGAGCAGGGTCACGGCCGCCTTGACGGGTGCCGGGGGTGTCTGTGGCGCGGGGGCCGTCGTCGAGGACGCGGAGAGCAGGACGGCCGTGGACGCGAGGTTCACCGAACCGCCACGGGCCACGAACGCGCTGATCGTGCCGCCGCCGCTCCGGAGGGCCCGGTAGCTGTACGGCGCGGTGAGCGGGACGAAGTCCTTGCCGCCGATCGGCGCCACGACCTGGGGAAGGCCGCCGGTCGGATTGCCCGCCAGGAACTCGGGCGGGTTCGAACCCGGCCGGTAGACGGCGGGCTGGAGGACGCCGCTGCCGTTGTAGTCACCCGGCGCGGGGATGTCGCCCACGGCGAAGGGGACCGTGGCGGTCCCGCCGTTCGGGGTGCGGATCAGGTATTCGCCGAGTCCCGGCCGCCAGACCGCCACGGCGTCCGAGTGGTCGCCCGCCGTGGCGAAGTACGCGCCCGGCACGGGCACGTCACCGTTGCCGCCGAAGCCGACCGTGTAGACGCCGCTCGGGCTGTTGTGTGACCCGGCGGGGCCCTGGATGTACCAGGTGGCCGTGCTCGGGCGGTAGAGGGCAAGCTCGGCCCGGCCGGTATTGTCGTAGTCGGCCGGCACGGGCACGTCGTTGGGCTGGAACGGCGTGATCGGGGCCACGACCCCGGCACGCCCCTGGATGTACCATTTGCCGGTCGTGGTCTCGTAGACCGCGGCGGATTCGGTGCCGGACCCACTGTAGTCGGCCGGCGCGGGGATGTAGAAGTCCGGGTGCGACGCCGCGGAGCCCGCGGGCGGGGCGCCGAAGGCCGTCAGGTACGGCTTCGCCGTGTAGTTGGTCGTCGGGCTCTCGATCGTCCAGTTCCCGGTGCTCGGGGTGAAGAGCATCAGGTCCATCCGGCCGTCGCCGGTGAAGTCCCCGACGATCGGGACGTCGGTCGCGGAGGCGCCGAAGGCCCGGCCGTTGATCTGGGCGTCGTTCAGGACGAACCACTGGAGCTGCGAGGCCGTCGTCCGCCGGAAGAGCGCCGGCTGGGAGTTTCCGTTGCCCGTGAAGTCGCCCGGCTCGGGGGCGATCTTGATGACGAGCGGGGTGCTGCCGCCGCTGACGTGGCCGTTGGCGTAGGCCTGCGCCTGCAACTGGTAGTACCCGTTCGTCAGTGGCGACCCGAGACCCGCCGGGGTGCCGATCTGGACCGTGAAGTTGCCGAATTTGTCCGCGGTGGCGGTGCCGACGACCTGGCTGGTCCCCGCGTAGAGGTTGATCGTCGCGCCCGGGTCGGCCTTGCCGGTGAAGGCGGGCATGCGGACGTCGGTGATCCGGTCTCCCTTGATCCCCGAGTCGGAGCTCGGGGCCAGGGCGAACTGGGTCGGGGTGGCCGGCAGGACGGGCAACGTGGTGTTGACGGTGATCGTCAGCGGCGTGCTGAGGGCGCTGGCGTTGCCGGCCACGTCCACCTGCTTCGCCGTGTACGTGTACGTCCCGCCGTCGGAGAGCGGCCCGAAGTCCTGAAGGACGACGGGGGTGCCGGGGGCGCTGGCGATCGTCTTGACGAGCAGGTCGCCGCGGTAGAGCTGGACGGAATTGCCGGGCGAGACCGTGATGTCGAAGCTCGGGCTGGTCGTGCCGGCGGTGTTCGGCCCCGACCGCGACGCGGGGTCCAGCGCGACGACCGGCGTCGCGGGTGAGGCCGTCAGGACCGTGACGCTGATCCCCCCTCCCGAGGCACTCGGGTTGCCGGCCGCGTTGACCTGACGGACCGAGTAGGTGTACGTCCCGTCGGGGGCGGGGCCGGTGTCGGTGACGGTGGCCGTCGAGCCCGTCACGACGGACTGGCTGGGGACGAGCACGCCGTTACGCAGGAGCTGGAGTGTATCCCCGGAGACGACCCCGGTGACGTCGAACGTGGGGGACTTGGCGTTGGTGACGTTGTCGCCCTTGACGCCCGAGTCGGTGGTCGTGTCGAGCCGGACCAGGACCGGGGCGGTCGGCACGGTCGTGTTGATCGTGACCGTCAGGGGCGGGCCGGGCGGGCTGGCGTTCTTATTCGCGTCCACCTGCACGGTCGTGTACACGTACGTCCCGTCGGGGAGCGGGCCGGGGTCCTGAATCGTGACGAGGCCGCCGGTCCCGGTCGAGACCGAGTTGACCGTCTGGCCGTCCCGGAGGAGCCGCAGGGTACTGTTCGGGGTCGTCCCGGCGGCGTCGAAGGTCGGGCTCTTGACGCTCGTCGTGTTGGACCCCGGGGGGCCCGTGTTCGACTTCGGGTCGAGGGTCAGCGAGCCCGCCGCGGCGGCCCCGACGGTGACGGTCAGCGTCCCGCTCAGCGGGCTCTTGTTGCCCGCCAGGTCGGTGACGTAGATCTGGTACGTGTGCATCCCCGGCGGCAGGCCCGGGCCGGGGTCGGAGAGCTGGAGCTGGCCCCCGGCCGAGTTGTACGCGGTGTTCAGCACGACCGAACCGTCGCGGACCAGGGCCACCGACAGCGGCAGGTTCAGGTCCGTCTCGCTCTGGGTCGGGGTCACGGTCACGTCGATGACCGGGTTCGGGTTGCTGGTCTGCCCGTTCTTCGGGTCGCCGGGGTTGGACGGGTCGAGCACCGGGGCGGGCGGGGCCGAAGGCTGCGCCGTGACGTACGTCACGGTCGTCGGCGAACCGATCGGGCCCGCGTTGCCCGCCAGGTCCACCTGCCGGACGGTGTACTGGTACTTGCCGTCGGAGATCACGCCCGGGTCGCTGACGACGACCGTCCCGCCGGCCGTGTCGGTCGCGGTGGCGACCGCCACCGCCGTCCCCGCCACGCCGTTGACCAGCGGCGCCCGGTAAAGCACGACCGTCGCGCCCCGCTGGACCGGCGTGGACCCGCCGGCGTCGAATTTCGGGGACGCCCGGACCGTGATCTGGGTGACGGCGTCGGTGCTGGAAACGCCCGTGTCGCTGGTCGGGTCGAGGACCAGCGGGGTCGGCTGCGCGGGGGTCGCCGACAGGATCGTGATACGGGTCCCCGCGCTCATCGAACCGGTGACGCCCGCCAGGCTGGTGAGCTGCACCGTGTAGAGGTAATGGCCGTCGGGGATCGTGCCGCCGCCGTTGTTGGCGTCGGTGATCGGGACCAGGCCGCCCGCCGGGCTGTAGACGGTCGCCACCAGCACGGCGCCGCCGGTCGGGTTGAACTGGGCGTCGGCCGGGGTCCGGTAGAGTTGCACGGTGGCCCCGGCCGGCACGGGGCTGGTACCCGTCCCGGCGTCGAACTTCGGCGCCAGCGCGGCGGTGCTGTTGTTGTCGGCGGTGACGCCGTCGGTGGCGAACGTGCCGGTGTCGCTGCCGGCCTCCAGCACCGGCGGGGCCGGCGGGTTGGCCAGAGGCGGTTTGCTGGAGATGGTGACGGCGACGCCGTTGCTCGGGGCGCTGGCGTTGCCCGCCAGGTCGAGCAGCCGGGTCGTGTAGACGTACTGGCCGTCGGGGATCACCGCCCCGTTATTCGTGTCCAGAATCGACGTCAGGCCGCCGCCGGGGCTGAACACGTTGTTGACCAGGACCGCGGCCCCGGTGACGCCCTTGACCACCGGCGCCCGGAAGAGTTCGATCGAGCCGCCGGCGGCCACCCCCGCGTTGATGTCGAACTGCGGGGCGGGGTACAGGGTACTGTTGTTGTCGCGGGTGACCTTGGTCGCCCCGTCGTTGGGGGCCCCGGTGTCGCTGGCCGGGTCGAGCGCCAGGACGGCGGCGGCCGGCGGGGTGGCGTCGATCACCACCGAGAGCGCCGGGGCGCTGACGGCGCTGAGCTTCTGGAGCGTGCTGATCTGGTAGGCCGTGTACGCGTACGTGCCGTCGGGGATCTTGGCCCCGCCGTTCAGGTCGGGCACCTGGATGGTGCCGCCGGCGGTATTCGCCACCCGGCCCACCTCGACCCCGTTGCGGAGCAGGACGACCGTCGCGCCGGGCAGGATGCCGGAGACGTCGATGATCGGCGCGCCGGCGGGGCTCGGGGAGTTGTCGTAGTTCGTCACGTCGTCGTTCTTGAGCGGGCCGGAGTCCGTCGAGGGGTCGAGCGTGAGTTTCGTCGGCGGCGGCGGCGTGGAGTTGTCGATCACGAACGTGAAGTCCGCGATGTTCCCCTTCGTCCCCGACTGGTCGGTCGCCTGGATGCCCACCGTGTACGTCCCGCTCGACAGGAACGGGGCGTAGTTGCCGACGGTCAGCGCGAAATGGCCCCCGGCGTCGGTGACCGTCGAGCCGGTCAACGGGATCGGCTGCCCGAAGTTGGCCGAGCCCGGGGTCTCGTCGAACAATGCCAGGGTCACGGCGTTGCCGAACGCCGACTGCTCGCTGATCCCGTCGATCACCGGGTTCGAGGACGTGGTGTACTCGACCCCGTTGACCGTCTTCGCCAGGTTGTTCGGCGCCGTCGGATCAAGGTAGATGTTCGTCGGCTGGGTGGCCGTCGCGTTCGGCAGGACGATCGGCGCGAGCTGGATCAGGAACGAACCCTGGCCGTACGTGCTGACCGTCAAGAGGCTGGGGTCACTCACCCCGCCGGCCTGCGAGACCGTGGCCCGGCCGGTCACCGGGTTGATGTTCCCGTCGGCGAGGCTCAACGAGGTGACCGGGACGTGCGGCAGGAAGCCGCCGTCGGCCGGCGCCCGGTCGATCTGCGGGTCGGCGTTCGGGAAGTCGGTCCACGACGCGCCGTTGTCGAGCGACCGGTAAACGCCGCTGTCGCCGGCGACGTACAGCACCGGGTGCGTCCCGGCGGACGCGTTGCCGGTCTGGTTCGGCAGGACATACCGCCAGTCCACCTGCAACGACGTCAGGACGTTGAGCTGCGGCGTCTGGGTCGCCACCCCGTTGACGTCGCCGACGGTCGTCACGGTGTCGCCGGTCGCCGGGGTGAGCAGCGAGAACAGGTTGCCGTTAATCTTCGTCCAGGTCGGCGTCGGGTTCGAGGCCGAGGGGACGGAGTCGGCGATGTGGTAGACGCCGTTCTTGGCGACGGCGTACGCCTCGTGGCTCCCCGGGTTCGGGTTGGCGATGATCTGCTTGATGATCCCCGACCCGGCGAGGCCGGCGGAGATGTTGCTCCAGGCGCTGCCGGCCGACGTGCCGCCGCCCGCGGTGGTGACGAAGATGTTGCCGTTGACCGTGCCGGCGTAGATGAAGTCGCCGAGGTTACCGGTCGTGTGCGTCGGGTCGCTCGGGTCCGCCCCCGGCGCGCCGAAGGCGAGGGCCGGGGCGTACGACGAGTCGAGGTCCGACGGCGACCCGATCACGAACCAGGTCGAGCCCCGGTCCAGGGTCCGGTAGATCGTGCCCGCCGAGCCCGCCGCGGAACCGCCCGAGCTGATGACGATCTGGTCGCCGCTGACCGGGTTGACCGCGAACAGGCCGGTCGCCGTGTAGTCGTCCCAGCCGATCGGGGCGTAGCCCCATTGCGGGTCCTTCGGGCCGGTCGTCAATCCGAAGGTCTTGCCGACCCCGTCCACCTGGAAGAAGTCGGTCCCGGCGTCGGCCGGGACGATGAACCGGTAGACGGACCCCGAGCCGGTCGGGTCGGTCGCCACGCCGATGAAGTCGCCGCCGCCGCCGGTCGCCCCGTCCACCCAGCCGACGTCGCCCGTACCGAGCACGGAGTTCGACTCCGTGCCGCCGGTGTCCTGCGCGCCGCCGTAGAGGGTGACCGGGCGGGTGTTGCCGGCCGGGTCGTGGGCGCTGGGGTCCACCGCGCCGTAGTAGAACTGCGTCAGCGTGAGGTTGCCGTTCCGGCTGCCGGTCGGGACCCGCTGGGTCCCGATCCCGCCGGGGACGTACGACCCGTTGTTATCAACCCCGGTGAAGACCCCCTGGTCGTCGCCGAAGATGAGCCGGGCGTGCCCGGTCACCGGGTCCACGACCGTGACCAGCCGGTGCTGGTCGGTCGAGCCGCCGAGGGCGTCACTGAAGGGGATCCAGCGGGCGTCGGCCCCGGTGTTGTTGAACTGCTTGACGTTGTCCGTGTTAAACGTGCCGTTGGCGAAGAAGTTCGCCGGGTTGCGGATCAGGTTGATGTACGGCAGGCCGGTGCCCGGGTCGAGCGGCCCGACCGGGTTGTTGATGTTCGAGACGGTCACGCCGCCGGCGGAGTTCCGCAGGGCCAGACCGCCGTCGGGCTGGTTGCCCAGGAAGGGGACCGCGTTGTGGGCGTCGAGCAGGCCGGTCGTGTCCACCCTGAGCAGGCCGACGCCGAAGTCCGTGCTCCCCGGCGGCGGGTTCGAGCTGCCGCCGATGTACACCACGTTCGGGTTCGTCGGGTCGATCGCCAGGTCGAGGTTGTAGAACCCCTGCCCTCCCAGCGGGTCGTAGTCGGAGAGGGTGACGTTGTTCGACGGGTTGAACGCCCCCTGGCCCGCGCCCGTCGCCGAGGCGATGTGGACCTTGGTCCAGTTCTGGCCGAAGTCCTTGGTCAGGTACAAGCCCTCATAGCTGCCGCCGTTGGACACCAGCGCGTAGAGCCAGCCCTCGTAGAGTCGGTCCTCGGCGGACGGGTTGTTGATGTCGGTGGACGCCAGCACGACGGGCTTGGCGAGGTGAATGCGCTGCTTGCTCGCACCGTTGGGGGTGGACCCGCCCGGGGTGACGACCGGGATCTTCTGGTTGGTCACCGAGTCCTGAATCAGCGGGTCGCCGAGCGTGCCCAGCAGCGGGAGGAACGTGCCTCCCTGGTTGGAGCTGGCGTAGACCCCGTCGCCCCCGAAGGCGGCGTAGACGTTCTGGAGGTTGCCCCCCGGTGCGCCGATCCCGCTGAGCGGGTCGAGGGCCACGTCGGTCGCGTTGCCGGCCTTCAACCGGGTCCAGTGGATGCCCGTGTCGAGGCTCCGCCAGATCCCGGCCACGGGGCCGGCACCCGAGCCGCTCAGCGCGGCGTAGATGATGACCCCGCCGGAGGTCGTCAGCCGCGGGTCCACCACGATCTTGAAGGCGGACGTGCCGTTCTTGGCGAAGAGCTGGTCGCGCTGCGCGTACGGCTTGCTGTTGTCCGTGCTGTCGAGGAACTGCCAGTGCGCCCCGCCGTCGAGCGACCGGAGGAAGCCCCGGCCCGAGGTCCCGGCGTCGGCCTCGCCGGTCGCGGCGATGACGATCGACTGGTTCGGGTCGTTGTTCACCGGGAAGATGGCGATCCCGCCGATGTTGTTGTCGGAGGTCGGGCCGAAGTCCGTCAGCGGGGTCCAGGTCGGGCCGCCGCCCTTCGGCGTCAGGAAGTCCGTCGTCTTCCAGATGCCGCCGCTGGCCCCCCCGGCGTAGACCGTGTTGCCCGACGGGTCCGACGGGTCCACCGCGAGCCCGCCGACCCGGCCCGCGCGGGCGCCGCCGTCGATCGAGGAAGGCCCGGCGGAGGTCCAGGTGTTCGTCGACTGCGCGTTCGTGGGCTGGTCGTTCAGAACCCGGAAGCTCACCGTCGCCTGGTCGGCCACCGGCTCGCCCAGGCCGTTCGAGGCGGCCGAGAGGTTCTGGAGCAGCGTCAGGGCGAACGAGTTCACGCTCCCCGAGCCGGGCTTCGTCTGGGCGTCCTGGATGTAGAGCTGCCAGGTCCCGTTCGCCTGCACCCCCTGGAACGCGGTGAACGGGTCGAGCGCGTCGAAGGTCGCGTTGAAGTAGGGCGGCCCGCCCTTCGAGATCGGCGTCACGCCGGGGTTGGTCGAGCTGACGAACGTCGTGTCCTGAAAGTTCGCCTGGGTGCCGCTCGTGCCGTTGCCCGAGAAGAGCCGCGCGTGCGGCCCGGAGACCGTGCCGTCGGGGTTCACGACCGCACCGGGGGCCAGCAGCGTGGCCGTCAGGTCGGGGTCGTATGGGTACGTGATGTTGAGCTTGACCGAGACCCCCTGCACCAGGAAGCTCGCCGGCACGCTGACCGGGACCAGCAGCGTGCTCCCGCCCGGCGCCGGCAGGGCCACGCCGCCCGGGGGGAGCGCCGCGGCGAACGTCAGCGGCGTCGAAGCGCCGTAGGGGCTGACGCCCCGGAACCGGTACAGGCCGGCGTTCAGGTTCGTATCCAGGGCGTTGCCCTGTGTGTCCTTGATCGACGACGCCAGCGTGACCGTGTACGTCCCGTTCAGGGTTTGCGGGTCGACCGTCGTCGTCCCGGACAGGAAGAAGTTGACCCGGTACGTGGTCGGGTCGTTCGCGTTCGGCTGAGTGACCGTGAACGTGTCGTTGATCTGGCCGGCCGGGCCCATCACCCGGACCACCACGGGCTTGCCGACGAGCGTACTCGGGTCCATCGCCCGGTCGAACTTCACGTCGATGTATCCGGCCGTCCCGTTCAGCACCAGGTTGCCGAAGCCGCCCCCCGCCACGGTCGATCCGACGACGTGCGGGCCGGGGACGATCAGCGGGAGCAAGACCCCCTGGTTCACCGCGTTCGACGTGGTGAACACGTTGCTCGCCTTGCCGGCGTCGGCCGGGATGGTGTCCTGGTCCATCGGCTCGGCCGAGACCAGGTTACCGCCGTTATAATACTGGACGTCGGTCCGGATGTCGGCGGCGCCGGCCGGGCGGATCGTCACCTCGTACGTGCCGGCGGCCGTCTGCGGCGTCGCCAGCGTCACCGTGAAGGTTTGCGCGAAGCCGTTCGAGGCGGACTGCGGTCTGATCGTGACCCCGCCGCCGTAGACGACCGGCGAATCGTTCACGTTGCCGTCGCGGAAGGTCACCGTGACGTCCGAGGGCAGGAACGAGTTCACGTCGATCGGCCGGTCGAACGTCACGACGAAGTTGCCCAGCGCCGGGCCCGACGTGCCGTTGGGGTTCGGGTTCAGGCCGTCGCCCGGCTCGCCGACGGGCCCCTGCGTGATGTCGTACACCCGCGGGCCGATCGGGGCCGTCGCGTGCGCGATCGTGATCTGCGAGAGCCGGTTGAAGTTCTGCCCCTTCGCCAGGTTCTGGCCGCCGTCGGCGTTGCTCGACCAGACCGGCATGACCGACCCGGCGAAGAAGATCAGCCCCTGATGGTCGCCGAAGTTGTACGTGGTGTCGGCGATCCCGCCCCCGGCCGACTGGTTGTCGGGGATCGGCCCGAGCGTCGTGACCGTGTTGGTGATCTGGTCGAAGCCCTGGATCGGGGCGTTGACGAACGTCTCCGGAGAGTACGACTTGCCGCCGTCGATGCTGGTCCCGACGTAGGTCGCCACCCGCGACCGGGCGGCGTCGTTGCGGGCGTCGAAGAACGAGACCGCGAGCATCCCGCTGGCCGGGTCCACCGCCACGGCCGGCTGGAACTGCGCCCGGCTGCTCTCGGAGAAACCGTCCTTCTGCGAATTGTCGTCGTTCACCTTGACCGGGTTCGACCAGGTCTTGCCGCCGTCGCCGGAGCTGACGGTGAAGACGTCGGTGTTGTCGGCGGGGTTGTTCGGGTTGGTGTCGCGGTCCACGTACGCCAGGTAGATGCGCCCCTCGTTGGGGCTGTTCGGGCCGAGCGTGTTGTCCGACGCCAGCACCGGGGCCGGGCTCACCCCGCGGTTCGGGACGGCCGGGGTCGAGCCGGCGTCCGGGAAGTTCCCGCCGTTGACGTTGCCCCGCACCCCGCCGCCGGCGTTCAGGCCCAGCACCGTGTTCTCGCCGCTGATCCTCACCCCGTTCAGGCTCAGGCTGAACGAGTTGACCGAGGCCTGTCCCGGGTCGGGGACGTACGCGGTGATGACCAGCTTCCACTGGCCGTTGACGTTGTTGATCCCGCCGAAGGCGTTCGTGAGCGTCCCCGCCTCCGGGGTGAACGTCCCGGAGGTGACCGTCGAGTTCTTGATCGGGGTGGTCGCGGTGTCGTCGAAGGTCGCGTTCAGGTCCCGGCTCGGGTTGCCCGCCCCCTGCGGCGGCGCGACCGGCGTGACCGTCGTGGTCACGACGTTGTTCGCCGCGGCCGCCGTCGCGGTCTCGCCGTTCTTGAGCAGGAACAAGGACTGGTTGTTGGGCGCGACCAGCTGCACCGAGATCTCGCGCAGGTCGGGGTACGTCAGGTTGACCGCGGCCGTCAGCTTCACCAGCGAGAAGTCCAACGGGGCGCCGCTGATCAGCAGCGGGATCGTCGTCACCTGCGGCGTGATCGTCGTGTTCGCCGGGGTCGGCTGCGGCGGGGTGGCGATCGGCGCGCCGGGCGAGACCGAGTTCGAATACGTGTTCGGGTCCGGCACCGAGGAGTTCGAGCGGAGCACGTCGGCGGGGCCGTTCGGGTTGGTGTCGTCCCAGACGATCGTCGCCTGGCCCGCCTTGACCGAGCCCGACGTGTTCCCCTGGCTGACCACGACGTCCGCCGCCGTCGCCTGGCCGGACGTGCCGACCGTGGCCCGCGCGAAGTTCTGGCCGCCGTCGAACGACGTGAGCAGCAGGGCCTGGCTGTTCTGGGTCGGGTTCGACGCGTTCGCCTGGCTCTGGGTCGCGATGTAGACCGCGCCGAAGGGGCCGGACTTCGCCGGGTTGGCGGTCGTGTACGCGGTCGCCGGGTCGGTCTGCCCGTTGGCCGACGCCCGGTTCCCGTCCGCGGCCAGGATCGGCTTGAAGATCGCGTTCAGGCCCGACGTCCACCGGGCCGCGACGTTGTCCGACATCGTCTGGACCGGCGCCGCGCCGGAGAACGAGAACCGCTCCGTGGTGAGCTGCCCCGCGCTGTAGTCGGCCTTGTGCGCCTCGTCGGCGATGTAAAAGTTGTGGTTCGCGTCGAACGAGACCGAGGCGTCGGTCACCAGCGGCAGCGGCGCCGTCGCCGGGTTGACGCTGAAGTCAGGGACGCTGTCGCCCAGGGCGTTGCCCGAGATCGGGGTCCACCGCCCGACGCCGTTCTGGACCGAGTAGTACGCCGCCTCGACGAACGACGTGACCGGCGTCCCGCCGTAATTCGTGTACGGGTGCGCCGGGTCGTCTTGCACCCAGACCGCCACCATCTTCGTCGGGTCGTTCGGGTCGATGGCGATCGACGGGTTCACCTGGTTGCCGGTGCTCGGCGCCAGGATCGAGTTGGCCGCCGGGTTCGTGGTGATCGGGGGCAGCGTGGACAGCAGCGTGCGGGCTTCCAGCGGTTCCATCGCCAGCGAGCGAAGCCGTGTCTTGCGCAGCAGGACCGGTCGCGCCGCCCCACGCGACCCGCCCCGGACGTCTTCACTCGTGGGGCCATTCTCCGACGAAACCGCGCGCATGGTGTCCACTCCGCGACAGGGAGCCGTGCCTTCGGTGCGACGGCGCACTTAGGTGTTATGACGGCGCTGGGTAAGATAGCGAGGATGCGAGGAATTTGCAAAGCATGCGGATCGGATCGAGTCACGTCAAGTAGGATCACGACGCCGACCGCTGTTGCGATGGTTTCCCGAGAAAATCTTCGGGGCCTTCCACGCCCACGGCCCGAAAACCGTGACGACGCGTGGAGCCTCGTATTCAAGGTGATTGATAGCAGACAATGATGGTACTGAGCGACAGTGCCGCGTCAACGAAAATAGGTACGCATCGGAAATTTTTGAAGCGTCCCGCCCGGCCAGGCCGCGGCGCCGCGTGTCGCCGGAAGTGGCCGGGGCGCGGGTCAGGAATCCCCGGGCCGCTGCGGCCCCTCGGCGTGGCCGATCGTGCCAGGAGTGAGCGCCCCCGTCGCAACCGTATGGGGGTGCGCGCCGCCGTCGGCCGACCCGTGCGGCCTGGCGATCGGGGGTCTCGGCGATGGTCATCGACTACACCAACGGGTCGGGCGAGGGCGCGAACACGGCCGCCTTGAAAACCCCGTTCTGGTCGCAGACGGGCGCGGCCTGGTGCCGGGCCGACGGCACGAACGAGGCCACCTTCGTCCGGCCGGGCCGCCCGCTCGCCTGGCGCCGGCTCGACGCGTACCTTGCCGCCGACTGGGACGAGATGGACCAGGACGCCGACATCCGCGTCATCGCGACCGTCCGCCAGCGCGCCCTGGCCGGCGACCCCCGCGCCCTGGGCCTGGCCTTCCGCGCGTCGCGGGGTTTCGCCCGACCGGTGGACCTCCCCTCGTACGTCACCGAGAGGGAGCCCATCGCCCCCGAGGTGGCCGCGGCCATGATCGACGCCGGTCTTGCCGTCATCCGCGCCTCCGAAGGCCGGCGGTCGGACGACTACCCGGTCTAGCCCGACGCCGACACCCGCCTTCCCCACACCCACCCCCCTGCCCTTCCGGGCCCGAGCCCCGCCGCGCGACCGCAACCGGCACCGCGTCCCCCGGCCGGTCGTGCCGCGCCGCACCTTCGCGCCGCGCTGCCCGACCCTGCCGCGGGCGCGGACCCCGGTCCACGCGACCGACGGCCCCGGTCCGCCGACCCCGAACCTCCCCTGCCCCGCCCCGCCCCCGACTCGCCCCGTCCGGGCCGCAGCGACGC